>Ga0208041_1000040_pt1 | contig 181076 bp, 186 predicted proteins | sample AD_SCU002_MetaG_FD_184453 | JGI IMG/M metagenome (GOLD analysis project Ga0208041, IMG submission 184453) | Active sludge microbial communities of municipal wastewater-treating anaerobic digesters from China - AD_SCU002_MetaG (SPAdes) (version 2) | ecosystem: Engineered > Bioreactor >... | reverse complement strand
CCGGCAAAGTTTGGGAAAATTCATATACGGTTGCACTTGAAACGCTAATTATCCTATGATTACCTTTCTCTCGGGCGGGACCGGGACCCCGAAGCTCCTCCGCGGAATGCGGGAACTGCTGGATGACCGGGACATCACGGTCGTCGTCAACACGGCTGAAGATACGTGGCTCTCCGGCAACCACCTCTCGCCTGACATCGATACGGTCATGTACCTCTTTGCGGGCATCCTCGATACCAACCGGTGGTGGGGGATCAAGAGCGACTCCTACGTCACCCACGATCTCCTCGCGCGGCTCGGCATCGACGAATACATCGCCGTCGGGGACCAGGACCGGGCGATCCACGTTGCGCGGGGGGAGATGCTCAGGAACGGCGTGCACCTCACCGGGGCGACTGCGGCGCTCTGCAGGAGCCTGGGTGTCCGGGCGACCGTTCTTCCCATGACCGACTCCGTCGTGACCACCTACGTCCGCACCCCCCGGGGCGAGATACACTTCCAGGAGTACTGGGTGAAGCACCGGGGAGAGGTGGCAATCGACGGCGTGATCCGTCGGTTCCGTCAACCGCCGGCCGCGACCGAAGAAGTCATCAGCGCGATCGAGGCGAGCGATGCCGTGGTGATCGGGCCGAGCAACCCGGTCACGAGTATCTCACCGATCCTCGAGTGCGCCGGGGTGCAGGAGGCGCTCCGGCGGCAGCGCGTCATCGCGGTCAGCCCGTTCATCGGCGATGCGCCGGTCAGCGGCCCGGCGGCGGCCCTGATGCAGGCCTTCGGAAAAGAGGCTTCGTCCGCCGGGACGTACGAACTCTACGAGGATTTTGTGGATATCTTCATCCAGGATACCCGGGACCCGGTCGAACTCGAGGGGGCGCTGCGCCTGGACACCCTCATGGTCAACCGGGGCAAGAGTCTTGACCTTGCAAAGAATATCCTGACCCTGATCTACGGGTGCTGAGAAGCCTCTTTCATCCTTTCTTCTGTTTCTCGCGGTAGTCTTCTATCGCCGCGTGGAGCGCGTCCGCCGCAAGGTTCGAGCAGTGCATCTTCCTCGGCGGCAACCCCTCGAGTTCGGTCGCAACGTCGTCGCGGGTGATCTTCATCGCCTCATCGAGCGTCTTTCCCTTGGCCATATCGGTCACCATGCTGCTCGTCGCTATCGCCGAACCGCACCCGAACGTCCGGAACCTGATGTCCTCGATGACGTCGTCTCTGACCTTGATGAAGATCTCCATGATGTCCCCGCAGACGGGGTTGCCGACCTTGCCGTAACCGTCCGGGTTCTCGATCACCCCGACGTTGTGCGGGTTCATGAAGTGCTCCATCACCCTCTGGCTGTATCCGATCTGGTCTGCCATTACTCTCCACCTACAGCGGTGTAATAGCCCGCAGGCGTTTAACTTTTGGGGTCAAAGGGGCGAAGCGGGAAGTCCCCGGTCGAGAGGACCGGGGATGAAAGCGGAGCTCCTTCGTCATTACGATAACTAAATTTACCTGGGTGTTCTATTATGGTTCACCCAATATGAAGTATAAACTTGATCGGTCGGCACATTCGGTCTTTGCTCTCTATTACCATCTTCTCTTCAAAGCAACTCCGAAGACCAACCTTGTCAACGCGGTCAATGTGATCAAGGGCGTATCGTCCCGGAGGCTGCGGCAGGAGTTCCCCGCAACAAAGAATCTATTATGGGGACATTCCTTCTGGTCCCCGTCGTATTTTCTTGCAACGTAGGGACAGGTAAGCCTTGACACTCTGAAAGAGTATGTTGATTCACAACTGGAGAAGTAGATGATTGTTTCCTACAAGTATCGAGCATATCCCGATGCAACTGGAGAAGCACGGTTGCATGAAGCACTCGATACCTGTCGGTGGCTCTACAACAAACTTCTTGAAGAGTGTACTACCGCACGAGAGGCCGGGGTCGCTCCGACGATGCGAGGAATGCAGGCGCGGATCGTCACGCTAAAAGAGGAGAACCCGTTTCTGAAGGACGTGTACTCCAAAGTACTTCAGATGGTGAACTACACCCTCTGGAGTAACCTGCGTGCCCTGTCGCAGACAAAGAAGAAAGGGCGGAAGATCGGCAAACTCCGGTTCAAGAGCGCATCCCGGTACCGAACGCTCAATTACAACCAGTCCGGGTTCAAGATCGACCGGGAGCACAGCACGATCACGTTCTCGAAGATCGGAGCAATTCCGTTCAGAATGCACCGACCTTACTCAGGAGACGTGAAGGGTGTCTTGATCACCCGTTCCGGTGATCGATGGTATGTGATCGTTCAGGCAGAGCAGACAGTGTCTGCATCAAAGCGGGAAGGGCGTTCAGTCGGCATCGACGTCGGGCTGGATTCGTTTGCGGTCGATAGCGATGGCATCGTAATCGAGAACCCCCGGTTCTATGAGCACTCGCTTGACCGGATCAGGAAGTTACACCAGAGTATTGCCCGGAAGAAGCGACTTTCGCAGAATTGGAAGAAGGCAAAAGGGAAACTGGAGAAGGCGTATGACCATATCACGAACCAGAAGAACGATTTCCTGCACAAACTTTCTCGCCGGTATGTTGATACCTATGCAACGATCTGCGTCGAAGACCTGAATATCAAGGATCTGAAAGAGAACGGCAAATCACGCGGGCTTCGGAGAAATATCCACAGTGCGTCGTGGGGACGATTCTTTTCATATCTTTCGTACAAGGCTGAAAGTGCTGGTACGAACTTCATTCAGGTCGATCCCCGGGATACGACGCAGTTGTGCGCGAACTGTGGAAGCATCGTAAAGAAGGAACTCTCGGTGAGAGTTCACGATTGTCCATACTGCGGGTTTGTTGCCGATCGAGACTATAATGCTGCGGTGAATATTCACCGCGTGGGGATGGAACAGCCCTTTGAGCCTGTGGAGCCGATACCGCTACATCACATCTCCGTGGTGCAAGTGTTGGCCATGAAGCAGGAAGCCCCGCCCTGAAGGGGGGGTAGTTCACCTGTTTCTTCGACGGCCCCGACGATCCGGGGCACCTCTTCAACGCTGTTTCCGGGCCCGAGCGTCGCGACCATCGACCCGTGCGCCTCCTCGTGGGCGAGCCCGATGGCGAGGAGGACATGGGAGGCCTCGAGCGTCCGGGAGGTGCATGCCGAACCGGTGGCGACCGCGATCCCGAGCATGTCCATGGCAAGCTGGATGCTCTCCCCCTCGATCCGGGAGAAGCGGAAACTTGCGTGGTGGGGGAGGCGCTCTGTCGGGTGGCCGGTCAGGTAAGCCTCTGGAAGCCCCGTGATGCCGGAGATAAGCCGGTCCCGGATCGCAGCAAGACGTCTGCTCTCCTCCGGCATCTCCTCCTTCGCAAGCCGGGCGGCCTCCCCCATGCAGGCGATCCCGACAACGTTCTCGGTCCCGGGCCGGAGGCCACGCTCCTGTCCGCCCCCGACCAGGACCGGCTGGACCCGGACCCCCGGGCGGATGTAGAGCGCCCCCACTCCCTGCGGCCCGCCAAGCTGGTTGCCGGAGAGGGTGAGAAGGTCGATGCCGTCGCGCTCCACGTCGATCGGTATCCTTCCCGCGGCGTCGGTAGCGTCCACGTGGAGGAGTCCGCCCCGGTCGTGGACGATTGCCACCACATCCCGGATCGGCTGAACCGTCCCTATCTCGTTGTTCGCGTAATGGACCGACGTGACGATGGTCTCCGGCGTGACCGCCGCACCGAGGGCGTCGAGATCGATTGTGCCGTAGCGGTCGACCGGAGCCGGCGTGAGGGAAAACCCGCTCTTCTGGAGATCTTTAGCCGGGTTAAGCACGGATATATGCTCGATGGCGCTCACGACGACGCTCTTTCCTCGTTTCCGGTTCCGGAGCGCGGTCCCCCGGACGGCGATGTTGTTCGCCTCGGTTGCCCCGCCGGTGAAGATGATCGAGTCCGGGGCGCTCGCGCCGACAAGCGCCGCTACCTTCTCGCGTGCCGTGGCAAGGGTTTCCTGCGCCAAAAGCCCCTCGCGGTAGAGTGTGGAGGGGTTGCCGGCGAAGCCGTCCGATAACTTCATCCCGAACGAAAGGACCTCCGGGCGAACCGGCATTGCCGCCGCATGGTCGAGGTAGATCCGCCCTTCCATTCCCTGCACCTCCTAAAACGTGATGATCGCGTCGGCATCGACCGCGAGATCGTTTAAGGTGAGTGCGCCCACGACCTTTCCCTCCTCGATGAAATCACCCCGTTCAAGGCCGAGGAGCTGGGTGCTCTGCTCGCAGATGTAGATTGTAGCCCCTGCAGAGATCGCCTGATGCATAATCTCGGAGAGTTTCGGGAAGTTCCCGACCTTGATCCCCTCAGCCGCACCCTTCTTGACGACCGTCACTCCCTTGATCATGAAGTAGATGTCGGCGTCCATGTCCATGCTGCGCGCCGTCATCGCGAGGACGAACGGCGCATACAGCCTCTCGGGAGTGTCGGTGCCGCTGGTCTGGATATAGAGTATCCGTGCCATACACATCAGCCTCTTTTTCGGACCGGGAACGTGGCCGCCTCTCCGGCCGTCAGGGTTCCGCCGCTTGAGAGCCGGTCCATCCCCTCCCTGCGCAGGATGACGGGCGCCTGGCGGCAGGCTCCCCGGGCATCCACGTAGCCTCCGGCGTCCATCCGATCACTTTGCCTCTGCCGTTGCCGCCGCTCCCTTGCGCATGATGAGGGTCGTCACGCCCGAAGCGACGAGTTCCTCCTCGATCACGTGCCCGTTCTCGCCGGCCCAGGCCCGGACCGACTTGACAAGGTCGGGCTTGTCGGTTGTGACCTGCAGGATCTGTCCCTGATCCAGCGTCTTCATCTCCGTCTCGATTGAGAGCATGGGCGATTGGCAGATGCCGACGCAGTTTACTGTTTTATCCGCATACATCATCTCTCTCACCTCACTTCATCTTCCTGATGGAGAATCTCATGGCCCCGTAGTCCTTCTCGAATTTCACGATCTCGTGCCCCATCCTGTTTGCCCAGCGCCGGATATCTTCCTCCGCGGCGGGGTCGTCCGCCTCGACCAGAAGCACCTCTCCGACGTCGAGTTTGTCGATCGCCTCTTTGGTCATCGCGATCGGCATGGGGCAGTAGAGCCCGATGCAGTCCACAACTGCCGCAGGTTTCTCTTCCTGTTCCATCTCGTCACCTCCCATTGCGGGGCGCGTGTGGGGAATCCGGGTGCCGTGACGGGTCGACGGCACACTCCCCGTTGGACCGGGTGCTGCACCATCGCATATAAGCGTTCCTTTGGGGATGCCCGGGTGGCGCGACTCGCGGAGTCACTCTCAAGCGGGGGTACTGCAACCCGGCGGGGAGCGATCCGAGCACGGGGCGATCCTGTCCGGTGTGCGCTCCCCCCTTCCTCCTGCAGGTTCGTGGGCATTTTCTCGAATCGGCCAGTAGGATAACGATTTTTCGCTAAGGCCGTTCTGCAGGGGGGAACAGCGGGCCCGGGCTCGGCCGCGGCCCTTCCTTCCCGCCGGGCAATGTCCGTGAATTTCGGTCATTTTTAAAAAAAGCACATATTGCCTAGCCAAAACAACGAAGGCGCCAAATACTATGCTCCATTTTTAATTTGTGACTGTTATTACCGAAAATTTTAAAAAACTCAAATGATAAGAAGATCCCTAATGTTCGTTCCGACCAAGTGTTTCTTTACGAAAGGTGTGGGTATCCACAAAGACAAACTGGCATCGTTTGAACTGGCTCTCAGGCAGGCGGGCATCGAGAAGTACAACCTGGTCTACGTATCGAGTATCTTCCCCCCGAACTGCCAGCTGGTCTCGAAAGAGGAGGGCTTAAAGGAGCTCTCGCCGGGCAGCATCGTCTACGTCGTTATGGCCCGGAACGAGACCAACGAACCGAGCAGGCTTGCATCCGCCGCCATCGGCCACGCGATGCCCAAGGAGAGCAACGCCTACGGCTACCTCTCCGAGCACCACGCCTTCGGGGAGACTGCAGAGGTCTCGGGTGAATATGCCGAGGACCTTGCGGCGACCATGCTTGCGACGACGCTCGGGATCGAGTTCGACCCCGATAGGGCGTGGCAGGAGCGGGAACAGATCTACAAGGCGAGCGGCCGGATCATCAGCACGACACATACCTGCCAGGCGGCGGAAGGGGTTATGGACGGCCGCTGGACCACGGTCATCGCCGCAGCGGTCTTCCTCTAAGACCTGCACCTCCCGGGCGGCCGTTCCTTTTCCCGCGGCTGTCCGGGACCGGCCATTCCCGGCCGGCTTGCCGAAGCGCTCTCCCGGGCTGGAGCGCAAAACAAAATACCTCCCGGGGCCCACACTGTACCCAGGTTTTTCACATGCGTCTACCAATACGGGCCGTAACCCCGGAAACTGAATCTGCTGAGATTATCGGCTGGGTGCATGAGGTCCGCGATCTCGGAGGACTCTCGTTTTTCCTCATCCGCGACCGGACCGGCATCATCCAGGTGACCATCCCGAAGAAGAAGGTCCCGGCAGAGATCCTTGAGGTCGCCCGGAGCGTCTCAAGAGAGTCCGTGGTCAGGGTCCAGGGCAGGGTAAAGGCAATCGAGAAGGCACCGGGCGGGCGGGAGATCGTCCCTGAAGTGCTCGAGATCATCAGCACCGCAGAGAGCCCGCTCCCGCTCGACGTCGCCGAGAAGGTTCCTGCCGAGCTGGACACCCGGCTCGATTCCCGGTTCCTGGATGCGAGAAAACCACGTGTCCGCTCCATCTTTGTCATCCGCTCGGCGGTGACCTGCGCCGCGACCTCCTTCCTCGCCTCCCGGGGCTGCATCAACATCACCACCCCAAAGATCGTCGCGGCGGCGACCGAGGGCGGCACCGAACTCTTCCCGATCGCCTACTTCGAGAAAGAGGCGTTCATGAACCAGAGCCCGCAGCTCTATAAGCAGATGATGATGGCTGCCGGGTTCGAGGGGGTCTTCGAGCTTGGCCCCATCTTCCGCGCCGAGGAGCACAACACCGTCCGGCACCTCAACGAGGCCACATCGCTCGATGTGGAGGTCTCGTTTGCGGACCATAACGACGTCATGGAACTCCTCGAAGACCTGATCGTGCACGTCTACGAATCCGTCACGAAGGATTGCAGCGGCGCGCTTGAGGAACTGGGTGTCGAACTCGTGGTCCCTGCAAAGCCGTTCCCCCGTATCCCCTATACGGAGGCGATCTCAATCGCGAACCGCACCATCGAGGAGAAACTTGCCTTCGGCGACGACCTCTCTCCGGCGGCCGAACGGGCGATCGGGGATACCGTCGGGCAGCACTACTTCATCGTCGACTGGCCGACCGATATCAGGCCCTACTACGCGATGCCTTATCCGGACAGGCCCGAGTTCTGCAAGGCGTTCGACCTGATGCATCCGCGGATGGAACTCTCCTCCGGTGCCCAGCGTGTCCACGACCACGACCTCCTGGTGGAGCGGATACGCGCGAAGGGTCTCTCTCCTGAAAGTTTCGAGTTCTATCTGAAAACATTCCGCTACGGGATGCCCCCGCACGCCGGGTGGGGGCTCGGCATCGAGCGCCTGGTGATGACGATGCTCGACCTCCCTAACATCCGCGAGGCGGTGCTCTTCCCGCGTGACCGGCACAGGCTGACACCATGACGCTGGCAAGCATGCTCCTCCCGACCACGGTGGTCGGGAGCTACCCGGTGGTGAAAGGCTCGGGGGTTCGCGCCCTCGTCGATCCGCTGAAGCATGCGGTGGAGGTAGCGGTCGCCGATCAGATTGCCGCAGGGATCGATATCATCTCCGACGGCCAGGTCCGGGGCGACATGATCCGCGCCTTCACCTCCCATCTCCCCGGCATCCGGGGATCCGCGGTCGTCGGGAAGGTCCAGCCGGCCCAGCGGCCTATCACGCTTGCGGATACGAAGTATGCCCTCTCCCGTCACCCGAAGGTGAAAGGGATCCTCACCGGCCCGAGCACGCTTGCGCACGGCCTCTCGATCGAGACCCCGTTCTATCGGAACAAGGACGAACTGGTCCTGGACCTTGCCCAGGCACTCGCGGTCGAGGCGGCTCACCTCCAGGACGCCGGGGTCACGCTCATCCAGATCGACGAACCCATCTTCTCGACGGGAGCCGTGAACCTTGCTGTCGGCCGCGAGGCGGTGAACGCGATCGCGGGCATGCTCCGGGTGCCGGTATGCCTCCACGTCTGCGGGAGCCTCGGGACGGTCATTGATGACGTCCTCAAGACAAACGTCGCCGTATTCGATTTCGAGTTTGCCAACAACCCCGGAAACCTTGAAGTGCTCTCGGCAAAAGACCTGCGCGGCCGGATGGTCGGCTACGGGTGCGTAGACTCGGCCGATCACGGTGTCGAGAGCGTCGAGACCGTCCGGAAAAGGATCGAGGCAGGCATTGATGTATTCTCGCCGGAAGCCATGCTCATCGATCCCGACTGCGGCTTAAGGATGCAGTCGCGCGATGCAGCGCTTGGAAAATTGAAAAATATGGTTGTTGCGGCAGGCGAGGTCCGGGCCGGGTATTTGGCCTAAACCACCCTGCTTGTCGTCGAGAGTTCGAGCCCTTCCGCCGTGATATGGTAGGGGATCACCCGTTGCGGCACGTCTGAGCCCCTGAGTTTCTCGATGGCGAGCGTCCGCTCGAACTCGTTGCCGTGGATCTGGTGCCTGAGAGTGATGAAGACGTCTGCGGCACGCATCAGCCGCGCCTCCTCGTACGGGGTATGCATGCCGGCGTAGAGAACGTATGCGATGGTTGCCCCTTTCTCGATAATCTCATGGGTATCCTCGACGACGAACCTGGCGGCCGCATCGATACCCCTGACGGAGATCAGGGTGGAGAGAGAGTCCACGACAATCCTCTCGCCCTGCATGGTCCCGGCCAGCGCCGCGGTATCCATTGCCCGTGCGTCGGTCATGCCCTCGAGCGGCACGGCGTCGAGCATCAGGTAGGTGCCTGTCCCCCCTCCCGCCTGCCAGAACTGCTGTGCCAGGAGTTCAAGACCGCTCAGGGGGGATCCGGAGATGATTATGCGGGAGCCCGGTGGAAATCCCCCGCCGAGTGCAAGATCCAGGCCCGCGATTCCTGTCGATTGTCTGGTGGTATCTGCCACGTCTTTACCTCGGTGTATTCCTCAGAAGGGATCTATTCGCCGCTCTTTCCTTAATATGCTACCTCTTGAATTTTGAACCCCGGCAATCGCGGACAAGCGGTTTGGTACGGCCAAACACGTTTCCCGGAGTTCGATGCCGGCCTGGGCCCATGGCCCCCGGACACGGCGAGTTGCAGCAGCCGTTCGTAAGCGGTGAACCCGCGGGCTCCCGGGAATTGGTGGGTGCCGGGGGGTGTTGGCCGGCAGCGGCAGGTGCGCGCCCCCCGGGAGGGTGGCCGGTTTTACTTTTTTGCCGCCACCTCGTGGGTGCGGCTCTCTACGCGCCGCAGTACTCTTCCCGGAGGCGCTTGCGCAGAAGTTTCCACCCGTTCACCCGGGGGATCTCGCCGGCAATGATGACCCGGCGGGGAACCTTGTAGCCCGCGAGGTGTTCGCGGGCGAAGGCGACAATCTCGTCCGGAGAGATGTTGTTTGCGGCGGGAACCACCACGGCCACCGGAACCTCGCCCCGGTGCTCGTCACTGCACCCGAAGACCGCCGCGTCGCGAACGCCCGGGTGCTGGACGAGGACATCCTCGACCTCGGTCGGGTAGACCTTCCAGCCCGACATCACGATCATGTCCTTTTTGCGGTCGGTGATGTAGAGCATCCCGTCCGCGTCCAGGTGGCCGACGTCGCCGGTCAGGAACCAGCCGTCGGGGAGGAAGACGGCGGCGGTCTCCTCGGGCATCTGCCAGTAGCCGAGCGCCACCGCCGGCCCCCGGAGGGCGATCTCCCCATCCTCACCGGGGCCGAGTTCCTGCGCGGGGTCGTTTGCATCGACGATCTTCACCTCCGAGAACCCGACGGGGGTGCCGACGCTCTTAAACTCGTCGGCGGTCGCGTAGTGTTCGGGGCGAATGGCGGTCCCGGTCCCGACGACGACCGTCTCGGAGAGGCCGTAGGCGTTGACGATAGGAATACCGAACCGCTCGTGGAAGGGTTTCCAGACGCCGGGTGTCAGGGGGCCGCCGCCGCTGATCATCGCCCGGACGGTGGCGAGCGCCGCTTCGGTCCCCGGCGGGGTCTGGATGAGGGAGTGGATCACCGGCGGCATCCCGGCGACGATCGTGGCCCGGGAGTCACGGGCGAGTTCGAGGTAGCGGTCGAGATCGAACCGCTCCATGACAACGTAGGTCGCGCCGGCCCGGAGCGCTGCGATCCCCCAGCTGATGCCGACGTGCCCCATCGGGTAGATCCCGAGGTAGACGTCGTTTTCTGTGAGCCCGAGAACGTCGCGTTCGGCGTCCATCGCGGCGATCCAGTTCCCGTGGGTGAGCATGGCGCCCTTCGGCTTTCCGGTGGTGCCGGAGGTGTACTGGATCTGGCAGAGGTCGTCGAACCGGCAGTGGACGGCACGGCAGTCCGCCGGCGCACGGAGGAGATCCACCCACGGCGTTGCCCCTGCGGCCTCCCCCCCGACGGCGACGACATGCCGGAGCGTCGGCGCCTGATCCCGGATACGGCCGACGAGCGCCGCACCCTCGATGTCGGTGATGACGGCGGCGGCACCTGCGTCGCGGACGGCGTAGAGGACCTCGCTCTCCCGGTAGACCCGGTTCGTCGGGACCGCGACGGCGCCGATACGCCAGAGGGCGAAGTAGCTGATGAGGTATTCCGGGGAACTGTCGAGGTAGATGCAGACCCGCTCCCCGCGTTCGATGCCGAGAGCGAGGAGGCCGCCGGCAACCCGGGCGACCCGGTCCCGGAGGTCGGCACGGGTGTAGGACTCCCCCCGGGAGGGGACGACGAGAGCGGGCTTTTCGGGGTTACAGGCGTTGGCGTCGAGAAACGTGGTGCAGTTCGGCATGGATTGACTCCGGGCGGCAGGTATGCGCTTTGATGTATATGCTTGTGCATGAGGCGGTAAATAGGTTGTCCTGAGAGGGCCATCAACGGCTTTCTTCCAGGGATCATGGTATGGAAGACCCCCGCTCCGGAGCCAAAAGCAGATTACCGAAGAGGCAGACTGAGATATATGGAGCGCGACACGCTGCTCGTCCGCGAGGCCGTCGAGAGCGACCTGGACAAAGTCCTCCATCTCTATACGCACCTGCACGACGCCGACGGGAAGGCCGATGACCATGAGCTCCGGACAGCCTGGCAGGGGCTCCTCGCCGACCCGCGAACCCGTCTCTTCCTCCTCGAGTGTGGAGGGACGCCGGTCTCGACGTGCGTCCTCTATATCCTCCCGAACCTCACGAGGGGCGCACGGCCCTACGGGCTTATCGAGAACGTCGTGACCCATCGTGAGTTCCGGAACCGGGGGTTCGGCACGGCCCTCCTTGACCATGCGCTCGAGTGCGCGTGGAACGAGAACTGCTACAAGGTGATGCTTCTATCCGGCCGCCGGGACCCCGCTGTCTTCCGGCTCTACGAGAAGGCAGGGGTTGTCAGGGGCGCGAAGGAAGGGCTCATCGCCTACCCCCCGCCGCCGGGCGACCTGTAACCCCCACTATTCCGCCGTTGAGCACTTCCTCCGTCTGCAAGCCGCCCTATTCCCATGAGCGGGCACGTCGGGCGAGAACAAAACCTGCAGGTATATTTCCCCGCACGTGAGAAGGTGACTCATGACATCCCCTGCTGTCGGGCGCCCTTACGACCCCCGCTCTCCGTCGACGGCACGACGGGAAGTGACCGTCTTTCTGGTGCTTGCGTTTGCCCTGAGCAGTATCGGCTGGTTCTTTACGGCCCGGAGCACGGCGGCGGAGGCGCTCCTCCTCTCCACCGTCTTCACGATGTGGTGCCCGGGTATCGCCGCCGTCGCAACGCGGCTCTACTGCCAGCGCAACCTGGAGGGATTCGGGTTCCGGGTGGGAGAGGCCCGGTGGCAGATGGTCGCGATCTTCCTCCCCATCCTCGTCGGCCTCCTGGTCTTCGGGTCGGTCTGGATGACCGGCATCGGGCCGTTTAACCCCGAGGGGGCCGCAATGGTCTTCAGTATCGGGTTCATCCCGGTCTTTCTCGTCATGATCGTCGTTAACCTCTTCGCTGCCGCAGGAGAGGAGATCGGGTGGCGCGGGCTCCTCGTCCCGGAGATGGCGAAGTTCATGGGATTCACGAAACTTGCCCTCCTCTCCAGCGCCATCTGGGCGGCGTGGCACTTCCCCCCGATCATCTTCTCCACCTACCACGGGGCAGGCCCGCTCTGGTACTCGCTCGCGGTCTTCGTCCCGTCGGTCATGGGCGCGGGGGTCATCCTCGCCTGGCTCCGTCTCCGGTCGGGGAGCCTTCTTCCGGCCATCCTCTTCCACGGGTTCTGGAACTACTTCATCCAGGAGTTCTACCCGCTCCTGACTATCCAGACGCCGGAGTCGGCGATGGTCACCGGGGAGTTCGGGTGGGCGGCCGCGGCGGTCTACATCCTCCTTGCTCTGGCCTGCTGGCACTTCCGGGGAGCTGTCGTGTCGGGGGAGACTGGAGCGCCCTCCGCGACCGGCGAGGAACCGCTGCAGTCATGACGGGGGGATGCCCGGCTGTACCTGCCGGAAGGAAACGTAAAGGCCAAATCCAGCCGGAGAGCATGAATTACTGAGAAACATCATGTTTTCCAGACCGTTTTATCGGAAGGGGGCCGGGGTGATCGTCCTCTCCCTGCTCCTCGCCCTCGTCTCTCCGGCATCCGCCGGCCTCTACACCGACTCGTGCGGGATGGTATGGGCGGACGCCTCCATCCCGTTTGAGCGGAACAACGAGACGGCCTACACCGAGGAACTGATGGCGTCCTATGCGCCCGTCATGGCGAACCTGACGGAGGCCCCCGATCTCGGCAACCTCTCCTGGAGCGACGCCTTCCGCGAGATGTGCGCCTACATGGAGGAGCGTTACGCCTTCACGGAGTGGCGCGACGTCGACTGGGACGCGCTGTATTCGGCGTATGCGCCGAAGATCGCACAAGCCGAGAAGAATCGGGATAACGCCGCATACTACCGGACGCTCCGCGAGTTCGTCTATGCCATCCCGGACGGGCACGTCCTGGTCCTTTCTCCCGACGACTTCGGGGCGAAACATGCCGATATCGGCGGGGGCTACGGGCTCGGCGTCGCAAGGCTCGATTCGGGCGAGGTGATCGTGACCTACGTTGCGAACGGGAGCGATGCGGAGCAGGCGGGTATTCGGTTCGGCGACGAGGTGGTCTCCTGGAACGGCCGGCCGGTCGGGGAGGCAATCGACGCGACGGAGATCATCTGGACGCCGATCAAACCCTCGACCGCGGAAGGCATCCTCCTCCACAAACTGCGGTTCCTGACCCGGGCGCCGGTCGGCACCCCGGCGGAGATCGGCATCGCCGGCCCGGCGGACTCAGTTCCCCGCACGGTCAACCTGACCGCAACGGACGACGGCTACGAGACCCTCGCCCGGACGAGCATCTTCCTCGGCCGCGAGGTGAACGACGGAGCGGTCGGATCGTCCGCGGAGCTCAAAGCGATGATCGCGAACGAGACCGTGACCACCCGGACCCTCCCCGGAGGGATCGCCTACATCGCGGTCTACGAAGAGTCTTATGGCGTCTACCAGCCCTTCAAGGCGGCGGTGGGGGACGCGATTGCAAACGGGGCGCCCGGCATCGTCGTCGACCTCCGGTTCAACCGGGGCGGGGACGACAACCTGGCCGCTGCCTACGCCGGGTGGTTCGTGGACCGGCCGGTCTTCTACGAGTACGGCACCACCTACGATCCCGGGACCGGGGAGCAGGCGGTCCTCTGGGAGTCCTGGACACAGTCCCGGCCCGACCGCTACGAGGGCCCGGTCGCCCTCCTGGTCAGCCCCTACACCATCAGTTCGGGCGAGGGCCTCCCGAAGGTCTTTGCGGAGTCCGGGACGGGCGCGATCGTCTCGTGGTACGGGACGAACGGGGCGTTCGGGATGGAGTCCCTCGGGCCGATGCTCCCCCTCGGGGTCATGACAGCCTTCCCGCAGGGTGCGTCGCTCGATGAGCACGGCCGGATCCAGGTGGACAGCAACGCATCGCTGGTCGGCGGGGTCGCCCCGACGGTGCGGGTGCCGCTCGACCGGGATACCCTGGCGCGGGCGATGGCCGGCGAGGACGTCCAGCTCTCCTACGCGGTCGACTGGATATGGGCGCAGGCGGAGGAGACGACCGCGGAGCCTTCCGCGGTGCCGACACAGGCGGCGGCCGGGTGGATAGTGCCGCTCGCGGCGCTTGCGGCTATTGGTGTCTGGTACGGCCGGCGGTGAGGCCGGGGGGAGCCCCCTCCTCCCGCGATAATGCCGGAGCCGTTCAAGCCGAACTCCGCGCAAGAACCCTCGATACGCCGGAATAGGTTGGCCCCTCCAGAGACCGACGAGTTCCTCACCATGGTTGGCGCTAGATTTCCGCTCAGACCGCCGAAAACTCATCCCCGCAGAAGGACGTTCAGTTCACGATTGTGAGTCGAGGAGTCTCTCGACTTCGGTCGGGGTAGCAGATTACACGTTCTGCACCTGCCGGTCACATATTTGCTGATTTATGTGATCAGATATGTGCAGGTCACATATCGTGCTCAATTGTGAGGTGTCAGAATAAGAGAGCAGTGGTGACCGGCGGTGAAAGCCGCCGGAGTTTCTGTTACGTTCCCTCTAATATCTCCGGTTCGAGGCCCTCCAGTCTATCTACTGTGATCTCGTAGTCCTCGATGGACTTCGGCGTATCTGTCTTCGGCTGCACATGTAATGTCCGGTGAACTTTTGCTGAAGAGTATTGCCCGCTCTTCGAATTGTGTTTCCACCAGAACACCTTGCACACCTCCATACTGCCCTCCGGGCGGGCCGACGAACTGTCGTTCTCGAATAAGGTGGTGAGAGCTCTACGGATGCTCTCTGCATCCTCTGCTGAAAATCCGGTCTTTTCTGCGAGCTGGCAGTTGATGCTCCCGTAAAACGCGTACACCCCGAAGTCCACCCGGTACTTCATGCCCATGGTGTCTGACGCCTTCTTCGCGCCGGATACGCTGTTCACGCTCTTCGTAATCTGCAGAGCCGTCACATCAATCGTGTCTACACTGAACGCCGGGTGGATCGAGACCGGGCCACGGATGCCAATAGAGGCATCGTCCCCTTTGAAGGCAAAGAGCTGGCCGAAACTCCGGACGTCGAGCCACTCCCCGCAGGCAATCTCTTTAGCCTTCACCACATCCTTCTTCTTGACCGCATCGGCAAACGGCTTACAGGCATCCGCCCGCTCCTTCAAACTCTTAAACCCGTCATCGCTGCGATCGTCTGACTTCACGAAGACCGGCTGCCCTAGGTCCTGCATTCGGTTTCGGATCTTCCGCTTCAGACACACGTCTGATATCTCGCCGCACCCATCATAGTTTTCGCGAGGTCTGTTCCCGTTCAGTGGGTCGCCGTTTGGATTGGCATTCTTTACCGCAACAATAACCGCGAAATCAATCTTGTTTTCAAGGTTCGTCATGGCTCTAACACTCCATCGCTCTTCACGCTCTCTGCCTTCTTTGCCTTCATCATCTGATACTCCGCTTCGAACTGGTTCATCTGGCTCTGGTATCCGAGAAGATACGTAGGGCCGAGCGACTCGCAGGTAAACCCTCCGGAACTCTGCAATGCAGCCATCACGGAGTTCATACCTGCCTCACACCGGTTTCCGAAGAATTCTGGCCCTTTGGTTCTGAACCTGCTCATGTATGGGAGGAGTTTCTGATACAACTGATCCCATGTCCTGTCAGGGCGTTTTCTGAATTGCAGCATAAATCGCTCTGCATTCGTCTGTCGCGCATCAGCTCCGCCCAGGTATAACGAGTACTCCTCAACCTTTCTTGCATACGCAAGCAACCGGCCGAACAGATAACTGCGGTCGGTCTTCATCGGATCCAGCTCCACGCTCCATACCTCCTCATACTCTTCCAGACTCCTTCGATCGTTCATCTTATCGTTATAGTACTTCCGGATTAACGCACAGGCGACTCCGAGAGTTCGATTGAACTCCCACTTCTCCATCGCAAACGGGCGCGAAGCCCGCATCGAAGCTGCCTCCACAAGATCCCGGGGTAGGGGTTTCCCGTCGACGATACAGGGGAGCAGCCGCTCAACTGTCGCTTTTTTGAGTTTATCATTCAAATTAGGGCCGTATGCCGCAACCGCGATATCAACAGGCGACGGAGCGCCGCGGAACCGGATCAATCTACCCTTTTCATTGCCGTCCTGATAGTACCGATAAAGCGGATACCAGGCGCATGTCGTGTGCCACCGCAGGATCCGTCTCATGAACTCCGATCCTGTCAGTTCGCGATAAAATGTGAGGGATAGACGCCCCTGCAGCCCGTTTGTGGAATCGAGGCCCAGGACCACCACACTGGAACTGTCGTCCAGCTCCGCCGAGTAGCCTGAAATCGCCTTATTCAGGCGGGATGCAAACTCTTCCCTGGTGTCGGGGGGTGCATCTGGTTCGGACAACTGCTCACCCCAGAGATCAACACCATCCCCCAAAACAGGCGGGAGTGGTTCGTTCCTCGTACCCCAGGCAACGATCACCTGATCCCCGTTGCGGTAGCCCTGCTTTGCAACCAGCCATTTCAATGCGTTGATTGATTTCTGGGACGCCTCGTAACTCAACGTCACGGCCTGATCGGGCGAGGCGAACCTCCCCCGAAACGTAAAACCTGTGTCATCGTTGGAAGAGATGATCTTTGCCCGGTCGCCCGCATTCCGGATCTTTCCTGCACTTTTGCGGGAGACCGGAACATCCGTTTGCCCGGTAACGTAGCAGGTACCGGTATTCGGAAACGCATATGTGTAATACGCGATGAACCGCTCCCGAACCTCTTTATTCATCCAGACACGGGTGTCGTGCATACCCCGAATATCAACACGGAACCTGACAAACGCATCGGCCGGATGAACCGCCTGCCGAAACAGCAGCGGCTTCTCTTCGTCGGTGCCGGTCCATTTCTCCAGAATTCTGTTGGACTCGGTGAGATAGAGCACCTTCTCCGAGACCAGATCGGTTATCATCGTTCTCTTCAGAGCATACGACAACACGGCACGAATCATAGGATGGGAATACGGCGAGTCGCACCACTGTTGCAGATTGTTTACGTATGTATCGAATCCACTTTCCCCGTCTGGAACATACGTGGAGTAATCCCCTGCCACATACTGAAGTTTGTCAAATAACGGATGCGGCTCAGGTCTACGTGTCCTGTTTGCCGAGTCCTCGGTGCAGGGGATGATCGTAACGGCCTCGCTTCCATCCTCGTCCTTGCCCGCGTCCTTGTTCAATGCTCGTGCCGACAGGAAGTTGCCGTCTGCATCGAGGACGATCTCGATCTGGGCATACTGCGTCGTGTGTCCGATCGGAAGCAGATCCTTCTCCTTACCTGCGTTCAATACATTGGCACTGCAGTTGTCGTATGTCTCGCAGAGTCGGGAGATCCAGGTCATTGCATTCCCTCCTCATCGGCAAGGCAGAGGTTTTCTCCCGGAACAAACATTTTCGGGTGCTGAGATTTGATCTCGCGGATGACCGGGCACTCCTCCGGGCGAACGAACTCAACGACCCCATGCCGCATCACCGGATACCACATGCGGGCGGAGAGTTTTCCATCGCCGCTCTCATCGGGGTAGGTGAACCCGTGAAACATCAGTCCGAACGCAAGTTCGGGGCAGTCGTCATAGGCACCTTCTCCTTCCCCCCATGTACAGGGCTCAACATACCCCTGGCACTCGCGTGTCCCAAGGAAGACATCGCGCCTTCCTCCCCGGGCTATCATCCTCGTTGCCATGGCGTAATGCTTGTTTTCGTTCCGGTCGCATGCAAGCTCGGGCCGGTGCGGGTTCCACTCAAAGTGGGCCTTCACCTGATACTCCACGTCCGCAAGGTAGGTGTAGATCGAGAGATCGTTTCCGCCATGATACTTGATCGGGCGGATCCCCTTCGACTGGGTCTGAATCATCTTCATCACCCTGACGGAATCGATCACCCACAGGATCGTTGGTTTCCAGTAGACACTCTCCAGAATTCCCTTCAGCGCCTGGTAAGTAGGGATCTGGTAGCTGAACTTCTCGCCGCCGACCCGTGTCAGCGGGTCGGTGAATAGAGCGAACTTCCCGAAAACCTGAAATTCAACGCTGTTTTGATATTCCACGTTCTTTTCCGCCCTCCTTTTCTCTTTAGAAGATAACGGGCTCATTATCTGTGAGCGGGGCGACCCCGTATTCAGAAGAGTAATACATATCCGCAAGTGCTAGAACGCCGGTATCCCCGATCGAGTATATCCCGTTATCGAGTGATTGGACTTCATTTTTATAAAGGTTAACTGAAAATTGTTGGGCCTCCTTCAACAGTTTTGCTGTTGCGGGGAGGTGGGATGTCGTCGCCAGCTCCTGAATGATCGCCTTGCCCCTCCCATACGGCACGAGAACGCTTTCTATATCCTGATCGATCACCGCAAACTGGCTCCCGCTCGAGGCGAATGCCTGGCAGAACGGATACCCGGGACGGTGCTCGAAACGGCCTGTATATGCCGTCACTCCTGCCCTGTTCAGGGAAAGAAGATCGAAGAGCGTGACATTGGTTGCAAACCCGGAATTCCTCTTAAAAACCGGATACGGCATCATCCCCTCCTGCTCCTTGTAATAGTACAGATAATACCTCGCCAGTGCCTTCGGCGAGAGAAGGTCGCAGCTGAATTGTGCGGGATCCTCTGCGTACTCACGCAGAACCCGCTCCGCCTGCTCCTGGCCTCGTCTGATCTCAGGCAGGTGGGAAAGGTTCTCCTCGGAACTGTTGACGATAAACACGTCACGGCACGCATCTTCGCCGTGCCGGTTGCACCGCCCGGCCGCCTGGGCGATGCTGTCGAGTCCTGCGAGGGAGCGAACCACGCAGTCAAACGAGATGTCGATACCTGCTTCGATGAGCTGCGTGCTGACGCAGATCACCGGGGTCCGATCTTCGAGCTCCTTATCCAGATGTTTAAGTTTTTCCCGGCGGTGTGCCGGACAGAGCGCCGTGCTCAGATAGTGGAGGGAGCAGGACGGATACCGGCGCTTGAGCGCCGCATACAGGTTCTTTGCCGCCCTCTTGGTGTTCATGACGACCAGGACACTGGTATTGGCCCGCTGCCTCTCAAGGACAAAATCAGCAAGCGTCGATGCTGAGTAGCCGCCGGGAATACAGGCATCATGGATGGCTGTTCTCCGGAACTTCTCAAACATCCCCTCGTAATCCGGAACAAGGTTCTCCGGTGAGGAACACCTGATGGGCACCCCGACGTTTGAGCCGGGCTGGGTTGCGGTGCAGAGGATGATCGTTGCACCGCATACCTCGGCGAGAAAGTTCAACGCGGCGTTGAACATATCAAGACACTTGATCGGGATCGTCTGGACCTCGTCGAGAACGATGATGCTGTTTGCAAGGTTGTGCATCCTCCGGACGGACCGGGTCTTCCCGAGGAACAGCGTATTCAGGAGCTGCACAGTAGTCGTCAGGATGATCGGCACGTCCCACCGTTCGGTAAGCAGGCTGCGTCGGTCCCCTTCGTCCGGCTCAGTGAGGGTTTCATTCTTCTGATCCCGGGTCTTGTTCCCATCAGAGTCCTGGATCAGGTTAGAGTGATGCTCGAGGATGACGTGATCCTTTTTTAGGCTTTTACGGACAACGTCTGCATTCTGATCGATGATGGTGGTGAAGGGGATAGCGTAGATTATCCTCTGTTTCTTGTGAAGAATTGCATGCCGCAGGGCATAACGGAGGCTTGCAAGCGTCTTCCCCCCGCCGGTCGGGACACAGAGACGGTAGATCCCCCCGGGGCGCGCGGCGGCCTGCATGCAGGTCTCCGAGATCTCGGCGCGAAGGCGATCGATCTCCCGGTCTTTTCGCATCTTTGCGCTGAGATACTGTTCGAGGTTGTCAGCAAGTTCCGGCCAGGTTGTTTCGAGCTCGTAATTTGGGTCCTGCGCCGGCAGCCCTGCCTTAAAGCAGTAGGCATCGTATCGATCGGCATCAATGACGCAACTGAGGAGGTATCGCGCAAAAAGACCGAAATAGAAGGATTTTTCCTGGATAATATCGTCCCGTCGATAGATCGGTTCGAGGATCCGCCTCGTTTCCTCAACCGCTTTGTGGAAAAGAGCGTCCAGTTCCTCTGCTGTGATGCACTCGGCCTCAAAGTTTCTCATGCTCTCGTCGTATCCGATGTCTCTGTCCGGATACAGGCGGGAGCGGAATCTGTCCAACCCATTGGTGTCGATACAGTCGATGAGACCGCTATGGTGGGAGCAGACGGCAAGGGCGATTATCTGGGCTGTGCAGACCTGATAGGCGTCTGCCGATCTGCCATATTTTTCAAAGATGTATCTGGCTCCCACGGAGGTGTGATTGATCGTTCCCCGGAGACGTTCATCGCCGGAGCGGAGATACGCCTGAAACTCCTCTTTCGCTTTTCCCGCATCATGAACCCGTCCGCAGAGTTCTGCAAGATGCGGGCAACCGATTGCACCGCCGTATGTCCTGCAGATCTCTGCGACGGTTAAGCCATGTTCCAGTAGCGTCTGTTCCCGGTTGGTTTCAGAATCATAGCGGGCGAGACTCATAGGGCCATCTCCGTTGATAGGTTCTTATAATCCAAGTTATAATTATGCCTTACCGGATTACGACCCCTTATGAACCCCGACGACTACCTCCTGCTCAGCGGCATCCAGCATTTTGCATTCTGTAGACGTCAGTGGGCGCTCATCCACATTGAGCAGTTGTGGAAGGAGAACGTGCTCACCTTCGGCGGCAGGCAGATGCACAGGAATGCGGACGACCCCTTCTTCACGGAGAGCCGGGGGGATGTGCTGATCTCGCGGAGTGTGCCCCTGGTCTCCCACGCACTGAAGATTTACGGGGTTGCGGACGTGGTGGAGTACCACCGGTCGGATGAAGGGGTTGTGATCTCCGGACGGGAAGGATGCTGGACCGTCGTGCCGGTGGAGTACAAGGCGGGGAAGAGAAAGCCGGACGACCGCGACGAGGTGCAACTCTGCGCTCAGGCAACCTGTCTTGAGGAGATGTACCGGACGCGGATCGAGTTCGGGTATCTGTATTACGGCAAGACCCGGCGGCGGACGGAGGTGTTCTTCGATGATGAACTTCGCCGCCGGGTCTCGGAACTGGTCGCCGGGATGTACGCCCTCTATGATGCGGGCATCACTCCTCCGGCGGTTCTGCTGCCGCACTGCAAGAACTGTTCGCTTGTCGAACTCTGTATGCCGGCCGTCTCATCCCGCGGACGATCGGTTGATCGCTACCTTGCCGCCTGCATTGGAAGGGAAGATGCATGAGAAAACTCCTGAACACCCTGTACATCATCAATCCAGAGTCTTACCTCAAGAAAGACGGGGAGAATATCGTCGTTTCCGTTGAGCACAAGGAGGTTGGACGGATCCCCATCCACAATCTGGAGGGAGTTATCTGTTTTGGGTTTATGGGAGCAAGTCCGGGCGTGATGGAGTTATGCGCATCTCACCACGTGGGTCTTGCGTTTGTATCGCCATACGGGAAGTTCCTCGGACGGGTCTCAGGCCGCGTGTCCGGGAACGTGCTGCTCCGTAAGCGGCAGTATCTTCTCTCGGACGATGAGGGGGCCGCGGCCCGGATTGCGATGAACTGTGTGCTCGGAAAGATGCTGAACTGCCGAAACGTGCTCCTCCGGTTTGGCCGTGACTATCCTGAGAAGATATCGCCTGCATTTTCAGAGCGTCTTCAGTGGCTGACGGAGGGGGTTCGGCAGATGAAGGAGTCGCCGCCCGATACGCTGAACGAACTCCGGGGCCGTGAAGGTATTCTGTCGAAGTGTTACTTTGATTGTTTCGACGATCTGATTCTATCGCAGGATCCTGCGTTTGCGTTCGAGTTCAGGAGCAGGAGACCTCCGCTGAACCGAATGAATGCTCTATTGTCGTTTATCTATACGCTGATTGCGGTGGATTGTGCTTCGGCTCTCGAATCCGTGGGGCTGGATCCACAGGTGGGTTTTTTGCATCGCGCCCGGCCGGGACGGATGAGCCTTGCGCTGGACCTGATGGAGGAGTTCCGGCCGTATCTCGGAGACCGGTTCGTGTTGAGTCTGATCAATAACCGAGTTGTTGCGGCGGATGATTTCGTGGTGAAGGAGAACGGGGCGGTGATCCTGACGGATGCGGGGCGAAAGACGGTTCTTGCGGCGTGGCAGCGACGGAAGGCAGAAGAGGTTATGCACGGGTACCTGGACGAGCGGATCTCGGTTGGCCTTCTGCCGTATGCGCAGGCGATGCTGCTGGCCCGGCACCTGCGGGGGGATATCGACGGGTATCCACCGTTCGTGATGAGGTGAGCGTGGTGTTTGTTCTGGTGACATACGATGTGAATACCGAGACCCCGGAAGGGCGGCGCAGGCTGCGCACGGTCGCGAAGATATGCACGAATTACGGGACGCGTGTGCAGAATTCGGTCTTCGAGTGCGTCGTGGATTCCGTTCAACTGATGGAGATGAAAGCGAAGATCGGCGAGGTCATCGATCCGGAGATTGATAGCGTACGATATTATAATCTCGGAAAGCATGGTCGGGACCATGTGGAGCATGTGGGGGCAAAGCCGGGGCTGAACGTTGAGGGTGTGCTGATTTTATAGGGATGTCTTTTGAGGGTGCCGCGAAGGTGAAGTGCCCACGTTTTCCCGGGGAGGTTCGCGATCCGGCAGATTTTGGCGGTTTGCCAATACAAGACTCGCATCTCGTGTTTTCAGGGTATAAAGTGGTGCGGTGCACGTGACCGGGAGAATGAATGGCCGCTTTTTTTCCACGAGCGCTTTTTCTCCGCTGTTATTGCTTATTATTGGATATGATGACGATAGCACGGCGTTAATGACAAGGATGATAATCTTCTCTGATATATAGTGTAGAGTCGTGCCCCACGCGGGCACGTGGATTGAAATACCTCTTCAATTACTTTGTAAAGCCTGCATCTGCGTCGTGCCCCACGCGGGCACGTGGATTGAAATCTCGCCAACATCGCGGAGGGTGCCTGATATGCAAGTCGTGCCCCACGCGGGCACGTGGATTGAAATCCCGGTAAAACGGGATGAGGAGATGAAAGAATGTCGTGCCCCACGCGGGCACGTGGATTGAAATTTTAATATCATTGTCCCACATAATACGACCATGTCGTGCCCCACGCGGGCACGTGGATTGAAATAATATTATGCCGTCCGGTAAGTACTATATGCCGGTCGTGCCCCACGCGGGCACGTGGATTGAAATCGAAGAAGAGAAGGGGAATGAATCTTTTATCGAGTCGTGCCCCACGCGGGCACGTGGATTGAAATTCCTCGAAAAACCCTATATTATCACAGTTTGCGAGTCGTGCCCCACGCGGGCACGTGGATTGAAATATCCTATATGAAATGACCGATGCAGAAGAATATGTCGTGCCCCACGCGGGCACGTGGATTGAAATATTACAAAATACTTGAAGAACAATTTGGGTAGGTCGTGCCCCACGCGGGCACGTGGATTGAAATATAGTGGTGATGATGACGATACCAGGATACCAGAGTCGTGCCCCACGCGGGCACGTGGATTGAAATCTCAACCTACGGAGACCCTGTTACGTTCCCGATGTCGTGCCCCACGCGGGCACGTGGATTGAAATCTCAACCTACGGAGACCCTGTTACGTTCCCGATGTCGTGCCCCACGCGGGCACGTGGATTGAAATTATATGGGAGATGTTTATATTATCAAGACCAAAGTCGTGCCCCACGCGGGCACGTGGATTGAAATGGAGTACCTTGATGGAGTATATGTAATCGTGTCGTCGTGCCCCACGCGGGCACGTGGATTGAAATCCTTACTGGAGATGTTAAATGGCGTACATATGGCGCGTCGTGCCCCACGCGGGCACGTGGATTGAAATGTGTTATGACAAACAAACAAAACAATTTGAGGATGTCGTGCCCCACGCGGGCACGTGGATTGAAATCAACCAACTAAATTTAATCAATAATCCATCATCGTCGTGCCCCACGCGGGCACGTGGATTGAAATACCTAATCCCTTAACGGGATACGTGCGGCAATGGTCGTGCCCCACGCGGGCACGTGGATTGAAATCACTGAACGGGAAGAGGTAGTTGCCGTCATGCGGGTCGTGCCCCACGCGGGCACGTGGATTGAAATATTATATATCGCTCGAAACATATACAAACTCACGTCGTGCCCCACGCGGGCACGTGGATTGAAATAGGGTAGATCAGGGAGTGAGGAAGGCCCACCACTGTCGTGCCCCACGCGGGCACGTGGATTGAAATGCACCGACCGACGAGGCGATCCGGCAGCTCCCGTCGTGCCCCACGCGGGCACGTGGATTGAAATCGATCAGTCAGGCCATAGTGGGTGAGCAGCGCCGTCGTGCCCCACGCGGGCACGTGGATTGAAATTCGTGCGTCTCAGTGGAGATAGGGGTGGAGACTGGTCGTGCCCCACGCGGGCACGTGGATTGAAATTGTATCCGCCCTCATGAATTTCTCCTTGCCCGGGTCGTGCCCCACGCGGGCACGTGGATTGAAATGTCAACGATTTGAGAGCCTGCCGCGGGATCACCGGTCGTGCCCCACGCGGGCACGTGGATTGAAATAGTTCATCTTCACAGTATTGTTTCATCAGTGTAAGTCGTGCCCCACGCGGGCACGTGGATTGAAATAAAAGCCTTTGTGGCCTTCTCCGGGCATGCCCCGTCGTGCCCCACGCGGGCACGTGGATTGAAATCAGGTAGGGACCCTTGACGCCCCATCAGGAGAAGTCGTGCCCCACGCGGGCACGTGGATTGAAATTACTGTGTAATGTGGGTCACGACCACGCAGGGGCGTCGTGCCCCACGCGGGCACGTGGATTGAAATCAGCCCCGATCAGGTCACGATCAATGTCCCTGTGTCGTGCCCCACGCGGGCACGTGGATTGAAATGTTTAACTTTTGGGGTGTTTTGAGGGCTTTCTTGTCGTGCCCCACGCGGGCACGTGGATTGAAATAGTTCATCAGAGAGCGGGATTGTCTCAATGCTCGCACGTCGTGCCCCACGCGGGCACGTGGATTGAAATTCTTTTACCCTGCATAAATGTTAACGTAATTGCGTGTCGTGCCCCACGCGGGCACGTGGATTGAAATATGATATGTGGGTAAGCCGCCTTTGTATCTGCGAGTCGTGCCCCACGCGGGCACGTGGATTGAAATCCCGCAGGGGTGTTTGCCGACGCGAACTGCACGGTCGTGCCCCACGCGGGCACGTGGATTGAAATTGGGAGCACTGCGGGTAGGGGTTGTCGTCAAGGTCGTGCCCCACGCGGGCACGTGGATTGAAATGACGACTGTTGCGAGATCGAGGTCAAGGAGACCGTCGTGCCCCACGCGGGCACGTGGATTGAAATGGGTAACCAGGCCCGCCCGGGTTCGAGGCCCGGTCGTGCCCCACGCGGGCACGTGGATTGAAATACCGGCACCCCGAGGTTCTGCAGCGTCGCGCCGTCGTGCCCCACGCGGGCACGTGGATTGAAATACCCCGCACCTGAACACGGCGCACTTTGAGATGTCGTGCCCCACGCGGGCACGTGGATTGAAATTTCCGCTCAACCCCAAGCACCCTCCTATAGGCTAGTCGTGCCCCACGCGGGCACGTGGATTGAAATTGACCCGGATCATAAACGCTCTGAACCCTCTGGTCGTGCCCCACGCGGGCACGTGGATTGAAATGATGCTCCCTCGCCCGGTTTCCCGGTCGCAATGTCGTGCCCCACGCGGGCACGTGGATTGAAATCCATTTATCGACAGAGGCAATACTAACTGTTGCGTCGTGCCCCACGCGGGCACGTGGATTGAAATACGGTTACGGTATCGGCCGAGACGCCAGCGCAGGTCGTGCCCCACGCGGGCGCATGGATTGAAATGCCAATTGTTATGATGCCCGAAGAAAAGTCCCGCCGGGATCGTACAGGGTATATGGTCCGGGCCTCTTCGGCAGCTTTGCCGGGCCTGTACCGGGGGTGCTGCGTATCTCCCGGTGGATATCAAGGGAATCGGATCCGGATCAGGAACTTTTTTCCGGGGGTACGGGATGAATAACTGTTGAGGAACAGGTTTCCGCACGGCCGTGGATGCGTTGCATCCGATGTACCTGCGGGCTCTCAAGGAACATGGAGCGTATGCCAGGAAAACGGAAAAAAACATTCGAGAACGTGTATCAGTTCAAGATTACTCTTCGGAACATCCGCCCTCCTATCTGGAGGAGGATTCAGGTGCCGGAGACATACAGTTTCTGGGATTTCCATATCGCAATTCAGGACGTGATGGGGTGGACCGACAGCCACCTGCACAAGTTCCGAATGAAAGACCCGAAAAGCCATGTCGAGGTGGATATCGGGTTCCCGAACGAATTCTTTTCTGAGACACTGCCGGGGTGGAAAACTGCCATAGCTGATCTCTTCTCCATAAAAAATCCTCGGGCTGAGTATATCTACGATTTCGGCGACAACTGGGAACACCTGATCGCCCTTGAGAAGATCCTCCAAAAAGAACCAGGCATCAGGTATCCCAGATGCATCAAGGGAAAGCGGGCATGCCCCCCCGAAGACATCGGGGGCATGTGGGGGTACGAGGACTATCTGGAGAAACTTCACAATCCGGATGCGCGCGATGATGAAGATAATGAATACTACGATTTCGATCTCGATCCCGAACATTTCGACTGCGCGGAAGTTACTTTTGACGATCCCGAAAAGAGGCTGATATATGCCAGGATTCTAGAATCATTTTAACGGAGGCGGGTTCGTCCTTCATCAAACCGTCTTTTCCCGGGTACGACGGTGATACGCTCGAATGTTTGGCAGTGCTCCATCAAACCACCTGATGCCGCCTCCACATCAATAAAAGGGCGGGATCACTCCCGCTCATTCTTCTAGGAACCAGCACGTGCGACATTCATCGCAGGCGACTCACGCACGAGAGCTCTTCACCCGTGAAACACGAGAGTTACGACACCTGTGTGCCTGATCATCGCCGCCGGTGCCGGCAGCCCCAAACCTCTCATACCCACCCGGCCTTCCGCTTAGCGGGTGATCGTGACCGCACGGCACTCCCGCGCCAGTGCATCGGGGAGGGCGGCAGCGGATAGATTGCCTTCGGTCGAGGGGGTTCATAAGACCCGCCGGGACTCCTGCACGCCGACGGCAGACATTCCGGTACGCGCCGCCGGCTATCGCAAGTGCAGTTCATCGTGGAGACCCCTCGAAACACAGGGTTCGGCAGGGGTGCCCTGGCTGAGGAAACAGCCATGCAAAAAAAAGTTCTCCCGGGGAATGCCCCCGAAGTGCCGCTCACTGGTATTCCGGCGGCTGGATCTCTTTGGGCAGTCCGCCCTTGAAGTGCTGCTGCACCTTCCCGTAGTACTGCCGCAGCCGCTCGTTCATCGTCGCGTGGACCTTCTCCCGCGCCTGCTCAAAGTGTGATGCGTTCACGACGACGGCACCCTCCCGCATGGCGAGCATGGCCGCCTCCCGGGCGAGCGCCTCGATGTCCGAGCCGACGAACCCCTCGGTGTCGGCCGCGATCTTGCTCACGAGCCGGTCTCTGGCCGGGTCGTCCAGGCTCACCTTCTGCTGGGAGAGGAGGTCGATGAGCTTCTTCCTCCGGAGATAGCGGCGAAGCCCTTCGTCGTCGGTCACCTCGATCGCAGCGCGGTGACTCTTCATCTCCTCGATGGTCACCCGGTGGTTCGCTCCCACGGCGAGAACCAGGTCTTCGAGGTCGTTTTCCGCGAGGCCCTCCGTTGCCTCCACGAGTTCTTCGATCGTCGAGCCCTCGATCGGCATGTAGCGGGTGTGGATGGAGAAGATCTTCTCCCGGTCGTTCCGTCCGGGCTCGCCGATGTAGACGAGCCGGTCGAACCGCCCGGGCCGGAGAAGCGCCGGGTCGACCATATCGGGACGGTTGGTCGCTCCCATCACCACCACGCCCCGAAGTTCCTCAAGGCCGTCGATCTCGGTGAGGATCTGGTTTAGAACGCTCTCGATGACGTGCGACTCGGTGCCGCCGCCCCGGGCCGGGGCAAGGGCGTCCAGTTCATCGAAGAAGATGATAGACGGGGCCACCTGCCGGGCTTTCTTGAAGATCTCGCGAACCGCCCGCTCGCTCTCGCCGACCCACTTCGAGAGGAGCTGGGGACCCTTGACCGGCACGAAGTTCGCCCCGCTCTCGCTTGCGACGGCCTTTGCGATCAGGGTCTTTCCGGTCCCCGGCGGGCCGTAGAGGAGGACGCCCTTCGGCGGCTCGATGCCGAGGTCCTCGAACTGCTCCCGTCGGGTAAGCGGATACTCCACCGCCTCACGGATATCCTGCTTCGCCTCTTCAAGCCCCCCGACATCTCCCCAGGAGGTGTGCGGGACTTCGAGGAGGATCTCCCGCATGGCGCTCGGGCCCACGTCGCGGAGAGCGTCGCGGAAGTCCCTGGCCTGCACCTCCATCTTCTCGAGAATCTCGGGCGGAATCTCCTCGGCCTCCAGGTCGATCTCGGGGAGGTAGCGCCGCAACGCCTTGATCGCCGCCTCCCGGGCGAGGGCGGCAAGGTCCGCCCCGACGAACCCATGGGTCTGCTGGGAAATTGCGGGGATCGCCACATCGTCCGCAAGCGGCATGCCGCGGGTGTGGATCTGGAGCACCTGGATCCGGTCGTCCTCTGAGGGCACCCCGATCTCGATCTCCCGGTCGAACCGTCCCGGACGGCGCAGCGCAGGGTCGATGGCGTCGAGCCGGTTCGTGGCCCCGATCACCACGACCTGCCCTCGTTCCTCGAGCCCGTCCATCATCGTCAGGAGCTGGGCCACCACGCGTCGCTCGACCTCTCCCGTCACCTCTTCGCGCCGGGGGGCGATCGAGTCAAGTTCGTCGATGAAGATGATGGCCGGAGCGTGCTGCCGGGCGTCCTCAAAGACCTCGCGGAGCCGCTGCTCGCTCTCGCCGTAGTACTTCGAGATGACCTCCGGCCCCGCGATCGATATGAAGTGGGCTCCGCTCTCGCTTGCGACCGCCTTTGCGATCAGGGTCTTTCCCGTCCCCGGCGGTCCGTAGAGGAGGACGCCCTTCGGGGGTTCGATACCGAGCTTTCTAAAAATCTCCGGATGCCGCATGGGCAGTTCGATCGTCTCGCGGACCCGCTGCAGTTCGCCCTTGAGGCCGCCGATATCCTCGTAGCTGATTCGTTTCACGCCTTCAAACCCGGCTGCAGGCTTCTCGGAGAACTCGATCTTCGTGTTCTTGGTAATGATCACGGCGTTCTCCGGCTCGACCACCACGGCTTTGAACGCGACGAGCTGGGGCTGCATAAAGGGGAGCCCCGCCTGGATCGGCACGGAGTCGTTTTTGACGACCGGAAAGTCGATCAGTTTGTTGACGACGCTGCCGTAGTTGATGGGGAGCTGTTTGGGGAGGTCTTCAGGAGGCGCAAGCACGACCCGTTTCGCCTCGGCCTCCTCATCGAGCGTCTTTATCTTGACCCGGTCGCCGATGCTCGCACCGGTATTGAGCCGGGTAAAATTATCGATCCGGACCTTACCCTGGTGCCAGTCGTTCACCATGGCACGCCAGACCTTGGCCACGGTGCGGCGCTTCCCTTCGATTGCAACGAGGTCTCCCGGGTTGAGCCTGAGCTGCAACATGGTATCAGGGTCAAGCCGTGCCTTGCCTGCCCCCTGATCCTCCGGATAAGCGCTATCTACCTTCAAGTAAATCTCGGGCATTACCTCTAATTCTTATATTTCGGGGATTTATAAGTACTGGAGACGCATGAACGTACTTCTCTTCGATCCGTTCAACGGAGCCGCAGGCGACATGATTGTCGGAACCCTTCTCGATCTGGGGGCCGATGAGGGGCTTGTCCGCGCAGCCATGCGCTCTGTCGTCGGGGAACCGACAATCGAACGGGTAGACCGCTCCGGCATCCGGGCCGTCCAGGTGAGAGCGCATGCCCCGGTGCACCACCGCACCCTCGAGGAGGTGCTCGACCGGGTGGCCGAAAGCAACGCTCCCGCCCCTGCACGGGAGATGGCACGGCGGGTTTTTCTCCGGATACACCGGGCCGAGGAGAGTATCCACGGGAAGGGGGCGCACTTCCACGAGGTGGGTGCGGACGACGCGATCGCTGACGTGGTGGGAGCCTGCACCGCCCTTCATTCCCTCGCCCCTGACGGTGTCGCCGTCCTCCCGGTTGCGCTCGGCCGGGGATTCTCCGTCGGGGCTCACGGCACCTTCCCCATCCCCGCCCCGGCGACCGTGGCGATCCTTGCCGGATCGGACCTCCGGACGGTTCCCGGGAGCGAGGAGCGTGAACTCTGCACCCCGACGGGTGCTGCTCTCCTCGCCGAGTTCTCGACCGTCCGGCCTGAGGATCTCGGCCCTACGGGGATCAGGGCTGTCGGCTACGGCGCGGGGAGCAGGAATCCGCCGGGAAGACCGAACGTCCTCCGCTCGATGCTCCTTTCGGCGGAGGTGGAGGTCCGCGGCGACCGGGTCGACATCCTCGAGACGAACGTCGACGACGTCACCGGGGAGACCCTGGCCTACACGATCGGCCGCCTGCTGGAAGATGGGGCCCGGGATGTAAATGCTATTCCCGTGGTGATGAAGAAGGGGCGGAGCGGCCACCTCGTCCGGGTGATATCGCCGCCCGATGCGACCGACCGTCTTGTGGGGGTGATGGCCGCGGAACTCGGGACGCTCGGGATACGCTGCATCCCGATGGTCCACCGGTCTGTTGCCGAACGGACAATCGAGCAGGTCACCGTGACCATCCGGGGGAAGGAGACGACGATCGACGTCAAGTGCGGTTGGTCGGGAGGGAAGATCACCTCCTTTAAGGCGGAATACGAGCAGGCGGCGGCGTGTGCGCGGGAGGCCGGGGTCCCTCTCCGCGAGGTTGCCGGGACCGTCGAGGCGGCTGCACGCCGCCTCTTCATTGAGCGGGGTGTGCTTGAGCCATGAAGCCGGACCGGGTCAGCACGGGAAGCCCGGCACTCGACGACCTGCTGGGCGGCGGGCTCGAGCGGCGGACGGTCACCCAGATCTACGGCGAGCCCGCGAGCGGCAAGAGCACCTTCTGCTTGATGGCAGCGGTGGCCTCCCTCCGGGCCGGGAACTCGGTCGTCTACATCGATACCGAAGGGTTCTCGGTGGAGCGATTCAGCCAGCTTGCCGGGGAGAACGCCGGGGCGTTCGCGGAGCGGCTCTACCTCTTTGAGCCGCTCGACTTTGCCCAGCAGGGAGTGATGATCGCCGACGCGGAGGGGCTGCTTAGAAAGAGGGACAGCGCCCCTGTAGGGCTGCTGGTGATGGACTCGGCGACCGCCCTCTACCGGACGGAACTCGACCTCGGGCGGGAGGCGCTCCGGAAACTCTCGCACCACATGATAAAACTCCTGGGCCTCGCAAAGAAATACGATATCCCCGTCCTGATCACGAACCAGATCTACATGGACGTGGAGCGCGACCGGGTGGCGGGGCTTGGGGGGACGGCGCTCGAGCACCTCTCAAAGGCCATCATCAGGCTCGAAAAGAAGGACGGTGTCCGGCGGGCGATGCTCCGGAAGCACCGGTCCCGGCCGGAAGGAATCTCGTTCGACTTCGTGATCACCGAGGACGGGATCAGAACAGTATAACGCCGGAAAAGACCGTCTCGGCGGGGCCTTCCATCGTGACGGCCTCCCCGAACCGGATCACGAGTGGGCCGCCTTTCGTCTCGACCTGCACCGTATCCCCTACTTTGCCGAGGCGGCGGGCGACCGCGGCGGATGCCGTCGCGCCGGTCCCGCAGCTCTCGGTCTCGCCCTCGACGCCGCGCTCAAACGTCCTGATCCGGATCGTGTCGTTGCCGGCGTCCTCGACGAAGTTGACGTTCGCACCGAGAGTGAAGGTCAGGTGGTTCCGGATGGCCGGTCCTACCGTGGCGATATCGATTGTGCCTATCTCTTTTACGAAGACAACCGCGTGCGGGACGCCGGTGTTCGCGGCATACACGGTGAAGTTGCGGATCTCCTCCTTGTATTCGCCGTCCCCGGTGGCGGGGATGGCGCTCCGCTCGAACTTCGGCTCCGGCATCGTGATCGTCGCGGTGAACTCGTCGTCCGCGTAGCCCATCGTCACCGGGACAATCCCGGCCCCGGTCTCCACCGAGCAGGACTCTTTGACGTATCCGGCGTCGTAGGCGTATTTCGCGAGGCACCGGATGCCATTCCCGCACATCGCTGCCTCGCTCTCGTCGGGCTGGAAGAGCCGCATCCGGACGTCGGCCGCCTCCGATGCCTGAAGGAAGAGGACGCCGTCGGCACCGATACCGAACCTGCGGTCGCAGTAGAGCGCCGAAAACCCTCCCTTCATATCCTCGGGAATGACTTCCCGGTCGTGCTCGTCGATCAGGATAAAGTCGTTGCCGTTTCCCTGCAGTTTGGTGAACGCGATCTCCATGGTATAGCCTCTCCTGTAAGTATGGGAGCGGCGAGTGATAAACCGTGAGGGTTCGTGGGGGATGCGGGGGCGGGGATTATGGCTTCCTCATGGTGCACCGCACAGGCGTATCCACCCTGACGAATCCATTTCAGGACCAAGGACCAACTCCGGCGGGGAGATGAAGACCGTGAACTTCACGGGGATATCCTCGATCCCCATCTCCCTCGCCCGCTCATCGAGCATCGCATACACCGCTTCTATCGAGGAGACGTTCTCCGGCGGAGGCGGGCCGTTCCAGATGCTCACCCGGAGGTACCCGTCGATGTCGTGGCCGAAACCGATCAGAGTCCCGTTGGGATAGAGATAGCGTTCCCGTATCAGATCGTTCGTGGCGGCGGTGAAGGCTGAGAGCGCTATCCCTTTTCCGCCTTTCGAGAAGGGAAGCCCTCCGAGCGTGACGGTGACGGGCTCTCGCTTGTTCAGGGCGGTTTTGAGGTCTTCGATCTCCGGTCCGGCGAAGGCCGGTTGGGATGGCTGGAGTTTCGCGGCGGACGCTGCCGGATGATCCTCGTTGATCCCGTTATTGCGGTGCTGAGCAATAGAGCGATATCTGTCCAACTGTCTAAGCCTTTCTGCAAGTTCTCTGCTCTTACGTTCATTCATGCCGTCAAGATACGATACCTCAGGCATCGCTTCGATCATTCGAGAAATTTCCTCATCATTCAATCTGTTTCCGGCATCATCAAAGAGAAGAGGGCTTCGCTCCAGCACTACGTCCCTGTTTACCGGATCCCCTCCGGACGGAGGGATATTCTCCAGAACGTCATCATTCGCGCTCACCGCCGGCACGAAGATCGCGCCGGCGACCAGCAGCGCCGCAAGCAGGGTGCTGATCCCGGAGAGGAATTTCGTATTCATGGTTCCAGTCCTCCTTTCACGCGCATGCCGGGAGGCCACGGAACCGCAACGGCTATCCCCGATGGGCACCCTGCACAACCATGAGCCTCCGCACCGTTGCAGGCGCCGCCTGCGAAACCCATGGTTGAGAACTCAACGTTCTTTTATATCCCTTTTCTGTCACGTTCATCTACACGCCGAGGCGTTCGTCAATACATTTGGCTCCCTGAAATTCGCCGCAGCCGACTGGAGCCTGCGCTGAGGCGGCCGAACGAGACCCGGGGCTCCGATTCCGGAAAGGGCTCTCTGGTTCATGGCATCTCCCGATGTGCGCGGTTTAACACTGCGCGCAGGCCGTCCCGACACGTCAGTATTGCACCCGTTTCTTTGGATATGGTCACTCCGAGCATGATACGCTCGTGATGGCTCTCAGGTCTGTTCCTCTCCAGGAAATGAAGTGGGTTGAGACGAGAATAGAATTGGTGTTTGTGCTATAAAACTCATAAAATACGGAAAACGATATTGAGGTATCAGTAAAGAGAAAATGCATGGTCCCGGCCCTGCTGCCGGTCATTGCCTTCTTCGCTGTGCCCCCGGTGTCGGCAACTGAAGGGCGGGTACCCAGATCGTCCTTCAGCGTCGGACGATCCGGCAATGATCCTGCAACTGCACGACAGCATCGGCCAGGGGGAGACTAACAGGCACCGGTTCTATGTCGGAAGCGATGTCGCACGTCCCGGGGTGTACCGGGGACTGAGCCCCAACCCGGTGACGTATGCCCTTCCGGGGAGTAGGCTCGGCACGTTCCGCGACGATAGCGATGGGAAGACAGATAACAGGATTGATATCGACATTGACCCAGATAGCAATTATGTGGAACCAGGAGCCCGGACATCCGATGTATACGGCGAGCGGGTGCCGTTCCGGAGACCATACGCCCTCAACATCTACCGGCACCGGACCGGGCAGGCTTCTCCGGTTGCTCACCCTCTCGGCCCTCTTCCTGGTGCTGCTGGTAGCGGTTGCCGATGCCACCGAATACACGGTCCGGCCCTCGAGAAACGTCGGGCAAGAGCCCGGGATCTCCGTAGCCGGCGAGAAGGTGCAGGAGATCGACCCGATCCCGCTCTGGCTCGTCCTGCTGCTGTACATATTTCCCCAGTTGACAGCGGCCCCGATCGAGACCCTTCTCCCCCTGAAGGCCGTCGGCTACCTCGGGTACAAACGAATCTGCAGAAAGAATATTCTGGACAGTCCGCGGAGGCTTGAGATTCTACGCTTCATCAGGGCAAACCCGGGGTTGCACTTCAGGGAATTGCTGAGGGAGATGTCCCTGACGAGAGGGACACTTGGTTACCATGTGGAAAGACTGGAGTCCGCAGGCCTGTTGAAGGCGATCAAGAGCAGGGGGAGATGCCATTATTTCGCCACAGGTTCGCCGTACTCTGCTGAAAAAGAGGCTCTTATCATTGCCATGGGTAATGACACTCTGCGGGGAATTATAACACAGATTCTCCTGAATCAGGGTGCGTGCACCGAAGAGCTCGCCGAAGAGTCAGGTCTGTCCAGAGCCACAGTCTATACGCACGTGAAATACCTGGAACACCTGGGTATCGTAACGTCCGGGAGGGAGGGGCGGTATGTGCGGTATACCCTCACCGACGACTCCTCTCGAACACTGACGGAGTATGCGCATAACCGCAGTCCCGAACCCGCACGGGTTCCGGCGGAACATACCGGGTGAGTCTGTCTCGCGGGGATGAATGCTCTTTCCACCTGAAGAGTAGAACGGTATGTCCTCGCCGCAACAGATCTCTTACCCCGATTGCCGGAACGTCCGGCCTGTTCGCTCTCATCTGGCAGCCGATCATCGCCATGCTTGCGTTCCCGGCGGTCTTCTTCGGAGCGGCATACGCTCGTTTCATGCGGATGGATCTGCGATGACGACAACGGCTCCACCGGGATATGCCCCTGTGCAGCGAGCTGCGGCACCCCTGTCTGGATGGAACCGGTATCCGGGAAGGGTAATGAAGCCTCCCTGCGCCCTGAGCAGCCCGCCCTCCTGCAGAGAGCCCTCGCTTAGAACCTTCGATAAACCTTGCTCCGATGTCCGACCGTGATAACATGGATCACCAGGAGGTCATCTATGATCGAGAGGATCGCCCGGTAATCCCCGAGCCGGAGAGAGTAGAGTGGGGGGCTGTTCGGGCTCTTCAGTTTTTTTAAATGCTTCTTCGGGTCGGTCTCGCCGGCGAGCGATGCAAGTTCCTCGCCTATCCGGACTGCTATGGGTCGTGGAATGCTCTTGAAATCATGGCGGGCCGCCGCGGTGATGACCACACGGTAGGTCATTCCTCCTTCAGCTCCGCCATGACCTCCTCTAAAGTGTAGACTCTTCCGGCCCTGAGATCCTCAAGCGATTCCTCGATTCTCTGGATCGTCTCTTCACTGAGCGGCTCTTCGTCGATTGCCATATCAACCAAACGCTCGATAACCTCGTTGTAGGACTCTCGGGGATGGACTTTCAGGGCGTTGAGCCGACCCTTGAGTTCGATGTCGATCTTGACGGTGGTGCTTGCCATACTGAGGTATACTCAAGTATACTCAATGAAGGTTTGCATGGGTACCATCGGTGTGGTTTCCTGCAGGAGCGTTTGGGGGTACCGGGATTGTTACCGAGGGGGCGATGTGGCCCCCCATCACCGCAGCTCCTCGATCTTCCACCCGAGATAGTCCCGTATCACCGTATACGCCAGCCCCGGCGGGATCGCCCCCTGCTCGGTGACGATCAGGTCGACGTACTCTGCGGGCGTCACGTCGAAGGCCGGGTTTCGGACCCGGACGAAGGGGAGTTTCTCCGCCTCCGCCCGGGGGAGGACCTCGGCAGGGTCGCGCTCCTCGATCTCGATCAGTTCGCCGAGGATCGTCCGGGGCGCAAACTTATAGGTCTCGGCCGCCACGATGACGTTCGTCCGGGCTTCGTGTGCGGCGTGCGCAATCTGGGCGGTCCCGATCTTGTTCACCACCGCCCCGTTCACCGCGATCGCGTCGGCGCCGACGACGACCAGGTCCACGTCGTTGATGAAGTAGCGGACCGCCGAATCGACGATGTAGTTCGTCCGGATGCCGGCGTCGTTTAAGGTCCTGATGGTGATGAGCCCCTGGCCCCGCGGCCGCACTTCCGTTGCGTAGACCTCGATATCCTTCCCCTGCCGGTGGGCCTCGAGGATGCACCCGAGTGCCGCCTCGGAGTTGCAGTGGGTCAGGAGAACGTCGCCGTCGGAGATGTGGCGTGCCCCGATCGCCGCTATCCGCTCGACTGCGTGCTCCGAGTGCTCGACGAACTCCGCCGCCCGGGCAAGGACCGCATCCCGTGCGGCGTCCACGGACTCGAACGAGTCCAGGGCCCGCATCACGCAGCGCACCGCATTCGGGAGCGAGACGGCGGTCGGACGGGTCGCAGTGAGGATATCCGCCGCCCTCTGCATCTCCTGCTTGAAGGTTTCGAGGTCGGACATATCGAGATTCCTGGCATAATCAGCCAGCGCTTCCACCGCCGCCCGGGCGATCCTGCCGGCGCCCCGGATCTCCATATTCTTTATGCTTGCAGCCGTCCCACTCAGTAACATAGGCTCTCATTGAAGAGACGACCAGAGACTACATAGATTTATTGACGTGAGAATCCATGTCGGTAGCCGTTGTTTTTGATAGTGCGGGCACACTTCTGCGGACCTACCGGGTAGCACGCGATCTCCTTCGCGACGAGATGCTGACCGAGGTCGAGACAACGACCCTCACCTTCGGGTCTACAGCGAGAGTGCTCGTCGTCCTCCACCTCCACTCCCGCGACGTCATGGAGGCGCCGGAGGACCAGCTCCTCTCGGAGTTCTTCCTGGAGCGTTCGATCGGGTTCGGGGTGGCCTGTTCCCGGCGGGTTATCCCCGCCGAGGAGGTTGGAAATCTTCTCTACAGCGACAACAATGCCCGTGTCAGTGACCTGCAGGCCTGTATCCGGCAGGTCTGGAGCTGCTGCAAGAGGGAATCGATCGTCACCATGAACAGCGGCGTGATCTTAAACATGGACCTCACCTGCATCGAGTTTACGGTGACAACCGGCGGGAGGCCGTTTGACGGTGCGAGAGAGACCATCACCGAACTGCACCGGATGGGCGTTCCCGCCTACATAGCGTCCGGGGACCGCGTCGCAAAGCTCGAACGGATGGGCGACTACCTCGGCATCCCCCGGGAGCGTGTTTACGGTGTCGCGACCCCCTCGATGAAGGCCCGGATCGTAGAAGACCTCAAAGAGCAGTACGGCAAAGTTGTTATGGTAGGGGATGCCATCAACGATCTGAACGCCTTCCGGAAAGCAGACCTCGCGGTGCTGACCGAACAGCAGTCTGACAGGAAACCAGACATACTCTATACTACAGCAGACCGGGTGATCCAGAACGTCAGCGAGGTGCCCGGTATCGTAGCGGAACTCCTCACGGATACTGCGGCGCCCGGGAAAAAGTGCAACAATATAAACTCTAATATGATACCACGAGAAGATTAGTTTAACGAGGAGCTCAAGATGACCCCACTCATTACGGTAAAGGACCTCTGCATGGAGTTCAATGGAACCATTGCACTCAAAGACATAAATTTTGAGGTGGCGGAGGGAGAAACGGTCGGTATCATCGGGAGAAGCGGGGCCGGTAAAACCGTTCTTATGCACCTTATGCGGGGCGTAGACCAGTCCCCGACGCGGGGTGCGATCATCTACCACATCGTCGCCTGCGATGCGTGCAACTACGTCGGCGTCCCGAGCGAGGCAGGGAAGCCGTGCCCTGCCTGCGGTGGCGAACTCAAGCCGATGGATGTCGACCTCTGGGCGGAAGAAAACACCCAGATGAAACGGCGGATCATGCGAAGAACCGCCATCATGTTCCAGCGGACGTTCGCCCTCTACGGCGACGACCGGGTGATCGAGAACGTGCTGCGGGCGCTTGACGACGTCGGCTACCCGAGCGAGAGGGCGGTCAGCAGGGCCGCGGACCTCATCGACCAGGTCAGGCTCTCCCACCGGATGATGCACATCGCCCGCGACCTCTCGGGCGGCGAGAAGCAGCGGGTGGTGCTCGCCCGGCAGCTCGCGAAGAACCCGTTCATGCTCTATGCGGACGAACCGACCGGAACGCTCGATCCGGAGACCGCCACGCTCGTCCACAAAATGCTCATCGAGAGCGCGCAGGCGAACGATATGGGCATGGTAATCACATCCCACTTCTCGAACGTCATCAAAGATGTCGTTGACCGGGCTATACTCCTTGAAAACGGGGAGATCAAGGGGATAGGCGCCCCGGAAGAGATTATCGGCCAGTTCATGCAGGACTACAGCGACATCGAACAGCACGAAGCCGGGGAGGTCGGCGAGAAGATCCTGATCGCCCGGGACGTGGTCAAGCGCTACCTCTCGGTCGACCGGGGCGTGGTCAGGGCGGTCAACGGCGTCTCGTACGAGGTCGGCGAGAAGGAGATCTTCGGGATCATCGGCAAGAGCGGTGCGGGCAAGACAACCCTCTCCCGGATCATATCCGGAATCCTCGAGCCCACCAGCGGCGAGATGAATATCCGGATCGGGGACGACTGGATCGATATGACCAAACCCGGCATCGAGAACCGGGGCCGGGCGAAGGGCTACATCGGGCTCCTCCACCAGGAGTACGACCTCTACCCGCACAGGACGGTCCTCGACAACCTCACCGATGCCATCGGCCTTGAGTTCCCCAAGGAACTCGCCATGAGGAAGGCGATCATCACCCTCGGGATGGCCGGGTTCACGCCCGAGAAGAGCAAGGAGATCCTGGACCGCTATCCCGGTCAGCTCTCCGAAGGCGAGAAGCACCGCGTAGCGCTGGCCCAGGTCCTTATTCGCGAGCCCCTGCTCATCGTCCTCGATGAACCGACCGGCACGATGGACCCGATCACGAAGATCGACGTGAAGCACTCGATCCTCCATGCCCGCGACGAGATGGACGAGACATTTATTGTGGTCTCGCACGATATGGAATTTGTGAGAGATATCTGTGACCGTGTAGCCCTCATGCGAGGAGGCAAGATCATCCAGATGGGACCGACGGAGGAGGTGCTCGCCCACCTCACCGAGGACGAACGAATCGTTATGGGGGCCGGTGGGGCTCCCTGAGGTGCGCGTGATGGAGATCCACCTGGACGGAAAACGCGTTTCAGTTCCGGCGGGTTCGCGGCTCGGGGATCTCCCTGGACGGGACGAACGGTGCAGCGTCGCCATCATCCGCCCGGCACTTGAGGAGGATGCGGCGGAGTCGCAGGAGGTCAGGTTCGTCACCTCGGCCGGCGATATGGTCGTCGAAATGGCGGAGGCGGCAACGGCCTCCCGGCTCTTTCGGCCCGGGCTTTCCGAACGCCTCCGCCTGCACTGGCAGGACCGCTACGCCGCCGCCTTCGGACCGTTCGAGTCCGACATCCGCCCGGCGCGGACCCCCGGCCGGTACGAGCGCGGCGACCTCATCCTCGGGTGCGGAGGCTACGACCCGTCCAGGTCTTACCTGATCTTCGCGCGCATGCGGCATACCGCCGACTACGGCGCCCCGGCGGACGGTGGTGTCATCGGCAGGGTCGTCACCGGCCGTGGGCTGCTCGATCGCATCGCCGAAGGCGACCGGGTTATCGATGTCGAGCGGATATTCCGGCGTGCCGACCGGTCTCATGCGGTCATCACCCGTGACGCGGAGTTCCCGCTCGAGGACGGCATGCAGATCCTCTCTTACGTGGAGGCCGAGGTGCAGGGTTTCGGGGAAGACGGGATCGATACCGAAACCGCCCGGAGCGTCGAGCACTTCCTTCTCTCCGTGCAGGACGGCAGATTCCAGGTAGGCCGTTCGAGCAGCACCCACATACTCGACGCACACCTGGTCCCGACAAAGGTTCCGGCGGAGCTCCCCGGCCCGAGGCTTGAAGGGACCATCACCGTCAGGACCGCCGGAAAATCTTCGGGAGCGGTCTACATCTACACACAGGGCGTATCGGCAAGCCCGGTGCACACCATCGTGGGCCGGGTTCTCCACGGTATCGAGCTCGTCCGGTTTGCCGGTGAGGGCGACCTCCTTGCAATCCGCACAGAGCCGGAACGGTTTGACCTGATCGGCCTTTCGCTTGCCGAGGCAGAGGCGGTCGCCGCCCGGCGGGGTATCGCCCTCACCGTCGATGCGGCCGGAGGCGACCGCGTGGTGATCGGCCAGACCCCGGAGACGACGCTCGAGGTGCTGGCCGCCGGTGAGGTCGGGGTCACGACGGAGCCTTCCGCCCATGTCATCAGCATCACGCTCGACGAGGCCGCCGCACCCCGGTCGGTCACAATCTTTCGTGAGGTGACCGGGCTCAAGCATCACGCCGTCGGGAGAATGCCGCTTGTCTTCACGTTCGAGGATGTCTTCCTCTTCAAGCCCAAGATCGCAAAGGGCGTCGGGATCATCCCGGAGAATACGCCCTCGGGCGAGGTGCCGGCCTATACCCTCGCGATGACGAACGATTCCCGGCGGGGAACCGGCATGGTCGGCATCCGCACGACACCGAACGCTGAGTTCGGCCCGACCTCCGAGCCGCTTACGGGCACGAACGTCCTCGGGAAGGTTGTCGATGCGGCGAACCTTGCCGGGATGCGCGAAGGGGCGACGGTGTACGTGAAGGAGGTGTGATGATGGCCGATTACACTCCCGAATACGTGGGCACGGTGACCAGGTATGTCTTCATCGAGTCCCCGTCCATGACCCCCGGCGAACTCGCGCTCAGGGCGTACGAGGCGTCGGAGGGCGTCCTTATTAAGGAGACGTGTTTCGGGCTGCAGGTGACGGGCGAACCGGAGTCTGTCGACCGTCTCATCGAAGTGATCCGTGCGTTCGACCCTACCCACATATTCATCAAGGACCGGGGTTTCCCTCCTGGCGATCCGCGAAGGTGCCGGGCGAACCTCGGCGGGGCGAGGCCGGGCTATCTCGGCCATGAGCGGGAGTTCCGCATTCTGCGCTACATCACCCGCGGGCTCGAGGAACTCGGCCGGCGGGAGGGGGAGGCGGCGCCGGAACCCGTGCCGCCCGTACATGAGAAGAAACCCTTACTCGATATCAAGCGGCTACAAGAACTGATAGAGACAGAGGAGTCTTGAATAGAATGGCAAAAGTGTTTATTTATCCTGCAACGAGCCTCATCCTCTCCGACCTGGTGGCCAGGTTCGGCCATAAACCCCTCGGTGCAGCCCTCGGTATCCGGGAGAGGATACAGACCGCCGGGGTCGACTCTCCGCCCCTGCAGATCACGCCCGAAGAGCCCAAGCGCGGCCTGAAGTATGCAGCGGTCGAGGTGCCGTCCGGTGTCCGGGGACGGATGGCGATCTACGGCCCCCTTATCGAGGAGGCCGGGGCCGCAATCATCGTCACCGACGCCGACCTTGCGTTCGGGTGCATGGGCTGCGCCCGCACCGACGAGTTGATCCTCTTCTCCCTGCGCCAGAGCGGCATCCCGATCCTGGAACTCAGGTATCCCACGACCGAGGAAGAGGGCGTGCAGTTCGTCGCCGCCATCAAGAAGTTCCTCGACGATCTCGAAAAGGAGGAGGGTGAAGCGTGAGCCGGAAGGTGCGGATCGCCCAGCTCTCCTGCGGGCCGGAATACAGCGGCGTCCAGAAGGAGATCTACGAGGCCGCCGAATCGGTGGATGCAGAAGTCTTCTTCCCCGACATCGCTCTCGCCGACGTCGAGCGGGCGGTCGACGCGTTCGGGCTGGACGTCCGGAGCGCTGACTTAAAACTCATGATCGCCCGGGGCAAAGCCCTGGTCGACGGGACGGTGGATGCGGACGGGGTCTTCATCGGCACCTGCTTCCGGTGCGCCGAGGCGGCGATCGTCCGAAACGAACTCCGGCGGTATATCCACGAGCACTCCCGGCTGCCGGTGGTGAGTTACTCCTTCACCGAGCGGACGACCGCGGGAACCCTCCTCACACGGATGGAAGCGCTGACCACCATCGCACGCAGAAGAGCGCTTCTCGCCCGCGAGGAGCAGACCGGGATCACGATGGGCGTCGACTCGGGATCGAGCACCACAAAGGCCGTCGTGATGAAAGACAACGAGATCATCGGCACCGGCTGGCACCCGACGACCGAGGTGATCAAGAGCGCCGAGAGCGCGGTCGCGGATGCGCTCGAGATGGCCGGGCTCACCCGTGATGAGATTCAGGCGATCGGGACAACCGGCTACGGACGATTCCTGATCGGGAAGCACCTCGGGGCCGATCTTGTCCAGGAGGAACTGACGGTGAACTCGAAGGGCGCCGTCTACCTCGCCGGCCACCAGCGGGGCGCCTCGACCGTCATCGATATCGGCGGTATGGACAACAAGGCGATCAGCGTGATCGACGGCATCCCCGGGACCTTCACGATGGGCGGGATCTGCGCCGGGGCGAGCGGCCGGTTCCTGGAGATGACCGCAAAGCGTCTCGGCGTGGACATCACCGAGCTCGGGCCCCTCGCCATGAAGGGCATGGGCAAAAATGTCCCGATGAACAGTTACTGCATCGTCTTCGGGACACAGAGCCTGGTGAACGCGCTCGCCGCCGGAAGCTCGCGGGAGGACGTGGCGGCTGCAGCCTGCCACAGCGTTGCGGAACAGGTCTTTGAGCAGCAGTTGCAGGAGATCGATATCAAGGAGCCGGTGATCATGGTCGGCGGCACCTCGCTGATCGAGGGGCTGGTCTACGCGATGGGTCAGCTCCTGCAGACCGAGATCGTCGTCCCGCCTCACTCGCAGTACATCGGCGCGGTCGGGTCTGCCCTGCTTGCATCCGGATTTGTCAAAGGAGAATAGATGCCCCCGCTGAACTACTTCGTGGTCGAGTCGCCGGACGAGGTCGGGAAGGAGGCCTACGAGCGGATCGCGGCCGACGTCCTTCAGGACCTCGATCTCATCAAGGTGGTCGACCGGCTGCATGTCTACGTCGACCCGAAGGTGCCGATCTTCGTTGCCGCCGGGCTCCTGCGCCATATGCCACGTGCAATCCGCGTTGCGGACTTTGCAAACGTCAACCGCGGCGAGCATGAGATCGTCCTCGATATCGGCGACGAGACTTACCTTGCGCCGCTGCTCCAGAAACTCTGGGTTCTCTTTGGGAAGGAGAACGTCGAGCAGCCCGACCGGTTCACCGTCGTCCTCCCGGCGGGGGTGGTCGGGGAGGAGGACCTCGAGCAGATAGTGGTGGCCGACCCGAGCGAGACGCTGTACAAGGACGTCATCTATGCGCTCCAGTATATCGCTCCCGAGGGGTTCAAGGTCCGCCGCCAGTATATCCGGGAAGGGAAGTTTTACTACGTCGCAAGCGAGGATACCCTGCCGGGCGACATCGTGGAGACGCTGGTCGCGCCAATCTTTGCAAAAATGGGGGTGACGCTGTGACGACGCTGGTGCCGGTGACCTACAAGGGAGGCGTCTACCGGCACGATGAGATCATGGACCTGATCGACGACCTTGGCGGCTACATCGTGCAGAAGCACGTCATGGCCCAGGACGTCGTGCTCCAGTCGTTCGTGCCGCGGGACGATATCGAGATGATACGCCGGATTGCAAAACCGCTCGCCGGCGAGGTGATTGAGGCGCCCCTTGTCGGGACCGAGATCGCCGTGGTCAGCCCGAGCCTGGAGATCCACCATCTCCCCCATACCGCCTGCGACATAGCCGAGTACCTCAGGCGCGCCGGCGCGAAGACCAACATGGTCGGGCTTGCGAGGGGGTTTGGGAAACGGATAGCAAACCTCAACGACGAGGAGCGGGACGTCATCAACGAGCACGACCTCGCCGTCTACATGCTCGGAAGCTTCGAGGAGTGTATCCAGCAGAAGTTCCCGGCGCTCAGACAGGGAATCCACGTGCCGATCGTGGTGACCGGGGCCCCCGACCGCGAGACCCTGATGCGGATCATCGACCCGCCCGTCGAAGGCTACGTGGGCGGCGTCGGCCGGATCATGCACCGGTTCAAGCGCCCCGAGGAACTCGCGAAACTCGATGAACTGGTGGACGAGGTCTCCCGCACCCTGGACGCCCGGCGGGATGCTCTCGCAAAAGACCCGCTCTCCGTCTTCCCGCCCCGCCTGATGGCAATCATCGAGGAACGGATCCATGAGGTCACCATGCTGACGCACCCGACACCGGTGACCGCCCAGATGGAGGGGCTCCGGGTGAAACTCCCCTACGACCTCTACGCCGATGACGTGCGGTCGCTTGAGGTGGCTGACGGGGTCACGGTTGGGGATATTGCCGACGTTACGCCGTCACGGATGCGCAATTACATATTGATTCGGATTAAACCTTTCTCGGAAACCAGGATATTGGTGTAGCGATGGATTTCGAGAAGATACTTGCGAGGGTTGCAGAACGTGGATCGGACGTCATCGCGGAGGAACTCCTCCGCGAGATCGAGAGCGAGTACGGCAGGGTTCCTCTGATTTTTGAGCGGATGGCGGAACGGCCCGAGATCCTCATCTCCCACCTGCTCTACAAGGGCGCCGTGGTCGAGACCAGCCAGCTCGAGCCCAAGGTGATCGAGCTCATAAGCCTCGCGGTGGGCGCCGCGCTCAAGTGCAGCCACTGCGTCGAGTATCACATGCAGGCGGCGATGGCGAAGGGGGCAACCCGCGCCGAGATCCTCGAGGTGATCCTGATCGCGGGGCTGCTTGCAAACTCCGCGGTCCTCGCGGATGCCTACCGGGTGGTGAACGGCTCGGCACCCTGCCCCTCCTGCGACATCAACGGCACGGGCCTCGAAAAGACCTGTTCCGATAAGTGACCGATCCCTGGTATCCGGAGTATGTGCGGTATTGCCGGGCAGTTTGCCCTGAACGGGAGGGAGGCGGACGCGGCCCTCGTCGGGGCCATGGCGGAGCGGCTGGCTCATCGAGGGCCCGATGGTGAAGGAACGTTCTTCTCCGGCCCGGTCGGCCTCGCCCACCGCCGTCTCGCGATCATCGACCTCTCTGATGAGGGCCGGCAGCCGATGGGAAACGAGGACGGGTCGCTTCAGATAGTCTTCAACGGCGAGATCTACAACTACCGCGAACTCCGGGATGAACTCTCTGCCGCCGGCCACCGGTTCGCCTCCGCAACCGATACGGAGGTGATCCTGCACGCCTACGAGGAGTGGGGGCGGGACTGCCTCGCCCGGTTCAACGGGATGTGGGCGTTTGCCCTCTGGGACGGGCGGCGCCGCGAGCTCTTCTGCGCCCGGGACCGCCTGGGCGTCAAGCCGTTCTACTACACCGTGGCCGGGGAATCGTTTCTCTTTGCTTCGGAGATCAAGGCGCTCCGGGTGCATCCCGGTGTCGGCAGGCGGCCGAACGACCGGATGCTCTCGACGTTCCTTGCCTGGGGGGTTGCGGACCACACCGCCGAGACGATGTATGACGGGGTTTTCCAGCTCCCGCCGGCCCACGCGGTCGTCGTCTCGGAGGAGGGTGTCGGGGAGCCGGAACGCTACTGGGATCTTACCATAAACGGTGCCGTACGGGGTGTCGACGACGATGCCGCCGCCGGAACGGTCCGCGAACTCCTGACCGATGCGGTCCGGCTCCGGCTCCGAAGCGACGTCCCGGTCGGGACCTGCCTCTCGGGCGGCATCGACTCCTCGACGGTCACCGCCCTGATCAACGACCTCCTGCGGGCGGAGCGTCCGGAGAGCGTCGGCGAGCAGCAGAAGACGTTCTCAGTCTGCTTCGATGATCCCCGGTTCGATGAGAGCCGGCATATCGACGCGGTGGTCGCGGCGACGGGTGTTTCAAACCTCCGGACGACGCCTGATACGGGAGGGCTCTTTGAAGATATCGAGCGGCTGCTTTACATCCAGGACGAGCCGTTTGCCTCTCTCTCGATCTACGCCCAGTACTGCGTGATGCGGCTTGCCAGCGGCGAGGTGAAGGTGGTCCTCGACGGGCAGGGCGCCGACGAGCAGCTCGGGGGGTACATCGCCTACCAGGCGCCCTATATCCGCGCCCTCTTCCAGCGCCGCGAGCTCCTTGCGGCCCTTCGGGAAGGAGTCGGGAGCGTGCAGCACCACCGGTCTTTCTTCTCGTGGGCGCTCCGCCAGGTATCTGTCCGGTCCGAGCGGCGTGACCTTCTCCGGGGGTCTCCGCCGGAGGTGCTCCGGTATGCGGGATCGCTTGACGAGGTGCTGAAACGGGAGATCGTGGCTTCAAACCTCCCGCTCATCCTGCACTGGGAGGACCGTAACTCAATGGCCTTCTCGATCGAGGCCCGGGTCCCGTTCCTCGACTACCGGCTGGTGGAGTACCTTGCGTCGCTCCCGCTCGACCAGAAGATCCGCCGCGGCGTCACGAAGTATGTCCTCCGCCGCGCGATCCGGGGACTGGTCCCGGACGCCGTCCGGTGCAGGATGGACAAGATGGGCTTCGTCGCCCCCGAAGAGGTCTGGATGAAGGATGAACTTGCACCCCGTATCCTCGAACTCTTCTCCTCGCCGGAGTTTGCGGAGCGCCCCTACTGGGACGCTGAGCAGGTGCTCCGGAACTACCGGGAGTTCCTCGATGGAAAGAGCGCCTACTCAACCGAGTTCTGGCGGATAGCCTGCGCGGAGCTGTGGTTGAGACAATTTGAGGTGGAGAATGCCGGTGGAGTAGTTGAAATTTAAACTTCCTTTTCGGTTGCATACTCCATACACGGATTTCAAGGGGATATCGCCGAGAGGGGGGTGGGGACAAAGGGGAGTGCGAGCGCAGCGAGCATGAGAAACCCGGAGGGTTTCGAGGGGGGAATACTCCCCCCTCCCCCAGACGCGATATCCCCACGCTCCACTGCACCGGGTTTTTTCCTCGTTTCAAGTGTTGGGTGCTTACAGTCTTTGAGAACTCGTGTGCACCAGGTTTGCCCAATGCACCTTATTTGGAAAAACCGTATTTCTGGTGAGTTGACTCTGCATCCCGAAGTTCTCTCCCCTCACTCCCCTCCCTCCTGCGCACAGACGCCCCCCTTCTCCCGGAGACCCCGTCCCGCGTACGCCGCAAGCAGGACCGAGAGGACGCCGGTGACAAAGATGCCGTCGAATATCCCCGCGCCCCCGATGGAGAGGACGGTCGCCCGGCCTCCGGCAAGTGCCGCGAGCACGTCGGGGTTCGCGAGGTTGAGGATGTCGGCGCCGAGCAGGGTGCCCATGGTCCCGCCCGCGTAGGCGAGCCCGGGTGCGGCGCGGCAGCCGCGGGCAAGGAGGAGTCCGGCAGCGGCCCCGGCGAGGGGCGCGATGTAGAACGGCATGGTGATCCCGAGACCCGGGACCGGCGCTGCGAACGCGTAAGCGACAAGCGATACGGCGATGACGGCGGCGAGGGTTTTGGGACGCGAGACCCGGCCGCTTGCGACCATCCCGGCGGTCACGAAGAAGGGGATGACGGCGCCGCCGACGTTGACTGCGATGACCGCTTCCCCGACAGGGATTATCGGGATATCGATCAGGCTGCCGAACAGCGCCCCTGCGGTCACCAGCACCGCCTGGTAGAACCGGAGCCCGATCGTCTCAAAGATCCCCTCGGTGACGAGAAGCAGGTTGAATATGACCAGAGCCGGTATGAGGACGGCTAAAGCGATAAGGATCTGCTCCGGACTGAAGGGAAGCGGCAGAATCGCGATCGTGGTGAGTTCGGTCCCCATAAGCGGAATGTACCGGACGGGTCCATGCCATAAATAAGCTTCACCAGTACGGCTTGGCGGTTCTTTGACCGGGGCTGTGCCGGCCTCGCCAAACCCATCATGATCTCCTCCCCGGATCGATGTTTATTACATGCTTTATGGCAAAAGGGAGATTCAAGGGAAAACAGAAATCATTTATTGCGTATTTTATAATCCTTTTTAGATAGATATATTCATATAAGGATAGTCAAAAATAGTGATAAACAATACCTCCTTCCTCGAATCGGATAATGGGCACCGGATAATACATACCGGAGCAATATCCCGCAGGGGATTCACGCAATATCGGACGGATGTTGGGGGTAGCAGGTGACTGAGAACGGCGCCGTTCTTCGACCGAACACATCTTTGCGGAGAAGCATGACTGGCTACACTGTTGAGGACCTGATCCGGCACCTTGAGCGGCTTCAGGCTCGGGGCCCGATCCCGTTCGACGTGAAGAGCGGAGAGATTTTTGGTGTTCTCTGTCCTCAAGGCCAGGACCGGCGGACCCTGATCGCTATCCTCATGACGATGCTCTTTCCGATCTCCGGATTTGCCGAACGTTCACCGCTTGCAATCCTCGGGAACCTCGGGGACATGCGGCGGAGCATGGGTATTGTTCTCCGGGAGCCGGTACTCGACCCTGCGCTGACCGGTAGAGAAAATCTGGACTTTCACGCGCGGCTGCACGGTCTGGGCGACGAGGTTCGAAGGAGGAGGATCTCCGAGGTTTTAGGGTTCTTTGGGATCGATGAAAGCGCCGATGCTGCGGTTGAGACCTACTCCCCCGCCATGCTGCAGCACCTTGAGATAGCGCGAGCATACCTTGCGCACCCGGGAATCCTCTTCCTTGCCGAACCGACGAAGGGGCTGGACGGGCCCGGCCGCCGCGAGGTCTGGGACCTGCTCCGGCGGCTGAACCGCGAGCGGAGGGTGACGATCGTCTTTACGACTCATGATGTGGCTGAAGCGGAGGCAATCTGCACCCGGGTTGCCGTGGTGGACGGCGGGGAGGTCGTGGCGCTCGATGCACCCGAGACCTTCCGTGCGGTGATGGCTCTCGGCGATACGCTGCTTGAATCTGACAACTCTTCTTAAAATACTCCGGCTACCGAACCCGGGGACGAAAGCCGGGAGACGGGGGCAATCCGGAGGATCGAAACCTCCTTTACCTCAGCGGTCATGAGATGGGTGTATGACTGCCCACTGTCTCCCGCTCGTGTTTCTGTTCGTCGCCGGGAGCATCACCGCACTCGTCCTCGCCAGCGGATGCCTTGACGAGGGCCCGGGGCCTGACGACCGGATCATCCAGACCATCCCACCCGCCGAGGCATCCGCCTTGATCGAAGAGATGGAAGGGGTTCCGGATTTTGTCATCATCGACGTCAGGCGGCCGGGCGAGTTCGCCGGCGGACACATCCCGGGCGCAATCAACATCGACTCGGCACTCTTCTCGGATCACCTTAATGACCTCGACCCGGACGGAACCTATCTCATATACTGCCAGCGGGGCGTACGAAGCGCCGGTGTCCGGGAGATGATGCGCGAGGCCGGGTTCCGTGAGGTCTACGAGATCGAGGGTGGCATGAGCGCCTGGCAGGCTGCAGGGCTCCCGGTGGTCACGGACTGACCCTCACTCCTTCTGCTTCACGTAGGTGACGCCTTCCGGCTCCTCCGCTTCACGGGTCTCTATCACGACGGTGCCCGAGATCCGGTTGAAGAGCCGCTGTTTCGAGCCGGGCATGGCGAGCCATCCGATCAGGCAGTCGGGGATGAGAAGGAACGCTTTCCCGAAACTCTCAATCGCTGCGGCGCCAAACCCGATATCCTCCCCGGCGCGGCCGGTGACCCGGATCTTTAATGCCATCTTGCCGATGGACTGGCCCCGGTAGCCCTCAAAGAGCGTCCAGTAGAGGAAGAGGACGATTGAGGAGAGGCTTATGGATATGAGCCCGGGATCTATCGTGAACCTCCAGGAGGGCGGCAGCCGGTCGGAGAGCACCCAGAGGGGCAGCCCGATCAGGATGGTATCGATGAGCCAGGCCCAGAACCGGGTCTCCCATCTGGCGAGGTAAAGGGTGACCATATCGATGATCTGTCGTTCCCCGCGGGACTTAAGGGTTGGTATTCGGTCGATGGGGTTGCCGGGATGCCCCGGTCACAACAGTGATATAGTACACTCTCAAGTATAATACGTATGAGTGTATTCCTCGACCGGCAGCGGGAGTTATCGGCGCTTGCCGATCACTACCGGAGCGGCAAAGCCGAGTTCGTTGTGCTTTACGGGAGACGCCGCGTCGGAAAGAGTGCTCTCATCGATCAGTTCCTTCAGTCCGGGAACGGGGTCCACCTGCTTGCCCGTGAGGAATCGAAAGTTCTCCAGCTCCGGAAATTTTCAAGAGACCTCGGGGATTATTTCGACGATCCCTTCCTCAGAAGGACCGGTTTTTCGGACTGGGACAGTTTCTTTGAGTACGTCGTACAGCGATCCGGCTCCCGGTTTGTCCTTGCCATCGACGAGTTTCCGTATCTCGTCAAAGAGGATCCCTCGCTTCCGTCTGTCATCCAGGACTACTGGGACACACACCTGAAGGATACTCAGGTCTTCCTCCTCCTCTCCGGCTCAAGCATCTCCATGATGGAGTCGTCGACGATGGACTACAGGAGCCCTCTCTTTGGAAGGAGAACGGGACAGATCCTCCTGCAGCCTCTCCGGTTCATCCACATCCTCGACTACCTGGGGGATATGCGCAAGGCTGTGGAGTTCTATGCCGCCTTTGGGGGGACGCCTGCATACATCATGACCGCCGATCCGGATAAGGATATCATGACCAACGTGGAAGAGAAGTTGCTGCGAGAGGATTCTTTCCTCTTCCGGGACGTTGAGTTTGTTCTCAGGACGGAACTTGCCGAACCCCGTTACTACTTCTCCATCCTCTATTCCATTGCGCAGGGGAACAACCGTATCGGCCTCATCTGCAACGATACCGGCCTCTCCAAGAGCATCGTGAATAAGTACCTCTCCGTTCTGATCGACCTGCAACTGGTATTCCGGCGTATACCTGTAACCGAGGGGCAGAAGAGCAGAAAAGGCCTCTATTTCCTCTCCGACAACCTCTTCAACTTCTGGTTCTCATTCGCCAATCCCTGCCTGGAGTCGCTTGAGCGCGGCAACGCCGGGCTGATCGTGGATCAGTACGTCAGACCGCGCTTCGCGGCGTATGTGGGCAGGCTCTTTGAAGCGATCGTCGCAGATCTCTTTGAACTCTTTAACCAGCACGGTGCCCTGCCCTTTGTCTATACCAGGCTCGGGAGCTGGTGGCACCGGGGTGAGGAGATCGATATCGTCTGTCTCCGTGAAGATCCAGCAAGGACTCTCTTCTGCGAGTGCAAATGGCAGGACGGCGTGGACGGCCGTCGGGTTCTCGAGGAACTCCGGGCGAAAGCGCCTCATGTCTCATGGCAGAACGGCAGGCGCGAGGAGCACTTCTGTATCGTGGCACGAACATTCTCTCGCCGCCCGATGGAGGACGATCGAGTCTCGTGTTATGACCTTGACGATCTGACGAGGATTGTTGCAAGATGCCGGGATGGAGGTTTTCCGGCATAGACGGCATGCTGTATCCAGAACCTGGATCTCCCGGGTGAAAATAAGATGCGTTATCCGATATAACTCAGCTCTTCGCGGCCCCGGGCCTCTTCGGTTTCCCGGATCTTTGCGATGATCTGCTCCATGTTCTCGGCGCGCTGCTGCAGGGAGGTATGGTCGACCTCGATCCCGATCATGCGGGAGAGGACCGCAAGAAGACCGTCGGCGCTTCTCGGATCGACGATGTAGCCGCTCGTCTCGCCCATCAGGCAGACCCCCTCGATTCCCCGCGCCTCACCGAGGCCGAGCAGGAGCCCTGAGGCCCCCACGATCACCCCGTCGCCCCCGGCGTTCTCAAACGACCCCCCGGCCGCCTCCACCTCGGAGCGGAGGTGCTCCATGTTGACGGCACAGAGCACCCTCGGGTTCTCGACCAGGTGGCCGACACCGTAGCCGCCGAGCGCGTAAACCCGCCCAACACCGAGATCTTGTGCGATGTCGAGGTAGTGCTCGGCCAGGATGTAGTGGCCTTCGGCCGAGTCGCTCTGAAAATCTCCCACGAGGAAGAGAATCGCTTTCCCATCTTTCTCGCAGCGGTAGATCTCGTTGTTGACAAGATGCGTGACTCCTCGTTCGTCGACGATCACCTGCGGCGGGAAGTGGAGCGAGGAGATCTCTCCTATCTTCTCACCATCGAGCTCGTGGATCAGGTGTTCGGCAACGAGTTTTCCGACGTGCCCGATGCCGGGCAGCCCCTCGATCAGGACCGGGGCGTCGATATCATCATCTCGCAAAAAGGTTATTGTGACGTGTTCCATCTGCGTACGGTCCTCCTGTAGTTACCGTACCTATCCTCGGGTGAAAAACGTGCCGGATGGGCCGGCCGGGACGGCCGGCCGCAGACCGGGCAGACCACAGAGAGCGTGTACCTCCGATCGTGCGGGCAGCGGCGGATACGGTTACTCATATGGTCTTATCCGGCCTTCTGCTTCCGGATAAACTTGCCGGACCCGCCCGCCCGTTCGACAACGCCGACGGCGGCGCTTGCCGCCTTCTCGATTGCCTTCTCGGCTTCCTTATAATCGGGTGCGGTCACTTTTATCCGGTATTTCGGGGCCCCGACGTAGATCAGGTCGATGTCCACGTTCTCGACCTTCGGCTGCGCACTCCGGAGTGCACGGCGGATGACGTTGACGCCGTCGGGCCGGGGCGATGTCAGAACGAGATGCCCCGTGATGGTCACCCTTGAGACCTTCACGTTCTCGTTCGCGACGGTGATGAGCGCCGCTTTGACCGGTTCATCGAGTTTCAGTTTATCCGCCGCTTCGCCGCCGGTGGTGACGATATCCTCGAAGGCCGGATACAACTGGCCGTATTCGCGGTATATAGCTTCCTCGATGATCTTTCTATCCGCTCCCGATGCCTCGGAGGCGAACCCGACCCACTTCGTGGCCTTCTGCTCGTTCTTCCACTCGTGGATCTTTTCGCGCCGCTGATGTTCGTTGACGTCTTTTAACGAGAGATCGATGTGGCCACGATCGGGGTCCACATTCAGGACTTTGCAGACGACCTTCTGTCCTTCTCGTACGTAGTCCCGGATGTATTTGATCCAGCCCCGCGCTATTTCGGATATCGGTATAAGCCCCCTTCGCTCGTTGTACTCATCCAGGGTCACGAACGCCGCAAAGTCCTTGACATCCGCGACCGTGCAGACAACGAGTTCTCCTTCTTCGGGCCACTCTCTCTCATGCATGGAATTATCACTCAAGTGCTGCCAGTATATCTGCCTTTATATCAGCTTTTCCGCCGTGGGGCTCTGCAAGGATACGCCCGCAGACGTTGCACTCCACAACGGTACTCGCCCTCTCAAAGACTATCTGTTCGTTCTCACAATCGGGGCACTTTACCCGGAGGAATGTGCTCCTGTTCTCTCTGTTCACCCGGACCATAACAACCTCACTCCGTAAGCTCGAATTTACCGATCCGGAATCCCGGCCGGAGGTGCGACTTTCCACAGACCGTGCACCGGTACTTCACGTTGACTCTCTTCGTCGGCTTGTCGCCGCCGGGCACTTTGTTGAATTTGCCCATGTTGCCCACTGTGCTCCTGCGCGCTTTCTGGCGGTCGATCCAGTTGAAGTGGCGAACTTTGCCCTTCTTTACCTTCACGACTTCATGCGTCTGATGGTTTCTGCAGAATGGGCAGTATGTCTTGAATTTGGATGGCATTTTCATGATAGTAGCCTCTATTCGATAGATACGAGTACCTATATTACTTGTTAAGCCTAATATTTAAGGCTATGTCGTGCTCACAGAGCACGTCTGCATTGTTTTCCGGCAGGGTGACGATATCCCCCCGCTCCAATGCGTAGGTCCTGCCGTCCACTCCCATGAACGACTCCATATCGGAGAGGATATGCACGAGGGCGTAGGGAGATTGGACTGGACGGGAAGCGGCGGCGGCTGCCGGCATCTCCGGCTCCGGGGCCTCGTCGGCCAGGTCGATGTGGTCGACGGCGGCTGCACCGCCGGCGCTGAACGGGTATGCCTCCCCGTGGACGAGTGTCTCCCGGCACTCCTCGATGGCTTCGATGACCCGCTCATACATCGCTCGCTCCGCCGGAAGCATCTTCCGGGCCTCTTCCTTATCGAAGTATTGCCCTTCCATCTGCTGGAACGCAAGATCGAGGATCTGCCGTGTCCGAACCGAGAAGATCTCCTGCACGGTCTCGGTGACGCTCCCAATCTCCTCGATGAGCAGACTCCCTGTCCGACTTTCAAGGGGATTTTTCAGCCCGTAGTAGTCTGCCTTGAGCTTCTCGACGTATGCCCGGGCACCCTCGTAGAGGCCGGGCTCGATGTACGAGAGCCGTCCGGAGTGATGCATGTCGAGCAGCACCTGTCGCAGTTTCTCTAACAGGTCAGTGGTCATCACGCACCTCCCGTGATCTCCGCCATGCCCCGGCAGCAGAGGAAGACCGCGAGCGCCTCGGGGACATGCTGGACCCCTGCCTTGAGCGTGTAGGTATTCCCGAGCAGGGACGTGGTGAAGTTTGCCTTCACGTCGAGGCGCACATCCCGGTCGCCGAAGACCACCGCGTCCACGAGCGGGTCGAAGTCCCCGAAGTCGCGGATATCGAGCGGCACCACCCGCATGCCGCTCCCGCCATGGAGCGACCCCGGTGTCCGGATCAGCCGCTTGATATCGGTCGTGACCGGCTCGTCCGCACGTGCCCCGGCGTTCCGGAGCCTCTCCTCGAAATCGGGTGCGGCCGCGATCGCCCGGATGACCCGGTTCTGCAGGAGGTCATCCGGCCTTTTTCTGGAGAGAACGTCGAGATTTGTGAAGAATTCTGCGGCCGTCCGCTTGCCGATACCGTCAAGCCCCGCGAGGTAGGCCGCCGCCTCCGCCGGATCGAGACCCGCAAGCCAGGAGAGGTGGGCCCGGAGGGCCTCCACGTAGCGCCGCCGCCACCCGGTGCGGGCACCTTCGGCGCCCGCCCGGTCAGACCTTCGGTCTGACTCGGTCTCGCCAACCCCAGGAGCAAGCATCACGCCCGGATCGAGCCCGATACCGCAGACGTAGTCGACGATCTCACGCCGCTCCTGGCTCCCCCATCCCCGGACGGCGATGTCGGTGACGTGGACGTGGTAGCCGCGCCCTCCTGAGAAGGCGAGCCGGATATGGCTTCTCGCAAAGCCGAGTTCGTCGGTCAGCATCCCGAGCAGTTTCTCGGTTTCTTCCTTGACCCGCGCAAGCATCATCGCGTAGGGGCCGCGGACGATCTGGTCTGCATCGAGATCGAAGATAAGGTCGGCACCGGCCCAGTGCTTATCGTTCATCGTCGGGGCCGACGGCGTCTGGTAGTAGGCCGTCGAGTAGTAGACGTGGGCGGGCACCAGGTTTTTCACGTATGCCGCGAGTTCCAGCGGATCGGCAAATGCCATATGCCGCCGCATCCGAACCTCGGACGCGGCATCGAAGAAGACGAACCCCCATTCGCGCTGCTCAAGAGAGGACGGAACGATGAGATTCTGCCTCTGGTAGTACTCGGTGAACCTCTGCTTCACAAACTCGAGCGTCGCGGGTCTCATGGGAACGTCTTGATCATATATGGGCCCACTCGTTCATATCCCTGTTTCCTGTAGTAGGGCCGCACCCCGATACCGCTCATCACCGCGAGACGGCGGTAGCCGTGGTCGCGTGCCTCCTCCTCGGCCGCGGAGAGGAGGACGCTACCGAAACTGCGGTGCTGCCACTCGTCGGCGGATGCCGGGGTGCTGATCGGGACCACGCTCCCGTAGACATGGAGCTCGCGCAGGAGCGCGGCGTCCGCGAGTTCGTCGCGGAATGGCCGGTGCGGGAATCGGAGCCGGGCGAACCCGACGAGGGCGTCCTCTGAGCCCGCCTGGATGAACCGCTCCTCCCCGCCGCATGCTCGGTAAACCAGGGTCGAGATTGCCACTTCCGCGGGTTCGGGCGATCTGCCCACCTCACGGCAGCGGATGCACCGGCAACGGAGCCCCAGCTCATGGAGCCGCGCCTCCGCAAGCTGCCGGAAGTTGCTGTGCCGCGAGCCCGCGACGATCAGCTTTGCCGGGATGTCGCGCTGGATCCGCTGGAGCCGGACGTACTCCGGGAGGAGGGACTTTGCGTAGGCGACAAGGTCGATCAGTTCCTCCTCGGAGTAAGGCCGGTACTCCCCCCGCTCCCAGAGTGCCTCGATCTCGGAGCCCGGCGTCACCAGGGTCGGGTAGATCTTCAGGAAGTCCGGCCGGAACCGCTCGTCGGAGAAGAGAACCTCAAACATCCGTCGGTCGTCCTCCATGCTCGCCGCCGGGAGGTTCGGCATCACGTGGAACCCGACCTTCAGCCCGGCGTCGCGCAGGAGGCAGTTCGCCATGACCGAGTCCGCAACCGAGTGGCCGCGGCGGTTGTAGTCGAGGATCCGGTCGACCACGTGCTGGACGCCGAGTTCCACCTTGGTCACGCCCATCGAGAGCATCCGGTTGATGTGCTCCTCCCGGCACCAGTCCGGCCTCGTCTCGAAGGTGGCGGCGACGCACCGGACCCTTGCGGATTCGTTTGCGGCAAAGATAGCATCGAGATCCGGCAAAGCCTGCGCTATCCCGGCGCGTGGGTAGTCGTTCATCGCCTGCACGGCGGCCCCGACGAACCACTCCTGGTATTCGACCGGCCGGGCGGTCATCGTCCCGCCCATCACGATCAGTTCCGCCTTGTCGACGTGGTGGCCGAGCGCCTCGAACTGCCCGAGCCGGGCCTGCACCTGCTCATAGGGGTCGAACGCGTGCTCTCTCGCCCGGAGAGCCGCGGGTTCCTCTCCGGTGTAACTCTGGGGGGACGCAAAGGGGTGCTCCGGCCCGCCGGGGCAGGGGAGGCATTTGCCGTGGGGGCAGGGGTGAGGCGAGGTCATCACCGCGACGGGCGCGACTCCGGAGATCGTCCGCGTGGGTTTCACCTGGAGGATCGGCCGGAGCCGCTCGCGCTCCTCGGGGGTGGCTGCGGCGAGGACGGCCGAGTTCTTGGGCATATCGACGCCGTACTCCCGGCATACGTCGAGTTTGATCTTCTGGATCTCAGCAGGGCCGGATCCGGTAGAAAGGATGCGGGAGATGATCTCCCGGAGAGTTTCGGTATTGTTCATCGTTTAGTGTTCGGTTGCAATTCGTTCGGACTGAAAATCGGCGTGGTATTCGATGTAAGGATTGTGATTGGCCCGGATATGGTGGATGATCTCGCCCCCGAGCGTTAAAATAGCCTTCTTGTGAGTGACCTTATTCTTATGGATATGGACGGGTGAGATGTGGAGAGCGTTGTACTGGTCGGTCGGGACATCCTCCCCCGTCGTGCTTTCGTAATATTTCCTGATGTGGACTAACAGCATATGTAAGTGAAGCAGCTCTTCCTTTTGCACGATATCACCTTTCCTCGAAGAATACTACTGTCCGCGGGTAGATATAATTTGTTGGTGATCTTTTTATATGCACAAGATGCGGGCGGTCGGAGCGTTCATCGGGCTTGCAATCGGCGATGCTCTGGGCGCGCCCCTGGAAGGCCTTCCGCCGCCCCCGTTGGCCGTAACGGAGATGACAGAAGGCGGAATCCATAACGTCGCTATCGGCCAGTACACCGACGACACCCTGCAGGCGTCGGCCCTGGCAGAGACCCTCATCAAGTACGGGGGGTTCGACCCGGATGACTTCGCTCACCGCCTGGTTCGGGTGTATCACGCCCACCCGGAGTTCTTCGGGCCGACGTCCCGCGCCGTCCTCGATCTCGTCGAGGAGGGCGTCCGGCCTGCAGATGCCGCGAGGATGGCGCACGAGGCACGGGGAGGAAGCCGGAGCAACGGGAGCGTCATGCGCGGTATCCCGGTCGGCATCTTCTACCCGCCACAAGAGGTGCGTGAGGCGAGCCTCGCCGCGTCCCGCGTCACCCACTTCGACCCTGCCGCCGGCGAGGCTTCGGCGTTCGTCAACCGGATGGTCAGCGGGATGTGCCGGGGAGAGGAGGTTCCCGTGGCCTTCGACCGGGCGCTTGCCGCCTGCGAGGACCCGGAACTGCGCGGGCTCCTCGAGGATTACCGGGCGTATCCGCCGGAGCCGTCGCTCGACGCCGTCCTCTGCACCCACTGCGCCGTCAGGATCTTCATGGACGCCGTCTCCTTCCTTGATGCGGTGGTCGCGGCGGTCAACCTCGGGGGCGACGCCGATACCGTCGGCGCGATCGTCGGCGGACTCGCGGGGGCGCGCTTTTCGTGCGAGGCGATCCCCCCATCGTGGCTCGCCGCGCTCCGCGACCGGGAGGACCTCCTTGCCCTCGCCCGGCGGCTCGTCCGGGTGAGCCGGGCGTAGCCTCAGGCCGGCCGAAGTTCCACCAGTTTCAGGGGGCGGCCCCGCTCGCAGACATCGGGAGCGTTGCCGAGAACCTCCCCGACGACGTACTTCTCACCCTCGATGATGCCGTCGGGGCGGCAGAGCCGGTAACTCCGGCACTCGCTCCTCGGGCAGGAAAATTCGTAGCTGATCTTCGAGTTCGCGATCGCCATGTCGGCGCCGATCAGCGCGACGAGGGGGGCCTCCACCACATCGACCGCGACCGCCGCCTCGTAGTGGACCGGGCAGTCGTGCCGGGTGTTTGCCCGGACGGTGGCGACCCGATACCGCTTCCCCTGCTGCAGGTTGTGGCAGACCTTGCTCACCTTGCAGCCCTCGCACTCCGTGCACGTGATGCCCTCGTAGACGAAATCAAGCCCGGGCTTTGCGAGTCTGGCCCCGATCAGCGTCACCTTTGTCTTCTCTTTTGTCATCTCATCTCACTCCCGGTAGAGCATCTTCACCAGATCCCGTGCCGATTCGGGTGTCAGCCCCATATCCAGTATGGTGAACCGTTCCGGCCGGATCGTTCGGGCGGCGAGCAGCGCCGCAACCGCCGTCTCGTCGTCGACCCCGATCTCGGCGGGGGTGGTCGGTGCGCCGATCTTTCGTAAGGAACTTCGGATTGCCTCCCAGTCGCCGCCGTGGAGGTACATCGTGATGATGGCGCCGATACCGCATTTCTCGCCGTGGAGGCCCTTTCCCGGTGCGAGCTGCTCGAGCGCATGGGAGAACTTGTGCTCGCCGCCGCTGCCGGGCCGGGACGACCCCGCGATGCTCATCGCGACGCCTGAGGAGACCAGCGCTTTCGTCACGATCCAGGCGCTCTCTTCGGAGTGCGGTTTGATGAGATCAGCGTTCTTGAAGAGGATCTCGGCGGTCATCCGGGAGAGCGTCAGCGCATACTCCGAGAGCGGTTCGCCCCGGAGGCGGTGGGAGAGTTCCCAGTCGAGGATCGCGGTGTAGTTGGCGATGATATCCGCACACCCGGACGCCAGCAGCCGGTGAGGCGCCGATGCGATGATGGCGGTATCGGCGACGACGGCGACGGGCGGTTCGGCGGCGAGCGAGACGTTCCCTTCGGCAGTCGGGACCGAGGCCCTCGACGAAGCGATGCCGTCGTGCGATGCGGCGGTCGGGACGCTGATAAAATGGCGGTCGGTGTTGTAGGAGGCGATCTTCGCCGTGTCGATGACCCGGCCGCCGCCGACGCCGATGACGAACCCGGCCTCTGCCGCCGCCGCCTCGGCCTGCCGGATTGCCTCAAGGGGATCGCCAACGTTTGCCGCAAACGTCACGATGTCGTAGGAGCCAGAAAGGAGCGCCTCGACCTTCTTCCCGGCGATGTCCCTTGTTTGACCACCCGATACGATGAGCACAGAGTCGCCAAGCGCAAGGTCTTCGCAGACAGCCGGAATCTGCTCGATGACATCGTGGCCGATGACGACGTCACGGGGGAGCTGCATCCATTTGGACTTGTCGAAGACCTTGGTTCTGAGTAGGTTTATGCGGTCTGCGCTCATTTAGATCAGATAATGATTAGGGAGTTCCTCTACAAATATTACATCGATCCCATCCGTTACGGCGAGGCGTATACGCTCGTCGATACGCTGACCTACGCCCTGATCCTCATCGTAGCGGTCTACTTCGTCTATCGCGGACTCCGCCGGTACAAGATCGCTATCGACGACGAACTGGTGCTTGCAACCCTGCCCTTCGTCGTCCTCGGCGGGCTTCTCCGGGTCGTCGAGGATACCGGGATGATCACCTCCGACTTCCGGTTCCTCCTGATCACGCCCCTGATCTTCTTCTCGATCTTTGCAGTTGCGGTAATTGCCCTCTTTGCCGGGAAGATCGCGGAGAACGCCGGGCTTGTCAGGCGCTACAGCCGCCTCTACGCGGGGGCGGGGATCGCCGCCTGCCTTCTCGCCACAGCGGCCCTTGTCTGGTTCGGCCTCACCGAGACGAGGATTGCGGTCGATGTGCTCGCTACCATCCTGGTGCTTGCCTCCGTCACGTCGCTCGCCCTCTGGGCGTTCCTCGTTTACGTGCTGAAGTGGGATTACGCCTCACACATCCTCTACAAACTCCTCATCTTCGGCCACATGCTGGACGCGAGCGCCACCAGTTACGGGATCGATATCCATCCCGTTCACTACGTGGAGCAGCACGTCGTGGGCTCGAGCCTGATCGAGGCGACCGGCACCGCCTTCTCGATGTTCCTCCTGAAGTTCGCGGTGATCATCCCTGCTGTCTACATCCTCGAGATGTACCGGCGGGAGGGAAGTTCCGACCTCTGGCACCTGATCCTGCTTGCCATGATCGTCGTCGGCATGGCGCCCGGGATACGCGATCTCGCGCGGATGGTGCTTTATGTCTGAAGGCTCGCTCGTCCGGGCAACGGGTCTTGCGGCTGTCTTTGTTGCCGTCTCGGTCGGCCTCGGCGTCATTGCCGTAGCGAGCGACCCGGGCGTAGGCGCGGAGGTCATGGCCCTCTTTTCCGAGCAGGTCGTAGCCGGGCTCCTCTCCGACTCCCCGGCGGTCCTCGCGGTCAAACTGTTCTTAAACAACCTGTCCACCTGCCTGCTCATCTTCCTCGGGGGGGCCTCCCTCGGCGTGGTCACGGTGCTGATCCTCTCGGTCAACGGCCTTTTGATCGGCATGGTGACGGAACTCGTGCGGCAACAGCAGGGCATGCTCTATATTGCGGTGGCGCTCCTGCCGCACGGCATCTTCGAGGTCCCCGCCCTCCTTGTTGCGGGGGGCCTCGGTCTCCTCCTCGGGCAGGAACTCGTTGCTGAATGGCATGGCAGCGGTGATGCCGCTGCAGGAGCACTGCCCCTCGCCCGCCTCTTTCTCCGGATCGTCGTCCCGCTCCTCGCGATTGCGGCGATCGTGGAGGCATTTATTACGCCGGCAATCCTAAGTATGATAGCTTAGAGACGCAGTCATAATTTTTTGAGGTACGAGACGGATGGAAGAAGATACAGGCGCACTTCCCCGGAAAGACAATTTTTCCGAGTGGTATAACGAGGTTCTCTGGCGAGCCGAGATCATGGATGTCCGCTACCCGGTCAAGGGGCTCTACGTCTGGTACCCCCATGGGTTCGGCATCAGGAAGCGTACATACGCGATACTCCGGGACCTGATGGACCGCGACCATGCAGAGACGATGTTCCCGCTCCTCATCCCGAAGACTGAGTTCATGAAGGAGGCCGAGCACATCAAGGGCTTCGAGGACGAGGTCTACTGGGTCACTCACGGCGGGACGAGCGAACTCGACGTCCCGCTCGCTCTCCGGCCGACGAGCGAGACCGCCATCTACCCGATGTACTCCCTCTGGATCCGGTCCCACACGGATCTGCCCTTAAAACTCTACCAGATCGTCAATACGTTCCGTTACGAGACGAAACATACCCGCCCGCTCATCCGTCTCCGCGAGATCACATCGTTTAAGGAGGCGCATACCGTGCACGCGACGCGGGAGGAGGCGGCGGCGCAGGTCGAGGTCGCGCTCGCCCTCTACCGGGAGTTCTACGACAGCCTCCGGGTGCCGGTGATCGTATCCCGCCGTCCGGCCTGGGACAAGTTCCCGGGCGCCGACTACACCATCGCGGTCGATACCATCATGCCTGATGGCAAAACGCTCCAGATAGGGACGGTGCACATGCTCGGCGACCACTTCTCCCGCACCTACGACATCACCTATGAGGATGCGAACGGGGAGCGGCAGTATGCCTACCAGACCTGCTACGGCATCTCCGAGCGATCGATTGCGGCCGTAATTAGCGTGCACGGTGACGATAAGGGGCTCGTGCTGCCGCCGGAGGTTGCCCCGGTAGAGGTCGTCATCGTGCCGATCATCGTCGGGAAGCGGCGCGACGAGGTGCTCGCGGCGGCCACGGCGCTTGAAGCGGAGCTCCGCGACGCCGGATTCACCGTGAAACTCGACACCCGGGATATGCGCCCGGGCGCGAAGTACTACCACTGGGAGATGCGCGGCGTCCCGCTCCGGGTCGAGGTCGGGCCGCGGGACATCGACGCGAACACGGTTGTAGCCGTCACCCGGAGCGGCAAGAAGATCACGCTTGATAGGCGCGGCGTCGTCGAAGGCGTCTGCTCCATCCTTGCACAGTTCGGGGAGGAACTCTCGCAGGCGGCGCAGCAGGCGATGGCCGGCCGGATCACGGCAACGTCGAACCTGGAAGAGGCCGCCGCTGCGGTGAAGGACGGTGTTGCGGTCATCCACTGGTGCGGGTCGCAGGAGTGTGCAGAAAAGATTGAGACGGCGGTGGATGCGAGCATCATCGGCTCCGACATCCGCTCGGACCTGATCGCCGTCTCGGACGGCCCGTGCATCGCCTGCGGCGGGAACGGGACGTCGGCCCTGGTTGCCCGGACCTACTGATCAGCAGGACGGGCAGGTATACGTTCTTACGTGTTCGGGGGACGAGATGTCCCCCGAGATCGTCGCTTTTCCGCCCAGGAAGAATATCTTCCCGCATTTTGCGCATCGCTTCGGGAGCAGCCGTTCCCAGCGGCTCATCGGAACTTCCAGAGTGAACTGCATCTTCTCCGCGTCGGCGGGGTTGCACTGGGTGAGCTCCTCATACCGGGAGAGGACCTGCATGACCTGGAGCGGGTTTGCTCCTTCGCTGCAGAACCGCTCAAAGACATAGAATTGGAATATCATCCACCCGAGATCGGAGCGCTCGATGGTCTCCTCATATTCGCTGCACGTTCCGTCGTCTTCGTCGAGGGAATACCCGCAGAGGGGGCAGCGCCCACCCACGAGTTCGTCCAGGAAGACCTCTTCATGGCAGCTGGGACAGGTGGTGTGGGGGGTATGCATTCTGGAAGTCATGATTATACTGGCCTCATACTTTTTACCCTTTCAGAGACACATGGCGGGGCCACGCGTTTTCTGAAAGCATTCCACGCAAAGATGCGCGGTCTGTACGATTGTCGTGAGGTTTACTACGTATTGCGCTCAAGGTACTCTTATACGTGTCGAATGGGGCCGGGGGATCTCCTCTCGATGGGGGATCCCGTGGGAGCCCCTGCCGTTATCCTTTCTCCCTCGCATATCTTAAATCCCTCAAATCAGCCGTATTCTCCTGATCCGGGCTAACGGCACAGAATTTTTATAGTTTGGCGCGCCACTCTGCGCGCATGGCATCTCCAGCAGCATCTGAAGTATACATCATCGACGCATCGGATCGTTACCATGCTGTTGAAACGCTCTGGCACGAGATCGGCCTTCCTTCCTTCGAGGGCAAGGCTGTTGCGGTTAAAGCGAACTTCAACAGCGACGACCCGTTCCCCGCGACGACTCATCCGGATATGCTGGAAGCGATCCTCGGGCAGGTCCGCGATGCCGGCGCCCAAACGATCCGGCTCGGGGAGCGGAGCGGAATGGGGGAGACCCATGCGGTGCTGGAGAACCGGGGGGCCGCGGAGATAGCGGCACGGTCGGGAGCGGAGGTGACGGCCCTCGACTTCCTCCCCCCATCGGGGTGGGAGGCGGTCCCGCCGGACGGTCTCCACTGGGAGCGCGGGTTTCTGATTGCCCGGCTTTTCCGGGAGGCTGATGCGGTGATCCAGACATGCTGCCTGAAGACCCACCGGTTCGGCGGGCATGTTTCCCTTTCCCTGAAGAATCTGGTGGGGGCCGTGGCGAAGAGAGACCCCGGGGACGGCTACAACTACATGGCGGAGCTGCATGCGTCGCCGCACCAGCGTAGAATGATCGCCGAGATCAGCCGGTTCTGCCCCTGCAACGTCGCTATCATCGATGCAACGGAGGGGTTCTCGGCCGGAGGGCCCGAACGGGGCACCCGTGTCGCCCCCAATGCCATCCTCGCGAGCACCGACCGGGTCGCGCTCGATGCTGCCGGGGTCGCCCTGCTCCGGCATTACGGTTCGACGCCGGAGGTGATGCGGGGCCGGATATTTGCGATGGACCAGATTGCCCGGGCGGCGGAGCTCGGAATCGGTGTTCGGTCGGCAGAGGATCTGCGGCTCGTCGCGCTCGACTCCGAGAGCAAGGACCTTGTCATCGATATGCGGCGGATCCTGGACGAGACCACCTGAAAAGGTCAGAAGACGAGGTGGTCGAGCAGGATCCGAAGACCGATCCCGATGAGGATCAGCCCGCCGACGATCTCGGCCTTCCGCCCGAAGACCCGGCCGAAGGAACTCCCCGCGAACACACCCGCGGCGGAGAGGCCGAAGGTCACGACGCCTATCGTGACTGCGGGCCAGAGGATGGCGGCATCCAGCACGGCAAACGAGACCCCGACCGCGAGCGCGTCGATGCTCGTCGCGACGGCGAGCAGGAGGAGGGTAGCCGCGCTCCCGGAGGAGAACTGTACGCTCTCGCTGTCGCCCTGCACCGCTTCGAAGATCATCTTCCCGCCGATCAGGGCAAGCAGCAGGAACGCGATCCAGGGGCCGTAAAACCCGATGAACGAAGCGAGCCCCATCCCCCCGAGCCACCCGAGCACCGGCATCCCCGCCTGGAACCCGCCGAAGAGCGTTCCGGCAATGAGAGCCCACCGGAGCCGCTTCTCCCGCAGGGTGGCGCCGCCGCTGATCGAGACGGCAAACGCGTCCATCGCGAGGCCGACGGCGATGAGGAGGGTTGTCACAAACTCCATTGCTGCAAGAGAGATCCGATGCGGTGCGGGATAACGCTATGGCTCCGGCGGATGCTATAAAACACTGGAGTGCCCTACCGATACGGAGAGATGATACAGATGAGCACGCAAACGATCGGCCTCATCCAGACGGCGGTGAGCGAGGATGCCGACCGCAACCTGGAACACACCCTCGAGGCGGCGCGAGCGGCGATCGCGAAGGGTGCGCGGATCCTCTGCCTGCAGGAACTCTACCGCGCCCGCTACTTCCCGCAGTACGAGAATACGGACGCCTCTCTCTACGCTGAGACCGTTCCGGGCCCCTCGACCGAAGCCTTCACGGCGCTTGCCCGGGAGCACGGCGTGGTGATCGTCGTGCCGATCTACGAGCGGACTGAATCGGGCGAGCACTACAACGCCGCGGTGGTGATCGATGCCGACGGGCGGCTGCTCCCCGCTTATCGGAAAGTGCATATCCCCTATGACCCACTCTTCTACGAGAAGAACTACTTTCTGCCCGGCGACCGTTACCGGGTCTACGATACCCGGCACGGCCGGATTGCCGTGCTCATCTGTTATGACCAGTGGTTCCCGGAGGCCGCGAGGGCGGTTGCGCTGCAGGGCGCAGAGATCATCTTCTACCCGACCGCCATCGGCCGGATTACCGGCGAGGAACCGCCCGAGGGCGACTGGCGGGAGGCGTGGGAGACGGTGCAGCGGGGCCACGCGATCGCAAACAGCGTCCACGTCGCTGCCGTCAACCGTGTGGGCGAAGAAGGGGATATCCGATTCTTCGGGAGTTCGTTCGTCGCCGACGCTTTCGGCAATGTCCTTGCCCGGGCGAGCGGGACCGCCGAGGAAGTGCTCGTCGTGGAGGTCGATCTCTCAATGAACGAGGCCGTCCGGGAAGGCTGGGGCTTTTTCCGGAACCGGCGGCCGGAGACCTACAGAGCGCTCACCCGGCGGTTTCTGCCGGGCAAGACGCCGCAGGCGCTCGGCTACCGCATGCCGGCGGAGTGGGAGCCGCACGACGCCGTCTGGCTCGCCTGGCCCCACGACCGCGAAACGTTCCCCGACCTTGCTGCGGTCGAGCGGGCCTACGTCGAGATTATTGCGGCGCTTCGCGGCTCCGAGACTGTCGATCTGCTCGTCACCGACGAGAAGATGCAGGTCCGGGTGAAGGCGATGCTGGAGGAGGAAGGCGTCGATACGGGGGATGTCAGGTTCCATGTAGCCGATTACGCCGACGTCTGGTTCCGGGACTACGGGCCGACGTTCCTGGTCGACAGAAAGACCGGGAACCTCGCGATGGTGAACTGGACGTTCAACGCCTGGGGAGAGAAGTACCCGGAACTGATGGGAGATACCCGGGTCCCGCTCCTGATGAACCGTGAGATGGGGCTCCCGCTCTTCACGCCCGGGATCGTCCTCGAGGGCGGTTCGATCGAGGTGAACGGGTGCGGCACGGTGATCACGACGGAGGCGTGCCTCTTAAACCCGAACCGGAACCCGCACCTCTCCCGGGAGGAGGTTGAGGCGTACCTGGAGGCCTACCTCGGCGCCGGCCACGTCATCTGGTTAAAGCATGGCATCGCCGGAGACGATACCGACGGCCACATCGACGATATCGTCCGGTTCGTGGACGAACGGACTGTTCTCTGCGCCGTCGAGGAGAATGAGGACGACGAGAATTACGCCGTCCTGCAGGAGAACCTCGCGGTCCTCCAGTCATCGACCGACCAGGACGGCAACCCCCTCCGGGTCGTTCCGCTCCCCATGCCGGGGAGGGTCGGCGGCGCGAAGAGGCTGCCGGCGAGTTACGCGAACTTCTACATCGGAAACACCGTCGTGCTGGTGCCGGTCTTCGGGCACCCGAACGACGAGGTCGCCATAACCCGGGTCCAGGGGTTCTTTCCCGACCGGGAGGTCATCGGGGTCGACTGCACGGAGGTGGTCGAGGGTCTCGGTGCGATCCACTGTATCAGTCAGCAGCAGCCGTCCGTCACCTGCCCGGGGGCAGAAAGCGCATCACGAGAGGAATGACAGCGTAGATCGCCGTGCTCCAGGTCCAGCCGGCAAGGGCGAGCAGGATTGCGACAACGGAGACGGCCGGGACCACCATAACCCGCCGGTTCCCGCGGCGGATGTCGGTGCCGGGACGGACGAGCTGGTTGTCATGCGCGGCATACCGCCACTGGGCGGCAAAGATCAGGCCGATGAAGAGGAGGTTCGCCTCGAAGATGACTGCCGCGAAGGTCTCGCCGGGGTAGTCGCCGATGAGGGAGACGGAGAACGGCACCAGCGCGACGAACATAAGCATCGCAATGTTGATCCAGAGGAACGTGCGGTCGATATGCCGGAGCCGGTCGACCTGGGCATGGTGCGCTATCCAGAAGGAAGCGAGGATGAAGAACGCGAGGAAGTAATGGAAGAGGGCGGGGACCTGGCCGGCAAGCATCGCGGCGATGGCGGCGTCGGAGGGGTCGCGCAGGCCTTCGGGGACGTCGAGGCTGAGTACCAGAAGGGTCATGGCGAAGGCGAATATGCCGTCGGTGAGCGCTTCTATTCGGTTCTTCGGAAACCCATATGATGCTCCCGCCTCTCCGGCGTCGCCACCCTGCTCCATTATCAACAATCTCTGTTTAGAGCGCCGGCCTGATAAGGAATGAGCATTTGCGTCCGGGAATGGTCACCAGCCGTTGCGGTGAACCCGGTCCTCGCGGTAGCGGTCGACCGGCGGAGGGCGGGTGGCCGGGTAGCCGACGGTGACGAGGGCAAACGCCGCGACGGCTTCCGGGAGCGAGAAGAGGTTTGCATACCCGAGCATCCGGTCGGGGTCCGGGTAGACGGCGGTCCAGACAGCGCCGAGCCCGACGGCGTGGGCGGCGAGGAGGAGGTTCTCTGTCGCGGCGGCGCAGGCCTGCACCCGGAGGCCGCGGCTCTCCGGGGTACGGAGATCGATGCAGACAAGGATCGCGAGCGGCGCCGGGGTGCTGATCTCCGCATAGGGGCTGATCGCCGGTATGCGGGGGAGGAGCTCCGGGTCATCGATGACGATGAAGTACCAGGGTGGTTCGCTGCCGGCGTAGGGAGCCTGCATCGCGGCGGCGAAGAGTTCTCTCGCCGTCTCTCCCGGGACCGGGCGGTCGGCATACTCCCGCACACTCCGCCGGGTCATGATGGCTTCGAGGGCGTCCATCGCGCTACCCTGTAGGCGGCTCGTGACTTCAACCACCCCCCGGGACCGGCCTTCCCACCGGCATGAGGTAGAGCGATGTTGTGTTCTCCGGGAGTTTGAGGACCTCCCGGACCCCATCGTCGTCAAACGCCCCGATGGCGACGGTGGAGAGATTGATCGCCTCCGCCTGAAGGTAGACGTTCTCCGCGGCGTGCCCGGCCTCCATGTATACGTATTGCATCCCCCGTTCACCGTACTTCGCTGTCGTCCGCCCGGGAACCGCGGCGATGACGACCGTTGCCGGGGCGTCGGCAATAGGGGTCTGGTTGACGGCCGCCGCCTGCAGGGCGGCCCGCACGTCCCCTCCGGAGACCCGGATGAGCTGGTGTTCTCCCGGCCGGTAGTGGTAGACCCCCGCCTCAAGGCCCATGACGCTACCGGCGACGAGGTAGACCTCCAGGGGGTAGAGGGCTCCTGCGGATGGGGCGGTCCGATAACCCCGGTCGTCCGTGACCCCCTGCGCCGCCCAGAGGACCTGCCCGACGTCGGCCAGGGTCAGCGGCACTTCGGCATAGACCCGGACCGACCGCCGCGCCGAGAGCGCCTCCTCGACGGAGACGTCGCCCTCGGTGCGGGGCTCCGGGAGGGTAACGGCGCCTTCCGATGGTGGTGCCGGCGTGTTGTCCCCATCCGGGGCCGGGGTGCCGGCGCACCCGACGGCGAGCACCGCTACCGCCAGCATTGCCATGGCAACAGGGATGGTGCGGTGACTCCTCCTGTCCATGGTGCCGGGCTTCTTTCCCGGGCTAATGAATATATCGGCGCACCCCAACCCCTACCGCTTCTTCTTCCCCCGGCGGCTCCCGGCGGACGAGAAGGGGAACTTCACGAAGTCGCGCAGCCCCCCCACCGGGGAGAAGTTGCGCATATCCCGCCGGACCCCGGCGATGAGTTCGTCGACGACCTCCTGCTCCTTTGCCTCCCCCTCCTCCTGCACCACCGCCAGCCGGTGGAGGGAGTAGAGCCCGAGGATGAAGGCGAAGAGGAAGAAGAACTCCCACTGCTGGATGTCGAGCGTGACGAAGACGAGTTCCTGCACCGGGTCCTTCCAGATGAGCGTCCAGATGAGCTCCCGCTCGGCAAAGAAGTCCACCAGGAGCCCGCCGAGGATCGGGGCGACACCGGCGGCGACTGAGTTTGCAAAGGTGCTCGCCGCAAGGTAACTCGTTGCCTGGCCCTGCGGGGCCATCTTCAGGCTGATGTTTCCCGAGGCAAGTGAGACCCCCGCAAGCGAGATCCCCATCAGGATGTGGATGAGGATGAGCAGCGGGTAGGTCAGGATGTAGACGTTCGGGAGCGTGACGAACATCCACGCAAAGATCGCGAGCATAAAAAGCGGCCCGCTCACCGCGAGAACCGACTTGTTGGAGTAGCGGTCGGAGATCCGGCCCCACGACCGGTAGAAGATGATGTTCATGACCTGGCTCCCGACGCTGAGAGCGACGACGACCGAGATGTCGAGGCCGATCCTCTGCAGCATGTAAACCGTGAAGAACGGCGCCGCAAGGTTGACGGCGAAGTTCCACGAGCCGAGAAAGATGATGAGGTTTTTGAAGTTGATGTCCGCAAAAGGTTTTCTGATCGCGGCGAGCAGGCCGTCCTCCCTGTCGTCAACTCTCATCCGCGGCTCGGGCGTACGGGCAAGGAGCGTGACCCCGACGAAGCCTGCGATGAGCCCGAGGAGGAAGAGGACGGAGTAGCCGTAGGCTGCAAGGTCGGGGAAGGCGACCTCCCATGAGTCGATGAAGAAACCGGCGGCGAGGCTGATGACGAGCGCGAGCCCTGTGGAGAGGGTCAGCCGGTGGGAGAAGAAGGCTCCGAGCCGGTCCTGTGGTATCAGGTCCCGCATCCAGGAGTTCCAGCCGCAGTGGGATATCGCTGAGAATGAAGCGTAGAGGGCAATCGAGGCGATGAGCGCGATTATCCCCTGTTCTGGTGAGAGAAAGAACGGTATCAGGATGATGGGTATCCAGCAGAGGCGCGCGGCGAACGATGCCGCCACGACGACGAGCCGCCTTTTTTGCACACGGTCGACAATGTAGATGGCGGGCATCTGCAGCAGTTCCGCGAGCGGTGGGATGGCGGCAAGCAGGCCGATGACGGTGTTGGATGCCCCGAGCTGCAGGGCGAAGGCTACGAGGAAGATGCCGCCGGTCAGCGTCACCATCGCCTGCGTGGCAAGCCCGTCCCGGATGACGAGTTTTAAGCCGTGACTGACCTCTTCTTCTGTCAGGATCTCCTTTGTCTCGAAGATCGTGCGTTGCCTGCGTCCTCTCCTGATGCTCACGTAACCGTTCACCTCGATGGATCGCCCGGCGGCAGGCGGGTTCATTGCCGGGACCGCAGCAGCAGATCCGATGCCGGGCGCTTTTTTAGAGCCATATAATATAAAAATGGGATTATATTAATTTGTTCAAATGAATTGCACGGCCTACCGGGTTTTTCTGGAGGGTTGTCGGGAGCGTTCCCGGACATTCTCCGGAAGGCTCTTTATAGGGGCTCTTCTACCGACCCCTCAACTTCCCGACGACCATGGGGTCCTGAAGTCGGCGCAGAGCGTCAGCCCGCCGTCCACGTAGATCGTCTGCCCGGTGATGTAGGCGGCCTCATCGGATGCGAGGAACGCGAAGACCGCGGCAATCTCCTCGGGCTCCCCGGCGCGCCCCATCGGGATGTGCCCCTCGACAAGCGCCTTCTTCTCGGGGTCGTCAGCCCACTCCCGGTTGATCGGGGTTATAATCGCGCCGGGGGCGACCGTGTTGACCCGGATGCCCTGCCCGGCATACTCGAGTGCGAGCGTCCTCGAAAGAGCCCCGAGTCCCGCCTTGCTCGCGGCGTAAGGGGCATACTGCGGTTTCGGGATGGTCTCGTGAACCGAGGTGTTGTTGAGGATGATGCCCCCACCCCCGCGGTCGAGGAAGTGGCGCAGCGCTTCCCTGGCGCAGAGGAACGCGCCCCGGAGGTTCACCGCGAGGACCCGGTCGTAGGCGTTTGCAGCCATCTCGTGAGTCGGGCTCGCGGTCTGGATGCCCGCGTTGTTGATCAGGATATCGAGCCTCCCCCATGCCTTGAGGACCTCCCGGAATATGCGCTCCACATCCTCCTCCCGGGCGACGTCCCCCTGGACCAGCATCTCCTGGCATCCTTTCTCGCGGACGATGCTGCAGGTCTTCTGGGCCTCCTCAAGCGTTATCTCCGCTTCCGTCTCGCTTGAATGGTAGTTTATGGCGACGTTTGCGCCCTCGTCCGCGAACCGGACCGCCGTCGCCCTGCCGATGCCTGTCGAACCGCCGGTAACGAGGACGTTCTTTCCTTCCAGCCGTCTCATATCGCCTCACCTTCTGGGTGGTCCGGGCACCCGGCCCGTCCCGGGCCCCCTGTGAGCAGGGTAGGTTATGAAAGTCTCGGGTGAGGCTCACCGCCACTCTTCGACAACCTTCCGGACGAGCGCCCTCCGATCCGGTTTCCCGGCGGTGAGCGCCTGGAAATGCTCTTCATAGATGGGTTTTGTGACCGAGTAGAACGTCCCGAGCGGGATCGGTGCCTCCCGGTCGTAGTCCCACTCCCGGATCTTTCCTAGAGCGCTCTCGAATCTCCCGGTATCCACCTCGCCCTCCTGCATCTCGTAGGCGTGCTCATTGTAGTAGTCGGTCAGGTTGAAGTAGGTCGCGCAGATCTGGAGGACGTCGACGAACGAGAACCCCCGGTGCATGATCGCCTCCTTGAAGAGGTCTTTTAGGTGCCGGGTCTTCTTCGTGTAGCCCCGCGCGATATGGGTCGCCCCGGCGGCGAGCATGACTTCGAGCGGGTTGATGGGATGCTCCGTGATCCCGCCGGGGGTCGATCGGCCCTTAAAGCCGGCGGGCGACGTCGGGGTGTACTGCCCTGTCGTCAACCCATAGACCCGGTTGTCGTGGACGATAACCGTGATGTCGCTGTTCCGTTTGGCCGCGAAGAGAAGGTGATCGAGCCCCTCGGCGTAGATGTCCCCGTCCCCGACATGACAGATCACCTTCAGATCCGGGTTTGCTAGACGTATCCCGGTGGCCGCCGGGACTGAACGGCCGTGGATGGCGTAGAGGCTGTTGACGTTCAGGTAGTCGGCCAGTTTCCCGTGGCACCCGATCCCGCCGAGAAGGACGAAGTTCTCAAGGGGTATCCCCTCCTCCTCCGAGAGTTCCGCGATGGCCGACTTCATCATGTGCTGGATGGAGAAGTTGCCGCACCCGGGGCACCAGGTGTTCTGTGCCGGGCTGATGAGCCCTCCGGCCGGCCGGCCGGGAGGTTGATCCGGGGTCATGCGAAGACCTCCCCGAGCCGTGCCGCGAGTTCATCGACCGCAAACGGCCGCCCGTCGTACTTCAGGACCGGTCTCCCCGGCTCAAACCCGTGCTGCCGGAGAAGGCGGGCGAGCTCTCCCGTGGCGTTGTTCTCGACACAGGCGACCTTCCCCGCCCCGATCATCGCCTCCTTCCACTGGCGGACGGGGAACGGCGCAAGAACGAGCGGCTGGACGACCCGCGCCCCGAGTTCTTCGGCAGCCTCGATGCAGGCCCACTTCTCCGATCCCCAGCAGACGATCGTCGTCCCGGCGTCCCGTGCGCCGTAGGTCTTCACCGCCGGGTAGGTGGCGAGTTCCGCCTTCAGGCTCTCGCCTTTCCGGAACCTCTTCTCCTGCAGTTCAATGACCTCCTCACGCTCTTCCGTGGTGAACCCGGCCTCGTCGTGGGCGTAACTGGTTGCCTTGACGACGGCGCCTTCCCTTCCCGGGAAGGCGAGCGGCGATACGCCGTCTGCGGTCCGGGCGTATCGGCGGTACTCCCCTGTGCCGTCCCAGAGCACCGGTTCGCGGTCCGGGAGCGGGGTGACGGCCCCGAGATCGAAGGAATAGGCCCCTTCCGCGAGCGTCTTGTCGGTAAGGACGATCGCGGGGACCTGGTACCGCCAGGAGAGCATCAGGGCGGCCGCCGACCAGGCGTAGGCCTCCTCGAGGTCGCCCGGGGCGACGACGAGCCGCGGGAACTCCCCCTGGCCGGCGTTCAGGACAAAGTGGAGGTCGCCCTGTGAGGTGTAGGTCGGCATGCCGGTGCTCGGGCCGGGCCGCTGCCCCATCACGATCGTCACGGGAATCTCCGACATCGCGGCAAAGGAGAGGCCTTCGGTCATCAGGCAGAACCCGCCGCCTGAGGTGCCGACCGCTGATTTTTCGCCGGCGTAGGCGAGCCCGAGCGCCATCAGGATGACGCTGATCTCGTTTTCTGGGTGAATAACCTTGATCGAGAGGTCTTCGGCGCGGTTGGCGAGGAAGTGGAGGATGCTCGACGACGGGGTCATCGGGTAGGCGACGTAGGTGTCCAGCCCACCGTGGACGAGCCCGAGCCCTGTGACCTCGTTTCCGGTCAGGACCGGGAGTGCCGGTCCATCGACCGGCTCGACGGTGAAGGCCTCCCCTGCGGCGTCGTAGCCCCGGCCGGCGACCCGGAGGTTCGCCTCCAGGTGCTTTGCAGGAACGGTTGCGCGGAGGACGTCTTCGAGGATCTCCCGGCCGATGCCCCCCACCCGTGCAAGCGCACCGAGCATCGCGGAGTTTTTGGTGATCGGGGGTGCTTTCTCCTCTTTAACGATATCGTCGAGCGGGAGGCCGTAGCCTTCCGCCCGCACCACCTGCGAGGCGTCGTAGATGACCGTCGTGCCCTCGTGGACCCTCTGGCGGTGGTTGTCGATGCTGTTCTGATCGAAGGCGAGTAGGACGTCGACCGGGGTGCGGTGCGCCCCGATCGTTCTGTCTGAGGCCCGGATGATTGCGAAGTTGTGTCCGCCCCGGATGAGCGAGGGGTAATCGAAATACATGTAGGTGCGGTAGCCGAGGCGGGAGAAGAGGCCGGCGATGGAGAGGCCTGCCGTGTTGATGCCTTCGCCGGCTTTCCCGCCGATCAGTACGGAGTATTCGGCCATGGTAATCAGGCGTGCCGTAGCCCGCCCGCGGCTATATAGGTTGTGCTCCTGGCGGGATCACGGTCGCATTGAAACCGCGAAAGACGTGAAGGATCGTTTTCGGCAAACCCTTTGCCCGATGATACGATCCTTATAGCCCTCTCACTGGACGACCGGCGACGCCGTCTCGTCGAAAGGATTGCTCCGCATCGCAAGCGAGAAGAGGTAGGGGTAGTTCCTCTGGAGATACTCCATGTACCCGAGCCATTCTCCGATAAGCCGGCCGTACACCCGTTCGACATCCCCTGCGAGGTGTTCGACGTCGCTTGCCGGGAGCGCTGCAAAGTCCCCCCGCCGTTCGAGTTCCTCGGTCAGGTGGAAGGCCGCACGGAGGAGGTCGGTGAACGACTCGTGCTCCATGAGGACCGGGTTCTCGAGCAGGCGGAGGAGGAAGCCCCGCTGTTCCGTCAGGTACCGGCAGAGTTCCTGCAGGTCTGCGGCACCGACGGTGACCCGGCAGGTGTGGTGCCGGAGGCGATCGCGCACCTCGGAGAACGTCTCCGGCGTCCAGGCGTTCGTCACGACGAGATCGTGCCGGATCTCCGGGAGGCTCGGGTCGCGATCCGAGAGGATGGTGAGGAGCTCGGTGCCGACCTCCGAGAAGAAGGTGCCGATGACCATGTTCAGTTTGTCCAGCCGGTCGCGCTTTGCCCGGACGCTCAGGAGCTGGTTTAAGATGAGGGTGACCAGGAGGACGTTTATCGGCAGAAACCCGAGAGCGTTGAAGATGTACTGATAGGTGTTTTCGGCGTCGCCGAGCAGGAGGTATTTCACACTGTAGATGGCGACCGATGAAGCAACGAGGATAATCCCGAGCCGTACTTCCCAGGTCCGGAGGCTGAGGCGCATGATACGGTTACGTACGTTCTGCGAGAAAAATAAAGGTTGGGCTCCGGGGGGTCTTCAGACCGGGAGGCGCGACGGCCCCGGCACCGCAACGGGTGCGGGAACCTTTCGCCGCTCTGCGATCTCGGCCTCGACCCAGGCGACCAGGTCGAGCAGGCCTGCTTCGAGCGAGACCTCCGGCTCGTAGCCGAAGATCTCCCGTGCACGGCCGATGTCTGCAATGCAGTGGCGGATATCGCCGGTCCGGCCGGTCCCCGTGACCTCGGGGACGAGGTGTTGCCGCCGGGTGATCGTTCCAAGGAGGTCGGCGATGGTCTTAAACGTATAAGGGCGGCCGCTTCCGATGTTGAACGTCCCGCCGGCAGCGCCGGGCGACTCGAGAGCCAGGCGGAAGGCGCGCACCGTGTCGTAGACGCTCACGAAGTCGCGCTGCTGGTAACCGTCCTCGAAGAGGCGCACGGGAAGGTCCTGGAGCAGGCGGGAGGCGTATTCAGTCAGCATGCCGGAATATGGGTTTGCATACCCCTGGTGAGGGCCGTAAACGGAAAAAAGCCGGAGAATGGTCGTCGGGATGCCGTACGACTCCCCGATCAGCCTGCACATCTCCTCCTGGTCGTACTTGGAGATGGCGTAGACCGAGAGCGGGGATGCCTCCTTTGTCTCCGGTGTGGGAAGCGGATAGATCACCTCACCGTCCGGGCTCCGGGGTTCCCAGTCCCCCCGTGCCACCCGGTCGGGAGAGCGCCGGATCTTCGGGTAGATGGTGCCGTTGTACGAGCAGTATAGGCCTTCACCATAGACGGCACTGCTGGAGGCGACGATGAGCCGCTTGATGGGGTGGTCGAGCAGGGCCTCGAGGAGGACGGCGGTCCCGGCGGTGTTGACGCTCATGTACTTCTCAATCTGGTACATGCTGGACCGCTCTCCGACGACTGCTGCCAGGTGGATGACGGCGTCGACTCCAGCGAGGGCCTCCTCGAGCCGGTGCGAGTCCCGGATATCCCCGACGATAACCTCCGCCCGCCGGTCAAGGTGGTTGGGCCGGTGCCGCTCCGGGCCGTGCACCCTTGGCGTCAGGTTATCGAGGATGCGGACCCCGTAGCCGTGCTGCAGCAACTCCGTTGCGAGGTGTGATCCGATGAATCCTGCCCCGCCGGTGATGAGAATGGTCGGACTGGTATCCGTATGCATGGTATATCGGGCATACCTGATGCACTCTTCGCATTAAATATTATCGTGGATACGAAATATTATTAAAAATTGTTTATTTAGGGTATTTGTATCTTCCGAGGCTCGTTTTCCTCCCCCTGTCCAACGACAGGGACATGGTGTGCGGCCAACGGGGGAGGTTGTTCGTCTCTCGATACAATCCGTGCTCACGAGTCGAGGACCGCTTCGGCAGCGTCGCGGTAGGCCCGCATCACGTACGGGATGCCGGAGACCGCTTCCGCCTCCTCGGTCAGGGCCATCAGGTCGCTCCGGCCGACCGTCTTGAGGCTGAAGTTCCGGGTCCCGGCCATGATCTGCTGGAGCCCGGTCCTGAACTTCTGGGCGTAGGTGTAGATCCCGATCGCTCCGAGCGGGATCTCGTCTATCCGGCCGGGGTATTTCTCCTTGAGCTCTTCGCAGCAGACGAAGATCTCGTCTCTGGTGCGGCCGTATTTCGAGACGGTCTTTGGGATCTCCCCGGTCTCCAGCCACCTTGCGATGTTCTTCCCGACCATGCCGGGGATCATGAGGGCGCGGCCCATGCAGACGGCCTTGACGTAAGGGCTTCCCATGGCGAGCCCCTTGAAGACATTGGCCTCGTCCGCGAACCCGCCGGCGATGGCGATGTCCGGGACCCGGATGCCCCGCTGCCGGAGCCTCTCGGCGAACTGGTAGGCAAGCGACTCGATGTAGAATGTCGGAATGCCCCACTCGTTCATCATCGGCCAGGGGCTCATCCCCGTGCCGCCGGGTGCGCCGTCGATGGTGAGGAGGTCGATCTTCGCTTCAGCCCCGTAGCGGATGGCCATCGCGAGTTCGACGGCCGAGTAGGCACCGGTCTTGAGGGTGACCCGCTTGAACCCGATATCGCGAAGCCGGTCGACCTCCTCGAGGAACTCTTCGCGGGTGACGAAACCGAGGCGGGAGTGCCGCTCGAACTCCTTTATGGCACCGTCCTGGAAGGCTGCCTGGACCTCGCGGACTCCCGGGTCCGGGAGGACGATGTAGCCCCGGTCCTTGAGCTGGTTAGCCCGGTCGAGGCTGCCGACCTTGATCTCGCCGCCGATGCACTTTGCACCCTGGCCCCACTTCAGCTCGATCGTCTCCAGGTTGTGCTTTGACGCGACGTACTCGGCGGTCCCGAGTCTTGTATCCTCCACGTTCAGCTGCACCAGGAGTTCGCCGTACCTGTCTTTGAACTTCCGGTAGATCTCGATCCGGCGGTCCATCTCGGGCGACCTGGTGACCTTGCCGTCGTGGTCGAGCACCAGCTCGGGGTCGACGCCGCAGACGTTCTCTCCACAGACGAGCGTGATCCCCGCTATGGCGGCCCCGATGGCGAAGTGCTCCCAGTTCGCCCGTGCGATCTCGGTCGATCCGAGTGCGCCGGTGAAGATCGGAACCCGCATCGGCACTTTGATCTTCCACCCGTACTCGGTCCTGGTATCGACGTCCTGGAATACGGCAGTGTCGGGGTTGGCCTCGACGCCTTCCGGTAGTCCTTTTGCACCCCGGGCATAGCCCTGGATGTTCAGGTGCGAGTAGTCGATCGGGTAGTCTTTGTCCGCACCGGCTGTGATCTCACCGAAGGGGCCGGGATAGAGGACCTCTCTACCCCGGAAGGAAGAGAGCCAGATCTCGCAGGATCCCTTGCAGCCGTCGACGCACCGGCTGCAGATGCCGGACATGGGCACGACGTCCCGGGAGCGGTTGGTTGTTCCCGTGGCTTCGTTCGCGTTCGGTCTTCGTAGGTTCATGGTTTTTACCTCTATCTTTGAGGATAGAAGTTTCCTTCCTACAGTTAAAAAACTTTCTATGGTGCCGGGCGCTGTTATCCGGAGATCTTTCTACGATAGGATGCGACCTCCGGGTTCCGCCGTCGGCAGCACAGCCTGGTATTTATATCGTTGTATCTCCGGTATACCACAAGCGTGACGAAAGGGTGAAATACCTTGATGTACATGAATGCTTTATGAACTTCAGGTTGCTACCTGCTCTGATTGTGCTCCTGCTCGCATTTTCGTTCAGTGCTGCCTGCACTGGCTCCGGCGAGCCTGCCGGCCCGTCTCCACGGGAGACGGCGACGATCGCGGAAACGCCTGCGCCCACAACGACCTCCGTCTCCCTTACGCCCGGCCCGACGCAGACGGTGCCGCTGGGAAGGGAGGTTGTGTTCGGGATCGAGCCCGGATACCCCTCCCGGTTTACCCATGACCTCACCATTACCTTCGACGGCGGCAAAGGCCAGGACTTCGTGACGAGCATCGACGTACGCGTGACCAAGTCGACCGGGGAGATCATCACCGAGACCATGCAGCCAATCCGCGGCGACAGTATCACAATCCAGAATGCAAAAGGAGAGAACCGGGTCGAGATAACCGTCGCTCTCGTCACGGGCGGCTCTTACAAGGTCACAGATCGGATAGTAGAAGTCCCCTGACCCTGGCAGGCCCTCACGATCTCTTTTTTCTATCGGCCGGTTTGAGCACCGTCAGGCCACATGTGGCCATTCAGGCACCGTCGAAGTTTTCAATCCCCCACACCTTCCGACAGGATAGCCGGGCAGGGTTCTCCTGCCTCACGTTCTCTGGACCTGCCACCGTATGAGCAGGCCGTCATCGAGCCGAACAACATCGATAAGTGTGAGCCGTGGAAAATCCGCCTCCCGGAGAAAGCCGGTGCCGTCTGCCGGCGTGGGGGCATCCTTCCCGCCGATAACCATGCTGCCGACGAACGTCTGGAGTTCGTCGACGAGTCCCCGCTCGAAAAGTGCCCAGATCAGGGTCCCGCCCCCCTCGACCATCAGGCGCCGGACACCCCGCCGGTACAGTTCTTCGAGCAGGAGAGAGAGGTCGACGGTCTCGTCGCCGGCGGTGACGACAGTGGCATGCTCCCGGAGCCTTTCCACCGCTTCGGGGGACGCTCTCTGCGAAACGGCCACAATACGCCTGCCGGTTCCCTTGTGGAGGATATCCGCATCCAGGGGAGTCCTCCCCGCGCTGTCCACCACGACACGGATCGGGTTCTCATCTTTTCCGGCCGCTCTCCGCCCGGCCCGGAGTTCCGGGGACTTGACGGTGAGCGAGGGGTTGTCGGCGAGCACGGTGCCGATGCCGACCATAATGGCATCACTTTCTGCTTTGATCCGGTCGACCCGTGAGTAATCCTCACTTCCTGAGATCCTCACCTGCCGCCGCTCTCGCGTCGAGATCTTCCCGTCAGCGCTCATAGCGACGTTGACGAAGACAAACGGGCGCATATTCTAGGGTTATACGACGATCTTCATATATGCTCGCCCCCGGCCGGTACGGGGCCTGCCGTGTCTCTTTCGCCCGCACCGTCAGAAACCCTGCGAAATATTTGTTATTGGCCCAGAAATACCAAGAATAATCCTTCATTTTTTGAAATATTATTCATATCTCATCGCAGGATTTCGAATTGCATATATACTCATTCTGGAATAATCTCTGTATCTCCCATGTCTCCAGGCCGCTGTCCCTTCAGCCATTTGCGAGAAGACCTCTTTACCGAGACGGATATTGTCAAAATGGTCGTGGTAGTGGCATTCTCGGCGGTATCGCTTATGCTGACGGCGGTTGTATCGGACGACAGCGCTTACCTCGTCTGCCCCCTGGTCTACTGTATTCCCATACTCCTTGTCGCGTTCTGGTTCCCCAGGCAGGGGCTCCGGGTGACTGCATTCCTGGTCGGCGGGTTTGTACTCATCCGGGCGTACCTGTCGGTACTCGGCTTCGCCGTAGACCCGGTGATGACGGGATTGCATACGATGATCTTCCTCTGGGTCTTCGGGGCCACGACACTCTTCTCGCAGAACACCCATCTGGTTGCCTCGCGGTGCCGGCAGATCGCCGAGGATACCCGCGACGCAAAATTCCTCTGCGATCCCGAAACACTCAGGCTGGTCTGCGTCAGCAAACGGTGTGCCGATATACTCGGTTACACCCCTCAGGAACTCATCGGCATCCCGGCCGGAAGGTTCTGGGCGGATGAGGCTGACAAAGCCTGGTTTATTGAGGAGATGAAGCGGGAGGGATACATCGGGAATGCAGAAACGACCTTCTGTACGCGAAACGGCGATGCACGGGTGGTCCTCTTCTCCTGCCGTGTTCTGGTTCCCGAGAACCTCTTTGAGTGCACGGTTGTGGATACCGGCAGGCTCCTGGACAAGCACGAAGCCCTTGTTCAGTCGAACGGGCGCCTGATGGAACTGATCCAGCAGTCAAACGATATCTTCTTCATGCAGGATACAACGGGGCGCATCCTGCACTTTTCCTGGCTGCGCGCCTCTGATTACGGTATCTCCCCAGACGAGATCGTCGGACGGGGTATGGATGCTCTCCTGCCCGAAGACCTTGCCGCGCAGCACATGAAACAGGTCCGTAGAGTGATCCAGGAGCGGAAGAATTCCTGTTATAATCTCGATCTGGTGGTGGCTGGTGACCAGCATACCCTCTCCGTCACAATCGCCCCCTATACCGATGCTGACGGCGCCCTCATCGGTGTCGTAGGGTGCGCGCGCGACACCACCGAGATGCGGCGGCAGAGGCTTGCCTGCAGGCAGATGTCCTGGGAGGTTGACCAGTGGAAGGGACTTGTCACAACCATCTCCCACGAACTGCGCACGCCATTGCAGCCGCTCGTCGGCTACCTCCGGATGATCGTCGAAGATCCCGGGTATTACGGCCTCACAAAGGAGACCGGGGAGATCCTCAAGACCTGTCTCGAGTGCGCCGGTCAAGAACAGGCGGTGGTGGAGAGGGTGGTCGAGCTGAGCCTGCTGACGATGGACTGTGTCGACCTGACCGTTCAGGACATACATCTCCGCGAGCTCGTTGAAACCGTCATCTCCAGTGGCGGATATGATAGGAAAGCCCGGATATATAACGAAATACCTGATACTGTTCGCATCTGTGGAGATCCCGATCGGCTTTACCTGGTGGTGGAGTGCCTGGTATCTAATGCGGTTAAGTATAATGAACCACCAGAGAATGTATGGATCCGCTATGCGGGATCAAATGAAAATCATTATATCATGGTGTGCGATAATGGCATCGGTATCCCCGCAGAAATCATCGGATCGATCTTCAGGCCGTTCTACATCGCGAATGCCGAAAAACAAAGTTATAAAGGCGGCAGAACGGGCCTGGGGCTCTCGATCGCGAACAAGTTTGCCCTGCTGCACGGAGGAGAGATAACGGTGACGAGTGCGGTGGGCGAGGGGAGCACCTTCACCATTCGGATACCAAGGGAGGTATGAATTTTGGGAAACAAGATTATGGTCGTTGACGATGACCTGCCGACGCTGGAAGTAATGGAACTGCTGCTCAGAAAGATCGATCGTGAACCGCTTCTGGTGCATAACGGGTGGGATGCCCTGCGTGCAATCAAGAAAGAGAAACCTGCACTCATCATCCTCGACGTGATGATGTCTCCGATAGACGGGTGGCAGTTCCTGGAGGAACTGAAGCGGAACGACGAGTTCAAGGACATCCCGGTCCTGCTCTTTACCGCAAAACACGTCTGGCCCGAAGAGTATTCAAGGTATGCGGATGATATCGTCGGTGTCCTTGAAAAGCCCATCTCGCTTGCCGAGTTGAAGGCTGCGCTGGAGAGGGCCCTTCCCCGGGGCGCCTCTTCTCGTGCAGATGATGACACTCACCGTACCCCGCAGATCCGGAGCGGATAGTACCTTCCGGAGTACGCTCCGGCCGGGACAGCCTGCCCTCCACCGAAAGGCATTTTATCGGCCAGTTGCGTAATACCGGGTAGTGTTGCTCTCATGATCGTTACGGATCTTCCCGGACACCCCTCCCTCAAGGAATACCAGCAGATCGTGGGCAGAAAACAATTTTCGGCGATAGAAGAACTTGCCGACCGCCTCTCCGGCGTCAGGATCCAGGAGATAAACTCGACCCGCTACGGAGGCGGTGTCGCAGAGATCCTGATGTCGTACGTCCCGTTCCTCAACGCACTCGGCCTTGAGACAACCTGGAGCGTCATGGAGGCCGGACCGGAATTTTTCGATGTCACGAAGACGCTTCATAACTTCCTCCAGGGCCGGGATGGGTTTTCGCCGTCGATGGTCGAGACCTACTGGGAGGCGCAGCGGCAGAATGAAGGGCTGATCGAGGATGATGCCGACGTTGTGACCATCCACGACCCCCAGCCGCTCGGTCTCGTCGAGTTCCTGACGGCCCGGGAACTCGAGCGAAAGAGGCTGCTCTGGCGGTGTCACGTCCAGCTGGAGACGGTCCCCACGACGGCCGTGGGCAGTATCGGCAACATCTTACGAAGGCTGGTCGAGAAGTATCATGCCAGCATCTTCTCCAGCTTCCAGTATCTTCCCCTCTGGAACGTGCCAAGTTTCATCATCCCGCCGTTCATCGATCCCTTGTCCGAGAAGAACCGCGAGATCCCACAGACCGAGATTGATGCCACCCTCACGAAGTACGGCATCGACCCCGAAAAGCCGATCGTCACCCAGGTCTCCCGGTACGACGTCTTCAAAGACCCGGTGGGGGTCATCCAGTCGTTTAAGAAGGTCCGCCAGAAGACTCCCTGCCAGCTCGTCCTCGTCGGGGGACGGGCGTGCGACGACCCGGAGTGTTTCCTCGTCCTGCGCGAGGTCCGCGAGACGGCCGAGGACGATCCCGATATCCATGTCCTCGACCTCCCGCCGGACAGTCACCGGGAGATCAACGCGCTCCAGCGGGCGTCGGATGTGATCGTCCAGAAGTCGATAAAAGAGGGGTTCGGGTTGACGGTGACTGAAGGGCTCTGGAAGGGGAAACCCGTGGTTGCCGGGAACGTCGGCGGTATACCGCTCCAGATCCGGGACGGCTGGAACGGCTACCTGGTCTCGACGATCCAGGAGACCGCCGACCGGATCCTCCACCTCCTCCGCAGCCCGGAGAAGGCTGCGGAGATGGGTGCGCGGGGCAGGGAGTTCGTGCGGGAGTATTATCTCCTTCCCCGGGGTGTGCAGGACCACCTCGCCGTCGTCGACCAGGTGACGAACGGCAGGATCACCGCCCGGGATAGCGTCATCTGCTATCACCCGCAGGTCGTGACGACCCGGATGGCCGCCTGCTCTCCCCGGTACTGATGCTATATACCTTGACGTCCTCCTGGTGGGAGGTGAGATCCGCATGAAGATAGCAGTCGCCAGCGCGGGTTCCGGAGGGCTTGACGATACCGTATCGCCGGTCTTTTCGGCGTCGTTCTCGTTCACCCTGGTCGACGTGGAGGACCAGGAGATCCTCACGGTGGCGATCGTCGAAAACCCGGTGAGCTGCAGGCTCGGGGCGGCTGCCGGAGGGCCCGCCCGTGACCTCGCCGGCCGCGGCGTGGATGCCGTCATCGCCGGAGAGTTCGGACCGGAGGAGGCCCAGGTCTTTGCGTCGGCCGGCATCGGGATGTATCGCCTCCAGAACATGCGGGTCCGGGACGCCGTGAAGCAGTTCGTCAACCTTGCCGCCGATACCGTGCGGGTCATCGGGCGCGGGATCGTGCCGACGGGCTACGCAAACCGGACCCCGGCCGAGGTTCCCGGCCTCCGGCCGCCCCGCCGGCCCCCGGTCACGTGATGGGGATCTCCCGTCCCCCGGCCTCCGGCCGGCTCCTCATCTTTGTCAGGCGCACCTCAAGAACGCCGTTCCTGAAACTGGTCTTCGCCCCTTCGCTTACAACGCTTGCCGGCAGGCGTATCAGGCGGCTCAGGGTGCCGTTCCCGCGTTCAAGGATGGAATAGCCGCCCGGCCCCTCCTCGACCGGACCGGCACGCCTTGCCGTTATCCGCAGGGTCTGCGGGTTGAGCAGGGTGATTGCGATCGTATCCTTCTCTGCGCCTGGCAGCTCGGCGACGACGATCACCTGATCCCGGTGATCGAGGATATCGACCCTGAAGTCCGCGGTGAGGCCGGGGAACTCACGGATGCCCCCACGAGCGATCGGCGCATTCCCCGTTTCCTGGTCGCTTGCTCTCTCATCCGTGCTCCGCCTTCCGGAGCTGGATGGCTCGTCTTCTCGTCCTGTCATGGCCCTTGCCTCCTGCGATCCGGTAACTGCCGGGTGGCCGGTCACCGTCCGGAGACCTCTCTTGAGCCGGCACACTTAACCTTTTGTGCGGAGATACGCGCATCTGTGTCCCGGAAGGCCGGGGGGGTGAGGTCTGCGATCGCGGTCCCGGCGATCTCGTGGAGGATTGCTCTCTCCTGTGAGCCTGTACGGCACCCGCGATCGCTTCCTGCGCAACCGCACCTCCGGCAGCGTATACCTTGCGTTCTCCGGGTACATCCGGACGGCCCCGTGTCGGATTATCCGTCGGTATCATGGATGTTGCCGCCCGATCGCCCCGGATAAATGTGTTATCCTTGCCCCCTCCTCTCGGCCATCAGGTATTTATTGCGTGACCGGTATGGTGGGGAACCCCTGGACTTCCGGGGTGCGGGGATGGGCCCGAAAGGTTCACCCCTGTGCCGCCGTACTGCCGGGAATACCCGTACCGACAAGTGAGCGGGGGTTATGGAGGGAGACGAAATGGCCCAATTCAGACCATTTGACATGGAGGGCATGCCGATAGAAGAGCAGCCCATGAACTGGAAGGACATGGTCCCGGCCCCATACGACAAGAAGACGGTGGACGCCTACACCCGGACGCGGATCATCCTCATGAACGGTATCGAGAACAACGCTGTCCTTATGTCGCATGCAATCGAGCGGATGCACCCGGACCCCCAGGTGAAGAAGTCGATGGCCCTGATGCGGCGGATCGACTCCCAGCAGCAGGAGCTGGTCAACTGGCTCAACCCGGCGGACCAGTCGATCATCGAGACCACCCTCGGCTACGAGCAGGTGGCGGTCGATCTCACCGCGAACCTGGCGAAGAACGAGCCGGACCCCTACGTGAAGCAGACGCTGGATTTTGCGCTGCTCGAGGACTTCGACCACCTCTACCGCTACAGTTGCCTCTACGACTACATCGAGGGCGGCGACCCGGACTCGATCGTCCAGGGCAAGACCGAGGTCAAGCCGGGCAGGCCGACGAGCATCGAGCACCGCCACCCCTACGACTCGATGCGCAAGCACTACGACAAGGACACGGCCGACATCAAGACGAAGATGAACTACATCACCATCACCGCCGGAGAGCAGCAGACGATGCTCTACTACCGGGCGCACGGGTTCATGTACCCCGACGAGATTGCACGGCAACTCTACGCGGAGATCGCGGAGATCGAGGAGCAGCACGTGACCCAGTACGGCCTGCTCGGCGACCCGAACGAGACGATGCTTGAGAAGATGGCGATGATGGAACTCAACGAGGCTTACCTCTACCACTCGTGCGCAGAGACCGAGAGCGACCCGAGGATCCGGGGAATCTGGGAGATGTTTGCGAAGATGGAGGTCACGCACTTCAACGAGTGCGCGCGGCTCCTCAAGCAATACGAGGGCCGGGATATCCGGGACCTCGTGAAGGCCGACGTCATCGAGCCTCTGGTGGTCTTCGAGCAGAACAAGGACTACGTCAACAGCGTCATCGACGCCCAGCTCGATCTCGCGCCGAACAACATGGAGTATGTGCGGATGCGCGATCTCCCGGACGACTGGGCGAGTTTCGGCTACCAGCGCGTCATGAACGCAAAGGGCGTCCCGAGCGAGGAGGTCGTCGGGAAAGCGGGCCCGGCCCTTGCTGAGCGCGACCAGGCGGCGAACATCCGGCAGGTCAAGCAGGAGATGGCACGCAGGGTGGAGAAGGGCATGGCCGCGGTGCCGGCCCGGTGAATACTCTTTTTTGCAAACGGCGGTTCGTTAGAACCTGAGGTGCGAGTGATGCCCTCCCTGCAGGTGGCCGGTCGCGGTCGCATCTCTGAACGTGGTTATGTGGCCGTCCTGGCCCTGTTCAACTCACGCGAGGCCGCGAAGAGGACTGTCGACACCCACGCCGGACTTCGCGCCTTCACGCAAGATCATGAGAGCGTCCTACGCTCCCTGCTCCGGTGCTGAATCCCCGGCTTCCCTGAGGGTGAACCGGAACGCCGCACCGCATTCGGGATGTCCCGGCACCCGGTCCTCCACCCAGATCCTGCCCCCGTAGCGGGTCACGAGCATCCGGCAGATCGAGAGCCCGAGACCCTGGCCGCCTCCCCGGGACTTTCCCTGCTCGAACCGCGCAAAGATACTCTCCTTGACCTCATCCGGGACCCCGGGCCCGGTATCGGCGACGGTAACGAGAGCCATCCCTTCCTCATCTGCGTCCTCGACGGTTATGGTAACCTCGACCCCCGGCCCGCCGTGGTTTGCAGCGTTGCCGATGAGGTTCGTGAAGATCTCCGGGAGAAGGTCGTCGGCGAGGACGGCCACCTGTGGCCCGCTGTAGGTGATGTGAGCGTCGGAACGGTGAGCGATCTCTCCCCGGATTACCCGGCCGAGGTCAATCGGAACGAGCCCGGTCTGGCTCTCGCGGATCTTTCTTATGGTTCCGACGTTTGCCGTGATCTCAATACTCTTAGTGATGCCGGCACGGAGTCTCTGCAGGTAATCCCGTTCCTCCCCGAGAAGCATCTCATCGAGCAGCCCGGCATAACCGACAGCGATGGTGTTCGTGTTCCGGATATCGTGAGTGAGGATATCCAGGTAGAGGTTCGCCTCCCGGTTCGCCACCTCGAGCCGGTCATAGAGCATCCCCCGAAGAATCCCGGCCCCGGCCTCCCGGCCGACCGCCTCGAGGATCCGGCGGGTCTTCTGCGGGATCTCCCGCTTCCTGGTGCTCCCGAGCACGAGTGCCCCGACGGCCGAGGATTCGGCGATGATCGGGATAATGGCAAGGGAGGCGACGCCGAGGGCGGTAGAAAGATCCTGCAGGGCAGGTACCGTCTCCCGGGTCTCGATATAGCGGGGCTCGCCGACGGCGAATAGGTTGTCGTAGGGAGAGAGGCTGACGTTGAGAGTTCGATAGCGGGAGAGGTAGGGATCGGGCACCTGCCGATGGCAGCGGAGCACCGCCTGCTGTCTGTCCTGATCGAAGAGGTAGACGGCACCGACGTCAAACTCAAGATGCCTGAGCGTGGTGTCGAGGACGTCTCTGAGAACTTCATCGGGGCTGAGTGCGTATGCCGATGCCGCGATGATGCCGTTCAACACCGCGAGTTGCCGGTTCTGCATCAGGATCTCCTCTTCAGCCTGTTTCCGTTCGGTAATATCCCGAGCAAAGACAGCCACGCGGTTTTGCTGCGGAAGGTATGCGATAGCCTCGTAGTATCGCCGGGTACCGGCGTCGAAGAACTCCCGGTGATCAGGTCGACTGGTCGTCGCCACGGCCTGCACGAGATCGCTCCATGAGGGGTCCGGGGAGGGGAAGACTTCCGGGATCTGCCTGCCCAGCAGTTCCTCACGGGAGGTCCCCCGTGCCTGTGCAGCCGGTTCGTTGGCGTCAAGACACCGGTAGCCGGCAGGTCTGCCATCCGCGTCCCTGGCGATCTCGATCAGGTAGAATTTCTCGAGCATCTGCTCAAAGAGCAGCCGGTAACGCTCCTCGGACTCCTGCAACTCCTCTTCAGCCGCTTTGCGCCCTGAGATGTCCGAGAAGGTTATAACACCGTAGCGCACGGCGCCTTCCGGGTCCATGACCGGGGCTGCGCTGATGGAGATGTGCGTTGTGGTTCCATCCCCGCGGAGGATCTCCATCTCGTCATCGATGATGGCCTCTCCTGTCCTGATTGCCCGCGAGAGCGGATATTCCTCGATCTCATAAGGCCGCCAGCCCAGATGGACATCCTCATCGATCTCATCCGGATCGGGTGCATCCCCCTCGGGGAGCGGACACTGCCAGATCTCCTGCATTTTGTCGCTTACCAGGAGCAGCTTGCCTGTGCCGGCTTCGGTGAGTATGACACCGCAGGGCATCTGCTGCAACACCGCTTCGAGGCGGTTCCTGTCCGACTGGATCTGCTGCACCAGGCGGCCATGTTCCAGTTCAGTCTGCCTGGTTGCGGTGATGTCTTCTATCAGGCACCCGAGCATTCCCCGTTCCAGGCTGAATACGATAATATCGAGGTATTTCTTAAACGCCTGGCTATAGTGCTCGAAGTGTGAGGGTACGCCGGTCCGCGCGGTCCCGTCGAGGCATGCAATTAATCGGTTTCCAGCGTCGGGCAGGATCTCACGGAGCCTCCTGCCGACATACCGGTCACGTACTGCTCCAAATATCACTTCAAATGCCGGGTTGACGTCAAGGAACCGGTAATCGGCGGGTTCGCCCCGGTCGCCGCGGACGATCTCGCAGCAGGCAAACCCCGTAGCCATCGACTCGAAGAGTGCGCGGTACTGCTCCCTGCTCTCCCGGAGCGCCGTCTCCAGGTGTCTCTGCTCCGAGACATCCCGGCATACGATAAAGAGATGGTCCACGCTACCCGACGGTCCATAGAGCGGGTTTATGAGGTACTCGCAGACGATACGGCCCCGGGCAGCTGTATCCGGTGAGACCTCGCCGCGCACGGCCTCTCGCGTCGTGAAGACGTCCCGGATATGCGTGAAGAACGGTGCCCACCCTTCGGCGGTCCGGCCTGCTGCCTCCCACGGGTTCAGGAAGGGAGCACGTGCATAGATGCAGGTGAGGTCACGGTCCAGGATGAAGGTGGAGTCGTGCAGGTTTGCAAAGGCGGCGTCAAGGCAGGCTGTGCTGCACCAGAACCCCGGGGGTGTGGCACCATCTGTTTCAGAGGGCCGGAGGCTCCCGGAGGTGCTGCGCACCCCACGGATCGCTCGCAAGCACCGGTCGAGGGTCTCCTCTACCGCGGCGTTGTCCAGGTTATGACAGATGTCTTTCGCCTGCAGACTCTGGAGTTCCTCGATGGTCTCCCGTATGGACTGGCGAACGGTAGTATTCATGGGTATCTCGGAGCAGTCTGTTCTTTCCTGGGGCTCCTCCGTCACTCTCTGCGGTGGACTTCCAGGCCGACGAGAATCTTCTCCGTGTCGGAGAGGTCCCCGATGATCTTTCTTATGGGAGGGGGGAGTTGCCGGATGATGGTGGGTATTGCAATGATCTGCTCCCGGCGAGCGATCTCGGGGTGCTCGAGGAGATCGATCACCTCGATCGAGTATCGCCCGGCAAGATGCTCCTCACAGACATTGTAAAGATTCTCTATCGCCCTCCTGGACCTGCCGGTCTTTCCTGCTACATGGAGCCTGAGCTGCCAGAATTCTTCGGTATCGTCTTTGATATCGGTAGATTCACGGTTCAAGATCTGTCTCCTCCCTGATCGAGTTCTTCAAATCCCCTATACCTGTACGCCTCGCCCTTGCTGTTATGCTCAATCCGCCCGCCGCCTTCTCGCCAGCTCTCTTCTGTATCCGTTACGCACCTCCTCATCAAGTTCCCGCCGCTTGCTGTACCGCTCGAACTCGGCCTTATGCGCCTCGTGCTCCGCTTCGAGTGCGGCTATCTGCGCTTCGATCGCTTTTTGCTTCCGTTCGAGTTCGATCTTTCGCTTTCTAAGTTCTTCTGCCCGGTCTTTTGCCTCAGCGCGCTCCTTTGCTTCCTGCACGTACCGGGCCGATCCGGTGAGGACGCCGGCCGGGCCGAGGTAGACATCCAGGAGGTCTATCCCCTCGTCAGCAATAACAAACTCTCGGACCTGGTTGGAGTGGGCCATGCCCCGGGACTTCAGGACGTAGAGCACGCGATTGTGCTCGCCGCCGGATTCGATGCTCCGGAGAAGGATCCAGGTGTCCATCAGCGACGAGATCCTGATCCTTGTCTGTTCAGAGGCCTCCTCTACCTGTGTCAGGTCGGTGAAGAGCCCGGTGATCTGGTTGACTTTCAGGTAGTCGATGAGCCGGGTCAGCATCGACTTTGTGTCGAGGTCTTCGCCGGCGGTGATCAGGCTCGAGACCGGGTCGACGATGACCACATCGGGCGCAAGGTCCTGAACTGTCTTGATCATCGTGGCAAGGTGCGTCTCAAGCCCGTGGGTCATCGGCCGCGAGGCGTGGATGGTGAGGAGCCCTGCATCGGCCATTGGGGCGAGATCAATCCCGATGGAGCGCATGTTCCGGATGATCTGGCCCGGCGACTCCTCGAAAGTGAAGTAGATGCACCGCTCGTTGCGCCGGCAGGCGGCCTCTGCGAACGTCGCGGCGATGCTCGTCTTCCCGGTTCCGGGGGTCCCGGAGACCAGGATGCTTGAGCCCCGGTAGTAGCCCTCGCCGCCGAGCATGGTGTCGAGCCGTGGAATACCGGTCGGGATATGCTCGTCAAGCACCTCGTGCATGAGTCCGAGCGTGGTGACCGGCATGATGGTGATGCCGTTCTCCGGGGTGATCAGGAAGGGGTACTCGTTTGTCCCGTGGGCTGAGCCGCGGTACTTGACGATACGCAGGCGCCGGGTCGACACCTCATTGTTCACCCGGTGATCGAGATAAATGACGCAGTCGGAGACATACTCCTCGAGCCCGTTACGGGTCAGGTTGTTGCCCTGCCCGCTCTCACCGGTCACGACCGCCGTAACACCCTTCTCCTTGAGCCAGAAGAAGAGCCGGCGGAGTTCGGCGCGGAGGATCCCTTCATTGCCGAGGCTCGCAAAGAGGGTCTCGATGGTGTCGAGCGCCACCCGCTTTGCGCCGATGGAGTCGATGGCATAGGCGAGCCTGATAAAGAGCCCGTCAAGATTGTAATCACCGATCTCCTCGATCTCGCTTTGCTCGAGCTGGATATGTTCGAGGACGATCTTCTTTTCTGCGATCAGTTGCGGGAGGTCGAAGCCGAGCGACCGGACATTCTTTATCAGGTCCTCCTCCCGCTCTTCAAAGGAAACAAAGACACCGGGCTCGTTGTAGTCTGTTGCGCCGCTCACCAGGAACTGCATGGCAAAAAGCGTCTTTCCGCTCCCTGCCTTCCCGGCGACGAGTGTGGGCCTGCCCTCGGGAAGCCCGCCGTTGGTAATATCATCGAGTCCGCTGATCCCGCTCACGGTCTTCGCGAGAGCGGTTTTAGTATCTCCGTGTGCAGCCGGGATACCTGCGGATGGGTACATTGTTTAAAATTGCGTGAAAGCTCGTATTATACCTGATTATTGGCGCACACGCCTTCTTATGTGCTTTACCTGTAACGGGACGCCGGAGAGAGCCGGTTCACGATGCCCGCCGCGCTCGCACCAGGCGCCGGGAATCTGCCTGTGATCTATAGCAGGGATCTCTTCTGCGGATCCGCGCAGAGATCATCTCCGGAAATGGGCTGTACCTCTTCCACGCTGCCACCCCCGGCCTCCCTGAGCGTGAACCGGAACGCCGCACCACATTCGGAGCGGCCCGCCACCCGGTCTTCCACCCGGATACTGCCGCCATACCGTGCAACAAGCATCCCGACGATGTAAAGGCCAAGACTCTGGCCGCTCTCCCGGACTTTCCCCTGCTCGAACCGGGAAAATATCGCCTCTTTGGCGTCGTCAGGGACTCCAGGGCCGGTGTCGGCGACGCTGACCTGAATCATCCCCTCCTCCTCTGCCTCCTCGACGGTTATGGTAACTTCGACGCCCGGCCCGCCGTGCTTGACGGCGTTGCCGATGAGGTTCGTGAAGATTTCGGGGAGAAGGTCGTCGGCGAGGACCGCCACGCGCGACCCCTCGTAGACGATGCGAGTGTCCGGGTAGTGAGCGATCTCCTCCCGGATCACCGCATCAAGGTCGACCAGGACGAGCCCGGCCCGGCTCTCGCGGATCCTTCTGATCGTCGCGACGTTGGCCGTGATCGCGATGCTCTTCCTGATGCCGGCCCGGAGTCTCTGCAGGTACTCCCGCTCTTTCCCTGTAAGGGTCTCGCCGAGCAGGTCAGCGTAAATGCTCGTGACGTTGTCGGCATTCCGGATATCGTGGGTGAGGATATCCAGGTAGAGGTTCGCCTCACGGTTCGCCGCCTCGAGTCGGTCGTAGAGCATCCCCCGGAGAACCCCGGCCCCGACCTCCCGGCCGACGGCTTCAAGGATCTGCCGGGTCTCCTCCGGGACCGCCGGTTCGGTGGTGCTCCCGAGCACGAGCGCCCCGACGACCGAGAATTCGGCGACGAGCGGGATAAAGGCGAGGGAGGCGGCGCCGAAGTCCGCGAGTACATCCCGGTCCAGGCCGCTCGCATCCTCTGTCCCCTCGACGAACCAGGGCTGGCCGGCGACGAAGACCCGGTTGTAGGGCCAGTGGCGGACGTTAAGGGTCCGGTTCTGCATCAGGGTGAAATCGGAGACATTCCTGTGGCACCGGACGGTCGCCTGCGTCCGCTCCTGCCCCTCCAGCATGTAGATCGACCCGACGTCGAACCCGAGGTTGTCGAGGACCGCCTCAAGCGTGTTGTCGAGCAGTTCGTCCAGGGTGAACGCGGATGCCGATGCGGTGATGACCGCGTTCAGGACGGCAAGCCTCCTGTTCCGGATACGGACCTCTTCTTCGGCCCTGATCCGCTCCGTGACATCGGCAAGCGAGAAGACCAGCCCCTGGACGTCTCCCTTCGCATCCTTCACCGGCACGAGGCTCCAGTCCCAGTAAGTTGTCCCGCGTTCGGGCTGGTTCTCATAAATGAACGGCTTTGCGTATATCCGGAACGCTTCTCCGGTATCCCGCACCCGCTGAAAGATTGTCCTGTTCTCCGGGTCCGCAAAGAGGTCGAAGTGTTTGCGGCCGAGAAGTTCCTCCTTCGCGTACCCGGACCCCTTCGCGTATGCCGTGTTCACGCGGACGAACCGGAACTCGGTGTCGAGGTACGCAAGGTGGACGTCGGTGTACTCCATGACCGTTCGGAGGAGGTCGCGCTCTTCCGCGAGGTCTGCAGCGAGCGACTGGTTCTCGGCGAGCAGCCGCTCCCGCTCTGCGTCCACCTGAATTCTCTGGGTGATGTCCCGGGCGAGCCACCGGATCTCCGTAAGAGTCCCCCGGTCATCCCGGACGGCCGTAGCCGATAGGGAAACCGGGATGGACGCTCCGGTCGCCGGCCGGACCCACACCTCGATCCCCCGCAGGGGTCCACAAACCCCGCTCGCGAGTTGTGCAATGAGGTTCTGGTAGGCCTCTCTGGACTCCGGGACGAGCAGCGACTGACTGGATGTTCCGATCAGGTCCTTGTGCTCTCTGCCCATGAGGAGGGCTCCCGCCCTGTTCACGTCGAGGATCATCCCTTGCGGATCGCAGATGAAGTAGCCGTCGGGGGCGAGGTCGTAAAGTTCCTGGTAGCGGTTTCGCTCCTGCTCGAGACGCCGATAGTTCTCTTCGCTCTCTTTCTTCGCGGTGATATCGCTGACGAGAAGGGCCACCGTCCCGTTGTCCGTGACCCGGACCGAGCACTTCACCCATCGGTCGGGAACGATCCGGCATTCCAGTCCCGAGAGTGCTGTCCCTGCCCGGAGCGCCGCGAGTAGCCGCCCGGCTGTTTCCTGATCGGCGATGCGCGGTGCAATATTGGTGCGGACGAGCGCCATCCCGTCCGCCCCGGTGAGATCCCTGTTGTCCGGCAGCGCGAGCAGGCAGCGAAAGGCCCGGTTGACCCGCACGACCCGTCTATCGGCATCAAGCACGAGCAGGCCGTCTTCGAGCTCGTCGAGGGTGGCGGGTGGGATGAGCAGCTCATCGGATGTTGGTGTGGAAGACATGGTACATTCGGCCGTTCTGCGTATCTGGGGTGGAACCTGATCGACAGTAAACTTTGGCATAGAACGTTCCGGAAGGGGTCGGTCCTGTGCAGGCTGATACTTTCCGGGTGTGCATGAAGTTTTTACGGTTTGTCCATATCGAGCATACCTGCATGACCGATAGTTTTATATTATTTAGCGCATATGAGTAATATGTTCCAAACGAGGTGAATAGAAATGCCAGGATTTGATGGTACCGGGCCCCGGGGTATGGGGCCGATGACCGGCCGGCGTATGGGCCGGTGCGTCCTGCCGCCGCAGCCGGCGGAGGGCAGCCCTGCCGGGGAAACGGACGAGACCACCCGGGAGGCCCCGGTTCAGCAGCAGCCGGTTTACGGCCTCGGAAGGGGCGGAATCCCGTACGGGTGCGGCCGTGGCCGCGGCTTCGGCGGTGGACGCGGGCGCCGGTGGTGAACGACCGGTGCAGGCCTTCCCGGCCTGCTCCTCGTGGTTCACGACGCTCAGATACCCGATGGGGTGCAGTGAGAGCATGGCAGCGGTGATTGATCCGGACCTCTGCACCGGGTGCGAGACCTGCGTTGACGTCTGCCCGGCTGCAGCGATCTGGATGGAAGACGGGAAAGCAAACGTTGATCCCGGGGCCTGCATCGCTGAGTGCCCGTCAGGCGCCATACGTCTTGAGTAGTGCCGGTCGGACGAAGAACTCTTTTTACGTGATTTATACACTCCGACCCAACCTGCATACACTAACCCTGTTGCGAAACCCGGGTATGGGGTGGGTCCATACCGGGTTGAGGTATGATCCGAAGAGGGGTGGGGTAGCCGGTCCCACATCGTAAGGAGCCCGGTGATACGTGCAGACGAGGTTTGCCGCGCCGACCTGTGGTTACCAGCACCGCCATCCGCGGCCCCTTCCCCGGCCGCCGCTCCGGGCCCCCCTTCCCCGGCCGAGACCGTAGACCGGTCCCGGGTAGGGTGCGTACGGGACGCGGTAGCCCCACACGGGCGGCCACTGCCTCCGTGCGGCGGGGTTGCAATAGCCGAACCCGCCGCCGGTCATTGGGCCTCGCCCTCCCGGCCCGGTACCGTCAAATCCTGGCATGGTTCACCTCCTCGCAGGTGGACATCCACCCGCTATTATTGCTCATATGAGTATAAGTAAATAAACAGATCTATCGGGGCAGGTGTCGACAATCCGGACGTTGCTTGATTGGATAGCCCGGCACATGGAATGCGCCGCTCGCCCGAACGGTAACGGACGCCGGTCGGTTTCGGACCTGGCCCGGCTACCTGTCAGCCCGGTGCCTGCCCGGTCCGGGGCATTTGCTTGTGCGAGAGGCTCAGGGCCGTCTCACCGTCTCGGGTTTCCTGTCCCCGGTGCCGGCGGCTGAGAGAAGATCTATCCCCTGCTCCCGGGATTTAACAGAGCGTTTCTTGCTTCCCGGGCAAACGCAAGCGTCCTTTCAGGGTTGCGGACGCCGTTCATTTTGACGCCGGTGTGCACATCGACCCCGTACGGGCGGACCTTTCGTATCGCCTCCGCCACGTTCTCCGGCGTGAGTCCTCCCGCGAGGATCACGGGAACCGTCGAGTTTGCCACAATTGCTGCACTGATATCCCAGTCGTGAGGAATCCCGGTTCCCCCGAGCTTCTCCTGCGTTCTGGTGTCGAGGATGAGCGCATCGGCGTAAGGTTCGTAGCGTTTTGCCGTCGCGATGGCCGACCTGTCCATGACGTGTACGGCTTTTATGATCTGTATATACGAGAGAGCGTCGCGGATAACGCCTATTTCAGACGGTTCGACGGTGTCCTGGATCTGCAGCGTCGTGCAGCGCGAGTCTCTCACGAGCCTGATGAGATCTTCCGTCCCCTGCAGATGGGTGACCGCGACCGGCTCGATGAACGGCGGGAGATGGCGTATCATCTTCGCAGCCTCTGCCGGCGTTATATAATCGCTGCTCTGGTGGGTCACGCCCATGATGAACCCCAGAGCGTCGCAGCCGGCGGCGACTGCGCACCGCATATCGGCAAGGCTCGCGGTTCCGCAGAATTTGATGCGCATAGGAATCACTCTGTCGCCCGGGGAGAAGAGGGTATTCCCCGGGGTGGCCGGTTCGGGACGGAGGCATACTCCGCGGCCTTATTCCACGAGTTGACCCACTGGACCGGGCACGCCTCCCGAATCAACCAGCCGGGGGATCACGGGGCCGATCTGGTTCAGGAACGGAGTGAAGAAAATTTTTCGATTTTCTGGCCCAAGCGGTACAGCCAGGAGGGGTTGACCGCCGAGATGGGCGCGGCGAGCCCCACCGCTCCGCGTTGAGGCTCGTGCCCCTCCTTGTGGACGGTCACGATTCCTCTGCGGCCAGGCCATCGCGGAGGGCCTGCATTCCGGGCCTGAGCAGAGGGATATCGTCCTGGATCGTTCTCCAGATGATTGCCCTGTTGATCCCGAAGTAGGCGTGGATCAGTTTATCGCGCATGCCGGCCATCTCTGTCCAGGGAAGAAACGGGCAGCTCTCCCTGATCTCGGGAGGAATACACTTCGTCGCTTCACCGATCACTTCCAGCGCTCGCATGACGGCGTAGACGGTTTTATCATCGTCGGAGAACTCCTCATGCGACATGCCCCCGGGTAAAGATCTCGATCTTTTCGATGGCATCAAGGATATCATCCAGGTAATCAAGGGCGCTTCGCGGAGCCGTCATATATAGATGACCTCCTCTGCAACACGGCGGCCGATACGGGGTTTGAGTGCACTCTTCTCGACCAGATCCACCGGCCTATCGAGAAGTTCGGAGAGGTACTGCTCAAGCCTGAGGAACCCAAAGATCCCCGGCACCCTGGAGAACTCGATCAGGATATCCACGTCGCTCCCCTCGTGCTCCTCGCCGCGCCGGCACGAACCGAAGATACCGATGGATCCGACGTGGTAGGTCTCCTCCAGGTATGCCTTCTTCGCCCGGAGAATGCCGATGATCCTCGCACACTCCCCGCCTGGCTCGCCGGTGATGGTGTCCATTCCTGAACGGGATATGCGTCGTTCTCTCTTGTATAGGTATCCCCGGGTGTGTCGGAGTGCGGTGAGTTTTCGAGCTGGGGGGCAGGGTAGGGGCGGTGATCAGCGGAGGCTACGATCTCATCGTGGTTCATCGATAATCCTCTGCTACCAATCTCTCGTTGTGTGCGCTAACGAGCAGCGCACATCCGTTCCTGCCATTTCCCTGCTCTAAAGGATGCCTCAAGTGCGGATGTAGAGGAGGCAATCAATGGGGAAGGGCTCCGGGATATGGCCGGGACGGTTTCCGGCTGAGGGTGCGGCGGCGTCCTGCTCTGCCCGGGGGAGGAATCCCCCATTCATTATGTGAGAGAAGTCTGGCGGGTTCAAGCGGCCCGGAGCATCAGGATGCCCCCTCCACGATTGCGATCTCCTCCTCTGTGAGCCCGCAGGGTGCATGCACCGGCCGGCTGCGGGCGGCGGGGTTACTTCAGCATCCCGTCCCGCCAGAAGAAGGTCTTGCCGGGGTCCCGCTCGTACTTCTCAAAGACGCTCGGGAAGATTTCGGGATATTTTGCATCTTTGAGAGGAATCCAGAACATCGTTGCCGGATTGTTCGGGCTGCCTCCGACACCGACCACCACGAAGACCGGGATGCGGTTTGACCGGGAGTAGGCGTTGTATCTCTTGATCTGGTCGGGGGCCGCCCATTTGACGACGGGTCCATTGATCTTCTGGCTCCTGTAAAATCCGGAGCGGTATTTGCATTCGACGGCAAACCTCTCGTTCGTCGGTTTATAGCGGATAACGAGATCGGGATTGGTGTTGGACTCCACGTAGATGCCCTTACTCTTGTCGTGGTTGTCCCGCGTCCAGTCGCTGATGGCGAAGTAGTCTGATCTCCGGGTAAAAAGGCCCGCGACGTATGCCTCGAAGTCCGTTCCTTTTTGATAGTTGATGTCTTCCTCTTCTTCATTCGACAGCCAGAGGTCGAGAGTTTTTGATAATTTGTCGAGAAAGCCCATGAGGAGGGAAATGATACGGATTCATTTAGATTTTTCGAATTTCAGCGAATCACCATTACAATCGCAAACAATCAATCTTAATACACTTTCACGCCATCGGATAATTATATGGAGAATTTTCAGCACATCACCAGTTTTATATGGAGTGTTGCAGACGATGTCCTTCGCGATGATTTTAAACGCTCAAAATACCCCGACGTGATCCTGCCGTTCACGGTCCTGCGCCGCATCGACTGCGTGCTCGCGCCGACCAAGGAGGGCGTGCTGAAAAAATACACTGAGTTAAAAGACGAGATCCAGAACCTCGACGGTGTTCTCAAACATGAATCGGGCTATGCCTTTTACAATGTTTCAAAGTATGATTTCAAACGACTCCTCGACGATCCGGCGAATATCCATAAGAACCTGATCGACTACATCAATGGCTTCTCCGAGAACGTCAGGGATATCCTGGACAGGTTCAAGATCCGAAACTCCATCCAGACATTGCATGAGAAGGGATCGCTCTACCTGCTCATCCAGAAGTTCGCCTCCGATACGGTGAACCTTCACCCCGACCGCGTGAGCAGCCACCAGATGGGCTACATCTTCGAGGAACTCATCCGGAAGTTCAACGAACAGAACAACGAGAACCCCGGTGAGCACTTCACGCCCCGTGAGGTAATCAAACTGATGGCGAACCTCATGCTCAGCGGCGATGAGGATATGCTTGCCCATAATCATATCGTCAAGACGGTCTTCGATCCTGCCTGCGGAACCGGCGGAATGCTCTCGGTCACGAAGGAGCACATTCTCGCCGATATCAACCCGAACGCGGATATCCGACTCTTCGGGCAGGAGACAAACGATGAGACGTATGCGGTCTGCAAGAGCGATATGCTGATCAAGGGCGACGACCGCGATGCGGAGAACATCAAGCCCGACACCTCGTTCTCAAGAGACGGTCATGCGGACGCGAAGTTCGACTACATGATCTGCAACCCGCCCTATGGGAAGTCCTGGAAGAAGGAGGAGGACTTCATCAAGGCGGAGTACGAACGCGGGACGGCCGGGCGGTTCGAGGCGGGCCTCCCCCGGATCAGCGACGGGCAACTCCTCTTCCTGCAGCACATGATCGCCAAGCGCAAGGCGCCGGAGGACGGCGGGAGCAGGATCGCGATCGTCATGAACGGGTCGCCGCTTTTTACCGGCGACGCCGGCTCGGGTGAGAGCGAGATCCGGCGCTGGGTTCTGGAGAACGACTGGCTGGAGGCGATCGTGGCGCTGCCGGGCCAGCTCTTCTACAACACGGGGATCAACACCTACATCTGGGTGCTCTCGAACCGGAAAGAAGAGAGGCGGAAGGGGAAGGTGCAGCTCATCGACGCGACCGGGTGTTACGTGAAGATGCGCAAGAGCCTCGGAGACAAACGCCACGAGATTGCGAATTCGCAGATCCGGGAGATTACCCGGCTCTTCGATGCTTTTGAGGAGTCGGAGACGGTGAAGATCTTCGATGCCGCCGACTTCGGGTATCGGAAGATCACCGTCGAGCGTCCGCTCCGTCTCAACTTCTGCATATCGGCGGAGCGGATCGAACGCCTGCAGTCCGAGAGCGCGTTCCAGCGACTTGCGACGAGTAAGAAGAAAGGCGACGCCGGGGCTGCCGAGATCGCCGAAGGGAGGAGGCAGCAGGATCTGGTGCTCTCCGTGCTTCGTGAGATGGCAGGCGACGAGGTTTACACCGAGCGCCCGAGATTCGAGAAGGTTCTGACCGCCGGGTTCAAGAAACGCGGCGTTAAACTCGATACTACGGTGAAGAAAGCAATCTTCTCGGCGCTCTCCGAGCGTGACGAGACCGCGGCCGTCTGTCACGACTCAAAGGGCATGCCGGAGGCCGACCCCGAACTCCGCGATACCGAGAACGTCCCGCTCGCGGAGTCCATCTATGATTACTTCGAGCGCGAGGTGCGGCCCCATGTTCCGGATGCCTGGATCAACGAAGCGGTCACGGATCACAGAGACGGTCAGGTGGGAAAGGTCGGTTACGAGATCAACTTCAACCGCTACTTCTACACTTACACGCCGCCCCGGCCGCTTGAGGAGATCGAGGCGGAGATCAAGGAACTCGAAGCGGAGATCCTGGTGATGGTGAAGGAGATGATGGAATGAAGCCCTACGTGCCCGAATCCCTGCCTCCGGCCGGGATCGACTGGGAGGCTCACATCCCACAGATAGCGTCGGCGAACCGCGCCCTCGCCCGGTACGACGGCGTCCTCCAGGCGATCCCGAACCCACGGCTCCTCCTCTCCCCGCTCCTGACGCAGGAGGCGGTGCTGTCGTCACGGATCGAGGGGACCCAGGCGTCGCTTGAGGACGTCCTGCGGTTCGAGGCGAACCCGAAGGAGCCGATCGGCGATGCGGCCCTCGCCGACATCCAGGAGATCATCAACTACCGGGAAGCGCTGAATACTGCGGTGGAATCCCTCAAGACCCGGCGACTGGACTTAGCCCTCGTCTGCGACCTGCACCGGATCCTTCTTGACGGCAGCCGGGGTATGGACCGGGGGCCGGGGTGCATCCGCACGATCCAGAACTTCATCGGCCGGGATGCGCATATCGAGCACGCGATCTATGTCCCGCCGGCGCCGGAGGATGTTCCCGTGGCACTCGCGGACTGGGAGGCCTACCTGGAGCGGGAGGAGAAGGACGTCCTCGTCCAGCTCTCGGTCCTGAAGGCGCAGTTCGAGCTCATCCACCCGTTCTGCGACGGCAACGGGCGTATCGGGCGGATGCTCGTACCCCTCGTCCTCTACGAAAAGGGGCTGATCGCAAGCCCGATGTTCTACATCAGCGCCTACCTTGAGCGGAACCGGCCGGTCTACTACGAGCGGCTGCTCGGGATCTCACTGGACGGGGACTGGAACGGCTGGATAGCGTTCTTCCTCCATGCCATCGAGGAGCAGGCGGGGGCGAACGGCCGGAAAGCAAGGGTGATCCTCGACCTTTACGACGAGATGAAGCGGGCGGTGCCGGAGGTGACCCGGTCGCAGTATGCGATTGCTGTGATTGATGCGCTCTTTAAGACGCCGATATTCATACCGTCCGAGTTTTACGAGCAGACAGGTATCCCGAAGAAGACGGCGAACCGGATCCTCCAGCAGCTCCGGGAGCAGGAGATCATTGCCGTCCTTGAGGAAGGCGGGGGCCGGCGTGCCGCGACTTACGTCTTTCCACGCCTGATCGCCATCACCGAGGGGGACCGGTTGTGAGTATTCTGATACCAGCAAACAGATTTGTGTGTATCCAAACCCCGATCCGATATGCACAAACCCTGTTCCAGGAAGCGTTTGTGGGTCATCTACGATCCACAACAGAATTTGTGGGTCATAAAACGCAATATATGGCCCAAAAAAATATTTGTGGGACATGGGTGACCCACAACGACCTGACCCGGCCGGCCGCCGGGGTCTGCGGCAGGGAGGTGGCGGCATGAGCGCGGGAGACGATGAGGGGTTTTCGATCGATCCGGCGACGGTGCGGACGTGGAAGCGATATCCGGCGTATAAGGACTCCGGGGTGGAGTGGCTCGGGGAGGTGCCGGCGGGGTGGGAACTCGCCCGATTGAAATATGCTGTGAGGATTATTACCCAAAGGACAACCGATCAAAACTCCAACAGTAACTATATCGGCCTTGAAAATATCCAATCCTGGACAGGACGGCTAATTGCCAGCGAAGATACACTTGATCCAGAAGGGCAATCCGGATCTTTTGAATCAGGTGACGTGCTCTTTGGAAAGTTGAGGCCGTATTTAGCAAAGGTGCATAAGGCCACGGTGGACGGGATGTGTTCCACCGAAATACTTGTCCTTAGGCCAAAACTGGTGGGTCAGGACTATTTATTTTACTATTTGCTCAATTCTGAGTTTATTAAAACCGTCAATTCTTCGACATATGGAACGAAGATGCCGAGAGCAAACTGGGATTTTATCGGGAATCTGCTTATTCCCAATATTTCATTGCACGATCAAAGCGCCATCGCCACCTTCCTCGACCGCGAGACCGCCCGGATCGACGCCCTCGTCGAAAAGAAGCTGCGCTTCATCGAACTCCTTGAGGAGAAGCGCCAGGCGCTCATCAGCCACGCCGTGACGAAGGGGCTCGACCCGGATGCGGAGATGAAGGACTCGGGGGTGGCGTGGTTAGGTGAAATCCCGAAGCACTGGGATGTGAGAAAGGGTCGTTTTCTCTACAAACAATTAGAACTTCCTCCAGACTCCAATGACGAAGTAGTAACTGCATTTCGAGATGGGCAGGTTATATCCAGAGAAATGCGAAGGACAGATGGATTCACAATAGCGATAAAAGAGTTGGGCTATCAGGGAGTCCGTAAAGGAGATCTTGTAATCCATTCTATGGATGGCTTTGCTGGAGCTATCGGGGTATCTGAATCAGATGGAAAATGCACCGGAGAATATGTCGTTTGTGACCCGATACAAAAGTGCAATAACCACTACTTTGCAGCGTGCTTACGATTAATGGCTATAAGAGGTTATATCCACGCATTTTGCCCATCAGTCCGTCAAAGAGCCCCCCGGTTCAGATTTGTGAGGTTCAAGGACGTATTGCTACCAGTGCCTCTGTATTATGAACAAAGCGAGATAGTCAAGCACGTCACAGAATCAACAAAAGTTCTCAACGAACTCATCGAGAAGAATCAGAAGTTTATCCAGATGTTGTTAGAGTTCCGCACCGCCCTCATCTCCGCCACCGTCACCGGCAGGATCGACGTCCGGGGCGAGGCGCCGGCGGCCCCCTGACCCCTTCTTTTCCTGCGGATGCCGCAGACCCGCGATGCGCCCATTCAGCCGCCGGCAAAAGACCCGATCAATAAATTGATGTCTCCCCATCGCCCAGTTACCATTACCAGCCACAAAACCGGCCCCCGGGGTGCCGGAGAGGAGGCACTCAGGCAGATGGTCGCGACAATAACCGAAGCGGACTTTGAAGAGACGATCGTAAAGACCCTCACCGGCGAACTCCCGCCGACCCTCGACGAAGAGAACCCCTTCGTCGACCCCGGCTCCCGCTACCGCCTCCGCACCAGCGCCGACTACGACCGCGACCTCTGCCTCATCCCCGCCGACCTCTGTGGCTTCATCTACGCCACACAGGCCAACGAGTGGGAGAAACTCAAACGGCAGCGGGGGGCCGGCACCCGCCGGGAGTTCCTCAAGCGTGTCAGGTCCGAGATCGAGAAACGGGGCACCATCGACGTCCTCAAACGCGGCATCCGCGACCTCGGGTGCACCTTCCACCTCGCCTTCTTCAAGCCGAACTCCACCTTAAACGAGACGCACCGGAACCTCTACCGCCAGAACGTCTTCTCGGTCGTCCGCCAGCTCCACTTCTCGACCCGGACGGAGCAGTCCCTCGACCTCGCTATCTTCGTAAACGGCATCCCTATCTTCACCGCCGAACTCAAGGACCCGCTCACCGGGCAGACGGTGGAGCACGCAGTCCGGCAGTACCGAAGGGATCGCGACCCGAAAGAACCCCTCTTCTCCTACGGTCGATGCCTCGCGCACTTCGCCGTCGACCCCAACCTGGCCTACATGACCACTCACCTGAAGGGAGGGAAGACCACCTTCCTCCCGTTCAACCGCGGCGACCCCTACGACCCCGAGCACCCGGAGAAGAACCCGAATAACCCAAACGGCTACGATACCGCATACCTCTGGGAAGAGGCCTGGAACGCCGAGAGCGTGCTCGACATCCTGGAGCACTTCATCAGGGAGGTCGAGGAGCGGGACGAGAACGGGAAAAAGACCGGGAAAAAACTCCTCTTCCCCCGCTACCACCAGCTCGACGCCGTCCGCCGCCTCGTCTTCCACGCCCGGTCGCACACCACCGGAGAGAGTTACCTCGTCCAGCACAGCGCAGGGAGCGGCAAGAGCAACACCATCGGGTGGCTCGCCTACTACCTGGCCACCCTCTACGACGACAAAGACCGGCGGCTCTTCGACTCGATCATCGTCATCACCGACCGGAGAGTCCTCGACCAGCAGCTCCAGGAGACCATCCGGCAGTTCGAGCACGTCAAAGGCGTCGTCTCCACCATCTCCGGCAGAAAAGCAAAAGGACTCTCCGAAGCTCTGAGCGAGAACAAGGACATCATCGTCGTCACCGTCCAGACCTTCCCGCACGCGATAGACGAGATCGTCAGGCGCCCGGGGAACCGGTTCGCCGTCATCATCGACGAGGCGCACTCGTCCCAGACCGGCGCGAGCGCACGCAGCGTCCGGGAAGTCCTCTCCCCAAAGAGCCTCGAAGAAGCCGAATACCACGAAGAGCCGGAGTTAGACGGCGAAGACCTGGTGAACAGCCAGATCGAGGAGTATCTCAGGAGCACACAGCGCCCGCAAAACGTATCGTTCTTCGCCTTCACCGCCACCCCGAAACAGAAGACGCTCGAACTCTTCGGGCGCAGGAACCACACGGGCGCGTTTGAAGCGTTCCACCTCTACACCATGCATCAGGCGATCGCGGAAGGCTTCATCCACGATGTCCTCGAAAACTACACCACCTTCAAAGTTTACTTCAACCTGCTCAAGAAGATCGAAGACGACCCGATGTACCCGAGGAGAAAGGCGACCGCCCTCATCCGGTCCTACGTGGACCTTCATGAGCACGCGATCAACAAGAAGTGTGAGATCATCCTCGACCACTTCTCAAACGAGGTGATGCACCGGATCGGCGGGCGGGCCAAAGCCATGATCGTCACCCGCTCCCGGCTCCACGCCGTCCGCTACAAGCGGACTATCGACCGGCTCATCCGCGAGAGCCACCTCCCGTTCAGGGCTCTCGTCGCATTCTCCGGGGAGGTGCCGGACCCCGACCTCCAGGAGACATTCACCGAAGGCGGTATGAACGGGTTTGCCGATCGGCAGACGGCAGAAGAGTTCAAAAAAACGGAGAACCGTCTCCTTATCGTCGCAAACAAGTACCAGACCGGGTTCGACCAGCCGCTGCTTCACACGATGTACGTGGACAAAAAACTCTCCGGCGTCGCCGCCGTCCAGACGCTCTCCCGGCTAAACCGGATCCACCCGCAGAAGAGCGATACTATGGTACTCGACTTCGCAAACGGTGCCCAGGAGATCGAGAAGTCCTTTGCACCCTACTACGAAAAGACCCTCCTTGATGAGCCGACCGACCCGAATAGACTCTACGATCTCCAGTATCGGCTCGATCAGGCTGCCGTATACGCATCGGACGATGTAGAGGTGTTCGGCAACGAGTACTTCGCGGAGAAAGGCCGGCAGGAGATGCTCCACACCATCATCCGGCCGGTCGCGGAGAACTACACGCACCTCGAGAAAGAAGACCGCGAGACGTTCAAAAAGACACTGCGGCAGTTTGTGAACCTCTACGCTTTCCTCTCGCAGATCATCACCTTTCAGGACGTAGCCCTCGAGAAGTACTACCAGTTCGCCCGCTACCTGCAGAAAGCTCTCCCAAAGGAGGACGAGCGACTCCCGGTCGATGTGCTCGACAATATCGATATGGACTCGTATCGGATTCAGGAGACCAGCAGCGGGAAGGTCATGATCAACGCGGACGGAACACTGAAACAGCCTGACGAAGGTTTCCTGCATCCGTTACCGGAAGAAAAAGTGCCCCTCTCGGAGATCATCCAGTACGTCAACGAAAACTTCGGTACCGACTTCACCGACGAGGATAAACTCGCCTACTTCGCCGATGACATGGAGAAGCGGCTGATAGATAACACCACGCTACGGCAGACATTCAACCCGGAGATTAACTCCAAAGAGAACGTCCGTCTCGCCTTCAACAACTTCTTCGAGGACACGCTCATCGAGATGCTCTCCACGAACAAGGAGATCTTCAAAAAGATCAACGATGACGAGACCTTCGCTAAACTCTTCAAGGATTACATGTTCAATCGCATCTACGTGCAGGTCGTGTCGGGAGTTGGATAATATCCCGTTTCCGTGTAAGCGCCCTCAAGATCCCAAGGATTTTAAAATCGGCAGATGAATGGTGACGTATGACCCACTGGATCGTCTCCTCCAACCGGGACAACCAGAAGATCCTTGATGCGAAGCACATCTGGGGAGTACCCCGCCGGAACAAAACCCTCATGCAGCGGGTGAAGCCCGGCGACACCATTCTTGTCTACGTCCGGCAGGAGAAAGAGAACGACACCATCCTCCCCTCCGCAATAACCGGCGCCTACGAAGTCGTCTCCGAACCCTACGAAGACCACTCCCGCCTCTTCGTCACCCCGCCGCAGATGGGCGACGAGGTCTTCCCCTACCGCATGAAGGTCCGGCCGGTGGCGGTCTTTGCCGAGCCGCTGGAGTTCAAGCCGCTGATCGGGGACCTCACATTCATCAAGAACAAGACGATGTGGAGCGGCCACCTAAGGATAGCCATGCGCGAGATCCCCGAGGAGGACTACCGGCTCATCCTCAAGCGGGCCGGCGTGGAGGCAGCCGATGTCTGAGAAGATCATTCGCATGAAATCGAAGGCCGTGGCATGGCGATAGACTATCCCGCTGATTACCTCACGGATCTTATCCGGAAACTCTGCATGTTGCCGCGGGAGACCGAGTGGGTCGAGTTCAAGCAGAATTTTGCCGAACCCCAGGAGATCGGTGAATACATCTCGGCGTTGGCCAACGCCGCTGCTCTGTGCGGTAAACCCTCAGCGTACCTTGTCTGGGGTATTGAGGACAGCACGCATGCAATCGTCGGCACTGCTTTCTCTCCTCACAAAACCAGAGTGGGCAATGAAGAGCTGGAGAACTGGTTACTACGTTTATTATCGCCCAGGATCAATCTCCGCTTCGTTGAGATGACTATAGATGGGCGGTTGGTAGTCCTGCTGGAGATCGAGCGGGCATTCTGCCACCCTGTGCGATTTCAGAGCCAGGAGTTCATCAGGGTAGGATCCTACAAAAAGAAACTCAAGGACTTCCCAGAGAAAGAACGGGCACTGTGGCGCATCTTCGACCAGATGCCCTTCGAAGAGGGTGTTGCAGCAGAGCACATCACGAATGAAGACGTCTTGAGGTTGCTTGACTATCCTGCCTACTTCGACCTGATGAATATCCCGTTGCCGGAAAGTCGCGATGGGATCCTGCATGCGCTGGCGAGCGACGAACTCATCCGTGCGACCGACGCTGGCGGATGGAACATCACGAATCTTGGAGCACTCTCGTTTGCCCGGCGTCTGAGTGACTTTCGGGCACTTCGACGGAAGATGGTGCGGATCATCCTTTACCGTGGAAACAGCCGCATTGAAACGATAAAGGAGCTGATGATCGACAAGGGCTATGCGAGCGGCTTTGAAGCATTGATTGACTCCATCAGCAGTCTTTTACCCTCCAATGAGGTGATTCAACAAGCCCTCCGCAAGACCTTACCAATGTATCCAGATCTCGCAGTGCGGGAACTGGTGGTGAACGCGTTGATCCATCAGGATTTATCCCTCACCGGCACCGGCCCGATGATAGAGATATTCGATGATCGTATGGAAGTAAGCAATCCCGGAATACCACTCGTGGCAACCGAACGATTTCTCGATTCACCCCCAAAATCGCGGAACGAAACCCTGGCATCCTTGATGCGGCGCATGGGTATCTGTGAAGAACGTGGCAGCGGCATTGACAAAGTTGTATTCCAGACGGAGTTCTACCAACTCCCGGCTCCTTTCTTCGAAGTTACGGGAGAGGCCACCCGGTCAATCCTCTTTGCGCCCCGGCCGCTCGCCAGGATGGACAAGGCCGACCGTGTGCGGGCCTGTTACCTCCATGCCTGCCTGAAATATGTCAACCGGGAATACCTGACAAACAGTTCTCTGCGTGAGCGATTCGGTATCTCGTCGAAGAATAGTGCAGCAGTTTCACGGTTTATCAAAGAGGCAGTGGAGATGGAGGAGATTGTCCCTTACGATCCCGACGCAGCTCCAAAGATGATGAAATATGTCCCATGGTGGGCAGCACCGGATGGGAGGAATACTTGATGAGTTGTATTCAGAGCGCCTGATTCCAGAGAGAAACGTCAGAGATATTGCTGACGATCTGCATATATCCCGGTATCTGCCGGCTTTTCCGTACTTGATGGGTACTTGATCCCGGCCCATGAGGTCATCCGCATTCTGTTTCCGCTAAACGTTGAGATGCGCATTGCCATATCGACAAGAGCCAGGACCTCGCCGTCGGAATCCGGGGGGGGCGAGGGCGGATTATCGCGGGTGATCGCGTCCCGCTCGGCGTTGAAGCGCCGCTCCGCGGTGTCGCAGAACTCCTGCAACTGCTCCTCCCGATACACACCCGGGATCATCTGCGTCGCGACGACGTGCGAGACGAAACAGAGGGCATCGCAGCCTTCGGTCGCAAGTGCGGGGGCGTGTGAAGGGTTGTGACGGAGCATCGAACGGTAGGCGTCGTCCCACGCCAGGTACGCGTCGTAAAAGATCTCCAGGGCGGGCAGGGGATACGCCGCGATGAAGCTGTCCAGGACCTCCTCGACGGTGGCAATCCGCTCCGCATTCAGGGGGTGGAGCGCATCGGCAACCTCCGTGGAGAGAGGGAGGATGCCTGTACAGAACGTGCGCTCGAAGCCGTCGGCGTGCAGGCCGCAACGCTCCAGATACGCCAGCTCGCTTGAATTCAACTGGAAGCGTTCGAGCGGGATCTCCTCACCGTCGGACAACTCCTTCCAGAGGCGGAACTGGTGGGTTATGTCGCTGATACGGTCTGCGCTTTTTAACTTCATCCACTGGAGCACGGTCCAGAGAAGCACCTGCTCGTAGGGGGTAAAGAGCGAAAGATCCGCCTGAACTCTGGGGTAGTATGCGTAGGACTCGTAACTCCTGCTCCGGGAACGGCTGCCCGACGTCCGTCTGCCCGGATACGCCTTTGCTGTCGGTGCCTTCACGTCCAGGTAGGCGCTCGGCTCAAACGTCAACTGGAACGCCGCAGCCTCGGCAGGTCCTTTCGGCATGCGGATGTAGGTCGTCCCGCAGAGCGTTGTTCCTCGCTGGTTGTAGTAGATGAGGTCCACGAAGAAGATGAACTTCAGGAGCTTCGTCCGGCCGATGCGGCCGTTGTGCTCCACCGCGTACAGCAACGCATTGATCAACTTCTGCTTGTGCATCCTATCACCTTGACCCTGAAGCTTCTGCTATAACCGGGCAAACAAGTCTGTATGTGTGCGTATTACCGGTAATAAAAGATAACCCTTTCTGAACGCAGGGATGAAGGCGCGATTAATGACGGGCCGAAGGGTGCGAGTGCAGGTCGGCCAGGCATCTCCCCTCGCAGAGGCGGAGAACTGTTACCTCAACTACCTTCCTCAGCGCTTTCCACACAGATCTGACCGGCCCTGCAACCTCGCGCAACGCATCCAAATGTTCGGAGTTTGCGATCAAATGTTCGGAGCTCCCCGGCAAATGTTCGGAGTTCGGCTTCGAACAGATCCCGGGAGCTCCGAACATCCACCCTCCATCGGGTGGCGGCCGGGACGGTAGGAGAACGTGCTCCGGCCCGACCCCTCGCTCATCAGAAGCTCTTTCCCGACCGGGCCGCGAAGAGCCACGGTGATGTCGTGCGGGTGCTCTTTCGTCACCTCTATGAGCCTGCCTTCGCGCATCCTCCGGAAGAAGGTGACGACCAGCATCTGCGTGAAAACCCACGCTCACTGACGCTACTCATCACCGCCTTCGATGTTCTCCCAGCGGCCACCTTTGGCCGGGCCGACGCGTTGCACCTTCCCGGATTTTCTGAGTTTTGCGAATTGCATCTCGATAGCCCTGGTGCTCTTGCCCAGTGCTTCGGCCATCTCGGGTGTGGTGATCTCTGGCTGTCGCCGGATCATGTCCAGGATTAACCCCGAAGATATCCACACTTTATCCACACCTCGCAGGGCATCCGCACTGCTCTGGAGCAGGAGCGGCGTCCATTCTGCCGGAACTTCCTGATAATATCCACACCTGACATCATGGTCGTTCCTCGCGCAGGACGTACTGCGTCTTCTTCCTCGACGGTGCTCTCCGCTCCAAAATGCCGAGGTCGACCAGAGCCTTGAGTTCTTTGAGCGCGGTCGTCGCCGCAACGCCGGTGAGAGACTGATAACCGCTGTTGGTGATGCTTCCCTGTGTCTTGAGATGGTTGACCGCGAGCACCTGCCGTTCGTTCAGCCCCATCTCCTGAAGAACACTCTCGGTCAGCGTATCCATCCGCATCGTCAGGGTGAACCCGAGCGGGGTGCTCGCGAAGGTGGGAACCGGCATACCGGCATCATGGAAGGCTGTAATGATCCGCTCAATCCCTGACCCGTAGCGCTCGACGAGCCTGGCCCGGTAGAAAACATCGGCAACCTTCGGGTTGCGGTGATAGGAGTAGTGCTCCTGTACGATCATCTCAACGGTAACGCCTTCGGGAAGATGGCCGGGATTATGAAAACGGATATGGTCGTCAAAGATCTTGACCTGCGTCTGGATCGTGTTGTTGAAGTAATCGCGGTGGATGAGCGCGTTAAGAAGTGCCTCCCGGATCGCTGGAAGCGGGTAGTCCCAGATCTCTCTTCTCTGGAAGGACTCCCGCATCGCCTCCTCTGAGATGTCGTACCTGACGCCGAGGTACTGCTTGATGATCCGCTCGCCCTCCTCGAACTGCTGGAAGAGATTGCCCCCGATCTCGTGGTCGCCGACGATGATATCCGCCCGCTTGAACCGCCCGATCCGGAGGATGCAGTTCTGGAAGTACCGTTGCGGGTCCTTGCCGAAGAGGGCGATGGCACCGTTGCTAATCCCTCCATCCCTGGCAAGCCCGAGGCGGCAAAGGACGGTCTCGACCGATTCGGCCGGATCGACGGCAGTGAGTCGGCCCATTGCACTTGCCCGTGCGAGGAAACACCGAATAGGCTGCCCGGATCTCTGGTTCGACTGCCGGGTTCTCATGCTGCACCACATCGAGGACGATCTCCTCAAAAGAACGGTCTGCAAAATTGGTCTGGAGAAACTCCATCTCCCCGAGGATGTGGGCGAGGTACACGGAGTCACGCTTCGCACCAGGCCACCTCACTCTCCACGTCCTGCCGGATGAGGGGATCGAGCCCTCCGACAGTGAGCAGGTCGACCTTCCGCCCGTAGAGCTCTTCCAGGAAATCGGCGAGCGCCATGAAGTTCCGAAACGTGAGGCGGTCCGGTGGTAGTTCGACCAGCACATCCACGTCGCTCTCCGGCCGGTCATCACCGCGGGCGGTCGACCCGAAGATGCCGATCTTCGTCTCGCCGAACCGTTCCCGGAGCAGCGGGAGCACTTCTTCGAGCAGAACGACGAAATTGCTCTTCTCCCCGTGTTGTGCCCGGGCCGTCATATGGGTTCCGCTCGCCTCCTGATCGTACCCGGGGGGAGGAGATGATGAAGATTGCCCCTCACCGGGCAGGGGGTGAGCATCAGAGCTCACTCCTCCGCTTCTTCTCCTCGATCCGCTTGCTCAGCAATCCCCGCCGGGTTCAGGGTCGTCGGGCACATCCTTGCCGGCCGCCGGTGGAGCAGTAGTTCGCACGCGGGGTGTTGATGGTCTTGCAGCCGGGGCACCGGTCCAGGGCGCCGCTCGAAGACCTCCTCATCGATCTCCCGGCCGGTGACAGGTGGCGCAACCTTCCCGGACGCAATAAAACTCCCTGCCGGTCCGGGTCGATGGTGTGAACGCCCCTCGCGGGGAGATAAAAAGTGTGACGAAGTGCCCCCGCCCGGATTTGAACCGGGGACAACCAGATCTTCAGTCTGGCGCTCTCCCAGTCTGAGCTACAGGGGCTCCTGCCTTACAGTGTTGTCGGTCGTCCCTAATAAATTCTGTGCTTCCCGGGCGGGCAGCCCCCCGTGCCGGGTAGCAGCATGGCAACGGAATCCGAACCGCCTGTTTATCACGTTGTACATCGATGTAAAGGAACAATGGGCCGAAACGATCAGAAGCCGGATAACCGGGGGACGAACCTTATGCAGGCGCTCTCCGGGAGGACGGAGACCGTCGTGCATCTCACGCATAACGACCTCGATGCCGTCGGGAGCGACGCCATCCACCGCAGGACGTACGGAGAGGTCTTCACCGTCTGGGCTTCGGTCGGCAAATTCCTCTCTCTCCTCGACGCAGTTGCCGGCTCCCCGGGGCGGGGCGACCTCCTCAGCATCTCGGATCTCGGTTACCAGCAGGGCGTCGAGCAGCGGCTGGCGAAGGCGCGTTCCAACGGGTGGCGGATCGAGTGGCGCGACCACCACCGCTGGAAGGACGAGGAAGTCCGGGCCGTTGATGCGAAGACGAGCCTCCTCCACATCGATGTCTCCACCTGCGCGACCGGGATCGTCGCCCGCGACCTCGCCAGCGGCGATCCAGTGGCCGAAGAGATCGCGCGGGTGGTCTGCGACTACGACCTCTGGAAGCACCAGGACCCCCGGTCGAAGATGCTCGGCCAGGTGGTGATGAAGAAGGGCTGCCGGGAGTACGTCCGCGACAACCTCGTCCGCGGCACGATCATCGACGCGAGGGTCGAGAGCGAGTATGCCGGAATCGTCAGGGAGATGGAGCGGGATATCAAAAAGAGCCTCAAGCACACCACCATCATCGAGGACGGCCGCTACCGGATCGCGTTCGCCCCTCTCTACGGCTACCCGAGCGAGACCGCCCACACCATCCGCGACGAACTCGGCACCGATATCGAGGTGATCGTCTCTTCAAACGGCCGTATCTCCATCCGCTCCGTCCCCCCCGTCAGCCACCTCATCGCCCGGGAGTTCTCCGGCGGAGGGCACCCCCACGCAGCCGGAGGCACGTTTCCCTTCAACCTCCTGGACCGCTTCCTCTTCTGGCTCATAAAAAGGACCCGCCACTACCGCCGCCTTGCCGGGATCGCGGAATCTATCGCGCGATGAACGCCCGGTCGACCAGTTGCTTCCAGTAGTCCGGGCAGCCGCTCTCGCAGTAACCGCCGACCTCGAGCATATCCGGGTCGGCGAGTTCGGCCGCCGCCGCAAGGTCCTCTGCCTGTGCATCGAGCAGGATCAGGCTCCTGACGCGGAACCGCTCCATCAGGTCCGCTGCCCGGTCGAGGTCATGGGCCGGGAGGACGAGAGCGCCCTGGTACTCCAGCAGGAGTTCGAGGTCGAACGTCTCCGGGTTCCGGGGGAAGAAGAGTATCTTTCTGCCGGCCAGCATCTCAAGTTCGATCGCGTCTGCCGTATCCGCGACCAGGACGTGGCCCTGCACACCCCGATCGCGCATCTCCCGCACGAGACGGGCATACCCTTCCGCGATCGTCTCAGAGAACTCTTCCTCATCGCCGATATAGCCGTCCCGGAACCCGAGCATGTGCGGGGCCGGAAGGGAGAACCAGGCCTCCTTTCGCCTCCCGCAGACGAGGTGCGCATCCGCTGCCACGACGGACGGGTCGATGCCCGGCTCGTCGACGAGCACCCCGTCCGCCATACCCTGGAATGCCGCGCTCAACCGCTCGGCGTAGAAGAGGCCGCCGGCTGCGGGTATCGCCACACCTTCCTGGGCATCGAGCGAGCGCTCGAGCCGGTAGGTGGTGAGGTCCGCCTCCTTTCCCCGCCTCTCCTTAAGCCACTCCGCGAGTTCCGGAACCTCCGGCACCCCGACCTCGGAGCCGAAGGACCGAACCGGTATCGTGATCCGTCGTGCCATGCGCTGGTGTCTTTATTAGCATCGCAACCAGAGTAGATAAGGATGAGTGGTAAGCCGTTACTGGTAACGTGCGGGCTCCCGTACACGAACGGTCCCTGCCATATCGGGCACCTGCGGACCTACGTGCCGGCGGATTTTTACGTGCGGTATATGCGCCGGGCCGGGGAGGAGGTCGTCTTTATATGCGGTTCCGATAACCACGGAACCCCGATCGTGATCAGCGCCGAGCAGGAGGGCTCGACCCCCCGCGCTCTCTCGGAGCGGTATCACGAGCACTTCTACGATACGTTCCGGCGGATGGAGGTTGTCTTCGACCGGTTCGGCATGACCGACGATACCATGAACCGCGAGACCACCCGCTCGATCGTCGAGCGGCTCATCGAGAACGGCTACGTCTACGCAGAGACTGTCAGCCAGAGTTACTGCCCGGACTGCGAGCGGTTCCTCCCCGACCGCTACGTGGAGGGGATCTGCCCTCACTGCGGGGCTATCGCCCGGGGCGACGAGTGCGATCAGGGGTGCGGGCAGCACCTGGAGCCCGGCGAGATCAAGGATGCAATATGCAAGGTCTGCGGCGGTAAGGCGGAATACCGGGAGCAGGAGCACTACTTCTTCAAACTCTCGGCGTTCCGAGAGTTCCTCCTCGACTACCTCCCGGACCTCAAAGGCACGTCCACCGCCCGGAACTACGCCCTCGGGTGGGTGAAGGAACTCCTGCACGACTGGTGCATCACCCGAACACTGGACTGGGGCGTGAAGTTCCCGGGGAGCGACGACCTCGTCGTCTACGTCTGGGTCGACGCGCCGATCGGCTACATCTCGTTCACGAAGGAGTGGGCACAGGCTGCCGGTGCCGACTGGAAGGACTACTGGTGCGGCGACGACACAAGGGTCACGCACTTCATCGGCGGGGACATCATCTACCACCACTGCATCTTCTGGCCGGCGCTTCTCAAAGGGGCGGGCTACGGCCTCCCCTACGCGGTGGTCGCGAGCGGCATGGTCACGATCGAGGGCAAGAAGTTCTCGAAGTCACGGGGCTACGTCGTATGGACAAACGACGACTACCTGGACCAGGGACTCCCGGCAGACTACCTCCGCTACTACCTCCTCTCCTACACGAACCACACCAAAGAACTCGACTTCTCCTGGAAGGTCTACGCCGAGCGGGTGAACAACGAGATCGTCGGGACGCTCGGGAACTTCATCTACCGGACGATGTACTTCGCCGAGAAGGAGTTCTCCGGCGTGCCCGGCCTCGCCCCCCGGCCGGAGGTCATCGAGGAGATCGAGCGGTCGCTCGCCGGCATCGACGCCCTGATGCGGGACTACGACTTCAAGAACGCTGTCGATTCGATGATGGCGCTTGCGTCGTTCGGGAACGGCTATATCCAGAACAACGCCCCCTGGAAGCTGATCAAGGAGGACCGGGCGGCGGCGGAGCAGGTGATCGCCGACTGCATCCAGATCGTGAAAGCGCTCGCCCTCGTCTTCGAGCCGCTGATGCCTGACGCGATGCAGCGGGCCTGGACGATGCTCGGCTACGAGGACGATATCGCGGACCACCCGATCGCCGAGGCCACGACGCCGGTTGGGGCTCGCCCACTGCAAAAGCCCTCCACCCTCTTTACGAAGATCGAGAAGGACCAGGTCACCGGCCTTGAGGCGACTCTCAACATGCGGGTCGAGAAGGCCCGAGAGGCCGCCGCACCGAAGATGCCCGCCGTCTCCATCGAGGAGTTCGGAAACCTCGATATCCGGGTCGCAAAGGTCGTCTCGGCCGAGCCGATCAAGGGCTCGAAGAAACTCTACAAACTCGTCGTCGACCTCGGCGGCGAGAAGCGCCAGGTGGTCAGCGGGATCGCCCAGTTCTACAAGCCCGAGGAACTCGTGGGCAAAGACGTGGCGTTGATCGCAAACCTTGCTCCGGCGAAGATCTTCGGGGTCGAAAGCCGGGGGATGATCCTCGCCGCCGGCGACGAAGCCTCCCTCCTCGTCCCCCTCCGCCCGGTCAAGCCGGGGACGAAGGTTCGGTGACCGGGACCGCCCGGTCAATCCTGTTTTTCATCAGACCGGGGTCGTAGACGACGACCCGCCAATCGCCGCCGGGAGAGAACGGGCGGACGCCGGGGTGGTAGGTGTCCGTAAAGACCAGGTCCGGCACGTCGGTGATCCAGTAGCCGGACGCCGTCCGGTCGTCCGTGGGGAGATAGAAGATGTATGCAGCCTGCCCGTCGGAGAGGTTCGTGTTCTCAAGGACCGCGGTCTCGACGGTCCTGAAGATTCCATCAGGATCGGTGAGGTAGACCCGGCACTTCGAGAGGTCGATCGGGTCTGCGGTGCCCGAGATGCGCAGCACCGGAACCCCGGCGTAACCGTCGACGGCCTCCACGAGGGCGGTGGGGCTGGTGCCCGGGAGTGAAAGCCCCGCGCCTTCTCCCGGCGCGAGAAGAATTGCGGCCACGACGGTCATCATCACCGTTGCTATGATGACGGCACAGATCGTAGCCATTTCATTAGATATAGCCCCCCCTTTCACGAGCAGCCATTGGGTAGCCCCCTGTATTTGAAACTATGGGTTGAGCGGTGCGAGGAGAGAGCGGGCGGCAGGCAGAAGGATGGTTTGAAAAATGCGGGGGGGCCTGTCGGGGTCTTCTAAAGCCGGTCGAGCGCTTCTCTCCCCGTCATGCCGACGGCAACGCCGCGTTCGCGTGCATACCGGTTCGCTCCCTTGATCTCGCCGCGGAGGAGGTCTTCGACGGTCTCGATCGAGGATGCGCCTCCCGCGGGTTTGACACGGGCTGCGGGGTATCCGAACTTCTCAAGCGCATCGACGTCGAACGCGCCGCAACCGACCATACCCGCATCGGTCACCACCGCCACGAGGTTTACCGTGCCGAGGGGTATGACGTAGCCGTCGGCGTCTCTTCCGGTCAGTCTGACCGTTTCGTGCTCCATGAGATGTAGTATGCCATCTGTCGGCATCAACCTCGCGGTTCTGGCCGGGAGGTGCGCCAGGAGGAGTCTCTTGAAACCCGACTCTCCAGGTACTGTCCCGGGTATACCACGAAACTCTTAGACCTCCCGCCGGATCCAGGCCTCGATCAGCGCCCGCGAGATGCTCTCCCCCGATGGAACGGGGGGCAGGGTGTCGCGGGTGAACCAGCCGGCGGCCTCGATCTCCTGGTTGTCGATCCGGATCTCTCCTCCGGCATGCTCCGCGACGAAGCCGATCATGAGCGAGTCGGGGAACGGCCAGGGCTCGCTCCCGAAGTAGCGGATGTTTCGCACCGCAATGCCGACCTCCTCGCCGACTTCGCGGTGAACGGTCTGCTCGAGGTTCTCGCCGGGCTCATTGAAGCCGGCGATGACCGAGAAGACCCCCGGCGGGAAGCGGGGCGAACGGGCGAGCAGAACCTCCTCCCCTTTCTTGATCAGCACGATGATGGCGGGGGAGATCCGGGGGTAGACGATATGGCTGCAGGCGGTGCAGATCCGTGCCCGCTCGGTCGTGAGCGGGCGGGTCTTTGCGCCGCACCTGCCGCAGAAGGCGGTCGACCGGTCGAAGTCGAGGATCCGCACGGCATAAGCAGCAACGGCCATGTCGCTCTCCGGAACCTTGCCGGAGAGTTCCCGGACCGGCGACGGCTGCCAGCCGGCCGGCGGTGCGGCATGGGAAGGGACCCCGGCAGCGTAGTAGACGATGTCGCCGCGGGTGCCGAGGTACACCGGCGCACCGCACGCGAGGCCGGCGGGGAGCGGGTCCGGCATGAGGACGGTGCCGGGTGAGGGGTCGCTTGTGAAGAGCACGGAACCGCCCTGGACCAGGATCCAGCGCTTCCGTGCAGGCGACGGGTCCTCCGGTTCCGGGTAGACGGGGAAGAGGGGGCGGACCGCGTAGAACGGACGGTGTCTCATATGTATATCCTCAGTATGCATCCCTAGAAGGTATCCTCATTGCCGGCATGAATCTACTCATTACGGAGGGTATTCCGGCCCCCCTCATCGGCCGCAATGGGTATGAAGGCGCACCGATGCGGCTTTGGCCGGCCGGGTTTCATCGATCCGGCACCATGCGGGCAATTTTTGATGCACGCATCGCTCTCCCCGCACAATAGCCGCATACTGTCTCCCGGCCCGTTGGTGCGCTGATCGCGGAAAGCGTAGCCGTGATTCGCCCCGGACGTATTCTGCATACGGCAAACAGATCACAAAAACGACGGGCCTGGAGGGATTCGAACCCCCGGCATCCGGGTTAGAAGCCCGGCGCTATGTCCTGGCTAAGCCACAGACCCCTGTGGTATTCCCATACATTTTGGTTGCATGGGGTTATTAACCCTTTGAGGGTAGGGGACGGCAGAAATGGGGAGTGTATCAACCGGCCCGGTAACACGCCGACCGGATGACCTCGACCTTGGTCGGGTCTCCCCACTTCCGCCCCTCCACGTCGCGTGCGAGGGTTATCCCCCGGAACTGGACTTTTATCCGGGCGGACATCCGCTCCCGCTCCTCGTAGAAGAGCGGATTGGCGACCTCGATCCGTCTCATGCTGATGTTGAGGGCGAGGAGATCGACCATGATCCCCGGATCGCCGGGCGAGAGGTCTTCCTCGTTGACCGACGTTATGAAGATGCACTCGCCGGGGGAGGTCTCGGTCAGGGTGATGATGTTGTGGGCGCTGTTCAGCTCGAGGGTGCGGGCCTTGCCGCTCTTGAGTTCGGCAATGACCGACGGCGAGATTCCGGTTAACGCTGCGTACTTCATGGTCGTCACCCGTACATCGGCAGCTGCTCTCTGCGCGGTTGAGCCTCGGTCTTCTGTACCTGCTCGGCGATCTGGGACATCGCCGCCTCGATCTCCACCGCCTGCTCGAGCAGCGGCTTGATGTCCAGGTTGAGGTTGTAGATTTTGTTCAGGACCTCAATCGTGGCCGCAGAGGACCGCGGGTCGGGGGTGTTCACCGTCTCCCCGAGCAGCCCTATTCCGGGGATGCCGCGGGTCTTGCACTCTGTAAGGATGCTTGCAGCGACGCCGGAGATGCTTCCCATGGGAAGGATGATCGTCTCTTCAGAGACTCGCTGCAGCGCCCCGCTGCTGGTCGCGACCCCGAAGACCCTCTTCTCCGGTTCATTCGTGATGATCCCTGCAATCGTGACGATCTCCCTGACGTCGAACTGAGTGAGCCAGTCCATGATGCCGTTTGCCACCTCATAGCAGATCGCCGGGTGGATGGGGACGTCGGAGACGACCGCGGCGAGGTGATCCTTCTCGTAGAGACGCACGGGGGCGTTGATCACGCCCCTCGTCATGAGGGCGACCGGCGGGAAGTATTTGCTCGTGATCGACCCGATCTGCTCGAAGTCCATCTGATCGACAAGATATTGCAGTGCAATACTCCCGACGAGTCCGCTGCCGGGGAACCCGATCAGCACCGTTTTTTCGGCGCCGGCGAGCGCTCTGGATATGACCTTTATATCGTCCATGGGATCAATCACTCACTCCTGCATTAGTTTAACATAGCTGGATGTCCCTTAAAAATATTATGCAGGAATACCAGATCAAGCGCGGATACACGAAACAACTCACAGAATCCATGATTCAGGGTCTTCGCGACCAGTTCGGGACCGAACCTGCGGTCTCGGAGGACGGCCACTACAGCATCACCTACGGAGCGCTCCTGCGTCTTGAAGTCTGGTCCGGTTCAGGGGGCAAGACCCTGGTCGTCGATACCGAGGCGAACAAAAGCGCCGACGACGAGACGATCATCGACACCAACCGCCGGTTCCGGAACTACCTCCAGCAGGTCACCGGGTATACGGCGAAAGAGCGGGCGAAGAAGGCCCAGCAGGCCGTGAAGGGGAAGGAATAACCGGATTGCTCTCTTCGGCGAGGCATCAATTCTTTTTTGTGGGCTGTAAATCCGTACTTGCCGTTCCGATTTTTCAGTGCAGAGGGATAGGGCACCCCTGCTGTTCTGATGTTGTTGCCTGTCACTTGCACGTAGAGTCTTCTCAGCTCTCCAGTCGATCGCACGAATTCATGCACGGATTTCCAGTGGATATCGCCATGGGGGGTGGGGACAAAGGGGAGTGCGAGCGTAGCGAGCATGAGAAACCCGAAGGGTTTCGAGGGGGGCATGCTCCCCCTCCCCCAATGGCGATATCCCCACGGTCCCGTGTACCGGCTTTTTCTCTCGCTCTGGTTGTTTCAGTTGGCACACGGAGTCTTCATCCTTATCGAAGATTCCTGATCCTGTCCTACTCGAAAACGGGCCTGAACCCCGGACAAAACCCGCAAAAAAGGCTAAAAAAAGGGTATCTTACTCAATCACAATCGCCGGCTTGAACGGCAGGGCCGCCGACGCCTTCGGGTGGGTGCTCGCCTCGGCGCTCTGGACCGTCACCGGCACGCCGAACTCGTGCTCCAGGAACTGCCGTGCACCCTCGAGGACCGCCTGCTCGTCGGGGGACGACGCCGCGAGCTGCTTCACGAGATCGGGCGGCAGCTTCAGGACGAGTTTCGTGATCTGCTTCGCCGCGTCCGTCGCCTCGCGGCCGCGCTTGCGCATCTCCTCGTTCTGCATGATCTCCCGCACCACCTTCGTCTTGTCGGCCGATGCGGCGATGATCCGGAAGGCCTGGTGTTTCCAGGCCGGGGCGACGAAGAGGCTGATCGACGTAGGCTCCATCGGGATGAGCTTCACGATCGACTCGATATCCTCGACCGTCCGGGCGAGAAGTTCCTCGGCGAGCTCGATCTCCGGGTTGACCAGGGTCTCATCAACCTCCGGCCAGGGGGCGAAGGAGACCATGCCCTCCCCGCCGATATCACGCCAGAGCGCCTCGCAGGTGAAGGGGATGATCGGGGCAAGCAGCCGCACCCAGGTCCGGCAGAGGTCCTGCATCACGGCTCCGCCGGTCATGCCCTCGGGCAGGCGGCGGCGGTACCACTTCAGGTCGGCCTCGATACCGAAGAACGCTTCCTGCAACGCCTGCCGGGTCTGGAACGCCTCAAGCGCTGCTGTCGCGCTCTCGATGCGGCGCTGGAGCCTGCTCGCAAGCCAGGCGTCGATGTCGTAGGCGCCCTCCGCCTCTTTCGTCTCCGTAACGGTGTTCCAGAACCGCTCGATCTGTTTCTTCGTCGACGAGACGAGTTCGTTCCTCCAGTCGAAGTCCTGCCAGGGCTCCGCGCTCCCGACGAGGAACATCCGAACCGTATCGGCACCGAACTCCTCCAGGGCATCCTCGAGCAGGAAGACGTTGCCCTTGCTCGACGACATCTTCGCCCCGTTCAGGAGGCCCATCCCGAAGACCACCATGCCCTGTGGCTGCAGTTCCTGCGGGAAGATCGCCCGGTGGTGGAAGAGCTGGAAGGTGAGGTGGTTCGAGATGAGGTCTTTTGCCGAGAACCGGTAGTCGTAGGGGTACCAGTAGAGGAACTCGCTCCGGATCGTATCGAGAGTCTCGCGGTCGACCGTGGTCGGGTTCCCCTCGCCCTTGAAGATGTACTCGAAGACCTCCGGCGTAAGGTTCTGCGGGGAGATGGCCTTTAAGTGGTGGGCGATCGTGTAGTAGGCCATGTAGATCGTCGAATCGGAGAGCGGCTCGATGATCCAGGTCGGGTCCCAGGGCAGTTTCGTGCCGAGCCCCACCCGCCGGGTGCAGGCCCAGTCCTTCAGCCAGTCGACCGTCCGGTCGAACTCCGTCCGGACCTCGGGCGGGACGAGCGCCATCCGCTCGAGCTGGGTCTTCACCTGCTCCTTCCAGCACGGGTCGCTGTACTCCAGGAACCACTGGTCGTGGAGGATCTTCACAAAGACCCGCCCACCGCACCGGCAGATCACCTGCCGGTTGTCGAACTCGTACATCGGGATAGAGCCGTAACGCTCCATCATCAGCGCCGCAACGTCGTCCCGGGCCTCCCGCACCGGCTTTCCGCCGTACTGCTCAAAGACCTTCCCGCGGGAGAATTCCGCGCTGTAGACCTCCTGGGTGAGCGCCTCCATCCCCGGGTCGTTCTGGTCTCTGATGCCCGCCCGCTCGACCGCGTCCTTTGCCGGGATCTCGCCGTAGCCGTCGACGGAGATGAGCGGGATCGGCTGGATGGACGTGTACTTCCCCTGCTGCTGCAGGTCGCGGAGCGCGATGTAATCGAAGGGTGCGTGAGCGGGAACGCTCATGACGATCCCGGCACCCATGTCCGGGTCCACGAACGTCGCCGGAAGGACGGGGACCTCGCCGGAGAGCGGGTGGGAGACCATCTGGTCGATGAGCGCCGTTCCCGGGATGTTCTCCTTCACCCAGACCTCGTGGTCCTGCAGGCCGAGCTTCGCCGCCGCCTCCGCACTCAGGATCCACTCCTCGCCATCGATCGTCGCCCGCACGTAGGTGACGGCCGGGTTCACCCAGAGGTTCGTCACGCCGTAGATCGTCTCGGGCCTGAGGGTTGCGCACGGGATCTTTGCGTCGCCCCACCGGAAGAGCACCAGGGTGAACTTGATGATCTCGGCCTTGTCGCCCTCCAGGAGGTCGTGGTCGCCGACGGGGTTCTCGCACTGCGGGCAGTATTTGACCGGGTGGGCTCCTTTGACGACGTGCTCCTCCTCGTGCAGGTGCTTATACTGCCACTCGATGAACTTGCTGTACTGGGGGTCGACGGTGATGAACCGCCGCCGCCAGTCGATCGAGAGCCCGCACTTCTGCATTACGCGCCGGTACTCCTCCGAGAAGTGCCGGACGATCTCCATCGGGTCGATGAACCTGTCCAGAATGTCCTGCGGCACCCGGTAAAGGTCACGGTAGAGCCCGATCGTCTTTACGTCTCCGTTTGCAATCCTCTTCGATATCCCGATGACCGGGGTGCCGGTGACGTGGAACGCCATCGGGAAGAGGACCTGTTTCCCCCTCATCCGCTGATAACGGGCGAGGACGTCCGGGACGATGTAGGTCCGCCCGTGCCCGACGTGCATCGCCCCGCTTGGATACGGGTACGCCACGGTCAGGTAATACTTCTCCTTCTCTGCCGGATCGGCCTCGAACGCGTGCTCCCACCGGGTGATGCACTCCCGTTCGTTGCCCTGCATGTCTAATCCGCTCACTCTAAGCCTCCAGATTCTGGTTCCTCATGTGCCCTGCATCATACCGGCCGCAGCCGGATCGTTTCGCCCTCGTTGTAGCGCTTGATCATCTCCTGGGCGATCGTGCTGTTCTTGGCGAGGAGGATGTCGCCCTCCTCGTTCACCGTGGCCGTGAAGAGGTACTCTTTCCCGGCGAAGACGTCCACGATCTTGCCTTTGTTCTCAGGGGAGACGATCGTCAGTTGTTTGCGATCGAGGCGGATTCTGATGCCGCCGGCGAGCTGCATCTCCTCTTCGATGGGTTTCTGCGCCTCAAGTTCGCTCCTCGGCCGGATGTCGATCCCGATACCGAGTTTGTTCACAATCGCCGAGACATTCTTTCCGCCCTTTCCGATCGCCGCCGGGACGTCCTTGTCCTCGATGTAGACGACGGCCTTGTTGTCGCTGATGATGCGGACCTCGACCGGGCCGCTCGTGTAACGCCCGATCTCGCGCTGGACCTCTTTCTCGGCAACCTTCCAGGAGACGTTCTCCTCGGGCTCTGCTGCCGGTGCCGCGACGACCGGGGGCTCCGGCGTAACGGATAGGCGCTCGGCGCTCTTCTTTTGGGCGAGCGGCATCACCAGGGTCTCCCCCTCATAGCGGAAGATCTCGATCTCGGGCTCCCGCCGGGCGTGTTCACGGACGACGATCACCGGGCGGATGTGCGCATCGCCGGGCATGCCCTCCGGTGCCTTGACCGTCAGTTCAAGGTCGTAAATCTTCGTAATCGCTCCCTGAACAACGTAGATGACGGTGTTGATGATCTGCGGGAGAATGCTGTAGTCGACCCGGTCGCAGAACCGCCGGAGGCAGTCGTGCACCTCCATGGCGTGCACCACACCGACCATGCCCATCCCGGCGAGGCGCATGTCGGCATAGACGCTGAAGTCCTCGGTCTTCCGGATCTCGTCGAAGACCACGTAATCGGGCCGGACGAGCAGGAGGGCTTCGGCGGTGTTCGCCATGCTGCCTTCGAGCGCTGTGTACTGGGTGATGTGATCGGGCACCTGCAGGTCCCGCGGCGCCTCCATCGTCTTGACGATGAAGTTATTGTCGGCGAGGAACGTCGCAAGGCTCTGGGCGAGCGTGGTCTTCCCCGCTCCCGGCGGGCCCGCGATCAGGACGCCGCGGCGGTTCCCGAGGATCCGCTGCTTGATCTCCGGCGCCATGTCGTAATCGTCGAGCGAGAGGTCGACGAGCGGCCGTACCACCGTGATCTCCATTCCGTCCGAGAACGGCCGCCGGGCAATCGAGATCCGGAGCGACCCGATCTGGACGACCGTGATCCCCCGTTTCTCGAGTTCGATGAAACCATCCGGGTCGCGTTTTGCCCTCTCAAGGAGTTCCTGTGCCATGGCTTTGAGCTCGTACTCATTCATCGGCGTATCCCGGAGGGTGACCAGGTGGGTCTCCCGGAGTTTGCCGACCTTTGCCACAGGCAAAGCCCGCTCTTTAAGAGTGATCGCGATCGTCTCCTCATCGAGGTACTGATCGATCGTGAGCGGCGAGAAATCGCCTATCTGCGGGCGCAGGTACGTGACATCGAGCCCTTTTGCCTTTGCCACCTCCGCCTGCACGAGATCGCTTGTGATGAACCGGGCATCGTGGTCGATAGCGACGTTCCGGATCAGGGCGTCAATCTCGCCTCCGCTGGAGAGTTTCACCTGGTCGAGGCTCGGCCGTTCTCCGGCAAACTGGAGCTCGATAACACCCTCTCCCGACATCCGGAAGAGTTCCTGAAGTTCCGTCAGACCGGAAAACCCTATCTCCCGTCCCTGATTCGCCTGGGCCTCCAGTTCGGCGACGACGGCTTCCGGTATGATTATTGTTGCGCCCTTATATTCCCCGGTTTTTATCAGCGATGTTATGCGTCCGTCTATCACGACGCTTGTATCGGGTACAATTTTCATAAAAAATCACCATAGTAATGAAGTCATTCACCCTTATTAGCGTATACCTTCTCCGGATCAAAGACCGTTCCGGCGATCTCTTCCCCCTCGACCGTCCGGTAGAAACACGATGCATGGCCGGTATGGCAGGCCGCACCGGTCTGCTCCACCTCGTAGAGAACGGCATCCTCATCGCAGTCGACGAGTATGCGCGAGACCCGCTGGACGTGCCCGCTCTCCTCTCCTTTCTTCCAGAGTTTCTGCCTGCTTCTGCTGTAATAGTGTGCATATCCTGTGGTCCGGGTGAGTTCCAGCGCCTCACCGTTTGCGTAGGCGAGCATCAGGACATCACGAGTCCGTCTTTCCTGCACGATGACAGGCACCAATCCGTCCTTGAACTGTATCTCCATATTGGTTCACATTCCTGCGATTGTCTTCATGATTACAAAGAAGATATCTCCCATGAATAGTGCGGTCAGGAATCCCACCGTGATCGGTATGATAAAGGGAATGCCGTAGGATATCCAGACCCTGCCGGCCTTCCGGTAGAGGGCAAGTTCCCTCTGGTACTGTTCGGGATGCAGCCTGAGATCTTTTGTGTATAACCGCCGCTCGCCCCGCACGATCCGCCCGAGCGACTCGCGAAACCCAACGAACCTCCTGACCAGTTGCCCCCCTTCCTCGTCGATATCTTCCATGACAAAACCGAATTCGTTCTGGATTGCTTTCCCATCGACCGGAAACCCGAGGAAGAGGCAGGGTAGCGGGGCCCGGTTTCCCGCCAGGATGTTCTTCGCCAGTATTGCAACGGGTGCTGCGATATTGATGAGCACGGCGTTTGTGAGCACGGTGAACGGGAAGAACCCGAGGGGCGGGGTACCGAAATACGGTTCGATCGGGAAGAACGGGATGCATGCGGTGATGATGATAAGCGCATATGCATCCGCCCCTCCAAAGAGGTTCGCTGCCTGGAAGAGGTAGAAGAATCCGCAAAAGACCGCGACCAGGACGAGGTACCCTGCTGCCGCCTGCCAGCCTGCGAGGATGGTCAGCCCGTATACCCAGACGGCCGCCGGAACTGCGATCGCGAGTGCAGGGCGCCAGGTTTTGTGGGGGACCCGCCGCTCTCTTGCGTCCAGAACAGACGCGTACATGAGCGTGACCCCTACTGCAACCGCTGCAATCATAAGCGGGACAGCTGCCGCGGGCGGGAGAATCATGGGCAGGTACTTTATCCACCTTTTATCTCTTATTTCTGGCGATCGCACTTTATGGGAGATCCTGCCGTTTTGATCCGGCCTCCGGGTAGATGGGGTGCCATGCGGTCTCCTCTCCTGTGAGGGGGGTCTTAAACCCGCCCGTTCTCAGCCAGCGGCTCTCAACGCAGCCGAACCCCATTCGGGGATTGCCGCCCGAAAACGGTCTTCTCTCGCTTTCCTGATACACCACTTTCACGAGAATATTTGCCCAAATGGGTATCGGGTTATCACAAGGTATTAATAATAGAATACAGATGTGATATATTGTGATAGGGGTAAAATCCCCTTTCCAGCATAAAAATTACTGAATATTACCTGAGATGTGCATGGACATAAACGACCTTATGGATGAGATCCTACAGCAGTCGACGTGTAAGGGGTGCTTTACTCTTGATGAGTTGCTGCACTACGGCACCACTCAGTCCCCGACCGGAATTGGGGTCTTTAGGGGGAAGGAGCATACGTTTTTCCTGGTTCTCTCCGGGGGTGAGGCGGATGGCGCGATGTTTGTCGATGAGAAGGGGACACTCTTCGGCGACTCGGCCGTTCTGCGCCTGACCGGGAGGGAAGAATTCGAACTCTTCCCGGTGGCGCCGTCGATTGCCGATGCACTGGTGTCACGGTGCAGGGTCTTTGACAAAAGCCACCTGAAGAAGAACGGCCGCCTCGATATTCCGACCATCGGCACTCCTACCCGGCAGCGGATAGGGGTGCTCTGCCTGACAGTGCGCGACGGCCAGGCGCCCCTTGCCGGGGCCCATGTTGCAATCCGGAAGGGGAAGGTCGTCATGACAGGCGATGTGACGGATTCTGCGGGAAGAGTCTGTTTCCGGCTCCTCAATGGACGCTATATGTGCGTGGTCTCGGATCGGCTCGGAGAGCGGACGCGGTGCATCATCGAGTTCCATGAACCTCAGGTAGAAGCGTGCATAGATATTGGGGGCACAGAGGATGAGAACAGGTGAAGATGAAGAACACGAATTGATAACAACGGTCAGGAATCTTCTCACACAATCAGGAAAACTGGAGATCGGCAATGGGGGAGCCACGATGGAGAGTGATGAACCCGCTTCGCCGTTCCAGTCCGTTGAAGGGGAGATGCAGGGAGAGGCGGACCTGGATGCCGCCGGACCCGTTTCCGATGAAGTGGACGGGCAACCGGAGCAGTCTCCCGTGGAGGCACAGGAGAGCGAGGGGGTCGGGTTGTTCAGCGGAATGCTGCCGATATCGGGAAATACTGCCGCCCAACGCGCAACGGGCAGCGAAAATCCGGTCAGAGCACTTCTTAACCGGATCGGGCAGCACGAGGCGAATGCCGGCTCAAAGGCTGCTCCTCCCCTGTCTGCGGCGGAAGATGTCGAGGCAGAGCCGGAAGCGCCGGCCCCACTCTCCGGGCGTAACACCTCTGCCGGCATCTTCGACCGGATGAGAGGGTGGCGGGAGACCGATGCACCCGGCACCTCCGGCCCGAAGGAGATCGCCGAGCCCGGTCCCGATGATGACGGTGATGACGGTGTGGTGACGGTCGAGGAACTCGGGAACCTGGCGGACCTGATCCTCCCGAAGAGTGCGACGTTCACGATCGATGAGCTGAGCCTCAACCGTGTCGAGCGCAGCTTTGATTTTGTCGATAATGCCCGGGTCGTATCGGAGTTCGACGACCTCTTCTCCCAGGCCTTCTCCTCGACCTCGCTTGCCGCCGCTGCTGCAGAGGTGGCGGCTCCTCCTGAAGAGGTTGTGCAGCCGCGGTTTGGGTTCCTCAAGAGATTCCAGCTCCCCGGGGCCGGGACGGTGGTCGAGGAGTACAACCCTGTGCTGCACGGTCCGCTCGTCGATCTCACGATGCGGCCGTCGCCGGGACTTGAAGAGATCGAACTCTACCCGGTGAACGAGCCGTATGCCTACGTCCGGGTGACCTACGACAGCACGACGCACGAGTATACCTATCACGTCCTTGAGCCCGTACTTACGCCCGCGGAGCAGGAGCTCTTCGGTGAGATCAAGGAACGCCTCTTTGAGACGCTCAATATCACCACCCGTGATCTCACCCGCGACGAAGCACGCAACGCGCTTCGCGATTCGGCGAACACGGTCATCGCCGATTACGGGATTCACCTCCCGCCGCTCGGCCGGGAGAAGATTCTCTATCACGTGGAGAAGGAGTTCCTCGGCGACGGCCTGATCGACCCGGTGATGCACGATAAATACATCGAGGATATCTCCTGCGACGGCGTGGACAGCGCCATATTCGTTTACCACACGACGTACGAATCGATGAAGACGAGCCTCGTCTACCACGATGCCGCTGAACTCGATTCGTTCGTCACGAAGCTTGCGCAGCGTGCCGGGAAGTATATATCGATTGCCGAACCGATGCTGGACGCCACGATGAGCGACGGGTCGCGTATCCAGATGACGCTCGGCTCGGAAGTGACCGCTCACGGCTCGACGTTCACCATCCGGAAGTTCCGGGAGGAGCCGATCACGCCTACAGACCTTATCGAGTGGCACACCTTCTCGCCGCTTGGAATCGCCTTCATCTGGCTTGCGGTCGAGAACGCCAAGTCCTGCATCTTCGCCGGCGGAACGGCGTCGGGAAAGACTACGACGCTGAACGCGCTCTCGCTCTTCATTCCGCCGCTTGCAAAGATCGTCACCCTCGAGGATACCCGGGAACTGAAACTCCCCCACCCGAACTGGATCCCGAGTATCACCCGCGACTCGTTCTCACAGGACGGACGTGGCGAGATCGATATGTACGAACTGCTGCGTGCCGCTCTTCGGCAGCGCCCGGAGTACATCCTGGTCGGCGAGGTCCGTGGCCGTGAGGCCCTGACCCTCTTCCAGGCGATGAGCACCGGCCACGTCACCTACGCGACGATGCACGCCGACTCCGTGGCGAGCGCCGTTCACCGTCTGGAAAACCCGCCGATCAACGTGCCGAGGAACATGCTTTCCGCGCTCTCCCTGATGTCCATCCAGGTGCAGGCCCGGGTGGGCGGCCAGCGGATCCGGCGCAACAAGCAGCTCATCGAGATCCTGGATATCGATCCCCGGACGAACGAGTTGATCACGAACGAGGTCTTCCGGTGGCACCCGGCGACCGACGAGATCCGGTATTCCGGCAAATCCTACATCCTTGAACAGATCATGGAAGACCGGGGATGGAGCGAAGAGCGAATGCGTGAAGAGCTGAAGCGGCGGCAGGAAGTGCTGGAATGGATGCGTATCAAGAAGATCCGCCACTTCCGCGACGTGAGCAAGATCCTGGTCTCCTACTTCCGTGACCCGGAGACGGTCATCCAGCGGGTGCGCTCGGACCTCTACGGGGAGGGCGGTTCCGCATGAACAGTTATGAGCGGCTCTGCTTCAACCTGATCGGTCACGGCCTGAAGGCGAAGCGGGGCGACTATATCAGCCTCAGAAACGATCTGATGGGGGCACGGATGAATACCCCGTTCGAGGCCTATCTGGCGACCGCGTACGTCTCCTCGATCGCCGTTGGGCTGGTCGCCGCGGTGCTTATCGGGCTCCTGACCTACCTCCTGCGGGTTCCCGATATGATTGTCTACCGCGGAGCGGTTCCGGAGTTCTTCTACGCCTTAAACGACTACAAACTCCTGCTTGGCACCATCACCATCACGGTCATCTCTCTCCTGATATTCGGGGGAATTACCTACCTGATCTTCCTCCTGTATCCCGGCATACAGGCCGGGGAGCGCCGCAGGAACATCGACGCCACCCTCCCGTACGCCATCAACTACGTCACCGCCATGTCTTCAGCCGGGATCACCCCCGACGAGGTCTTCCGGCTGCTTGGCCAGAGCAAAATCTACGGCGAGAGCGCCGTCGAGGCACGTTACGTCGCCCGGGAGACCGACTTCTTCGGGAAAGACCTTCTCGAAGCCCTGCGGGCGGTCTCGCAGGCGACGCCGAGCGAGCGGATGCGTGAGTTCCTGCAGGGGGCCGTTGCAAGCATCTCCAGCGGGAGCAACCTTACGGAGTACTTCCGCACCAAGGCTCACCAGTATACGCTCGAGAATAACCAGCAGCAAAAGTCGTTTTTAGAGACGCTCGGGCTGATCGCGGAGTCCTACGTTACCGCGATGGTCGCCGGCATGCTCTTTCTGATCATCCTGCAGTCGATCATGACGCTTATCTCCGGCGATTCGAACCCGTTCTTCCTCTACATCATCATCTACCTGCTTGTACCGTTCGGGAGCGTGATGTTCGTCATCCTGATCAGTTCCATGACTCCGGAGGTGTGATATGGGGTTCAAGGAGATTTTCGATGACTTTTTGAACCGGTCTTCGGGCCGGAACCGGCTCGCTGACGGCGGCGCGGAAACGGTTGCTCAGGAACTCGACCCGTTTACTGAGCGGGAGCAGGAGATCTTCGGGAAGATTGAGAACCGGCGGAAGTACCAGGAAGGGTTTTACCGCTTCCTCAAACACCCGCTCCAGGTGATGATGGCGGAGCCCGTCACCGTCCTCTTCATCTCCGTTCCGGTGGCGCTCTTGCTCTTCATCGGCGCGCTGGCGAGCATGGTGCTCTCCTATGGCGTCAACGTCCTCTTCACGACGACGATGATCGACGATGTCTTTGTCTTCGCACTCCTTATCGCCATCGTGCCGCTCGCAGTCCTCGATCTGAAAGAATCGCTGCGCGTGTCGAGCATCGAGGCGTCTCTCCCGAACTTCTTCCGCGATGTGGCCGGAATGAACGATTCGGGTATGACGCTCCCGCACGCCATCCACATCGTCTCGGAGGGCGAGTACGGGTCGCTCACGCCGCATATCCGCAAACTCGATACCGAGATGTCCTGGGGCGTCCCGTTCGTGGAGGCTATCCGCCGGTTCGGGAAGGCGGTGAGCACCCCGCTCGCGGAACGGAGCGTCGATCTGATTGCTCACGCGAGTTCCGCCGGCGGTGACGTGAGCGAGGTGCTGCGGGCGGCGGCGCACGACGCCTACGAGTTCTTCAACCTGAAGTCCGAGCGCAAGAACGGGATGATGATCTACATGATCATCGTCGTCATGTCGTTCTTCGTCTTCCTCTTTGTCATCGGGGTGCTCTCGAGCACCTTCCTCACCACGATGGCGGAGGCGGGCGAGGCGGTCGCGGCGTCGGGTTCGAGCCAGGCATTCATAGGCACCGTTGATCTCTTCCTCTACAATCGGCTCTTCTGCCACGCCGCGTTGATCCAGGGATTCTTCTCGGGACTTGCGGCCGGCGTCATGGGCGAAGGGCGGGCGCTCGCGGGGCTGAAGTATGCCGCCATCATGGTGCTGGTGGCCTGGATCGCGTTCCGGTTTGTTATCTGAAAGCCGTTTGAGAAGAGGTTCTTCGGGCTAACCCTATCCGAAGTGAAGTCGGGTGTTGGGCCCCGGAGCCTGACCCCGACCGGCTGCACCGTATGTTTTCCAGTACCATTGCAACGCGTCACGTTCCACGCGTTTCACAAAACTGTCTTTGCCGTCGCAGTATCCCCCTATATCTCCGGGATACCGGACGGCAAGTTCCGATTTGAGAGCGGCAGGTTCCTGATGCATTAGCCGGGGCATGATAACCACCACTGCCTGAAGCATGATGATCCTGGTCTCCACAAGCATTCCGGATCTGCCTGCTTGCCTACTGCCCTTCGGCCGGTCACGTTCGGCCCGTCGCATCCCCAAACCAGGCCAGAATAGCCTCCATATCCACGTGCGCCTCGAAGTGCCGCGCCAGGTCATCGTAGGACGCCGCGGCCCCCAGGGCGCCGCTCTCTGCCGTCACCGGCTCGAACGGCACGCCCCGGTGCTCCGAGAGGTAGGCGAGGAGGGCGTTTACCGCACCGGGGTTCTGGAAGAGGCCGTGCATGTAGGTCCCGAAGACCAGGCCGTCGGGGGTTGCGGCTCCTTCGCCGGCGAACGCCTCGGGCAGTTCTCCCCGTTCCGTCTCGCCCATGTGGATCTCGTAGCCCTCCACCTCCCCCATCGCAGGGAGGATGGGGCCGGGGCCGGTCGCCCGGCGCCGGACCTGCACCGTCGTCTTGCGGTAGCCGGTAAAGGCCGTGACGACATCGAGGAGCCCGAACCCCGGGTAATCCGCCGGGTTCTCCGACTCGATGCCGGCATCAACGATCCGGCTCCCGAGCATCTGGTAGCCGCCGCAGATCCCGATGACGGGAACCCCCTGCTCCCGGGCGAGCCGGAGTTCCTCCCCCACTCCGTGGCGGTTCAGCACGGCGAGGTCCTCCACGGTGTTCTTCGTTCCCGGGAGGATGATGCAGTCGTAGCCCGAAAGCGGTGCGCCGGGCAGGACGTAGTCCACCGAGGCGTGCTGCTCAAGGAGTTCGAAGTCGGTGAAGTTCGAGATCCGGGGGAGGCGGAGGACGGCGATCCTGACCGCTTGCCCGGTCTTCCGGTCTCTCTTGTCGCCGATCGAGAGCGAGTCCTCGCTCGGGAGGGGGATCTCCGCGTAGGGCACCACCCCGAGCACCGGGACGCCCGTGAGTTCTTCGATTTTTGCGGCACCCGACGCAAAGAGCCCGGCATCGCCCCGGAACTTGTTGACGATGACCCCAACGACGAAGGGCCGGATATCCTCCGGGAGGAGGGCGAGCGTCCCGTAGACCTGGGCGAAGACCCCGCCCCGCTCGATATCGGCGACCAGGACGATGGGGAGACGGAGTGAGCGGGCGAGCCGTATGTTCGCGATGTCGCGGTCGTAGAGGTTCACCTCCGCGGCTCCCCCGGCACCTTCGACCACCACGTGCCCGAAGCGTCTGTGCAGCCGTTCAAATGCGGAGACGGCCTCGGCAAGAAGCGTATCGGTCTCTTTATAGTAGTCCCGGATCTGCACATCCTTATACGGCCGGCCGAGGAGCACCACCTGCGAGACCGAATCCCCTTTCGGTTTGAGGAGGACTGGATTCATGTCGGCCTCCGGCTCCACGCCGGCCGCGAAGGCCTGGACTGCCTGGGCGATCCCGATCTCGCTCCCGTCGGCCGTGACATAGGAGTTGAGGCTCATGTTCTGGGATTTGAACGGCGCAACCGGGATTCCGCGCCGGTAGAGCGCACGGCAGAGCGCCGCCACGGTCACGCTCTTGCCTACGTGGGATGCAGTTCCGAGCACGATGAGAGACATTGCTGGCAGGAGAGTTGGGCACGACGGATTATTAAGGGCGGGGTTTCATGGTGGTGTATGGAGTTCTCCCCGCAAGGCCGTCTCCTCCTGGAACGCCGGTACCTCCTCCCCGGTGAAGCGCCGCACGACCTCTTCTCCCGGGTCGCCGACGCCGTGGGCGGTCCGGCGAGATCCCGCGAGTTCTTCTCGCTCCTCGGAAGCCTCCTCTTCCTCCCAAACTCCCCGACCCTGATGAACGCGGGCACCCCCGCCGGGCAGCTCTCGGCCTGTTTCGTCCTCCCCATCGAGGATACCCTCGAGGGGATCTTTCGAAGCCTTGGTCACATGGCGCTCATCCACCAGTCAGGGGGCGGGACCGGGTTCTCGTTCTCCCGCCTTCGGCCACGCGGCGACGCCGTCAACGGGGTCATGGGCGCCGCAACCGGGCCGGTCTCGTTCATGCGGGTCTTTGATGCCGCGACCGGGGCGGTCAGGCAAGGCGGCCGGCGGCGGGGGGCGAACATGGCGGTGCTCGCGGCCTCCCACCCCGACATCGAGGAGTTCGTCACTGCGAAGCAGGCAGGAGGTTTTCAGAACTTCAACATCTCGGTCGGCATCGGCGAGAGGTTCCTTCGGTGCCTGGATGCAGGCGAGGAGTACGACCTCGTCAATCCCCGCGACGGCACGGTCTCGCGAAGCGTCGACGCCCGTTCGCTCTGGCACCTCATCGCCGCATCCGCCCGGGCATCCGGCGAGCCGGGTCTGCTCTTCCTCGATGAGATCAACCGGAGGAACACCACCCCGCACCTCGGCCCCATCGAGGCGACCAACCCCTGCGGCGAGCAGCCGCTCTATCCCTACGAGAGCTGCAACCTCGGGAGCGTCAACCTCGCCCGGTGTATCAAAAAGCACGACCTCGACGAAGACCTGCTCGCCACCACAGTCCGGTGCGGCGTCGACTTCCTCGATGCGGTCATCGATGTGAACCGCTTTCCCCTCCCCGAGATCCGGGAGAGGACCCTTGCCACCCGAAAGATCGGCCTCGGGGTCATGGGGTTTAGCGAAGCGCTCATACGCCTCGGGATACCCTACGAATCAGGGGAAGCGCTCCGGTTTGCCGGGAGCCTGATGGAGAGGATCCAGGCGGCGGCCCGGGAGCGCTCAGAGGAGCTCGGCAGGGAGCTCGGGTCGTTCCCGGCGATCGAGGGGTCCGTCTACGCGGGAGATATGCGCAACGCCACCGTCACCACCATCGCTCCCACGGGCTCGATCCATCTCATCGCCGGGACGACGAGCGGCATCGAGCCGGTCTTCTCGTTTGCCTACAACCGGACGATCGACGGGCAGCCGGTCAGCATCGTGAGCGATCTCGTCAGCGAGTTCCTGCCGAAGGCTGCCGGCGGGAAGGATGTAGCGGAGCACGTGCGGCGCTACGGGACGGTCGAGGGCCTCATGCTGGATGACCATGCCCGGGACCTCTTCAAGACGGCGATCGAGATTGCGCCGGACCACCATGTGCGGATGCAGGCCGCGTTCCAGAAGCACGTGGACAACGCCGTCTCGAAGACCGTGAACCTTCCCGAGAGCGCGACCGTCGATGATATCGCCCGCGTCTTCTCCCTCGCGTATGACCTCGGCTGCAAGGGCACCACCGTCTACCGACATCGGAGCAGGCCTGACCAGATACTCTCCCTGGGGTGCGACGTCTGCCGGATTGACGGATAGCATGCCAAATAATATATAACGAGAGCTGAAAGGTACATGCAATGAACGGTGGGATATGTCCGACTTGCGGACTGCCAAAGGAACTGTGTATCTGTGAAGAGGTCGCCAAAGAACAGCAGAGAATCAGCGTAAAAATCAATAAGCGCCGGTATGGAAAGGAAGTGACGGTCATCGAGGGCCTCGACCCCTACGACATCGACCTCGAAGACCTCTCGAAATTCCTGAAAGCGAAACTGGCCTGCGGCGGCACGGTCAAGGACTCATCGATCGAGCTGCAGGGCAACCATCGCGAACGGGTAAAGGACCTGCTCGCCCAGAAAGGATACAACATGGATAATATCAGTTGACCGGACTGTCCTCTATAGAGGACCCGGACGCTTTTTTTACCGAAGACGGCTGCACGGGGAGCGCAAGCTCTCTTCCGCGGAGGGCTGCACCATACCCGGTGCGGCAGACACTATAATCAGCAGACAGGTACAATAGTGGGAGTGGACGACCTATGGCAATGAGATGTTCGTTTGCGCTCGATCCCGACCTGATGGATCAGATCGATCAATTCGCCAGGGAGCACGCGTTCGACCGGAACGAGGCGATTCTCGAACTGATCGAGGCCGGTCTTGCCTGCAAGGACGGAGGGACGGTGACGGTGCGGCAGCAGCGCTCGTTTGAAGAGTTGAACCGCCTCCAGCAGGAGCTCGAGGACGTCAAGGAAGTCCTTACCGAACTCCGGAACGAAGTCCGGCTGGTCCATCACACGATCGAGACCGACTGGAACAAAGAGGCGAAGGGCGTTCCGTTCCAGACGAAGCACCCCTGGGAGTTCTGGCGGAAGTGATCCGCTAACTGATGATATTCGCGATGCTCCGGAATCCCTCGCCGGAGAGATCATCGCAGACGACTGCCTCGACTTTTGCCATATCGACGTGAGGCGCATCGCGGCACCGGCTGCAGTAGGCCCGTGCCGGTGATGGGAGTTCTCTTCCTTTGACCACGACAAGAGCAGAGTGGACGCAGAGCCTGCACAGGTCGATGGGAACGGACTCGTTTTCTGTGCACTGCACCCGGCCCCGGACAACCGGAAGGCGCCGGGGCTCATTCATAAGCTTCGACCCGGTAGCCCGCACGGCCGAGAATCCCGGCGACTTCGCTCCGCCAGGCGATGTCGTCGTCGGTTCCGAGCGGTGCCACCGACTCCTCCCAGCACCGGCGAAGAGCTGCGTCTTCGGTGTCGAGGCTCCTCCTCCCCTTCACCTTCCCGGCTTCCCGGCCGTCGCTGGTGAAGATCCGCATGGCACAGCAGGCGTAGGATCGGCAGATCAGCGGCCGGCTATCGTGGATGGTGCAGATATACTTCCCCTCATCTTCCGGGAGGGGCCGCAGAAACGGGCACCAGGAAGGGTGCGCATCATTTTCGGCGGTGTCCCTGAAGACATCGAGGAATCGCTCCTCGACCCGGGCGCGAAACGTGCCGCCGACGACTTTCTGCCGGCACAGGAAGTCGCGGCTGGTGAGCCTCTTTTCGATCTCGATGAGTGCGCTGCCTGCGTTCATGCAGCACTTCCCGCAGAGCGTACATTCAAACGCTGTCATCGTCTCTGTAGATTCTTCGCGCAACGATGAATAAAGGTTCGGGAACAGGGCGTTGCATCACCCCAATAGGGTTAAATCGATTTGCATACAATGGAGTGGCATGAAGGTGTGTATAATGTGCGGAGGGGAGGGCACACGGCTCCGCCCCCTCACATTCGGGCGTCCTAAACCGTGTATTCCGATCGTCAACAAACCCTCGATCCAGCACCTGGTCTCACACCTGGCGAACCTCGGGTTCAACGACGTGGTGATCACGCTCGGCTACATGAGCGAGGCCATCGAGAAAGCGCTCGGGGACGGGTCGCTTTTCGGGGTCAACGTCACCTACGTTCACGAAAAGACGAAACTCGGGACGGCGGGCAGCGTCAAGAACGCCCAGAAATACCTTGAGGAACAGCCGTTTCTTGTCGTCGGCGGCGACCACGTGGTGAGCCTGAACCTGCTCGAGTTCTACCGCGAGCATCTCGCAAACGACTCGATCACCACCATCGGGCTCATAAGCATCGATGACCCCACCGAGTATGGTATCGCCGAGATCGATGCGAACTACCAGATCAAGCGGTTCAAGGAGAAGCCGAGCCCCGGGGAGATCTTTTCGAACCTTGCGAGCACCGGGATGTACGTCTGCGACCCCGATGTATTCGACCATATCCCGACCGGCGAGAAGTTCGATTTCGCCCGGAACCTCTTTCCCGAGCTGATGGAGGAGGGCTACCCTCTGAAGGCCTGGCTTGCCCGCGGCAACTGGTCCGACGTGGGGAGCCCGAGGTCGCTAAGGGAAGCGGAGCGGTGGAAACTGCAGGATATCGGGTTCACCAACATCTCCGGCGACCTCTACATCAAGGGCGCCCGGATCATGGGCCCGGCGCAGATAGGAAGCTGCGTCTCGGTTGCGGCGAACTCCCGCGTGATCGGGCCGGTCTCGATCGGCGCCGGGACGATCATCGAGGAGAACGTCGTCATCGGGCCGTACACGAGCATCGGGGAGGGATGCATCATCAAGAACAGCGCGAAGATCTTCTCTTCGTCCATCTATAACCGGGTGGTGATCGGGAGAGACAGCACCATCAGCGGGAGCATCATCGACAACGATACCCTCATCGGCAGCGGGTGCAACATCGAGCACGACACGGTCATCGGGCCGCACGCGGTCCTGAAGAGCGGCGTGGTCGTCCATTCCGGAACCCGGATCTGGCCGGAGGTGATCATCCCCGAGGGAACGGTCGTCAAAGAGCATGTCCTGAACGAGGACTACGATACCCGGATCGAAGGGTCCTAACCGTGTCGCACGAGCCGGTGCGTCAGCGCGACGAGGGGGTGGCGGGCGTAATCGAGGACCTTGATGTCGTCGAGCGTCTTTAAGTTCAGCGTCCGGGCCGTCCGCTCCATCCCGAGCTCGATGTTCTCCCTGACCTCGATGATGTAGGCGTCAAGGTTCGTGATCCCGAGCCGTTTCGCCGCGATCGCCCGGTGGTGGCCGTCGACCAGGATCCAGCGGCCCGGCCGCCGGACCACGATCAGGGGTTCGGCGAGCCCCTTCTTGATCTCGTACATCCTTCCCTCGAGTTCGTCCTCGTAGATCTTCGACTGGGTGGGCAGGAGGTCGTTGATCGGGACCGAGCCCCGTTTCAGGGTCGGCTCGACCCCGTAGAGTTTTTTAAGGGTCTCGATGAACTTGAAGACCTTCTCCGGCGAGACGTGCTCGATCTGGGACCTGATGACGTCGGAGTTCGATATGATCCCGATGAGTTCGTTCTTTTCATTGACGACCGGGAGTTTCTGGATGCCGGAGCGGAAGATGACGCGGGCTGCATCGTTCACGCTCATGTCGGGGTCGGCGACGATGAGGTGGCGGGACATCACCTGCTCTATCGGTGTTGACGGATGGGCAAAGAGGAGGTCCCGCGCCGATATGTAGCCCACCACCTCTTTTGAGTTCTCCACGACCGGGAAGCCGTCGTGGTGTGTGTTTTTTATGGCTTCGATGACGTCCCGAACCGTCCCGTGGGCGTTGACGGTGACGACGTCGTAGGTCATGTAATCCTTGACCTTCTTTTTGTTCATCATGATAGTGTCACGCTGGCTCGTCATGAACTATTCGGTTGAAATACCTAACAGTGCAAAAAATGGGGTTATTCGATGGGAATTGTGGTCCCGGTCTCGGTCGGCGCTTTCTTCAGCCGGACCTCGAGAACCCCGTTCTTAAACGTTGCAGCGGCGTTCTCTTCGGTCACTTCCGCCGGAAGCAGCACTGTGCGGCTCATCTGGCCGTAGACACGTTCCCGCATGAAGAAGTCCCTGATTTCCTCCTCGGTCTCGCCCGCCCGCCTGCTGGTGATCTCCAGGTGCTGGGGATCGATGAGCCGGACGGCGACGTTCTCTTTCTCGACGCCGGGGAGGTCGGCTACAATGATCACTTCGTCCTCGTGGTCCCGGACGTCCACACGGAAGTCACGGACTGCCGGGACGACCCGGCCCCTGACCTCTTCTCCCCGTGCGCCGATCCCCCCGAGCATGGACTGGAATCTGCTCTCCATCTCGGCCATGAGGTCGTCGAAGTCCTGCCATATCGTCCGGTATGGTCCTCGTTCGATTCTTGCCATTGTAATCGCTCCTATCTTCTGGTATTGCCCCGAGGCGAGCAGGTCGCGCAGGGCTAACCTTGAGGTAGGGTTTCAATTATATATAATTGTTCTTTGATGCACTTTGCCTCTCCCCAGAACAATACCATTTTATTTCACCAAACGGCGATTGTACTCGTGATGAAAAAGACACAACAGAAAACATCGGCGAACGACACCGCGCCATGGATGAAATGGGCTTACGTGGGAATCGCCCTGCTCGTGGCGGTCGCCATGGTGGGGACGTACCTCGCTCCGATGTTTGAGAAGAAGCCGACCGCCCAGGTAGGAAACACGGCAGTTATCGGCTACACCATCTTCAGCGAGGACGGGCGTCCCCTCATCACGACCGACCAGAACCTCCTTGCAAGCGAGTACGAGAAAGGAAACCTCGTCCTCCTGACCCACGGCCTGGAGATGTCCGCCGGCGGGCAGGTCTCGGGTGAGAACATCGCCGTCATGCCGATCGTCTATCCTGAGATCCAGGGCTTCTCGGGCTTCGGCCTGCTGGGCTTCGAGACCAACGCCATCTCCGTGGGGCTCGTCGGGATGCAGGCCGGCGAGACGAAGACCATCAGTTTCTCCTACGGGGCAAACGACCTTGAGATGAACCTGAGCGCAGAGGACGCAGACGGCATCGGCCTCAACTTCACGGAGACGAACGTGGGCGATCTCGTCCCGCTCGGGCTGACGACGACGCCGAATATTTCTCCCGGCAACGAGACCAACGAGACCCCGGCACTGCGCTTTGGTGAGGTCATCGACAAGACCGACGACTCGCTGGTCATCATGCACCGCTACGGCAGCGCCCGGGTTACGCTCAACGGCATAACGGGGTGACGGCACCCCCACAGTTTTTATAGTCTCCCTGCTTTCTGCCATATATGGCGATAACAGTGATAAGTTTCTACCAGGAAGGATGCATGGGGTGCGAGGAGCAGACCCCGATCCTTCATGAGGTGGAGAAGGATCTCAGGATCGAGATAGAAGAGATCGATGCCGTGAAAAACCCGCAATACATCAAGACGTATAACCTCAGGGTGACGCCGACGACCATCGTCCTCGATGGCGACGAGGTCAGGGAGCGGATGGAGGGGCTCGTCCACCGCGAAGACCTCGAGGCCGCGATCCGGCGCCACCTCCCCGAGCCCCTTCCCCGGTGAGGGATCACCTCCCCGGGAAGCGCCCCTCAAGATACCCGTAGATCCGCTTCACCCTGCGGGCTACCGTCTTCCACCCTTCTTTTCGCATAACCGGGCCGTCGCGAAGTTTGATGTGCGAGATCCGGATCCGCCGGCCTGCGAAGGTGTAGGTCTCCCCGACGACGAACTCGTCCTCGCCGTCGGCGGTCTGGTAGAGCGGGAGGGTCGTGCGCCCGGTGTGAATCGACGCCTTCACCACGACCTGCTCGATCCCGCGGGTCCAGAGGGCCGTCACCTCCCCGGCCTTCGCCCGGCGGACCCGCTTTACTCCGGCCTCGATGCCGGTGACCTCGACTCCGAAGACCTCATCTTCGCACTCCGCGACAATCCGGTCGCCGAGGGAGACGACCTCGTCCTCGAGCATCTCGACGCTGCAGACCCGGGACTCCGTCTCCCTGCTCACGATGGCCTTGATGATGAGGATCTCGGGTTCCGGGGGCTTCGGGATCCGGTGGACCTGGCCGCACTCACTACACTGCACCACCAGTTCGGCGGCTTCCCGGAGAATCTGGTGTTCGCACTCCTCTTTACAGACGGGGCAAACGATGCTAATCATTCATTAGCAATAGCATCCCTCTCCTAATAAGCATGAAGGCGAGGGATATCGTGCGGGCACGGGGGCACCCGCTGGTCCAGGGAGCGCACCGGACGACGTTTGAGGTGACAAAAGACGAGACACTGACCGAGACCGGCGACTGCATCATCGGCGTCGCCGCCGACAAGGGCGCTGCAGACCTCGATCCGGGCCTCAAAGCGCTGCTCCGCGACGACCGGGCGGTGCTCACGGCCCGGCTTACCACGGGGGGCGAGACCGTCGAGGTCCGCTCGAGGGGCAGCGCGGCGTTCACCCTGGACCATCCTAGGGACCTCGTCTGGCGGCGAAGCGACTTCATCTCCGACCGGACCGTGGGCATCAGCTCCGACCGGGTCGCGGCCTCCCTCCCACGGGGGTTTATCGAGGCGCTCCGCCGGGGGGAGGAACTGGTCGTCGAACTCGAGGTGGAGATACCCGACGATCCCTGAGCCCCCCTCTCACCGGGCGTCCCGCATCCCGTCCCGGATCTCGCCGAGCACCAGCACGCCGATTCCGAGGAGCAGAACGGCCGCGAAGAGCCCGACAACCAGGACCACTCCCGTCGGGAGACCGCCCAGAAGATCCAGGATCACGACGACGCCCACAGCAAAGACTATTATTACCGCCCACGCCTTCTCGTCTACCATGATGCATGGTGCGCCGCTCCGTGCGATATACGCTTTGAAAGGAGTCCGCGATCGCGACCGGTTCCCGAACGCGTATGCCCGCCCGCAATGCCGCCAGGGATAGGTTTATGCGTTCAGGGTGCAGGAAACTGGTCAGGTATGCAACCACTCACCCCGGCGCTCGAAGACCTTCTTGAAGACCTGGAGGAACTCGATCGCCTCCTCCGTCCGATCAGAGCCGGAGAAGGAGCCGTTCCCGCAGAAGACCTGCTCCTCCAGAAATCTCGCCTTGCCGAGATCTACGATCTGGTCGATGAGTTGATCGCCGGCATCCGGAGCGTCGACGCCGGCTGCCGGCGCTACCGCGACCGGTTTGTCCGCCTCCCGGTCTGCTGCCTCTGCACCGGGACGGACGGTGTCATCCTGGAGGCGAACCGGGCGGCGGGCACCCTCTTCGGTCGTGCTCCCGACCTCATGCAGGGCACCCCTCTCGACGCGTATCTCAACCCGGAAAATATCCCGGCGTTCCGGTCGGCGGTTGCAGCGCTCGGCCGGGGTGAAGAGGTCCCGGTGCAGGAGTTTTCTCTCGTCCGGGCCGATGGAACCCTCATTCCGGCTACCGTGGCGGTCTCGGCATCGTACGGCCCCGGCGGCGGTGCGCCTGAACTCCTCTGGGTGTTCCGGGAAGCATCCGGGCAGAAAAGGGTAGAATAGGCTGTCCGGCGGCGGACCGGGCCCTACCGGTCCCGGCCGAGTTCCGTGAGTTTCATCTCGGCCGTGCCGAGGAGGTCTTCGCACTGTTTGACGAGGAGCGCCCCCCGCTCGTAGATGGCGATGCTCTCCTCAAGGCTCGTATCGCCGTCTTCGAGTTTCCGGACAATCCTCCGCAGTTCTTCCAGCATCGCTTCAAAGGTCTCTGTCATACGTTATCTCCTCCACGACGGCGCTCGCCCGGCCGTCCTTCATTCTCAGCGCCACGCGGCCGCCCGGTTCGAGGTCGCCGACACTTCTCGCGATATTCCCGTCCGCCTCGACGATGCAGTAGCCCCGGTCGAGGACGGCAAGCGGGTTTTGCCCCGCGAGGCCTGCGCGGATCTCCGCGAGGGCGGCACGCTCCCGCTGCACCCGGGAGAGCGCCGCCCGCCTGAGCAGTTCCTCGTGCTCCGCGAGGCGCTGCATCCGTTCGTTGATGCGGCGTGCGAGCCGCCGGGGGTGCATCCGGCCCCGTAGGTCCTCGACCTCGTTTTGTGAGGCGGCGAGGCGGCTGCGGAGGAGCGCTTCCATCCTCTCGGCGCACCCGGCAAGTTCCCGCAGCACCTGCCGGCGTTCCGGCACCGCCCGTTCCGCCGCCGCGGACGGCGTCGGCGCCCGGAGGTCTGCGGCAAAGTCGCAGAGGGCGGTGTCCACCTCGTGCCCGACGGCGCTGATCACCGGTGTCCCGCACCCCGCGACCGCCCGCACGACGTCCGGGTGGTTGAAGGGGAAGAGATCCTCGAAACTCCCTCCCCCGCGCCCGACGATGATCACGTCAACGAGCCCGTCGATCCGCCGGATCGCCTCCGTGATCTCGATATGCGCCCCCTCGCCCTGGACGGCCGTCGGAGAGAGGACCACCTCGGCCGGATACCGCCGGGAGATGACCGAGAGGATATCCTGCAACGCCGCGCCGGTCCGGGAGGTGACCACGCCGATCCGCTGCGGGAATGCGGGCAGGGGGCGTCTCCGTCCGGGATCGAAGAGCCCGTCAGCGTCGAGTTCCTGTTTCCAGCGCTCGACCATGAGATGGCGCTCACCGAGGCCCGCCGGGTGCATCTCCCGGACGATGAACTGGTACCTGCCCTGGGGTTCGTAGACCTCCACGGACCCCCAGGCGAGGACATCCATCCCGTCTCTCGGCTCGAACCTGAGTTCGGATGCGTAACTGCGCCACATGGCGCAGTTGATCAGCGCGGAATCCCTTCCGTTTCCTTCAACTAGCGAGAAGTAACGGTGGCCGGAGGTGTGGTCTCTGTAGTTGGTCACCTCCCCCCGCACCCAGATCTGGTGCAGGCAGGCGTCGTCAAGGAGGCTACAGATGAGCCCCGAGACCTCTGAGACCGCGAGAATTGGGGTGCCGAACCGCTCCGGACTGGTGGAATGACCGCCGAGCATCATCACAATCTATTAGACCGATGGCTTATATCAAGTAGTGTTATGGGCCGTTTCGCCGTCTCGACCATGTTCTTCCACGAGTATCCCTGCGACCATATCTTCGACTATATCGCCGAATCCGGCCTGGATTCGCTTGAATTCTGGGTCGAGACGCCGCACTTCTGGCTTCGCGATCGCCCCGAAGGCGAACTTATGGGGTGCATCGCCGACCACCCGGAACTCTCGCCGATCACCGTCCACGCCCCGTCGCTGGACTTAAACCCCTGCTCCATCAACCCGCGGGTCGCTGAGATCTCGGTCGACTACACCATCGAAGCAATCCGGATGGCCGACCGGATGGGAGCCGGCGTGGTCACCGTCCACCCGGGGAGAAGGACGGCGAAACGGCATCCGAGCGCCTACGATTACCGGCGGTTCGAGAGTTACATCGCCCGGCTTCGGGAGGCTGCGGAGGGGGCGCGGGTGAAGGTGGCGATCGAGAACCTGGAGCCCCGGGTCAACGCCCTGCTCTACAAGGCGGATGATGCGGCCGAGATGCTCGAACGGGAGCCGTGGCTCTGGTTCACCCTCGATATGGGGCATGCCATGATGACTTCCTGCGACGAGGCGTTCCGGTTCATCGACCTCTGCATCGATCGGATGGTGAACGTCCACGTCAGCGCCCTCGGTGGAAACGGGCGGCCCCACCACCCCATCCACAGCGAACCGGGAGCGTTGCGGGTGCTTGCGGAACTCGCCGACCGGGGCTACAGCGGATACCTCACGCTGGAGCTCGAAGACATGGTCTTTCCCGGGGCGCTCTCCTCTGAGGAGAAGGTCGTGCTTCTTTCCCGGGAATCGGAGGCGATGCGAGAGGTATTCTCGTGAAGCGCTGGTTTTATAACATCTGCCCACGACATAATTCATAAAATCCCGGCAATCAATCAATACCGGATGCTGCCGCTGGATGCGGCGTGGAGTAAATGGTAGTCGTAGACCTTCTAACCATAGAGATCATTTTATTCATTGTTTGTCTGCTCTTATCGGCTTTCTTCTCAAGTTCGGAAGTCGCTCTCATATCGATAACCCGGGCGAAAGTCCGCGCCCTCTTAAACCAGGGCAAAAAAGGAGCGAAAGCACTCGATACGCTGAAACGGTCGACCGACGCCCTCCTGATCACTATCCTGATCGGGAACAACAGCGTCAACGTGGCCGCAGCATCGCTCGCGACCGCGATCGCCATCGGCATCTACGGTGACGTCGGTATCGGGATAGCGACCGGGGTCACGGTCATCCTGATGCTGGTCTTCGGGGAGATCGGGCCGAAGATGTACGCCTCCCGGCATACCGAGACGCTCGCGCTCGCTGTCGCCCGGCCGATCCTCTACCTCTCAAGGGTGCTCTACCCGGTGCTCTGGGTCGCAGACCGCATCAAGCGGCAGTTCGCCTTCAGGCCCGGCGTGACCGAGCCGGTCGTCACCGAGGAAGAGATCAAGGAATGGATCGACGTCGGCGAGGAGGAGGGCACCATCGAGGAGGAGGAGCGGGATATGCTCTACTCCGTGCTGCGCTTTGGGGACACGACGGTCCGCGAGGTGATGACGCCCCGGGTGGACGTCGTCATGCTCGAGGATACGAGTACACTCGAGAACGCCCTCTCCATCTTCAATGAGACGGGCTTCTCCCGGATCCCGGTCTACCACGAGCAGATCGACAACGTCATCGGGCTCTTGAACGTGAAAGACGTCTTCTCGGCGGTATTCCGCCAGCAGACGAGCGCGACGATCGGAAACCTGATGTATGAACCCTACTTCGTCCCCGAGAGCAAGAAGATCGACGAGCTCTTAAAGGAACTTCAGGTGAAGAAGCAGCACATGGCGGTCGTCCTCGACGAGTACGGGTCGTTTGCCGGGATCGTGACTGTCGAGGATATGCTCGAAGAACTGGTCGGCGAGATCATGGACGAGTTCGACGAGGAGGAGCCCGAGGTGCAGCAGATCGAGGAAGGCGTTTACCTGGTCGACGCACGAGCGTGGGTGGAGCACCTCAATGAGGACCTAGAGTTATCCCTCCCGCTGACGGATACCTACGAGAGCATCGGCGGGCTCGTCATCGACCGGCTTGGGCACATCCCCCGCCGCGGCGAGGTGGTCAGGGTCGAGGAGAGCAACATCACGCTGGTGGTGATGCAGATGCGGGGCCGGCGGATCGTCAAGGTGAAACTAATCACCGCACCCACGGTTGTGCCGGAGGGTTCCCGGTAAGGTATCAGGGAAAATGATAGCATGAAACCAGAAACACCAGTTCAAAAGAAACGGATTGCAGTGCTCGCCTCGGGGAGAGGGTCGAACTTTCAGGCGGTGATCGACGCCGTTGCGGCCGAAACGATCCCGGGTATCTGCGTCGGCCTCGTTACCGACAACCCCGGGGCGTACGCGATAGAGCGGGCGAGAAGCGCCGGCATCCCGGTGACGGTCGTCGACTATGCGCGGTTCCCCTCGAAGGCCGCATACGAGGAGGCGCTTTTATCCGCCATGCGCGGCTGCCGGGCGGACCTCTTCGTCCTCGCCGGCTACATGCGGATCCTCGGGGCCGGGATCGTCCGCGAGTTCTCGGGCCGGATGATGAACATCCATCCCGCCCTGCTCCCGGCGTTCTCCGGGCTGCACGCGCAACGGCAGGCGATCGAGTACGGGGTGAAGGTCGCGGGCTGCACCGTCCACCTGGTGGACGAGGGGATGGATACCGGCCCCATCGTCATCCAGCGGTGCGTGCCGGTCCTCCCGGACGACGACGAATCGACGCTCGCCGACCGGATCCTCGCCGAAGAGCACGAAGCCCTCCCGCTCGCCGTGAAACTCTTCTGCGAAGACCGCCTGGTGGTCACCGGCCGGCGGGTGCAGGTCCGCTGACCTCCGGCCATCACCCTCTTATATATCCTTCCGCCTCCAATCTCAAGACCCACCATTGATACGGATCGCACCATGGCAGATACTACACGAAAATCAGGCTCCCGGAGACTCGCCCGTGAGAGGATTGCCGTCCTCTTTGCACGTGCTGCGGAGTTTTACCCGGAAAATCCCACCTGGAGCAACCGCTGTGTGGAACTGGCCCGCAAGATCGGCATGCGTCATCGGATACGAATTGAACGGCCGCTGAAACGCCGTTTCTGCCGCCGGTGCAACACCTACCTGGTCCCGGGATCGAACGCCCGGGTCAGGGTTCACCGGGGCCGCGTGGTCGTCACCTGCCTTGCCTGCGGGCACCGGTCACGGTATCCGGTCGGGAGGCCTCAACCATGAAGAAAGAGTCCTTCCAGGACCTCAAGCCCACCATCTGGGTGGGAAAACGGGGCGTCACAAGCGTTATGATCGAGGAGATCCGGCGCCAGCTCAAAGACCGGAAGGTCGTCAAGGTGAGGTGGCTGCGAAACACCGAGGTCGATCCCGAGGAGGTGGCGGCATCGGCCGGTGCGGTTCTCGTTGAGGTCCGGGGGCGGACGCTTGTCCTCACGGAGCGGCGAGGTGCCTCTCCCGGACGCGGTTCTCGAAATATATAAAACATCACTGGACGAATATGTAAAGACTGTTAGCGATAGTGAGGTTCATCTATGACGACTGTATACGACATCCCTGCCGATATGTTCATCCGGCAGGTGGCAGAAGAACTCAAGAAAAACCCGCAGATTCAGCCCCCTGACTGGGCCGCTTTTGCGAAGACGGGGGTACATAAAGAGATGCCCCCCGAGAACGACGACTGGTGGTATGTGCGTGCTGCGGCGGTTCTCCGGCGTATCTACACCGACGGCCCGATTGGCATCCAGAGGATGCGCTCCGTCTACGGCGGCAAGAGCGACCGGGGTTCGTCTCCTTCCCGGTTCCGGCGGGGAAGCGGCTCGATCGTCCGAAAACTCTTCCAGCAACTTGAAGATGCCGGGTACGTCGCCCACGCAAGCGAGGGGCGCACGGTCACCGCGGCCGGCAGGTCCTTCCTCGACAACGTCGCGAACGACCTGAAGACCCAGGCCGCCACGGTTGCGCCGGGTCTTGCGAAATACTGATCCGGGAGGCATGGTGATGGTAGACGACGAACTCGCGGAACTCCGCCGCCGGAAGATGGAACAGATGCAACGGCAGGCGTTGGACCAGCAGGCCGTGGAGGAAGAGGCAGCACGCCAGCAGCAGATGGATGCACAGATCCGCGCCGCCCTCATGGAGATCCTCGAACCTGAAGCGAGGGAGCGGCTCAATACCATCAAGTTGACCCGGCCGGAGTTTGCGAAAGCGGTCGAGCAGCAGCTGGTGATGCTCGCACAGAGCGGCAGGATCCGGCAGCGGATCACCGACGAGCAGTTGAAGGCCCTGCTTGCCCAGCTGACGCCGTCGAAGAAAGAGTTCAGGATTACGCGGAAGTAATGGAAGCGGGTGTGCTCTTCTCAGGAGGGAAAGACAGTTCGCTCGCGGCAATCATGCTCGCGCGCGATTACGGCGTGGAACTGAATACCTGCGTATTCGATCCCGGCCGCGAGGTCCCGGAAGTGCGGGCTGCAGCGGCCGCTCTGGACCTTCCCTTCAAGAAGAGGGTGCTTGGAAGAGATCTCCTTTCCGAGGCCGTCGACCTGCTTTTAACATGCGGATACCCGAACGACGCGATCGATATGGTCCACCGGGCGGCGGTCGAGGCCCTCTCCCGCGAGTATGCGGTGGTCGCCGACGGCACCCGCCGGGATGACCGGGTTCCCCGGCTCGAACGGTCCGAGGTGCAGCACCTGGAGATGACCACCGGCTGCTCCTACGTCCGGCCGCTCTTCGGCTACGGGAAACGCGAGGTGGAACGCCTCGCCGGACGGCTGCTGGTGGTGCGCTACGGTGAGACGGGCAGCATCGGGAACGGCGACTACGAAGGTGAAATCCGCAACGCTCTCCGCGCCCGCGGTGTCAATCCGGCGTTGTTCTTTCCTCTCCGCCACCCACAATCGCTGGTGGTCGCGAGGAAGGATACCTGAGAATGCGAAGTGAGAATTATGAGCAAGTTAATGAAGGGCCGGAAGATCCGGCTGGCAAAGGCATGCGAGCAGAACCGCCGCGTGCCGGCATGGGTGATGATCAGGACCAACCGTGCGGTTGCGTCGCATCCGAAGCGGCGCAACTGGAGACGGAGCTCCCTGAAGGTGTAAGGCTATGGCAGAGGCATTGAAGGAACATATCTATATCATCCCTCTTCGTGAGGTGAAGCGTGCACCCCGGTGGAAGCGGGGCAACACCGCCATCAAGGACATCAGGGCGTTCCTTGTACGGCACATGAAGAGCGAGGATGTCAAACTCGATAAGAGCATCAACGAGAAGGTCTGGGAGAACGGCAGTTCGAAGCCCCCGCGCAAGATTCGCGTCCGCGCGATGAAGTTCGAGGACGGGCAGGTCCAGGCCGAGCTCGCCGAGGAGTGAGATGACAGGGACGATCGATCTGTCCGGCGATCCGAACATAGGCGTGTACGCCCGCGTATTTGAGGATATCGCGATCGTGTATCCCGGGGCTCCGGATGAGTTCACCGGGGCCCTTGCACGGGAACTCGATGTCGAGATCGTAAGCACCTATATTCAGGGCAGCAGCATCATCGGTTCGCTCGTTTCCGGAAACAGCCAGGGCCTGGTCGTCAGCGGGCTTGCCACCGACGAGGAACTGGCGGTCCTGAGTGAGTACCGGGATATATACCTGCTCGAGGGGGCCATGAACGCGGCAGGCAACGTGATCCTCGCAAACGACTGCGTTGCTGCCGTCCATCCCGATATGGAGATCGACGTCGCCGAAGAGATCGGGTCGTTCCTCGCTGTGCCGGTGGTTCGGCTGTCGCTCGGCGGTATCAAGACCGTCGGCATGGCCGGGTCCGCGACGAACAAGGGTATTCTCGTCCACCCGAGAACCAACGATACGGAGATCGCGAGCCTTGAGCGGGTCGTCGACCTTCCGATCGGCCTCGGGTCGGTCAACATGGGAAGCGGTCTCGTAGGCTCCGGGCTCCTTGCGAACAGCAAGGGGTATATCGCAGGATCCGTCACGACAGGGTTTGAACTTGGACGAATAGAAGAAGTCTTTGGGTTTTTGGAGTGAATCATGGAGAACCAGACGTTTGAAGTTGTAGGCGCGTGTAAGATCAACAACGAGTGGAAACCGTACCGCAAGGTAATCAGCGCCCCGAATGAGGATCAGGCAAAAGAGCGAATCTTCACCGATATCGGGAGCAAACACCGCCTGAAGAGAAGTTATATCACCATCGAGTCGGTTAACGTAGTAGCTGGTGAATGACGTGGACCAGGCAGATCCTCGCGAGATACAGACCCTTCAGATGTACCTGAACGAATACGGGCAGCAGATAGAACTCCTGACGCAGCAGCTCGGTATGATCGAGCAGCAGCGCCTGGAATCCGCCGCCGCCATCGAGACCCTCCGGGCCGTCCAGGAGAACGAGGACAGCACCGTTCTTCTCCCCATCGGGGGCGGGGCTCTTCTTCGGGTGAAGGTGCTTGATGCCGGGCACGTCCTGGTGAATATCGGGGCCGACGTCTCGGTCGAGCGGGCCAGCGCTGATGCGGTGGAGTATCTAGAGGATCGGATAACCGAACTTGAGGCCGTGGCGAAGAAGGTCGCGGGTTCGGTCGAGCAGTTGCAGGGGCAGGCAACGGAGATCTCCCGGCGCCTCGAGGCGGCTTACCGGGGGGCCCGGCAGGCTCAGGCAGGCCAGGGCGGAAGTAGATAATGTTTGATTCCTTAAAGAAAAAACTTCAGAATATCAGGACAAAATTCGCCTCGAATATCGAGGAGGCTGCCGGTGCCGAACCGGAGCAGCCGGTTGCGGAGTTGCCGGAGGGGGCAGAAGCGGTAGAGTCAGGCACCCCGCCTGCACCTCCGGCCTCCGCGGAGGCTCCCGAGAAAGAGCGGGAGAAACCCACGCTCTTTAACAGGGTAAAAGTTCTTGTCCGGGAGCGGGAGGTCCTCCTCCGGGAGAAGGATATCGAGGAGCCGCTTTTTGAACTTGAGATGGTGCTTCTTGAAAACGACGTCGCACTCCCGGTCACGGACGAGATCATCGGCCGGATGCGCCGCGACCTCGTGGGCCGGCAGAGGAAGATCGGCTCCTCGGTCGATGACCTGGTCGCCTCCACCCTGCGGTCCGCGCTCTGCGGCGTGCTGGGCGAAGGCCTTGATCTCTCGCGCTACATCCGCGAGCACGAGCGGCCGGTGAAGATCCTCTTCACCGGCGTGAACGGGACCGGCAAGACGACGACCGTTGCAAAGGTCGGCCATTACCTGCAGAAGAACGGCTTTACGGTCGTGATCGGTGCGGGCGATACCTTCCGTGCGGGTGCGATCGAGCAGATCCGGACCCATGCCGACCGCCTCGGGATCAAGACAATCCAGCACCAGGCGGGCGCCGACCCCTCTGCAGTCCTCTTCGACGCCGTCCAGTACGCGAAGGCGCATAACATCGACGTCGTCCTCGCCGATACTGCCGGCCGGTTTCACAACCGGGCAAACCTTATGAACCAGCTCGAGAAGATACGGCGGGTCATGAAGCCCGATCTCGTCGTCTATGTCGACGAGGCGGTAGCCGGGAACGACGCGGTCATCAGGGCAGATGAGTTCAACAAGGCCGTCGGCACCGACGCGGTCGTCCTGACGAAGGCGGATATGGACCCGAAGGGCGGTGCGGCAATATCGGTCGCGCATACCGTCGGAAAACCTATCCTCTTCCTCGGGACAGGCCAGGGCTACGACGATATCATGCCGTTTCAGCCCCGGGCCGTGGTGAACGAACTTCTGGGAGATGAAGCCTGATGCTCGATAACCTTGGTACGTCCTTAAAAGACGCCGTCAAGAAACTCGCCGGCAAGACGGTGATCGACCGGGTGGCGGTCGACGAACTGGTGCGCGACCTGCAGCGGGCGCTCCTCTCCGCCGACGTCAATGTCAAACTCGTGATGCAGCTCTCCCAGGCGATCAAGCAGCGGGCCCTTGAGGAGGAGCCCCCTAAGGGGATGGGCGTCCGGGAGCACGTTCTCCGGATCGTCTACCAGGAACTCGTCCGGCTGATGGGAAAACCGGGCGAGGTGGCGCTCGGACCCCAGACGATCCTGATGGCAGGGCTGCAGGGGAGCGGGAAGACAACGACGACGGCAAAACTCGCCCGCTACTTCCAGCGCAAGGGGCTGCGGGTCGGGGTGATCTGTGCCGACACCTTCCGGCCGGGCGCCTACGACCAGCTAAAGACCCTCTGCGACCGGATCAGCGTCCCCTGCTTTGGCGACCCGAACGAGCCCGACGCGCTCAAGATTGTCCGGGAAGGCCTCCCAAAATACCGCAGGCTCTACGAAGTGATCATCATCGATACCCAGGGGCGGCACGCCCTTGAGGAGAACCTGATCGAGGAGATCGTCAACATCAACGAGATCTCACACGCCGACCACCGGTGGCTCGTGATCGACGCGGCGCTCGGGCAGCAGGCGAGCGAGCAGGCCCGCCGGTTCCACGAGGCGATCGGGATCGACGGCGTCCTGGTCACGAAGATGGACGGCACGGCGAAAGGCGGCGGTGCGCTCTCGGCGGTTGCCGAGACGCAGAGCGGCATCGTCTTCATCGGGAGCGGCGAGACGATCGAGGACCTCGAGCGGTTCGACCCGGACGGATTCATCTCCCGGCTGCTCGGGATGGGCGACTTAAGAGCCCTCGTCGAGCGGGCGGAGGAGGCGGTCTCGGCCGAGGATCTCGACGTCAACGCCATGCTCAAGGGGAAGTTCACGCTCCGGGACATGTACAAGCAGCTCGAAGCGCTGAACAAGATGGGCCCCTTGAAACAGATCATGAGCATGCTGCCCCTCGGCGGCATGCAGATCCCGGACGACGCCTATGACATCACCAGCACCAAGATGCAGCGCTACAAGGTGATCATGGACTCGATGACGCCCCCGGAACTCGACGACCCGTCGGTGATCGGGAGTTCCCGGATCCAGCGAATTGCCCGGGGCGCCGGGGTGATGCCCGACGATGTCCGGGACCTCATCAAGTACTACAAGATCATGCAGCGTGCCCTGAAGGGTATGCGGGGCATGAGCGGCGGCAAGTTCAACATGCAGCGCATGATGAAGAAGTTCGGCGGACCCAGTAGATGAAGCGGTTTGCCGTCGTGGGCCACCTTGCCGTGACGAGCGGCACCTTCAGCCTCAACGATCTGCCCGGAAGCGGCGGGAGGATGGACGTCCTCTGCCGGTGCGTCAACTCTGCGTTCTTCCTTTCTCACGATCTGCGGCGGGACGTCGAGTGCTACCTCGTTCTCTGCGGGGAGCCCGGCCCCGAGAAGACCGTCCTCTTCCGGGGTAGCGTTGTCCGGCACCTCTCGCCGGACGAGCGGAGCAGCGCCGCCCTGATCAAGAAGGCGCTCTCGATCCCCTGCGGGGACGAGTTCCGGGAGTCGACTCCGGGCGTCTACGTCCGCCGCGGCGGGCTCTCCCGGCTGCTTGCCGAGATCCCGTTTGCGGTCCTCGATGAGGCGGGGGAGGATGTCAGGACGGCTCAGGCGCTCCCTGAGTCGTATCTCCTCTCCGACCACCACAACTTCACCCTCGAAGAGCAGACGCTCATCGAGGGCTACCCCCGCTACTCGGTGGGGCCGCGATCGCTGCATGCCGATCACACGATCACCGTCCTCTTGAATGAGATGGACCGGAGGGAATCCTGATGGATATCATCGAAGAGGTAGAAGCAATTCTTGGATACGGCGAAACCTGCAACCACTGCCTCGGGCGTTTCTTCGGCAAGCGGTCATTTTCGCTGACAAACGAGGAGCGAGGCCGGGCTCTGCGGATAACACGGGAGATCGCGGCAAACGAGCTGCACCACGAACCGGACCCGGAGTCCTGCTGGATCTGCGGCGGCGAACTCTCCCGCACCGAAGACTGGGCGGAGAAGGTCGTCGAGGCGCTCGCCGGCATCGAGTTCGCGACATTCCTCATCGGAACGAAAGTGCCGCCGCTTGTCACGGAGAGCGAGGAGATGGTCTGGAGCGATCTTGCCCTCCGCGACCCCGAACCGCTGAAGGCGGAGATGAACCGGGAGGTGGGCAAAGCCGTCTCGGCCCTCACCGGGAAGCCGGCCGACCTGAAGAAGCCCGACATTGTGGCGATCCTCGACCTTGCCGAGGGCACCGTTGAGGTGCAGGTAAACCCCGTCTTCTTCGCCGGCCGGTACCTGAAGTACGAGCGGGGCATCCCCCAGACCCACTGGGACTGCCGGGCGTGCCGGGGAGCCGGGTGCGAGAAGTGCAACTTCACCGGCAAGCAGTACGCCGATTCCGTCGAGGAACTGATCGGCCGCCCGACGGTCGAGGCGTTCGACGCAGCAAACGCTGTCCTGCACGGAGCCGGCCGGGAGGATATCGACGCCCGGATGCTCGGGTCGGGCCGCCCCTTTGTTATGGAGGTCGAGGCGCCGCGGAAGCGCTCGGTGGACCTTGCTCTGCTTGAGGAGGAGATCAACCAAAAGGCCGAAGGGCGGGTGGCGGTCCATCTGACCGGATGGGCGGATCGGAAGATGGTGCAAAGCCTTAAATCCGACAAAGCGCATAAAAAATACAGGATCCTGGTCGAGATCGACGGTTCTGTAACCCCAGATGAGTTCAGGATGGCCCTCGATCAGTTAAAAGGTGTAACGATACGACAGCGCACCCCGAATAGGGTGTCACACCGACGGGCAGATAAAGTTCGGGAACGGCAGGTCCTCGATATCAGGTGTACTGGCGAAGAAGACGGCAGATACTGGGTCGAAGTCGTCGGCGAAGCGGGCCTCTACATCAAAGAACTGGTATCGGGTGACAGCGGCAGAACCCAGCCCAGCCTTGCCCAGATCCTGGGGCGCACCGCAAGTGTTGTCAGCCTCGATGTGGTGCTGGTCAAAACAGCTAACGAGTATGGTGAGTAATCATGGCACATCACAACGGACCACGCAAGAAGACGCGGTATAAGTTCAAGAAGGCTCTCAGAAAACGCGGTATCCCCCCGGTCACCTCAGTGATTCAGAACTTCGAGATCGGGCAGAGGGTACACGTCGTGGTCGAGCCGAGTATCCAGAAGGGCATGCCCCACCGGAGGTTCCACGGAAAGACCGGCACGGTCATCGGGCAGCGCGGACGCGCATGGGTGCTCGAAGTCAGGGATGGAGAGACAATAAAGCAGGTGATTGCGAGACCGCAACATCTAAAAGCGCAGAAAGTATAACCCTCAACAGTAGTGATTGGCATGAAGGTAAAACGAGTCATAAGCGAAGAGCGGATGCTGCTTCCCGAGTTGCGCGACACCCTCCTCTCCGTTGAGGCAGTCCGGCTCGAGTCAGGAGAGGAGATGTCATACGAGCTTCGTAAGAGTATTGAGCATGCCAATCACCTCTCCAGGACGTCTTCTGAGAAGGCTCGCGGCCTCGTCGGCGAGCTCATGAAACTCGAGAAGATGAAAGAAGAGATCGCCTATCGCATTGCGAACCTTATGCCGCGGACGCGGGACGAACTGCGGGCAATCTACGCCAAAGAACGGTTCAATCTCACAACGGAAGAGCTGGACGAGATTCTCGACCTGGTAATGATCCACTTCTGATTGAAGGGGTGGTGCCAATGAAGACCGAAAGGAAAGAGGAGAACGCGGTAGTTATCGATGTCCTCCCTATGGGATACGTGAGCGACCAGCGTCCGGCCTACAAGCGCGAACCGGTTATTCAGGCGGTCGGGGTGGATCAGTTCAAACTGCTCGAGCTCGTCCCGAAGCCGGGTGCGGATATCCAGATCTACGACCGCGTCTACATCGGCGATGCGGAGCGGGAGAAGATTGAGCGTGTCAAGCGGCGGATCGGCTACGAAGACCTGACGGCAACCGCAAAACTCGAGTTGCCGTTCGTGGTCGAGCAGATCGTCGGCGAGAACGAGCAGCGGTTCGTCGACTTCTTCAATAAGTCCGTGCCCATCACACCGAAGTTCCACATGCTGCACCTGCTCCCCGGCATCGGAAAGAAACTGATGTGGGAGATCATCGAGCAGCGCGGGAAGAAGCCGTTCGAGAGTTTCGCCGATATCTCTGCCCGGATCAAGTCGCTCCCGCACCCAGACAGGATGATCGTCAGCCGGATCCTGCACGAGATCGAGGATCCGAACGAGAAGTACCATATCTTTACCTCGAGATGAGTGCTCCGAAAGACCAGCATTTTCTCGTCAACAAAAGAGCTGTCGAGAAGATCGCCGGGTTTGTCGACGTTTCCGGCCGGAGGGTCCTCGAAATCGGTCCCGGCGAAGGGATCCTCACCCGCGCCCTCCTTGACCGGGGTGCGAGCGTTATTGCGGTAGAGGTCGATCCGGCTCTCGTGGAGGAGCTTGAGGTCACGTTTGCCGGCGAGATCGAGGAGGGCCGTCTTGAGATCATCAGGGGCGACGCGAAGAAGGTGGATATTCCGCCGTTCGATATCGTCGTTGCGAACCTCCCCTATTCTGTTTCTTCGAAGATCACGTTCCGGCTGCTCGAGATCGGCTTTGAGGTCGCCATCCTGATGTATCAGAAAGAGTTTGCCCAGCGGATGATCGCGCCGCCGGGGACGCCGAACGTCGGCCGGCTCTCGGTGATGGTGCAGACCTACGCCTCCGTAAAGCCGCTGCTCGACCTCTCGCCCTCATCCTTCCGGCCGAAGCCGCAGGTCCGCTCCTGGGTGGTCCGGATCACGCCGCACGAGCCGCCGTACCCGATCGCGGACCGTGAGGTCTATGCGGACGTCGTCCGGGTGCTCTTCTCCCACCGGCGAAAGACCGTCCGGAAGGGCCTTCGGAGCGGCAAAGATACTTTCCCCCCCCAGGCGATCGAGCGGGCGATCGCGGATCTCCCCGACGATCTCCTGCAACGCCGGCCCGAAGACCTGGCGCTCGAGGAGTTCGCGACGATCGCGAACAAAATGAGCGGGGGTTAGGGATGCTCCCCGATCAGGTTTATTCCCCTGCCGAGGACTCCGAACTCCTCCTCCGGGAGGCGCTTGCCGAGGTCCGGCCGGACGACCGGGTGCTGGAGGTCGGGACCGGGAGCGGGTATGTCGCGGCCGGACTCCTCTCCCGGGCGGCGGCGGTGGTCGCGACCGATATCAACCCCCACGCCGTCCGGTGCGCCCGCGCCCGTGGGGTGGAGACGATCAGGACGGACCTCTTCGCGGGGCTCTGCAGCCCGTTCGACCTTATCCTCTTCAACCCGCCCTATCTCCCGACCGCCCCCGAGGAGCGGATGGACGACTGGCTGGAGTACGCCCTCGACGGCGGCCCGACGGGGAGGACTACGATCGAGCGGTTCGTCGCCGATGCCGGAAGGGTGCTCTCGCCGTTCGGGCGGGTCCTGCTCCTGGTTTCGTCGCTGACCGGGCCGGGCGAGGTCCGGGAACTCTTCGCCCGGGCGGGGTTCGTCTCGTTCGTCATCGATACCAAGGCGATCGAGGGGGAGACCCTCTACGTTCTGCGGGCGATGCGGGACCTCTGCCGGATGGGGGCGTGATTTTCCGGGTAGCGGGTTCGAGTGTCGCACGGCGCCGCCTGTCGTCTGGATCCTCGGCCGGAAGATAATTCGCAAAACGGCATCTGCGGTTTTCTTGCGTGTTTTGATGGAAAAAAGAGTGGCGAACCCTTTCGGTCACACCGTCGAGGGCCTCTCGAACACCTCTTCAAACTCAAAGTGCGCGAACTCCGCGAACGGTGCATCTAAAATCCCCGCCGCGAGATCCTCTTTTGCAACGGCGAATGCACCCGCGTCCGGGTACGCGATGAAGGTGTACTCGGTGGTGCCCTGGTACTCCTCCGAGACGGACGCCGACTGCATGAGCGCGATCATCTCGGGCGTGCCGATGGTTCTCTCCTCCTTCCGGTAGCCGTCGAGGAGGGCGAGCATGTTCTGGTAGCGGTAGTCATTGGGCCTGACTTCGGCGTGGTAGCCATCCACCCGCTCGACGGCAGGGGGATAGGCGCCCTGGTAGAGGTAGTAGTTGTTCGCGATCAAGAGGCAGTCGTCCGGCTCGACGACGCCCGGTCCTCGCACCGCGCCGCCGTAGGAGTCCGTCTCGAAGGCCGCCGGGACGCTTCCCGTCCCGTTCCCGTAGGGAGCCGAGACCCCTGCGTTGTTCCCGCCGGTCCTGGTCCCGTTCGCTCTCTCCCAGTAGGCCCATGCCCCGGCAACATCACTCTCGCTCTGGAGCGTATTCCTGTAGAGGAAGGTTGTGGGCGTGAGATCGGTCGCGTTCCAGTCCGGGATCGACGGCGACGAGTGGGGCACGAGCACAAGGCCGTCCTCGTTCATGCCGTTGAACGTCCCGATGAAACCGGGCCAGTCTATCCCGACCGTGCGTTTCGCGCCCGGACCCGGGTCGGTCGCGATGACGAGCAGGCTGTTCACCGTGACCTTCCGCAGGTCGTTCTCGCCGTCCATGTTCTTGCCGTGGATTATCCCGCCGGCGAGCTCGTTGTTCTCCGTCAGGTTGCCCCAGGCGATCGCGCTCGTGCAGAGGTGTGGCGAGACGCCGGCGTCGCCGGTTACTGTGCGGTTGATGCCGAGGTCGCCCATGTAGAGGCCGTAGAGCTTGTAGTAGAGCATGAAATCGTAGGTGTTCTCCGCGAGGAGGTCGTAGCGCGTGAGGTTCCGCGAGACCGACGGGAGATAGAGATCCGTGCCGCCTGCGGTCATTCCGGCGAGCATGGCGTCGAGTTCGGCCATATACGTCGGGTTTGCCGGTGCCATCTGCTCCTCTATGTAGGGGATGAAGAGGTCCTCGTAGTCGGCGGGCGACTGCATGAACGACTCGATCAGGACGTAGTCGATCCAGTCCCGGATCTGCGGGCCGCAGAGGTAGCCGTAGGCCTGCGCCCGCTCCTCCGGCGTTCCCCATACCTGGAGTACGTGGCAACCCTTCATGACCGTGAGCCTTCCGCCGCCGCTGCCGACGGCGATCTCCCGATCGTCGTCGGGGTAGGGCGTCGGGGCGACGAGAGTGATGTCAATCCCTGTCGTGGCGTTCCCCGATGTAACGGCGATCCCAACGGGGGTGAGATGAGATGGCGTGCAGTACCACCCGGTCGGGTCGCGGTAATCGAGATGGTCGATCCGGCCGTCATCATCCGTATCCGCCCAGGCGTAGACGGTGTAGTTGCCCGGGGGAAGTCCGGAGATGACGTAATCGCCCGGCGCATCGAGCGCGGCAAAGCTGCTGACGTACTCCGAGCGTTCGGGATGCTCCCCGGTCTCCATAATCCTGATATCCGATGCCGTATACGCCGCGGCGTCGATCGCCGCAACGTAGATTGTTCCTCCCGCGTAATCCCCTGCCACACTTCCGGAGATGGAATCACCACCTGCCGGGGTGGTGGCGTTCGTGCAGCCGGTAGCGGCGATGAGGAGGATCGTCACGCTGAGGATGCACGCGCGCAGGCAAACGCGCAGGAGGCGCTCTGGTACCTGGTTCATTATTTTTCTTCCGACGGAGGAGGATAAAATCGTATTGAAGTGTTCCTGTGTACGATACATGCCGAAGCCCGAGAATCCTGATGAATTTTGCCGGTTATCGGTTTTTTGGTACTGGATGGTTCAAGAGTGAGGGGGCGGAGCGTGATGGCCTGCAGGACCTGCCGGGATGGCCCGTTGCCGAAGGTATGATGACGGGTGGAGGCGATACCTCTCACCTGGAGAACGTGCAGGCAGCACGGAGGTGAACATCATGGCACACGCGTGGAATCCGGAAGACTACCACCGGCACTCCTCCGCCCAGCAGGCCTGGGCGCATGAACTGATCAGGAAGATCAATCTCACCGGCGACGAGCGGGTGCTCGATCTCGGGTGCGGCGAGGGGAAGGTGACCGCGGAGATTGCAGCCCGCCTCCCCTCCGGCTCGGTGCTTGGCCTCGACTTCTCGCGCGACATGATCGCCTTTGCCCGCGAGCGCTTCCCGCCGGAGCAGTATCCGAATCTCCGCCTCATTGAGGGCGACATGCTCGACCTGCCGTTCGATGGAGAGTTCGACGTGGTCTTCTCGAACGCCGCCCTGCACTGGGTCGCCGACCACGGCAGGGTCTTTTCCGGCATCGCCCGGGCGCTCCGGCCGGGGGGAAGGATCCTCATCCAGGCGGGAGGGAGGGGAAACGCCGCACCGGTCATGGCGATAGTGGACGAGATGATCGTGGAGGAGCCGTGGAAGGATCTCTTTGACGGTCCGCCCTCGCGGTATGCCTTCTACGGCCCGGGGGAAGAGCGCGAGCAGCTCACGGAGGCGGGGCTCACGCCGGTGCGGGTCGAGCTTATCGGGAAGGACATGACATTCGATCTGCCGGACGATCTCATGGGATGGGTCCGGACCACCTGGCTCCTGTACCTCGACCGGTTCCCCGAGGAGGTTCGGCCGGCGTTCGTCGCTGAACTGGCGAGCCGGTATGTCGAGCGACATCCGTCGCCCGACGGCCGCATCCACGTCCCCATGGTGCGCCTCGAGATCGAAGCGGTCAAAGGGTGATGGCATCCGGTGCCGGAACCTCCTGCAGTCCTGGCAAAGCAGAGCGGCGAGTTCTCCCCCCTAACCGGGGAGTGCCGCGACCGGAGATGGTATCTCCACCGGCCGGGTCGGTAGCGTCCGCCTGCAGTGGGGATAAGGACAGTTGTCAGGCCGAAGATGCATGCAGGCAAACGCGCGGGAGGTGCCCCGGTGCCTGGTTCATCGCCCTTTATTGTGGTAGAGGGAATAGAACCTGTTGATGCCCTCCTGAGTCTGGTTTCGGCCGGAACGTGGAAGTTGGGCCGGTATCCGCACCGTTATGCGGCATTCACCTGCGGTTTGGCCTCCCCCGGAGTCCCCTCGGAATTTCTAGCGAAGTACCGGGCGATGATTCTCTGCTAAAAATTCCTCTCGCTTGAGTGATTCCGATAACCTGGCCGAACCCTGGATCCGTTTTATTTTTAAATTTGTTGAAAAACTGCCGTTTAACGAATTGGTCAATCTTTATTGTTCTTCAACCCACATGATAGGTAATACCTTGACGATAAAGTACTCCAATAACTTCCTCACCGAGGGCTCGGTTGGAAAAGGGCTCTGGATTGTGGCTCTTCCGATCATCATCAGCAACTTTCTCGCGAGCATCCTGGAGGTGGTGGATATGTACTTCATCGGCAAACTCGGCGACGTTCCGATCGCCGGCGGAGCGATGAGCATATCCATCATAATCGTGCTCACAACAGTGATCTTCGGGACCGTGACGGCAACGGCTGCATTCGTCTCGCGAGCATACGGGTCGGAGCGGTATGAACGTATCCAGTGATCCTCTCGCATTCGCTGTATCTGGCACTCGCCTTCTCAGCGGTCCTTGCGATCATCGGTATGCTCTGGCCGCAGAACCTTCTCCTGCTCCTTGGAGCCGATCCCGAGGTTGCAGTGGTGGGGGCACGCTTCCTTTCCCCGATGCTGATAGGGATGTTCGTCTTCGTCACCCTGATGATCCTGACGACCGCGTTCCAGAGTACGGGAGATTCCAGAACACCGATGTTTGTGATGATTGCGGTGAACATCGTGAACATTGCTCTGAACCCGACGCTGATCATGGGCCTTGGCGGTTTCCCGGCACTCGGCATAGCCGGATCTGCGTATGCTTCCCTTGCGTCGCGTACGACCGGCGTGCTGCTCCTGATCGGGGTGATGTATCTGCCGTCCAGAAAGGACGGACCGGTCAGGCTCCCGAAGAGATGGACGTTCGAACCGCAGTTGATCAAGGGTATCGTGAGGGTCATGATACCGTCAGCCGTACAGAGCGGGGTCAGGAGTTTTGCGTTCCTGGGGATGACGGCGATCGTTGCGCTGTACGGCACGGCGGCGGTTGCCGCATACGGCATCTGCCAGCGTCTGGATATGCTGGGCCTGGTCTTCGTGATGGGGCTCTGCACGGGAGTCGCGGTGATGGTCGGGCAGAACCTGGGGGCGGGAAAAGTGGAGAGGGCGGAGAAAGCGGTCCGGATTGCGATGATCGTGAACGCGTCGTTTATGGCGATGGTGGGTATCCTGTACCTGCTGTCTGCGGAGCATCTCCTGGCATTCTTCGGCGCGACGGGGACGTCGCTTGCAAACGGCATCCTGTTCATGCAGATCGTCCCTGCGTCATACTTCGTGATAGCTATGGCGATGACGATGGGGTTTGCGATGAACGGTGCGGGGATGACGAGACCCGGCATGTACGCGGCGATCGCGGGGCAGCTGATCGTGCAGGTGGGCCTTGCTGCGATCCTTGTGACGATGGGCATGCCGCTGCAGTTCATCTGGTTCGCGGTGGTCTGCGGCACCGTGATTGTCTTCCTGTGTGATCTCTTCTTCTACAGGCAGGGAGCCTGGAAGACGAAGAAGCTGGATCTCGGCGGGGAGAACTGATCGGTCGGGCCCGCATTGGGCACCGGGCGGCTCCCGGTGGTGGTGCCGGCCCATGCCCCCACCATAGCAGCCGTCCGCTGTTCTGCGGATTTGTGATCCAGCAGAAGACACGCCGGTTTTCAGATCGGCGAGGTTCCCTCAGGGATACCGGCACATATTATAGAAAAAAGGCACAATTTCTCTACATGGAGCGGCAGCAGAAGATCGTGCTCTCTGTTCTCGTGCTCGGCACCCTGATGGGGGCTCTCGACAGCACCATCGTCGTCCTGGCCTTCCCCGCCATCGCGGACGGGCTCCGCGCAGATCTTCTCACCACCATGTGGATCATCCTCGTCTACCTCCTGATCATGGCGTCCCTGACCGTCCCGCTCGGGAGGCTCGGAGACCTCTTCGGCCGGCCCCGGATGTTCAACCTCGGGTTCGGCATCTTCACGGTCAGTTCGTTCTTCTGCGCGATCTCCCCGACGATCACCATGTTGATCCTCTTTCGCGGCGTCCAGGCTCTTGGAGGCGCCCTTCTGGAGTCGAACTCGGGCGCCATCATCGCCGATATCTTCCCTCCCGACTCGCGCGGGGCGGCATACGGCTACAACTCCATGGGCTGGACGGTCGGTGCAACGCTCGGCATCGTTCTCGGGGGAGTCCTCACCACCTTTGCAGGGTGGGAGTACATCTTCTTCATCAACGTACCCATCGGCATCGCTGCCCTCTACCTCGGCCTGCGCTACGTGAAGGGCACGGCCCGGACCCGGGCATCCCTCGACCTCCCCGGGATGGTGCTCCTTACCGCGGCCCTCTCGTTCATCTCCTACGCCGCGATCGACTTTGCCGGGAACGGCCTCACCATGCAGTCGGCAGTCCCGGCACTCCTCGGCCTCGTGCTCATCCTGGTGTTTACCTATCACGAACTGCATACCCGGACACCCATGATCGACTTCGAGAGCCTGAAGAGGCCGATCCTTAAATACAGCCTTCTTGCCGCATTCCTCCAGAGCCTGGGCTATCTCGCGGTCGTATTCCTCATCACCATGTATCTCCAGGGGATCCGCGGGCTCTCTCCGCTCGATGCCGCAATCCTCCTCACGCCAGGCTATGTCGTGGGGAGCGTGCTCGGCCCGTACATGGGACGGCTCTCCGACCGTCTCGGGGCGCGGGTCCTCGCCACCGCCGGAACGCTCGTGATTGCGCTGGCGATCCTCATCTACATGATGCTCCGGATAGATTCCCCTCTCTCGATCGTCCTCCTGGCATCGTTCGTCTCCGGGGTCGGCACCGCGATGTTCTATCCGGCAAACAACAGTGCCATCATGGCAAACGCACGGGTAGGGGATTACGGGAGCATATCCGGCGCACTCCGGATGGTGCAGAACATCGGGATTCTCGGCAGTTTCGTCCTTGCCATAACGGTGGCCTCGGCATCGATCCCCCGCTCTCTCGCGTTCGAGATCTACGCAGGCACATCCCACCTGGTGGGGAACGTGACCGGGGCATTCATCCAGGGTATCGATGCGGCGCTCATGGTCTCTCTCTTCCTCCTCCTCCTCGCGGGGGCGATGTCCTGGTCGCGTGGGTCAGAGCATCGCGGGGCGGGATGAACTGCCCCCCCATACCGCAGCCGATAGTTGAACCCGATCCTGTGACCTGCCGGGGGCGCTCATGGGCACTGGCGGTGCTCCCGCTCCGGCCGCTCGCGATGCTCGCGCCCATCGCCAGTCGCACCTGGCGGTGCTCCCGCTCCGGCCGCTCGCGATGCTCGCGCCCATCGCCAGTCGCACCTGGCGGTGCTCCCGCTCCGGCCGCTCGCGATGCTCGCGCCCATCGCCAGTCGCACCTGGCGGTGCTCCCGCTCCGGCCGCTCGCGATGCTCGCGCCCATCGCCAGTCGCACCTGGCGGTGCTCCCGCTCCGGCCGCTCGCGATGCTCGCGCCCATCGCCAGTCGCACCTGGCGGTGCTCCCGCTCCGGCCGCTCGCGATGCTCGCGCCCATCGCGTCAGAAAAATATATATCCGGATGCATGGTATTCGGGCACCATATGCACATACGGGAGAAGACTCTGGCGGTTCTGCTCGTTCTATCGCTTGTTGCAAATCTCTCTCTCCTGGCAGTCGCCCTCATGCCGCAACCCGACCTTTCTCCGGCCCTCTCCAAACCGGGGGAGGCCGAACCCCTCCCGATGGCGACCCTGATCCCTCTCTCCCCGGTGAGAGGGGCGGAGAACGGGAGTGCTGCATCGATGCAGGCGCCGGTCATCATCCAGAAGGCCGAGGTCGACCGAGGCGGCCCGTTCATCTACGAGGAGGTGATCGAAGAGGGTGCGATGGTGAACGTCTCGGTCGAGGTCGTGCCCGGAAAAGGAAGGGTGCTTGTCCAGACGACACCCCTGATGGGGATTGCCTTCCAGGATGCCGCGAACCTTGCGGTCGTTGTCGCCGCCAACCACTCCCACGTGGACCTTTCGGGAAGCGACATCATCTTCAGCATCCAGGGGCCGCAAGATGTCTCTGAGATCGATGGCCCCAGTGCGGGGGCGCTGATGGCCGCGCTCCTTCTCTCGGTGATAGAGGATTTTGCGCTCAACGAGAGCGTGACCGTGACGGGAACCATCGATGAGAGCGGGAATGTCGGCCCGGTCGGAGGGATCCTGGAGAAAGCCGAAGCTGCCGCAGCGAGCGGAAAGACGCTCCTGATCATTTCAGACGAGAACAACCGGACGATCGACTACCGTGAAGATATTCAGTCGTTCGGCGGGCTGAAGATAGCGTGGCAACAGCCGGTCGTCATGGATACCAGAGAGTACATCGAGGAGAACCTCGGCATCCGGGTGAGATACGTGGATACCCTCGATGACCTGCTCGCCGACATTCGCGCTCCCGCACCTGGCCCGACCGTCGGGGTATCCTGACGGTAACCCGGATGAAGGATATTTATTCTCTCCCGGGCCAAATATCCGGATAGTATGAGATCAGAGAGACTGCTGATCGTCGGGGTTCTTGGGGTTGCTCTGGCCGTCATCGTGGCGGTTCTGCTGCCGGGACTCTTCTCGCCGCAGCCGCCCGGCCCGGCCCCGACTCCGACCCCGACAACGGTTCCTGCTCCGGGCCCGGTGCCTGTTCCCGGGAACGGCACCTATGTCAACACCACCTACGGCTATGCTGTCACCTGCCCGGAGGGATGGTTCTTCACCGAGTCCGGCGAGAGTGTATGGTTCTCCTCACCGGATAAGCACGAGGAGGTCCGCGTGAATACAATTCCGCTGGATGAGAACGCCAACGAAAAAGAGGTCCTTGAGACCCTGAACGCGACCTACGTCGAGGACCTTCGCGCCGGAATCGATGCTGAATGGATCTCTACAACGGACACCTCCCTCGACGGGGTACCGGCATACGAGTCGGTCTTCTCCGTCCCCATCGTCGAGGAAGACCGTTACACCTTTGTCATCCGCTACGCCGTCAGAGGCAACGTCGCCTACTCGGTCATGCACACGGTCTTCCCTCCGGAGTATGATATCTACAACGTCGATGCGGCTCCGGTGGCGGAGTCGTTCCGGTTCCTCTGACCTTTTTTTACCGGCCACAAAACCGGTTCCCTGTCCCGCAGTGCTTCGTTCCGGCAGAGGTGGTTTCCCAAAAAAGAGATGATTGATAAGGGATTCGGAGTTAGAGGTGATTCGTTCGGCAGGACGTTTGAGGAGGTTCCCCGTCATCAGTTCTCTTCCAGCGGAATATCGGTGGTATGTGGAGACAGGGTCGCTTCGGGGGAGATATCGAAGTAGGGTTCGATAATCGGGTCGTTTTCACAATCGTGATACTGCGTCTCTCCACTCCTGGCCTTCATCCAGAGGCGGATCTGCTGGAGTAGTGTCACACGGTTCAATCCTTTCGTCTGCAGCGGGTGAGTCCCGCTGACATATAGCCGTTCTGATCTCCTGAGCATAAATCCATTATGATACGGTATTTTGCCCAAAATCCCGGTTATTACGATGGAATCTCAAAAACGCTCATTTATCTGCCATAGTTTTGTGGCATGCGCCGCCTGCCCCGTCACCCCCGCCTGAACATCCCGTCGAGTCTCCTCTTGTCGAACGCTACGACCGTCGGCCTCCCGTGCGGGCACGTCCAGGGGGTCGTCGTCCGGGCGAGTTGCATGAGGAGGCGCTTCTGCTGATCGTGCGTGAGACGGGCGCCTGCCTTCACCGCACCACGGCACGCGACGATGCAGGTGACTGCCTCACGCCGGTCGGGGGCGGTTCGGGCTTCGTCGGTGAGGAGGTCGGCGATCGCCTCCCGGACCATCCCGGGGTCCTCGACCGCGCCGAGGGCGGCGGGCACCGCGCGGACGGCGAAGGTGTCCCGGCCGAACTCCTCCACCACGAACCCCTCGTCCGCGAGGAGGGGGATCATATCCCGGAGCGCGGCCGACTCCTTTGGGGGGAGTGAGAGGACGACGGGCATGATCAGTTCCTGCGACCCGGACGCCCTGTCGCGCCTCTCCGTGACCTGGTCGTAGAGGACGCGCTCGTGGGCCGCGTGCTGGTCGACGAGGTAGAGGGTGCCGTCGGCCCCCTCCGCCACGATGTAGGTCGCCGCCACCTGCCCGATCGGCTCCATTGCGGGGAGGAGGTTCTCGCCGCCTTCCGTCTCTGTTCTGCGGAGTTGCTTATCGGAGAGCGTGAGTTCTCGGTGGCCGGCCGTGTAGGACGCTCCGGGCTCGCTGACCGGCGGCGGGGACGGCACCGGTTCGATCCCCCGTGCCACGATCTGCTGCTGCATCGGCTCGGCCGGGGTCTCGCGTGCGAGGTCGTGCCCGGCAAGCGCCTCCTCGACGGCGGCTGCAATCGCCACCGTGATCTCCCGTTCCCGGGAGAGGCGGACCTCGCGCTTGGTCGGGTGGACATTGACGTCCACAAGATTGGTGTCGATCGAGAGTTCGAGGAACGCCACCGGGTAGCGGTCCTTCGGGAGAAGGGTGCCGTAGCCCTCCCGGACGGCGGCGGCGATCTGCCGGGAAGAGATGCTTCTCCCGTTGATGCTGATGAATACCTGCGAGGGATTCCCCCGGCTCTCCGACGGCCGGGAGATGTAGCCGCCGATACGGAGGAACGGAAGCCTTCCCTCGAACGGGACGAGCGCCCGGGCGAGTTCGGCGCCGTAGAGGCCCGCGATGGTGGTTAAGAGCTCTCCCGACCGCTGGGTCGCCATCCGCTCTTTGCCGTTGTGCACCACCCGGAAGGCGACCTCGCCGTGGGCGAGGGCCAGGTTCTCCACGACCGCGTAGACGTGGGCGAGCTCGGTGTTCCTGCTCTTCAAGAACTTCCGGCGGGCGGGAGTGTTGTAGAAGAGGCGCTCCACCATGACCGTCGTCCCCTCCGGTGCTCCTACCTCGCTCTTCTCCACAACCTCGCCGCCCCGGACCACCAGCCGGGTGCCGGCGAGCGCTCCCCCTCCCCGCGGGCGGGTGACCAGGGTCACCTCCGCGACGGCGGCGATGCTCGCGAGCGCCTCTCCCCGGAACCCGAGGGTCCTGATGGCAGAGAGATCGGCGATATCCCGGATCTTGCTCGTCGCGTGGGGATGGAACGCGAGAGCCGCCTCTTCCGGGGTCATGCCCTCGCCGTTGTCGGTCACCCGGATCTTCGTGATCCCCGCCATATCCGATGCGACATCGACCAGGATGCTCGTCGACCCTGCGTCGATCGCGTTCTCGAGGAGTTCCTTCACCACCGAGGCGGGCCGCTCCACGACCTCGCCGGCGGCGATCTGGTTCACGGTATCGGGGTCGAGAACGTGGATCTTCGTCATCGCTCGCCCCTTTCCCCGTTTGCAATCCTCTGGAGCCTGCAGAGGACATTCAGTGCCTCGATCGGAGTCATCTCGTTGGGATTCAGGCCTTTAAGTTCTTTGACCGCCGGGTTCTCCTCCACGACCCCTTCACCGGGGTCGACGAGGAGCATCTGGGTGTAGCGGGGAGCCCGCACCCCGGCCGGGAGCTCCCGCGTCGACGCCTCCTTCAGGAGTTCCATCGCCCGGTCGGTCACCTTCTTCGGGATGCCTGCAAGGTGGGCGACGTGGACGCCGTAACTCCTGTCGGTCGCGCCGGGGATGATCTTACGGAGGAAGACGACGTCGGTTCCGGTGTCCTTCACCGCGAAGTGGAAGTTCTTCACCCGCTTGAGCGATCCTTCGAGATCGATCAGGTCGTGGAAGTGGGTCGCAAAGAGCGTCCGGGGGCCGGCGACCGCCTTCCCGTGCAGGAACTCCACCACCGCCCGGGCAATGGAACACCCGTCCAGCGTGCTCGTCCCCCGTCCGATCTCGTCGAGGACAACAAGGCTTCTCGCCGTCGCGTTGTTCAGGATGTTCGCGAGTTCCAGCATCTCGACCATGAACGTCGACTGCCCGGAGGCGAGGTCGTCGAACGCCCCCACCCGGGTGAAGACCCTGTCCACGATCCCGACGGTGGCGTGCCGGGCCGGGACGAAACTCCCCATCTGGGCCATGATGCAGCAGAGCGCCACCGCCCGCATGTAGGTGGACTTGCCGGCCATGTTCGCCCCGGTGATGATCATGACCTGGTCGCCGGCGGAATCAAGTTCCGTGTCGTTCGGGACGAACGGGACCGGGAGGTGCCGCTCCACCACCGGGTGCCGGCCGTCGCGGATGACGATACGACCGCTCTCCTCGATCACCGGGCGGGTGTAGCCGTAACGGGCGGCGACCTCGGCGAGTGCCGCATAGACGTCGAGCTGGCCCACCGCCCGGGCGGTCGCCTGGAGGCCGGCGACCTCCGCCGCGAGCGTCCGGATGAGTTCGGCGTAGATCTCCGCTTCGAGGGCGGTAAGGCGCTCTTCGGCGGTCGCGATCATCGCCTCCTTCTCCCGGAGGTCGGGGATCGTGTAGCGCTCGCCGTTCGCGGTCGTCTGCCGGCGTTCGTACTCCGGCGGCACCAGGGAGAGGTTCGGTTTCGTCACCTCGATGTAGTACCCAAAGACCCGGTTGTAGCCTACCTTGAGCGACTTGATCCCGGTCCGTTCCCGCTCCTGCTGCTGGAACTCCGCGATCCAGTCCTTCCCGGTCGTCGCGAGGTGCCGGAGTTCGTCGAGTTTGGCGTTGAACCCTTCCCGGATCATCCCGCCCGCCAACGCACGTGCCGGGGGGTCGTCCACGATCGCCCGGCCGACGAGGTCGATGACGTGACCGTGCTCGCTCATCGCGTCGAGGGCTTCGCGGACCAGGGCCGGGGCACTGGCGTCAAAGAGCATCTTTACGTCCGGGATGGCGCACAGAGAGTCCTTGAGCGTTGCAAGGTCCCGGGGCCCGGCGTTCCCGTAGGCGATCCTTCCCGCTATCCGTTCGATGTCGGCGAAGTCGCCGAGCGTCGCGCGGAGCGCCTGCCTCTCAAGCGCGTGCTCAAAGAACCACTCCACCGCATCGAGCCGTGCCTCGATGGCACCTTTCCCGAGCAGGGGGGCGATCAGGAACGACCGCATCGCCCGGCTTCCCATCGATGTCTCCGTGACGTCGAGCGCGGATAGCAGGGTGTTTGCGTCGCCCTCACCCCGGATGCCCGTCGTGATCTCCAGGTTCCGCAGGGTGATCGCGTCGAGCGCCATGTTTCCCGACGGAACCCGTGTCGAGAGCCCCGAGATGTGGGAGAGGGACGACTGCTGCGTATCCTGTGCGTAGCAGAGCGCCGCCCCGGCCGCGGCGATCGTGCCCGGCATCTCCGCGCACCCGTAGCCGTCGAGCGTCGCCGTCCCGAACTGTCCGCAGAGCCGCTCGTATGCCGCATCTGCGTCGAAGGCGTCGTCGCGGTAGCGGCTCACCGTCACCCCGATGGCTTCGAGACGGCCGGGAAGCCCTTCGCCGAGGCTCTCGGGGACGATCGCCTCCGTCGGGCGGTACCTGACGACTTCCGAGACGATCTCGGCGTAGTCGCGCCCGCCGCTCCCGGAAGAGACGAAGAACTCGCCGGTGGAGACGTCCAGGAACGCGAGCCCGAAGGTCTCGTTCCGGTCGGGGGCGACCGCCATCAGGTAGTGGGCGCCGGCTGAGGCGAGCATCGAGGAGTCGATCAGGGTTCCCGGAGTGATCACCCGGGTGACGTCCCGCTTCACCACGCCTTTTGCGGTCTTCGGGTCCTCCACCTGATCGCAGATCACCACCTTGTAGCCCTTGTTCACCAGGCGGGCGATGTAGCCGTCGGCGGCGTGGTGGGGGACGCCCGCAAGCGGCATCCTGTCGCCGTTCTTATCCCTGCCCCGGGCCGTCAGGGTGATGTCGAGTTCCCGGGCCACCACGCCGGCGTCCTCACCGAAGGTCTCGTAGAAGTCCCCCATCCGAAAGAAGAGGACGGCATCGGGGTATCGGGCCTTCGCTGCATAGTACTGCCGCATCGCCGGGGTTGGTCCGTCGGTCATCGTTTCTCCTTATAGAATCCGCACGGAGTCACATAAGGGTACTGTCCCCGAAATCGGCCGGAACGGGCTCCGATTTACTGCACCACTCCGGCGGCCCCCGGCAAATTAAATACGTCCGGAACGCGTACCTGGAACACGATACTGTATGTCGGCGACTATCGCAGAAAAGATATTCTCGCAACGGTGCGGGAGATCCGTCCGCGCGGGGGAGGTGGTGATGGCGCCGGTGGATGCGGCGATGATCCACGACATCACCGGTCCCCTGGCGGTTCGGGTCTTTTGCGAGATGGGTGGAGAGCGCGTATTCGATCCCGAACGGATCATTATGCTCTTCGACCACCAGGTGCCCGCCGACTCGATACCAGCTGCCGAGAACCATGTCTTCATGCGGCAGTTTGCGGATGAGCAGGGGATCCACAACTACGACCTCCTCGAAGGCGTCTGCCACCAGGTCGTGATGGAGAAGGGACGGGCGGCGCCGGGCGAGATCATCGTCGGGACCGACTCCCACACCTGCACCTACGGCGCGGCGGGAGCGTTTGCGACCGGGATCGGCTCGACCGATATGGGATTCGTGCTGAAGTTCGGGGCGCTCTACTTCCGGGTGCCCGAGAGCATTCTCGTCGAGGTTGAGGGTGCGTTCGGCAGGAGAGTCGGGGCAAAAGACCTGATCCTCTCCCTCGCCGGCGACATCGGCGCCGACGGGGCGACCTACATGGCGCTCGAGTTCACCGGACAGGCCATGCGCGAGATGAACATGGCTGGCCGGATGACCTGCGCGAACATGGCGATCGAGATGGGAGCGAAGGCAGGGATCGTCCAGCCCGATGCGGCCACCTGGGACTACGTCACCGCCCGCCGCGATATCGAACCGTTCGACCTTGCCGGCGACGCAGACGCAGCCTACCGGGAGCGGCGGCACTACGACGTCACCGACCTCGCCCCGCAGGTCGCCGTCCCCCACAACGTCGACAACGTCGTGGACGTCACGAAGGTCGCCGGGACGAAGGTCGACCAGGTCTTCATCGGCTCCTGCACGAACGGTCGCTACGAGGATCTCGCTGAGGCGGCCGAGGTGCTCGGGAACGCCGATCGCTTCGCCGACGGCGTCCGGGTGATCGTCATCCCGGCCTCGCGGACCGAGTACCTCAAGGCCCTCCGGGGGGGGCTCATCGAGCGGTTCGTCGAGGCGGGCGCCCTTGTGGAAGCTCCCTGCTGCGGTCCCTGCATGGGCGGGGCGTTCGGGCTCCTCGCTCCCGGGGAGGTCTCGCTCTCGACCTCGAACCGGAACTTCCGGGGCAGGCAGGGGAGCGCGCAGGCGTCGGTCTACCTCTCCTCGCCGGCGACGGCGGCGGCGAGCGCCCTCTACGGGGAGATAACCGACCCGAGGGAGGTGTGAATCATGCGAGTCTGGAAGTTCGGCGACGATATCGATACGGATGCAATCATCCCCGGGCGGTTCCTCACCATCTACGACCCGGCGGAACTCGCGAAGCACGCGTTCGAGGGGACGCGGGACGAGTTCGCGAAGGAGGCGCAGGAAGGCGACGTCGTCGTCGCCGGCAGCAACTTCGGGTGCGGCTCCTCCCGCGAGCACGCGCCGCTCGCGCTCCTCGGCGCCGGGGTGAAGGTCGTCGTCGCGAAGTCATTTGCGCGGATCTTCTACCGGAACGCCGTCAACACCGGGCTCCTGCCGCTGGTCTCTGCCGGGGCGGACAGCATCCGGGACGGCGAGACCGTCACGGTGGATATCGCCGCCGGCTACATCGAGGTGAACGGGAAGCACCTCGTAATCGAGCCGGTGCCCGGGTTCATGAAGGAGATCGTCGATGCCGGCGGCCTGGTGGCCTACGCGAAGAACCTGGATGAGGTGAAGACATGCAGCACAGAGTAGCCGCAGTCGGCGGGGACGGGATCGGCCCCGAGATCGTTGCTGCAGGGAGAGAGGTCATCGACGCCGCAGGAGAGCGTTACGGGTTCGATATCGCGTGGACGGAGTTCGATATCGGGGCCGACCGCTACCTCGCGACCGGCGAACTCCTGACCGAAGAAGACATCTGGGAACTCTCGAAGTTCTCCGCGATCTACTTCGGCGCCATCGGCGACGACCGGGTGAAGCCCGGGATCCTCGAGAAGGGCATCCTGCTTGCGATCCGGTTCCATTTCGACCAGTTCATCAACCTCCGGCCGATCAAACTCCTCGACGGCGTCATGACGCCGCTCGCGAACAAGCGCCCGGAGGATATCGACTTCGTCGTCATCCGCGAGAACACCGAGGACTTCTACGTCGGGATCGGCTCCCGGTTCGCCGGAAAACGCGAGACTAAGACCCTCGATGTCGTCCGCGAGATCTACAACGTCAGGTTCGGGCTGGACGTCGAGACCGACGCCGACGAGCTCGCCTACCAGATCGGTGTCGTCACCCGGGCGGGTGCGGAGCGGGCGATCCGCTACGCCTTCGATCTCGCGGAACGGCGGGAGAAGAAGGTCACGTCGGTCGACAAGGCAAACGTCCTCTCCGATATCTACGGCCTCTGGCGGGACGTCTTCACCGATGTCGCCACCGGATACCCGGACGTCAAGACGGAGTTCAACTTCGTCGACGCCGTCACGATGTGGTTCGTCAAGAACCCCGAGTGGTTCGACGTCGTCGTCACCCCGAACATGTTCGGCGACATCATCACCGACCTCGGCGCCATGATCCAGGGCGGGCTCGGGCTCGCCCCCGGCGGGAACATCAACCCGAACGGCACATCGATGTTTGAGCCGATCCACGGCTCCGCGCCGAAGTACCGCGGCCAGGACGTCGCGAACCCGCTCGCCACCGTCTGGGCGGGCTCGATGCTCCTCGACCACCTCGGCGAGCACGAGGCCGCGGCGGCAGTCCTCAGGGCGATCGAGAGGAGCATCCTTGAAGGATACGTTACCCGGGACATGGGCGGCGCGAAGAAGACGAGCGAGATCGGGCGCCACCTCGCGTCGCTTGTGAAGACGGTGTAGGGCCGCCGGCCCTTCTCCCCGCTTTTCCGTTCTTCGCGCTCTAACCGGGCCCCATCGCTATACTGCAAAAGTCCTCCCTCACGGATCATTCACTGGTCTCCACTGCCGGCAGGGCGCTGCAGGGGCTTCAGGACATCCCCGCAGAGCCCGTCTTTTATATCCCCGCACCACCATGATCTTGTAGAACGATGCAGGAAGAGCAGCAAATTCCGTGCGAGAATCCTCTCTGGCCCTGCGCGATGACCGGGGCGGTCGCCTGCCTTTCAGGGTTCGAGGACGTCGCCGTCATCGTCCACGGTTCGAGCGGGTGCTACTTCTACCCCGCGTCGCTTGTCGGGGTTCCCATCTACGGGACGTTCCTCGTCGAGAACGAGGTCATCTTCGGCACGGAGTCCCGCCTCGCGGAAGTGATCCGGGAACTCGCCGGCCGGTATCCCCGGATAGCCGTGGTCAACACCTGCGTGCCCGCGATCATGGGCGAAGATCTCTCCGCCCTCGCCCGCGACGGGGAAGTCCTCGTCGTCGACAGCCCCGGGTTCCTCGGCGACCTCGAGGCCGGCTACCACCGTGCGCTCGATGCGATCGCGCCGGAGGTCGACTCCGACGCTCCCGGCATCAACATCGACGGCATCTGCCGCACCGACCCCTTCTGCCGGGGGAACGCCCTCGAGGCGCGGCGCCTGCTCAGCCTCGCCGGTGTCAGTGTCGCTGCCACCTTCTGCCTCGACTGCTACGCCGCGACCCGTCGGGCGGCACCGTTCACCGTCGGGACGAACCCGGACCTCGCTAGCGGTGTCGGGACCTCTTGCGGCTCGCTTCTCGGCCTTGATGCCGTCGGCGAGACGTTCGAGCGGCTTAGCGCCAAGGTCGACGGCGTGGACCCCCGCCCGGTCTTGGATGAAGTTGCATGGGCCGATGCCCGGCTCCGGAAGGCCTGCGAAAAGTACCTCAGGAGGTTTGACCCTCCCCGGGTGGCGATCGCCACCGGAAACGCTTACGCCGCGTTTGCCGCCGACCTCCTCGACCGGTATCTCGGTGCCGAGATCGCCTGCGTCGCCGCCCGGAACGGTTCCTCCGGCGGCGGCATCACCCCTACGACCGATTTCTCGGTCATCGGGGAGATGATCCGAAACGCCGAACCCGACCTGATCCTCGGCTCCTCCTACGAAGCGTCGATCGCTCCCGGCGCTGCGTTCGTCGGGCTGACGCCGCCGCTCAGGGACAGGATCTCTCTCTCCTCCCACGCGGTCGCCGGGGTTGAAGGGGCGCTCCGGCTGATGGAAGAGGTGCTCAACGCCTGCATCAACCGGAACCGGCGCTCCGGAAGCGAAAGCACGGATCTCTTCTAGGAAACCGTTGATGTTCCCGGTGCCTTCCGGCCGATCGGATGACGCGGCCCTGATCGCGGTCCCCCTCATGCCGGGAGCGCGGCGCTGAGAAGGAGGGAGTTGCTCTGCCGGGCGATCGTCGGGAACCTCGCCCGTAACGCCGGGGTTCTTCCCGGGGACATCTGTATCGTCCTCCACGAACCGTCCGCCGAGAACCAGGCTGAGCACGGCGAAACGTTTGCGCTTTCCCGTTAAGCACGGGGCAGCCGCATCCGCCATAAGGTTTTTATGACCCGGTGAGCACAGGAGTGCCGTTCTGCTGGATAGGCAGATCGCAGTGAGGAGGTTATGAGATGACACATGGTGGTAGACCCGGCGCTCACGGGATGCTCCTTGAGCGGATGTTTGAACTTCTTGACGAGGACCAGGTGCGGCAGTTGACGGTCCGGATGATTGAGAACCGCATCAAGATGAAAGAGCACTGGATAGAGTTGATGCAACAGAAGGTCGAGACCTATAAGATGGCGCGCGACATGCTCCAGGCCGGCGTGAAGAAGTGAGTTGTGGCTCAGAGGCGCTCGGGGACGTGATGCCTCCGGGCTGGTTCTTTTTTGCGGTTGGATAATTGCAGGATGCGGGTGCGCCCTGCAACCGGCTGTGTTCACCCCGTGGGGCGCACCTGGCGTCGGCATGGCCATGCGGGCGATGACGGGGTTGGGGGTGCTGTCTCGCGTGAGGTTTTCAAGACAACCTGTCTCACAAGACTGGCGGATATAACATCCGAAGCATGAGGACTCGAAGAGAAGTCGCCGGCAGCCCGGGGAGTATAAACCTTAACGATGAATACTCTGGTATGGATCTTGTCATCAGGAGATACCGTGAAGACGATTATGCTCTCGTGTGTGACCTTGAGCGGGCGAACAGCCCGGGAGACTGCAAACCCGAGGTCTTCGTCCGGCAGGCCGGCGCCCTTTTCGCCGACACCTTCCTGGTTGCGGACTGCGGCGAGCGAGTGGTCGGCTACACCATCGGAGCTCTCGTGCAGCACCGCCGGACGACAGGATGGATCGTCCGGCTGGTGGTGGCGGAGGGCTACCGGCGCCGGGGGTTCGGGGAGAGCCTCGTTGCCGCCGTCATCGCCGGCCTGCGTGAGAGGGGGGCGGCGGAGGTGTACCTCTCGGTGGCACCGGGAAACCACGCTGCCCGGGCGCTCTATGAGGGGCACGGGTTTTTGGAGATGGATTTCTATCCGGGCTACTTCGGCGAGGGAGGCGATCGTTACATCCTCAGGAGGGACCTCGCCGGCCGGGAAGACTTAATCTGTCGGGATTGAGATTACTGTGATAGCATGCCCCTCACTCCGCTCCGTATCGGTGAAGCGTTCGAACCGGTGCCCCGGTTTCGGTCGTACCTCTATGCGTCCCTGGTCCTGGCCGTCGTCGCCTTCGTCCTGCCATGGCTCGCTCCCATCGTCATCTTCAGCCCGCTGCCCGTCGCTCTCGCCGTCGCCGTCCCGGCGCTCGCCATCGTCGCCTTCGTCGCTTACTGGATACCGCTCTACCACGAGAGCATCGTCTACCGGCTCACCGTCACCGAGGTGACCTGGCAGCGCGGGGTCTGGTTCCGCCAGACGGGGATCGTCCCCTACAACCGGATCACAAACGTCGATATCATCCAGGGCCCCCTGATGCGGTTCTTCTCCTTCTCAGCGGTCAGGGTGCAGACTGCGGGCTACTCGGCCCAGGCCCGGGCGGAGATCATCCTCAACGGGATAGCGGACCCGAAAGACCTTCAGGAGAAGATCATGAACTTCGTGAGGACTACCGGGCCGGTCGCTGCGACCGGAGGGGAGCCCGAAGGGGCGCCGGCCGCCGATGCGGTGGTGGAGGAACTCCGGGCGATAAGAAGGCTGCTTGAGAGCCGGCAGGAACGGTAGAGACCGCCTTTCAGATGCAGGGGGGAGGGACTACCTCCCGATAACAATGTCCCGCTTGATGACCAGCACCGGCTGGCGGGCGTTCTTGATCACGTACTCCGAGACCGTCCCGAGCAGGCGGTCGCGGATGTTCGACCGGCCGTGGGAGCCGATGACGATAAGTGAGGCTCCTTCCGCATCGGCCGCGGCCACAATCTCCTTTCCCGGGGTGCCGACGGGCGTCCGGATGGTCACTTTCAGGCCCCGCTTCTCGAGCGCCCGGCGGGTATCGAGGATCCGGTGCTGGATCTCTTCCCGGAGCTGGCGCTGGGTCTCGGTCTCCTGGTCGGGTACGGTTCCGAGGAACCCCTGCCCGCCGGAAGCGATCAGCGCGACGTCCTTTGAGTCGATGACGTGGACGAGGACCACCTCCCGGGTTCCTGCCTCCTGCAGCGCGGGGATGTAATCCAGCACTTTCATGGAGGGTTCTGAAAAGTCTGTGGGAAACAGGATGCGTTCAAACATACTCTGGCACTCACTCCTGTATTCCCTCTCCGCGCATCGGATATTTAAGCATACGGTCGGCAGCAGGCATCCATCTCACCCCCGCTGCTTCTCCCGGATAAGGATCCTCCACCGATGCAGCATCCGCTGGAGGCCGGCGGTTCCCACAGGCGCCGGATACGGATAGGGGATGGCCGCCCCGTCCGGGTCGGCGGTGAGATCGAGGGCTTCTGCGCACTCGGTGCAGATGGCCTCCGCGCCCGGATCGCCCCTGAGCATGGGGTGAGGGGACTGGAAGTGCACGCGGCTCCCGGCAATATCGGCAAACCGGCCGAGCATCGCGGCCTGAAAGGCGTGCTCCTCTTCGATGGCGGCCGAGGCGTCGACGCCGCAGATGCGGCCGACCTCTTCGAGGAACCGGCACGTCCCCGCAAGGCCGGTAGGGAACGAGTCCACATACGGCGTGCCGAGCCTCCGCTCGAGGTCTTCGCCGACCGGCCGGAGCGCCGGCTCCCGGAGGATGTTCACGGCGGCCGAGCCGAGGCGCTCGACATCCCCTGTCTCGATTCCCCGAACGAACCGCAGATTGACCCCGATACCGAGCCGGCCAAGGAGGCGCGCGATCTCGGCCGCGTTCTCGTCGACGCCGTACTCCAGGTTCTTCTCGCCGACGAGGTTTGCCGAGAGGGTTGTCCCGGCCGCCGGCCGGGCGAGCGAGGCGACCGTGGAGAGGGCATTCCTGATGCCGGCCTCAAAGACCCCGCCGAGGAACCCTGCGGTCGGCACGGCGATCACCGGGACACCCCGGTCTTTCGCACAGACGGCTTCGGTGTCGTCTCCTATCGTCTCGACGATGCAGGTCGAGAGGACGAAGATGGAGGCGGGCGAGAGGGAGAGCGCCCGCGTCAGGGTCTTCTCCAACGCCTCTTCGCCCCCGAAGATGATGCCGTTCTCTGTTAAACGGGTGGAGAGGAGGCGCGGAACTTCGAGCCGGTCGTTCGAGAGCAATGTGGCGTGAAGGAGGGAGAAGTTATGGTGCGTGCATCCTGCCGGACCGTGGATGATAGAGATGGCGTCCCGTATCTCTGTCGTCACCGAGAGCGCCCCGGTTAGGGTGCATCCCTCAAACCTGGACGAATTCGAGGGCGAAGGATTCGAGTTCATCCATCTCGAGGGGTGTGGGGATGCTCGTCGTCTCGTTCCCATAGATCGTGCGGGCAAGTTCCTGGTAGACCGCCGCCTGGTCTGATTCGGGGGCGTACTCGACGACTGTCTGCTTCTGCAATTCCGCAACCTGGACAATCCTTGAGCGGGGGATGTAGGCGATGAGCCGGGAGTTGATCCGGCGGGCGAACTCCTCGACCAGTTCCTGCTCCCCCTCGATGTTCTTCGCGTTGCAGATCACGCCGCCGAGCGTGCACCTGCTCCGCACCCGGCGCGAGAGGCGGGCGATGGCTTTTGCGATGTTGTTTGCCGCATAGACGGACATCAACTCGCCGGAGGTGACCAGATAGATCTCCCGGGCGTAGCCCTCGCGCATCGGCATCGCGAACCCGCCGCAGACGACGTCACCGAGAACATCGTAGACGATCACGTCGCCCTTGAGTGCGTTCAGGCGCTCGAGGAGCTGGAACGTTGCGATGATCCCCCGGCCGGCGCAGCCGATTCCGGGCTCGGGCCCGCCGGCCTCCACGCAGCGCACGCCCCGGAACCCCTCGTAGACCACGTCGTCGGCGGTGATGTTCTCGTCACCGCGCTCCCGGATGAGGTCGAGAACCGTCGGGATCCAGGTCCCATGCATCAGCATGCGGGTGCTGTCGTGCTTCGGATCGCAGCCGATCTGCAGGATGTCGAGCCCCTCTCCCGCGAGTGCTGCCGACAGGTTCGCTGCAGTGGTGGATTTCCCGATTCCCCCCTTCCCGTAGAGGGCGATCTGTTTCATTGTTTCTACTATGCGCTTGCATGGGTAATTAGGTGTCGGATGCGGTTTGCATCATGGCTCTATATATTCTTTGTTGTATTCAGGTTCGCATCTCTAAACAACTCTTTTCCTGAAGTATGCAATACATTATATTCTTTTAATAATTAGGCTGTTATTATTTGATTTTTAACTTTAGAAAAGTATATATTAAACTGTTTGAAACTCCTTGTACTGCAGAGGGAAAACGACTCATGGACCCACGATTCCGATCACGGTTGGTTGCGGCGACTATTCTCATCGTCGTCGTTTGTTCGGCCTTTTCAGTGAGCCCGGTTGCTGGTTTCCGTCTGGAGAACAGGGATGGGAGCGGCACCGAAGCGGCACTTGCGGAGGCCCTGGTGCTACAGCAGAGCACCAAAATTCGAGAAGAGTTTCTGGAGGACCTTACTGTCTACATCGACAGCAGGAGTGAAGTGTTCAGGCAGGAGGGCGTGTCCGGGGACGTGAGCGGGGTCTACGTCCCCGAGGAGAACGCCATTTACATCCGGTCGGACAGGGATCCGGCGCGAGCCGACGAGGTCTTTGTCCAGCAGGTGGGCTACCGCGTCTACCACACGATGGAATTTGGGGAGAGTAAGACGTTTGCGGCGCTTGCGGAAAACCCTGGCACCTACCTGGCCCGGATCACCGCACCCGCCGGTGAGGAGAGGGAGGCGGCGATCTTTGCCGAGGCCTTCATGCTCTACCACACCTCCCCGGAGGTCCTGAAGGAGTATGCCCCGGAGGTTCACGCCTACATGGACCTGCTCGCAAAGAACGGCGGGGACAGGGCGGCAGTGGACGACCTGTACGCCGTCCACCAGCCGGAGTGATCCGGCAGGTTCCTTTTTCTCCGGGAGAGCCGGGTCGGTTTGCCTCAGGGGAACGTCGTTTTTCGGTGCCCGGGTTGTGGACGTGCGCCCCCTTCAGTCTTCGAGGGCATCCCGGGATGCTTTTGCCGGGAGGGGGACACCCCCTCCCGACCCCTCCCCCGCGTGGCGATACCCACTGGAAAGCCGTTTCAACATCCTGGCCCCGGATGATAGAAACCCTGGATACAGGTGTTCCAATCAGGATGTATCGAAGGTCTGCAGCCCCTTCAACCTTCTCCAGCGCTCCCGTGAGAGCGCCGCCTATCGCCATGCACTGCCCGCCCCTCGCGGGGGGCGGAACGACTTCCCCGCAGGTGCGGGTTGCGACGTTCCGCAGGAACGGAGCATGAGCACCGCAGGTGCGGGTTGCGACGTTCCGCAGGAACGGAGCATGAGCACCGCAGGTGCGGGTTGCGACGTTCCGCAGGAACGGAGCATGAGCACCGCAGGTGCGGGTTGCGACGTTCCGCAGGAACGGAGCATGAGCACCGAAGGTGCGGGGTGCGATGGGCCATAGGGCCGGAGCATGAGCACCGATAGGTGCGAGTAACGACTGTCGGAACGACAGGAGTTCGAGAAGGCCGAAGGCCTTTGCTGTGCGATGGGCCATAGGGCCGGAGCATGAGCACCGCAGGTGCGGGGTGCGATGGGCCATAGGGCCGGAGCATGAGCACCGATAGGTGCGGGGTGCGATGGGCCATAGGGCCGGAGCATGAGCACCGATAGGTGCGGGGTGCGATGGGCCATAGGGCCGGAGCA
>Ga0208041_1000039_pt1 | contig 185715 bp, 126 predicted proteins | sample AD_SCU002_MetaG_FD_184453 | JGI IMG/M metagenome (GOLD analysis project Ga0208041, IMG submission 184453) | Active sludge microbial communities of municipal wastewater-treating anaerobic digesters from China - AD_SCU002_MetaG (SPAdes) (version 2) | ecosystem: Engineered > Bioreactor >... | reverse complement strand
CCCTTTCTTTGACGTTTACCCTCGTAATAGCTCAAGCTGGAAGGCTTAACTTCCGCTTATGATACTATTCAAACTTAGAAAGGGCGATCCATCTGACTCACAAGCTGATGCAACGGCATCGCTTACTAGGGACGACGATCTACCCAAACTAACGCACTCCTCACCTACCCTTTATGATAGTTTACGCTATGATTCTACTCCCTTTAGGGTAAAGCCCATAGCTTTTGGTAGCTATTGTACGAGGGGGACGGGGGGACTGACTCACTTTTCAATCAATCAAAGTTAGTCACAGTAAGGCTTTTAATGCTCTCGAATATCTTGAGATTTAGAGCTTGGATTTTTACTTCAGTGTGCCGTAAAGCGAGTTATAAAAAGGTTTTACGGCGCTTTTTCATTAGTTGTAATATTTTTAGTTTTTTCAACATCGATAAATATCCATGTTTAAGCACTGATCATAAAGCTTTATCAGCTATTCTTTAAAAATTGCTTGGTCTAAAAATTATCGATTTTTGGGTGATATAAAAAACTGTCAGCTTCGCTATTTACCTTGTATTTATGATTGTTTAATGTCACATTCATTTTTGAGTCAACACCCCCGTCCCTGCGACTCAAATGGAGGGAGGGGTTTTGTGTGCTTCAATCTAGTGGCTTGTAGCGTTGACAAGTGCGCCTTTCAATACTATAAACACAGTAAATTAATTTTGGAGGTATTCATGAGCCTTAATGTAAAACGCTTTTTGAGTATGACTGCTCTTGTATTATCCTGTGTAATGTTATTTCAGGCATGTAGTCCTAAAACTGCTAAAAATGACGATACAAATCAGGGCAAAAAGATTAAAGCTGGTTTTATTTATGTAGGTCCTGTTGGTGACTATGGCTGGTCTAATGCTCACGATGTAGGCAGAAAATTTGTGGATGACAAGTTTGATTGGCTCGAAACCACCTATGTGGAAGCTGTTGCTGAAGCCGACACTCCCCGCGTGATTGATCGCCTGATCATGGAAGAAAAATGTGATGTGGTTTTTACCACCAGTTTTGGCTTCATGGATGCCACCATTGAAGCTGGGAAAAAATATCCCGACAAGAAATTTATGCACTGCTCGGGATACAAGCAAGCTGAAAACGTCGGCACTTATTTCACCGATCTTTATCAAATGTATTATCTGAACGGTTTAATGGCGGGTGCTCTTTCTGAAAGCAAGATTATTGGCTATGTGGGCGCTTTCCCCATCCCCGAAGTGGTCCGTCATATCAATGCTTTTGCCATTGGTGCAAAAGAAGTTCAGCCCGACATTGAAGTGCGCGTAAAATGGATCAACGCCTGGTACGATCCTGTTAAGGCCCGTGAAGCTGCTGAAGCCCTCATTATTGAAGGTTGTGACGCTTTAGCATTTACGGAAGATTCTCCTGCAGTGATCGAAGTAGGCAAAGATCATACCGAAAAAGGCAAGCAAATCTACACTTTCAGCCACTACAGCCCAATGCAGCAATATGGTGAAAATACTGTAGTCAGTGGACAGCTTTGCGATTGGGGTTTGATGTATGAAGAAATCCTCCAAAACATCTATAACGATAAATGGAAAAACGAAGATATGCTCTGGCTTGCCAATAAAAAGACTGCTTTGCTGGGCGGAAGCTTTGATGAACAGATCAATAAAGTTTTTGTCGATCCTTTAAAAAACAAGAAAATCAACGATCCCATTCTGGGCCAGCTCTCAATTTATGATTTAGTCATGAAACGTATGGATCAGTATATGGAGCCCACTCTTTTACATGAACCCTTTACAGGTCCTATCGTGGATCAAAAAGGTGTCTTGAAACTCAAACCCAACGAAAGAGCCACCGTAGAACAGCTCTGGACGATTGATTGGTTTGTAGAAGGCGTCGTTGGCGAAATTCCTGCCAATTAAGTTAGCTAACAACTAAGGATGTCAGCAGGGCTTTCTTGCGAATGAAACGAATACAGGAGCTTGAGCTCAAAAGGATTAGTAAAGCTTTTCCCGGAGTCCAGGCTAATCAGGATATTGACCTGAAGATTCGTTCGGGCGAAATTGTTGCCCTTTTAGGTGAAAACGGCGCAGGAAAAAGCACGCTGATGAATATTTTAAGTGGTATTATCCTTCCGGATTCGGGTCAGATTTTCATCAATGGATCTCCGGTCCGAATCCGGAACCCCAAGGATGCCATCCATTTGGGCATCGGCATGGTACATCAACATTTTATGCTGATTCAGGCGATGTCGGTAGCAGAAAATATAGCTTTAGGTCTGAAACATCTTAACTTTCTTTTTCCTCTAAAACGAGTCAGGGAACAATTAGTCGATTTTGCCAAGCAGTATGGCTTTGACATTTCCCCTCGGGCAAAAATCTGGCAACTCTCGATTGGTCAACAGCAACGCGTTGAAATTCTCAGAGTTTTGATGCAGGGAGCTGATTTGCTGATCCTGGATGAGCCAACTTCGGTGCTAACTCCCCTTGAAATTGAGGATTTGTTTGGGACTCTTCGAAAAATGAAAGCAGAGGGTCATGGGGTGCTCTTTATATCTCACAAGCTGGATGAAATAAAAGCAATCAGCGACCGAGTCATTGTGATGAGAAAAGGTAAAATAGTGGCAGAAGGTATCACCGCAGAGCTAAGCAATGAAGACCTTGCCAAATGCATGGTTGGGAAAGATCTCGACTTGAGTTTGCCCGAAAAAAAACACCCCCCGGGAGAGCTTTTATTGGAAGCAAGTAACCTTCATATCCGCAACTCCTACGGTGCTTTTGCCATTTCTCAGCTCAATTTCCAGCTTCACAGGCACGAAGTCCTGGGCATTGCCGGGGTTTCAGGGAATGGTCAAAAAGAGCTGGCAGAGGGTTTGACAGGCCTTCTTCCCGTAGCTAAGGGGGAAATCCGACTCAAGGGAGAAAACATCACCAATTTGCCTCCCAAACAACTGCTATGTCGTGGGATGGCGCATATCCCGGAAGAACGTTTGAGTTTTGGGGTAGTGCCCAGTATGATGATTTTTGAAAATACCGCCCTAAAGGAGTATGACCGCAAGACCTTGTCTCCTAAAAAATGGTTGGATTTTGCGCGAATGAAGACCATGGCTCAAAAGATTATTCAGATCTTTCAGGTGAGTGCGTCTTCAGTAATGGTCACCACCAAAACCCTCTCGGGAGGCAATATTCAAAAGTTGATCCTGGGAAGAGAAATGTGTCGAAATCCTGAAATCATTGTGGCAGCCCATCCCACCTATGGTCTTGATGTGTCTGCAACACAGGATATCCGCAGGGAATTGTTGAAAAAAAGAGAAGAAGGATCGGCTATTTTGCTGATATCGGAGGATTTGGAAGAGCTCCTCGCCATGTCCGACCGTATAGCTGTGATGTATAAGGGGCAGTTTATGGGTATCGTGGATCGAAAGGAAGCAAATGCCACTCAGCTTGGTCTGATGATGGCAGGAATCAAATCCACTGGAGCTGAGTCATGATCCAGTGGGTACCTCGCTACGAGAAAAATATCTGGAAAAAAACCTTGATTTTATTTATATCTTTGGCGTTTGCCTGTTTGCTATCCAGTTTGATTTTTCTTTTTGTCAAAGCTTCTCCCCTGCTTGCCTTGCAAAAGATTTTTTTTGGATCCTTTGGTAGTATTTATGGAATGAAAGAAACCATCACCAAGGCCATCCCCTTGATGCTGATAGGAATTGGTTTGGTGGTGGCTTTTCGTGCTCGTTGCTGGAACATTGGAGCTGAAGGGCAACTGCTGGCTGGTGCTATTGGAGCCACCTGGATTGCCCTGCGCGTGGGGCCTCTCTATTCCGCCTATCTCATTATTCCCATGATGCTTTTGACAGGTTTTAGTTTTGGAGCGTTTTGGGCTTTGATCCCTGCGGTATTGAAAAGCAGGTTTGGTATTAATGAAACGATTGTGACGCTGATGCTAAACTATATTGCCGCGGAAATTGTACAATACCTGGTGCTGGGCCCCTGGAAGGGCAAAACGCAATTTGGCTTCCCTTATACCGATCGCTTCCCTGCTTCGGCGTATTTGAACTCCATCCCCGGTACGCGCATTCATTGGATCAGTTTGCTTCTGGCGATAGCCTTTGCTTTTCTCACCTGGTTTATCCTCAACAAAAGCCGTTGGGGCTTTGAGGCTCGGGTAGCAGGAGAAAATCCATCTGCGGCAAGATATGCAGGGATTTCCATCACTCGCACCGTGATTTTGGTGATGCTCTGGAGCGGAGGACTTGCTGGTTTGGCCGGGGTGGGAGAGGTAGCTGGAATTCACAGATACTTGACTTATCCTACTGCGATTTCCTCGGGCTATGGCTTTACTGCGATCATTGTGGCCTGGCTTTCTCGTCTAAACCCCCTGGCTGTGCTTTTGTCTTCTATCTTTTTTGCTGGAATACTGGTGGGAGGGGACGCTATCCAAACTTCGATGGGGCTTCCTTTTGCTACGGTAAATATTTTTAATGGTATGCTTTTGCTTGCTCTGATGGCTGGTACTTTTCTTTCTGAGTATAGGCCAGTGATCCGAAGAAGGTGAAGAAATAGGATGGATGTAGTGTGGCTGGCTCAAGTGTTGAATCGTGCCTTTATTGCAGGCACTCCCCTATTGCTTGGCACCCTGGGAGAAATTGTGACTGAACGATCCGGGGTCTTGAACCTGGGCATGGAGGGTATGATGGCGGTTGGAGCTGTGACTGCTTTTATGGTGGGCTTCCTGACGGGTCAACCCTGGCTGGGCTTTTTTGCGGGTGCTTGCTGTTCGGCAGTGTTTTCTCTGATCCACGCTGGCATTTGTGTGGGGCTCAAAGGAAAACAGGTGGTTTCGGGTCTTGCCCTCACCATGCTGGGCCTGGGTTTGAGTGGTTTGCTGGGAAAAGCCTTTGTGGGCAAACCTCTGGCAAATCGCTTCCCTCAATGGTCTGTTCCTGGCTTGAATCGCCTTCCTGTGCTTGGACAGGCTCTTTTTACCCAGGATCCTTTGTTTTACTTTTCCCTGCTTTGTGCTTTGTTGGTCTGGATCTTGATCTATCGCACCCGCTGGGGTATGCAACTTCGAGCAGTAGGAGAAAACCCTATTGCTGCTGATGCCATGGGTATATCTGTGGGAAGAATGCAAACCCTGGCGATTATGCTGGGTGGTTTTCTGGCTGGTTGCGCTGGAGCCTATATCTCTCTGGTCTATATGCCTACCTGGATGGAAGGTATTATTGGAGGCAGAGGTTGGATTGTGATTGCACTGACCATTTTTGCGGGGTGGAATCCTATTAAAGCGTTTGGGGGTTCGTATCTCTTTGGAGGGATTTATGTGTTGCAATATCTTTTGCAACCCTTTGGTTTCCCCCCCAATTTATTGATGATGCTTCCCTACCTTTCCACCATTGGAGTCTTGATTATTGGCTCAAGGCAGGCACGTATCTCCAAAAAAGGTGCTCCCGCCCATTTAGGGGAGACTTTTATCAAAGCGAATTAATGACCAGGGCGTTTTATCTATTGGAACCGTGAAGGGTCTGGTATAGGATTCAAAACTAATAGCTACCATAAATACAGACCCTTCTTTTGGCAAGTCACATGAAAAATCAATTTCTTGCCCATGAAACGTGCTGTTATCCTTGTTGAGGGTGATTTGGATTCTTTTTTGTTGCAGTTCCTGATCTTCGAGCAGTTGATACCATACGATCTTGGCGTGATAATGGATGCCAGGTAGCCCCCTGTTGGGAGCAACTTTGATTTTAACATGAAGTCGATTGGCATCCAGGGAAAGCTGTTTGAAATAAAAATCGGCATTTCGAAAAATCTCTTTTGCTATGAAGTCTCCCTTTGGGTCCAATATTACCCTACTCATGGTATCTCTTTTGCAGAATAACTCGTTTTTTCTGAGAAATGCTTTTAAAAATTGACCAATCATGGGTGTTTGACTTGTGAAGGCTGACAAAGCCTTGCTTTTTGCCATATAAGTTTCCTTGTTGAGTGGGTAATCCTCCCAGGTTAAGGTGTCAAGTAATAGGGATGGAGGAGGAATTAATCCAAGCTCTGGATGCTCTCCCCAGGGTCTTGGCCATGATAGTTTCCCCTGATGAATCAGATATTCATACACCATCACCTTGTCAAGCCAATCTTGCCCCATCTCACGCAAAATTTCGAGCTCAGTATATAGAAATGCTGTACTTGCCCAATGGTCTGGATGAAAGTCGTATATGGAGGGAGTAATAATGGTTTGGGGTTGTACTTGCTGTAATATTTGCCTTAAGTCGTCCGATAGTTGGGCTCCAGTGTTAGGAGCTAAATGAGTAAAACTATTATCATAGGGAGAAAAATCCTTTCGAGTGTGTGGAGATCTGAAAGCGCTGTCAAAGTGAGAAAACCACAAGCGATGGATGGCTCCATCGGGGTAAGATAAAAATATAATGTTTTCCTGGGGTAAACCCAGGGAAGTCAGAGCTTGAACGCTTTCTCTTTGACGTTCATATCCAAGGAGAATTCGGTTGTTTAAAGAGCGATGATATTCTTGCTCAGATGTTTGTATATAGTCACCAAAACCTTCACCATTGGTAACAAACACAAGATACACTTCGGCGCCTAACTCAAGTGAATCATGTATTAAGCCTGCGCTAGATAATATTTCATCATCTGGATGAGGAGCAAGAATCAAGATTCTGTGGGTCTGCCAGGGATTAAAAAGCTCCAGGGTTTGGAGCTTGAGCCAGCTCCGATACCAGTGAAGCTTTCTACCAAAAGGACCCCATTGAGTTTCTCTTAGAAACAAAACAACAAGAATACAACATACTGTTACAATTAGGGTGTTTTTAAAGTTTTTTGACATAAGCGAGTTTGAATACTTTTTCTTTTATCCAGTTTTGCCAAAGATAAGTTCTTTTTCTGGCATATTCTTTGAAACCAAACTTCTGGTATAAGGCACAGGCTTTTTGGTTGAAGGAGGTGGTATGCAAATGAACTCCTGGAACCCCTCTTTCCTTAAGCACTTGGAATGCCTGTTTCAATAAGGCGGAACCGACTCCCTTTCCCTGAGCATTGGGGTCCACGTTGATATGTAATATTGCTGGGGCTTCCTTTTCCAGGGCAAGCCCACCAAGAGGACAGAAAAGCTGATCTAAAGCAAATCTTAGCATAAATTTCAGAGACTTTGGACCCAGGTGATAGCATCCTTTGAGCAAGCGGGGTAGCACTCGGAAAGGTAGGATGCGATAAAAAAAGAGCTGTTTGATTTTGTCAGATTGGGGAGCAAAGAGAATATAGCCAAGTATTCGCCCTTGCTCTTCAGCTACCATAGCATTTTCGAGAGGAGGAAGGAGATAGACACGATAGGCTAAGTCAAAATACAGGGAGGAATCTTCCCAAAACACTGAAGCAGAGGACCCCAAAAGAGCTGTCTGGAAGGTAATCCTTTGGATAGCAGGGATATCAGCTATCCTGGCTGATCGCAGGTGCATGGTCTTGGTTCTCGCTTGATATCATGGTGCAGGTCGGTAAAAAAAGACAGCTCGGGGTACAGTATAAGCTTCTTGATTGTTGAGATGTCCTACAAAATCTCCCTTCTCGGTAATGTGGAGCTGACCATAAGAGAAGCTTTGGGCAGAAAAATCCAGGGGAGGAAGCTCTATTAGCTTTTCTCCGCTTAGTTTATCCAAGGCAATGATAGAAGCGTCTCCCATCAACAATACCCATCGTTTTTGCAAGCTGTCGTAAAGCATATCCAATACGGGGGCGTCAAATTGCTGAGTCCAGAGTATTTTGTTGGCGTTCATATCCAGGAGGCTCAAAGATTTGGGAAGATCTATTTCTCCTAATAGAAGCTCTTCTTGAATGATCATGGGCCCTGTAGGGATTTCGCTTGCGATTGCTTTGGAAGTGGCAAACTGAAATGAATTCAACACCTCACCATTGCTTTTATCGATATGCTCTACAAGAAACAAACCCTCTTTTTCGTAGTTTTCGAGGGGATAGGCACGAATGATGTGGTACAGCTGATCTTCTTTGCTAATCACGGGAAAAGAATCAGCAATATCATACCAGGCTTGATGGTCGGGGCCATAATACTTGCGCCATACTTCTTTGGACTCCTGCATATCGACACAAGCCATCACATGGGAGGAAGTTTTTTCTCTTTCGTAACTGCGATAGTAAAGGTAGTTTTGGTCCGTCACCAAATAAGAAGCAAAATTGGGCATATGAAAAGTGTCTTTGGCCTTTTCCCCCACTTTGAATTGAGCAAGTTGAGCATATCTTGCCAAGTATAACGAAGAGGCATCTTTTGCGAAAACATGTCTTCCTGGGGTGATTCCATCCAAGAGAGCTCCGTATTTTTTGGTTGAGATGGTGTCTTGGGTGGTATGTTTTGGAAGTAGGGAATCGGTGGGTAAGGAAATTTGAAAAAAACGCAGACGACTATTTTTGACATAAAAATACTGCAACTTGGAGGCTTCCTGGCTGGGATAAATTCCATGGAGAAGAATCATTTCCTTGCTTGGAATCATAAACTTTGCCTGGGGCTGAGTTGTGGAAAAAGAAAGCTGAAGCAGACCAAGATCGGTAGAAAGCAAAAGGTGCTCGCCCAGGACTTGACTCTGGGATATAGAAACCGTCTCCAATTGACCCCACAGGGCTCCCTGGTCACTTTTGAGCTTGATGGGAGGAGCAGAGTTGGATGCGCAAGCTGAAAAAAAGAGCATAGCCAGTAAAAAAGTCATAACTCGCATGGTTCGGACGTGGTACATATAATGAATCCTCCTTATGTGCATGCTCCAATATTATAGTCACTAAAAAAACAGAATAAAGACTTGAGGAGTTCAAGAAAATATGGGCTTGTGATAGAATAATAGATAAATCGAAGGAAAGGCTGGTAGCAATGATGTATCGACTTTGGTGGGTAGATGTCGAAACCACTGGTCTCGATCCTTTGCGCGATGAAATCATTGAAATAGCTATGTTTCTCACTGAATGTGATCCACAGAGGAAATGGCTTTCGCCCGTTAGCCAGCTGTACACAGGTCTTCAGGAGCCTTCCTGCCCCATTTCCCCTGAAGCTTCAAGGGTCAATGGTCTCACTTTGGAGCATCTGCAAGGGAAAAGGCTGGATATGGAACTTCTCAAAAAAATTGTGCACGAAGCAGACGGTTTTGTGGCTCATAATGCTTCCTTTGATAAGGGTTTTGTTGAGATGATCCTGCCTGAGGTAAGAAACAAAATGTGGTTTTGCTCTATTGCTGGAATAGAATGGAAAAAATGGGGTTTTGCTTCAGCAGGTCTTCAATCTTTGCTTCGAGCTCATCATATTTTTCCAAGCAGAGCGCATCGGGCAGAAAGTGATATTCAGTCCTTGTATTTATTGTTGCAGGAGCACAATCCCCTGGATAAAAGCTATTTTTGGGAAATGTGGGACAACTCTTATCATCGCTTTCTATCAAAGCAAAAACCCCCCGCTTTCGCAGGGGGCGGTGGAGAAAAAAGCTTTTAACTACTTACTACCAAACGATGTAATGCGCAACAGCTGTTTTTTGCTCTCTGTTGACAGGTCCATAAAGGGTAATGCGGGTATCGGTTTTTAGGTCCTCAGGAAACACAAAGCGATTGCCTCGGATGAAGCCAGTCCATTCATAATACTTTACTTCGAGAGTGATTTCGTCGTTTAGTTTGAGTTTCAAGGTCATTTGTTCCAGATTGATTTCGGTGACAAGACCCTTGATGCCTTCAACAGGAACAGGAGGATTGCCGCGACCAGGATCGCCAGGACCAGGATTGGGATCGCCAGGGCGTTCGAATTTGCCAAAAGCCACCAGATGTGCTTCCATTTTCATTTCTTCGGGGTTGATGGGGCCCATAACAAAGACTTCTTCGCCATCTTTGAATTCTTCGACTTTGGAAGGTTTCATGTCGCGAATAAAACGTGTTTTGTCAGAATAGCTGACTTGGAAGGTTTTTTCGTTTCCTTCGGGATCTTTATGTTTGAGTTCAAAACTCAGGGTTTCGAGGTTGAGTTTGCTCATGATACCTTTGATCAGAGGTGGACCACCACGGTCGGGGTCGCCACGACGTTCGAATTTGCCAAAAGCCACCAGATGTGCTTCCATTTTCATTTCTTCGGGGTTGATGGGGCCCATAACAAAGACTTCTTCGCCATCTTTGAATTCTTCGACTTTGGAAGGTTTCATGTCGCGAATAAAACGTGTTTTGTCAGAATAGCTGACTTGGAAGGTTTTTTCGTTTCCTTCGGGATCTTTATGTTTGAGTTCAAAACTCAGGGTTTCAAGGTTGAGCTTGCTCATGATACCTTTCACCAAAGGTGGGTCCTTGCGTTCTCGGTCGCCAGGGCCAGGATCTGGATTGCCTGGAGCAGGACCCCATGCAATCACTTGAGCAGTGATGGTTTTATCATCTTCACCCACGACTCCACTCACTAAAACACCTAAATCATTACTTAGCTGGCTTGAATCAGCTTTTTCACCATCGTTGATAAATACGGTTTCTTCGTTAAAAACAACCTTCCAGCTTTGCTTTTCAGATTTCAGTTCAAAGCTTTTTGCTTGAAGATTTAACTCCTGGACTATTCCACGGAATTTGCCCTTTTTGGGGGCTGCGAAACCGCTTCCCACAATGCTAAGTGCCAGAACTGTCACTAAAAGCACACTCCAAAGTTTCCTCATTTTTTAGCCTTCCTTTCTATTTTCAAACATTTCTCAAAATAAAATTTTCATGTTTTTCTTTTATACCCTCTTAGGAGTATTTTAGTTACGAATCAACTATTTTTTTTGATTTTTTTCCTTGTGGGCTTCTGTGCTATACTTTTAGATAAGTTGTTGTGCAATTTGAGTCAAAATAAGGAGTGATGAGTGATGGAATATCTAATTCCTATTGGAATTTTGGCACTCTTGGGTCTCATGGCCTTTTTGCTTACTCGATCCAATAAAAATGCCACCAAGCTCTTGCAAGAGCTTGCAAAGCAGGAAAATTGGGAATACACCAAGAAAAATGGCACTTTTGACGGTCTTTTTGAATTCAAGGGTCAGTTTAATCCAGAGCAAAGCTGGACTTTGACAGCTTTTGACCGGGCTTCAGAAAATAGATTAAACACCAGCAATTTGACGAGTAATGTTTCTGGTCCCTACACTGAATGGTCTATCTCTTTACCCAGTATTAAAACTGAGCTTTTTATGATGCCCAAAGACCCCTCCATGAAAATGGTCAATGAAGAAAAGCTTCTTCAAATGCTGAAACCCATATGGAAAAGCATGGGACTTAATGCAGATCAATGGGTGCAGTATAAAAGTTCTGATAGTGATATACAAAATGCTTATCTTATATTGTCTGATCAGCCTGAGCTCGCTCAAAAGCTCTTTTCTTCAGCTTTTGAAGAAAACTTAAAACCCCTGGCGCAATTAAACTTCGGGCTTCGACCTGCTTTTCGTGTCCAAAATGGAAAGGCTGAAGTTCAAATCAGAAAAGTGCTCCGCAAACCCGAAGAAATTAAAGATCTGGTGAGGCTTGGAATAGTCTTTTCAGAAACCTGCATCAAGTAAATTCCTAAGGAGAAAAGACAAGATGCCCAATTTTAAATGCTCAAAAAATGAGAAAGAACTTGGCAGATGGACTACCAATCTTATACCCCATGGAGGCGGAAGATATACTGGGCAACTGGTTCTTACCAACCAACGTGTGGTTTTTCATGCCCAGTTTAATACTTCGCTGGCGGGAGTGATTGGAGATTTATTTTTTCATAGCTCGGATGCTGGCACCTTTATCACCATTCCAAAAGAAGATATTGTAGCTATTGAACCTGTAATCAGCCTTCTCAACAAGCGCCTCATCCTCAATACTAGCAATGATCAGACTTATGTGATTGACAATGGTATGCTCCCAGTGCAGGGCATACTTGATGCTTTCAAAAAACAACAATAATCCACTTATCAAACCATGTCTGAAAAAACCAATATCCTCCTGCTTTCGAATGCCAATCCATGCTATACCGAGGGAAATCATCGAGATGTTCAAGCTTGTTTTGGTCTTGATGCCTTGCCTTTTTCCATCATCACTTGTTTTTTGCACCACAAAAAGAAAGAAACTCTGCTAAATCCCGTCAAAGAAGACTTGCTTAATTTACAGCTATATTCTGTGCTCAATGAGACAAGGATTGATGCGGTAAAAATTGGGGCTTTGCTTAGTAGAGAAAACGCTAAAACCGTTTGTCATGCCCTAAAATTGAATAATGTACCAAATATGGTGCTTGATCCAGTATTTTTTTACCACAAGCTCGAGTTGTTGGAAAAGAAAGCCCTTACGTTCTATTTTTCCCAGTTTTTACCTTTGGCTGAAATGATTACTCCAAACATAAGCGAGGCTGAAAAGCTTACTGGAAACAAGATAAACTCTCTTTCAGAAGTGTATAAAACCGCAGAAAAGCTCTACCGAATGGGGCCCAAAAATGTACTCATCAAGGGAGGAGAGCTTTCAGGATCCACCTGTGTTGATGTGTTGTTTGATGGCAAACAATTTTATACCTACGAAGCTCATCGTCAGGAAAACGGAAAACTGGCAGGCGCAGGATCCCTGCTTTCAAGCGCTATCGCTGTGGGTTTGTCTCGCAAGCTTCCAGCGCCTCAAGCCGTGCTCAAGGCAAGAGAATATCTACAGCAAGTGGCAAGTCAAAGATAGCTTATTCAGGATTGAGAATATCCCAGAAAAAATCATCTTCGAGCTCAACAGGCTTGAAAGTGATGCGTGCATTTCCGATGCCGGTGATGCTGTTGGCTATGATTCGTCCTTCGATGCTTGCGCTACCCACCAGCTTAAGGTTGGCATTGGGTGCATAGAGCAGAGCATCTGAAAGATTGGCTGCTCCACCGTCGGAAACGTTGACCTGTTCGCCAGCAAGAAAAATATTGCCTTTGATGTTGGTGCTTCCGCCAAAACGAGCCCCTGCGGATTCTGCATAGATGGATCCGTTGAATTTGGTGTTGCCAAAAAACTCGAGGGAATCTTGTCCGCTATAATACATCATCACGTTTTCGGGTAGTCCGCTTCGGTTAAATTCCGAACCTCCGCCGAAATTGAAGGAATTGTTGACCTTCAGGATGAGCTTTCCGTCGCCTTCTACACGAATTTTGCCTTGTGTGACGTTGAAGTCATCGACCAATATGGTGAGAACGTCTCCTTCGTTGCCAGTATTAAAAACCAATTCACGGTTGTTGAGGATTTCGAATTTGTTGTAATAGCCATTTTCGGAAATAGTCTCGACAGGACCGCCACCCTTGAGTTTGTAGTCGCCCTTGGCGATAAAAGAATCGGTAGGAATTTCGGGATAGACTGGGAAGGGAAAGTTCCAGTTATAGTTGGCATTATCAAAGATAGTGCCAGTGACAGAGCTGGATCCACTGGTGATAACGGTGCCGTTGGTGACTACGTTGCCAAAAATCTTGGAGCTTCCTTGAAGCACAATGTTGTCGGCAGAATAGATGACATTATTATCCAAAAGGCTTAACTCGGGAGGAAGCCAGGGCTCAAGGGTTCCGCCCCCGGTGCCTCCTCCGGAGCCTCCACCACTTTCGTCTCCGGGCCATTCGGGGAAAACATCGAGGAGATTTTGGTTGAGTTGATCGGTGATGCGATTGATGGCATCGACAGTGGCTATGCGAAGAGGGGGGATAGAAACAGTGAAAACAGCAGCAAAAAAGGATAATACCAGCGCATATTCAATAAGGGTTTGGCCTTGATTTAAAAATAAAAATTTTTTCATTGCTTGCCTCCTTTGGCAAAAACACAATACTCCTGACTAAATTATAAACAAAATACTATATTGTCAATAGGTAGTTCTTACACTGGACAGGTAAAAATTTTACAAGATAATGGAAGCAATTCACTTCTTCGAAAGGGGAAAAAATGTGGGAAATGCCGTTATCGACGTTTTTGGCTTTTGTAGCCTTGGTATTGACTGTAATAGCCGCAATCATCTGGGCTAAGCTTGCAGGTCGAGATGAAAAAAAAGAAGATCAGGATGGTGAAGAATGAAGCACCCCGTGTTTTATCTGACTATTCTGGCCGTATATTTTGTTTTTTTAATTATCATAGGTTTTTGGACTCAGAGAAAAAATCAATCTTCTTCTGATTATTTGATTGGTGGAAGGAAAATTGGCGCCATGGTGAGTGCTCTTTCTTTTGTGGCTGCCTACTTTAGCTCGGTAGTAATCATCGGTGGTGGAGCTTTTGGGTACAAGTATGGGCTTTCCACTCTTTGGATAGCTGCTATCAACGTCTTGCTGGGTTGTTTTCTTGCCTGGTTGGTTTTGGGCAAAAAGACCCGAGAGTTGACCAAGAAATACAATGCCGTGACACTCCCTGATTTTTTTGCAAAACGTTATCAGCTTCCTTTGGCACGGATTTTTGTATCGATCGTGATTTGTCTGTTTTTAATCATTTACAATGTGAGTATTTTAAAGGGTTTGGGCGATACCTTTCAGGTTTTACTAGGTATTGATTATATCTGGGGAGTGGTTATCTCGGGTTTGATTGTTTTAATCTACGTTTCCTTTGGGGGCTATCTTGCTGTGGTTTGGACCGGTTTCATTCAGGCATTGATCATGGGGGCGGGATTGCTTCTACTTCTTACGAATACCTTGAGAGTAACTGGTGGCTTGAGTGCTGGCGTTCTTGCGCTCAAAAATATCAAACCTGGTCTGGTTGAAACTCCAGGAGTCTGGGGCTTTCCGGGCTTAATCTCTTATGTGTTGGTGGTCAGCTTTGGAGTATGGGGAATGCCCCAGATGCTGGCACGTTTTTATTCCATAAAAAGCAATAAAGCCATACGAACAGGCACCATCATTGCTACCATCGGAGGAGCCATGGCCTTTATACCCTATCTCGTGGGAGCCCTGGCAAGGACGAAATTTCCCGATCTTGCCAATATCGATCAGGCTATTCCTCTCATGGTAAGTAATTTTATGTCTCCCACTGCTACTGCCATCTTTTTTATAGGAGTCATTGCCGCAGGAATGTCAACTTTTTCTTCTGTACTTATCATTTCTTCTGGAGCAATGGTGAGCGACTTAATGAAAAAGTCATTTTCATTAAAAATCAATGAAAAGCAGGAAATTCGCTGGAATACTTTTACGAACATGCTGATAGGTTTGATTTCTATACTTATTGCGCTCAAACCCCCAGGCTTGGTATTAACTCTCACTGCTTTTTCCTGGGCAGTCATTGCCTCAACCTGTCTTGCACCTTTCCTTTTGGGTCTTTACTGGAAACGAACCAGCCAAAGCGGGGTGCTTGCTTCGATGTTTGGAGGGTTTATCGTGGCTATTGTCTGGACTATGCAAAAACCACCTCCCTTTGGGCTTCATGGATTTATCCCTGGAGTAGCTGTTTCATTTCTGCTTCTGGTAGTGGTCTCTCATTTTAGTAAAAAAAAGATAGCATTTATTGAGTAACTAAGTTTTAAATTAATGAAAAGAATAAGCCGAGAGAACGTTCTCTCGGCTTATTCTTTTAGAGTGCGTTCCAAAGGAATTTCAAAGGTAAAAACACTTCCCTGCCCTGGCTCTGAGTTGACCCATATTTGCCCATGATGGCTTTCAATGAGTTGTTTGCAGATTGCCAAACCCAAACCGGTGCTACCCACTTTCCGATATTGAGAAGATGCCAACTGGGTAAAATGAGTAAATAGTTTGGGAATATCTTCTTTTGCAATTCCTATGCCCTGGTCAGTAACCGATATACGAAGATTTTGCTCATAGGGTTTTGCGGTGATAGTGATGAGGCCACCCTTCGAGCTAAACATGATAGCATTGCTCAGTAGATTTAAGAGAACTTGAATGATCCGGTCTCGATCTATGAAAATGCCCGAGGGAAGAAATTCGTCCAAACAAAGAGTGATGCCAAGGTTTTTTTCTTTTGCTTGAACTTGCATGGTCTCGACAGCTTCTTGTATTACGGTTTTTATATCTTCACAAGTCCAATGCATATCCAGTTTTCCGCTTCGCAACTTTTGTAAATCCAAAACCTCATTGATAAGTCGGGTGAGTCTTTCTACATTGCGTTTTCCAGCTAAAAGCATATTTTTTTGTTCTTGATTGATACTTCCCACTGCGCCATCAGACAAAAGATCAATGGATCCCTTGATGGCAGTGAGAGGAGTGCGTAATTCATGGGAAACCATTCCAATAAACTCATCTTTGATTTGTTCTATTCTTTTACGTTCTGATATATCTACAATAGTAAACATGAGCATCGCCTTGCCACAAACCAATACTCGGTTTAAGATGATCTCGGTTTCAAGGACTTCGTGGTTTTTTTTGTTCAGCTTCCACTCAAATGAAAGGAAACTTTTTTTCCAGGCATTTTCAAACAGGGACATCAATTCAGCACTATCCTGTTTGTTTTCTGGAGAAATTAGATAAGCTTTGGAATAGTAACTTAACTCTTTGGAAGGAAGACTGTCAAAGTCAGGATAGCCCAACATCAAGGCAAAAGATAGATTAGCGCTCAGGATTTTGCCCTGTATGTCTATCAAGCCCATTCCCAGAAAAGCCTGATCAAACATGTCTTGAAAGAATTTCTTGGCATCCTTGAGTTGTTTTTCTTTGCCCAGTTGGTAGAGGACTATGAGCAAAATGCTGCCGCATATTATCAGTATTACGATAGAAATTATGGTTTGAAGATGCATTAAAAAAAGAAAATCAGGATGGTTTGAAAAGCTGGCGATTGTATTAAATTTCATTTCGTTGCCTCACCCTCTGCCTGGCTTGGATTGGGTCCAAGGTGCTTTTCGATTTCTTTAAACAAGGTTTCTATTTCAAAGGGTTTTTGGATATAGCCTTGAGCATTGCATTCCTCCACCTTGATGAGAGGGTTACCCCCCACTGAGGATGCAGAAAAGAAGACAACGGGGATATGGTGCATTTCATCGTCTTTTTTTATTAACTGGCATAGCTCAAAACCAGTCATCCCAGGGAGATGAAGATCGAGTAATACCAGATCGGGCTTTTTTTCTTTGGCGAGTCTGAAACCCTCATCACAATCCGAGGCTGTGATAACCTCGTAGCCCTCGTATTTGAGTCGATACGCAGTCAAGGTCAGAATATCTACTTCATCGTCAATAATGAGGATCTGCTTTTTCATTCTTTTTCCTTTCCTTGTTCGAGCGGTAATACCACATAGAAAGTAGTGCCCTGCTCCCAGACAGACTCAAGAAAGACCTTTCCACGGTGGCCCTGGACGATTTCTTTGGAAATTGCCAGACCCAAACCACTACTGCCTGAGGTTTTGAACTCAGGGGGAGCAACTTGCACAAAGGTGGAAAACAATTTGTGTATGTCTTCTTTTTTGATACCAATACCTGTATCTGCAATAGAAATTTCGAGCTCCTTGCTGGATGAAAGTAAGCGTGTTTTGATAGTGACAGAACCTTTGATAGTAAACTTTAAGGCATTGTTGGCAATATTGATGAGCACGCGTGAAATTTTTTCTTTGTCCATATCAATTTCAGGAACAGCAGGATCAAGCTCGGTGATAAGCTGAATTCCCTTGCTTTCAGCAAGAGGACTGAGAGTTTCGATAGTATCTTTGATGCAATCTTCGATGCTGGCTTTTTCAAAACGGATTTCATAGCTGGCTTTTTTCATCTTTTGAAAATCGAGCACATCATTGATGAAGCGTGCCAAACGATTCGCATTACGCTTTCCAATTTCCAATACCTCTCGCTGTTCCGGGGTTAGGGGACCAATAGCCGTATCAAGCACCAGCTTTAGACTGTTGTTGACAGAAGTAAGGGGAGTTCTGAGCTCATGGGCCACCATGCTGATAAATTCATCCTTGATAAGGTCAAGGTTTTTTTTGTCGGTAATGTCTCTGGCAACACCAGTGGTACCTTCGACTTTTCCATTTTCGTCAAAAATGGGGGCTTTGATGGTTTCTACCCAGTAAAGGGCGTTGTTTTTGTCGAGTTGTTCTTCGATGGTTTTTTGTTTGCCTGTTTGGATGACTTCCTGATCGTCCTGGGTGTATCGTTTTGCTAAATCCTCAGACCATAGCTCAAAATCGGTTTTTCCGATGATTTGGTGGTATGGGAGTTTGAAAGTATCTTTGAAGACTTTATTGACCGATATATAAGCCCCATGAGGATCTTTGAGCCATGCCATGAAGGGTAGGTTGTCGAGGAGGGCTTGTTGTCGCAATTGAAGGTTTTTAACTTTTTCTTCTCTTAGTTTGATTTCGCTAATATTGCGTATTTGGATCAGGGTTCCAAGTTCTTCTTTTCGATGATTTTTGAGAGGAAGACCTTCAATTTCATACCAGAGTTTTTGGCTTTCTTCCATGCTGGATAAGATGATTTTTGTGGATGCGACCTGACTGAGCAGGTCATGGAAGGATTTTCCAAGGAAGTAAAGATCTTTTGGGCTTGATCCCATGAGTTCCCCTTGATATTGAATCAATTTTTCAGCTACAGGATTGAGAAGCAATAAGCGGTCTTCCAGGTCAAAAACCAGGACCCCCTCTTTCATGCTTGAAAAAAGATATTCAAAAGCTATCGGCTTGAGGATCAGGAGTTGGTATTTAATAAAAACAAGGCTGAATATCAGGCAAGTGATAGCAAAACTGATGGGGGCAAAATCAATCCCCTGGATAGGGGTCAGATGAAAAACATAAATAATGTTTCCGGTCCAGGGAAAAAGCATAGCAATAAGAAGCCAGAAAATACGCTTTTTGTGAAGGGATCCGTGTAAAGCGTATTGTTTGAGGAGTAATACTATTCCGAGAATCATGCACCCATAGGCATAAAGAGCATTCAACCAGAACAAAGGACCCTGATGATATTTGATTAAAGCCCAGGAAGTGCCTTCGATGCTCGAAAAATCAGTCCAAAACAAATGATGGTAGGAATTGCTAAAGACTGCAATAATCATGAGTAAGGGTAGCAGTAAAAGATATCTCCCCCAGGGATTGCTCCTCCAGTCTTGTTGTTGGGTGTAGTGATAGATAAAGAGAAAAAAGAGAGGAGCGATAGGAGCTATCCCCAGATAAGAAAACTGTGATAAGAGAATTTTGGTGGAAACTTCAAAGGGTAGAAGTTCAAGCCCTTGAAAGAAAGCCCAAAGGGTAAGAGCTATCAGGGTGAAAATAATGCAACTTCCCCCTGGATATTTTCGGTAGGGATGAATCACAAATATCAGAAAAAGTGACAAACCACATGCAGTAAACATGATGGCAGAAAAAAAAGGTATCAACTCTATTACATTCACCAATTGCACTTCCTCCTACAAAGCACTATTATAATCGATTAAGGCGTGAAAAAGTAAAATAATGAAAAAAAAAATAAAAAATACTTTAAAACTATCGGTAGTTGAACTTATCGGCTACCTTTTTCCCAGTGGATCCCTGGGTTTTGCGAGTACCAAAAATGCCCGATTGCTGGAAGGTGCCGAACTTCACCGCCAACTTCAAGGTCATAGCAAGGGCGTAGCAGAGGTACCTTTGCTCCGATGTGTCGAATTTGAAGATGCCATCATCACCTTTCATGGCAGAGCGGATCAAATTTATGAAGAAGATCAACACATCGTAATCAGAGAAATAAAAAGCACCTATACTGCTCCTGAGCAGATATCCTCTGAGCTTATACAACGAGATTATCTGCAAGCTATTTCGTATGCTTTTTTAATGCTGGGAGAGCAAAAAAAACTGAGCTTCATCATTGAGCTTTGTTATATTCATCTGCCTGGCAAAGAACTTACTTTTGATCGAAAAAACTACGACGCTTCCATGATAGAGGAAATGGGCTATAAGTTGCTTGAATCCTGGTTGGAATGGAATCGTAAAGCCTGGGAATGGGAAAAATATCGAAACCAGTCGCTTGAAAAAGCTCAGTTTCCTTTTTCCACCCTTCGAAAAGGACAAAAGGATCTCATGGATCTGATCCAACAGAGCATTACAGATCATCATACTTTGTGGGTGGAAGCCCCCACAGGTATTGGTAAAACTATGGCTACCCTTTATCCTTCAATACTTTCTTTGCAAAAGCAAAATCACAAAGTGTTTTATTTAAGCGCAAAAACCTCCCAACAAATGAATGTTGTTGAAGCGATCCAGTTTTTAAACCAACAAGGAGTCAAGCTCAGGAATATTCAACTCACTGCCAAAGAAAAACTATGCCTTCATAGTAGCACCACCTGCGATCCCTTGTCTTGTCCTTTTGCAGAGGCTTATTATGATCGTTTAATGGAAGCATTAAATGAACTTCTTCAGTTGGAAAACTTTAGTAGTAAGGAAGCCTGCAATATTGCAGAAAAACATCGCTTGTGTCCCTTTGAATTTCTTTTGGATGCCTCTTTGTGGGCAGACCTAATCATCGGTGATTATAACTATTTCTACGATCCCCGAGTCTATCTCAAGCGCTATTGGAACAACAGCTCCTATCAAGCAGTGGTTTTGGTGGATGAGGCTCACAATTTAGTGGATCGCTCGCGAGAAATGTATTCTTCTGTCTTGAGTAAAAAAGAGCTTGTGAGAGGCATGAGAAACCTCAAAAGAAAAGCTCCGGATCTATACGATGCTTTGAAGCAAATACAGACCTACCTGAGCGAAAAGGAAGAGGAAATGGAAGATCTGAGCGAAGAAAACGAAGAGGTGGAAGAGCGATTTCCGGAAGCCTTGGAAATCCTCTTGGAAGATGCCCAGGATGCCTTCAACAAGCTTGCGCTTCGTAGTTCCAAAATCTCTTTGCCACATGCCACTGTTACACTCTATTTTGAGATCAGTTTTATCTTGAAACTTTTAGGTCTGTATGATGATCGATTTTTTACCCTTTGGAGCAAATACCACAAAGACATTTCATTGAAAATTGCCTGTATCAATCCTTCTGCCATGCTCAGGGAATGCAATCAGAAATGCAATGCTCTCATCTTCTTTTCTGCCTCTCTTCGCCCTTTAAATTACTACAAAGAGGCATTGGGTGGAGATAGGGAAGATCCTGAAGTCACCCTTTCCTCGCCCTTTCCCCGAGAAAACCTACTCAGTATGGTAGATCTTTCCATATCCACTCGCTGGAAAAACAGAAGTCAATCGCTCAAACCTATTAAAACTCTGATTGAAAACGCAATCGCTGTTAAAAAGGGAAAATATATAGCTTACTTCCCTTCCTATCAGTATATGAATGATTTTACTGCCCAGCTTCCTTCTGAGCTTCCCTTTGATCTCTTGATTCAGAAAACAGGTATGAACGAAAAGGAGAAGAAGCTCTATCTCTCTGCGTTTGAAAATGAAAGTGAACGAAGTTTGCTGGCTCTGGCTGTTTTAGGAGGGTCTTTTGCTGAAGGGATTGATCTAATGGGTGAAAAACTACATGGAGTCATCATCGTTGGGGTAGGTTTGCCTAAAATTGGATTGGAAAGAGAATTGATACGTAAATATTACCAGGAAAACCTCAACAAGGGGTATGAATATGCCTATCTATATCCAGGCTTGAACAAAGTCATGCAAGCAGGGGGGAGAGTCATTCGGTCCGAGCATGACCGTGGTTTTATTTTGCTTTTGGAAGATCGCTACGCCACGTCCTCCTACCAAAAACATATTCCAGATCACTGGAAGCCCCTACAACAAATCAGAAACAAAGAACACCTTCAGGAGCTACTTAGCTCTTTCTGGGCTTCGTCTGATAGCTTATAAGAGGATCATGGCATCTCCGAAACTATAAAAACGATAAGCTTCGTTGATGGCTTCTTGATAGGCCTCCAGAACCTTTTCTCGGGTATAAAACGCACTCACGAGCATAATCAATGTGGATCCCGGAAGATGAAAGTTGGTCACCAGACTATCCACGACCTGGTACTGATAGGGAGGACGTATAAACAAACGCGTAGAGCCCTCTCCTGCCTCCACTCTTCCATCTCTTGCCAAACTTTCGAGGGTACGGGTAACCGTAGTACCCACCGCTATACAACGCCCGCCCTGCTTTCTTCGTTGGTTGATTTCCTGAGCAAGCTCGGGGCTAAGCTGGTAAAACTCTTCATCCATGCAATGCTCTTCGAGGTTTTCCACTTTCACGGGCTTGAAGGTGCCTGGCCCAATATGTAAAGTGAGATAGGAGACTGCAGTGCCCTTGGCTTCTATGTTTTGTAAAAGTTCTGAAGTAAAATGCAGGCCAGCAGTAGGAGCAGCCACCGAGCCGTCTTTTTTGGCATAGACGGTTTGATAATAGTCTTTCCATTGGTCGGGATCGGAGTGGATATAGGGAGGGAGAGGAGTTTTTCCAAACTTTTCGAGCACTGATAAGAAGTGTTCGTTTTCTGTCCACTCAAAATCTATCAGACGCTCTCCCTGGGGAAGGATTTCGTGCACTTTTGCCTTCAAAGCAGAAGAAGGATGGATGAATTCTGAGCCTACCTGGGCTTTTTTGCCAGGAGAAACATAGCAAATCCACCTTTTGTCGGTCTGAGGTCGGATGAGTAAAATTTCTATTTTGCTTTGGCTATCGGGTCGAATGAGCCACAATCGGGCAGGAATCACTCGGGTATCATTGAGCACCAGTATATCTTCAGGGTGAAGGTACTCAGCAATGTCTGCAAACTGTCGATGCATGATCTGCCCTGAGGATCGATTGATCACCATGAGTCTTGCTTCTTCTCGTTTGATTTTTGGTTCCTGGGCAATGAGTTCGGGGGGAAGGTCAAAAACAAAATCAGCTGTTTTCATGTGTTGACTCGCCAGGGAAAATCAGACTAAAGTTTAAATCGTAAAAGACAGAAGTACGAAACTGAGGGTTGTGAACTAAAATTTTCAAAGGAGCTTTGAGATGGTCAGGCACTTCGATGATAATCTTACTATCTTCATTTAGTTCGTACCATTCCCCCTGCGCTGGATTTTTACCCTTCAGCAGTGTGTCCATATTGGCTTGATCACTCACAAATAGTTTGAGCTTTCCAAATCGTTGTGTCCAAAATTCAAAATGCTTCATTATTATCAAGTTATTATCATTCCAGGGGATGTTCTTTTGAAAAAACCATTTCATATTCAATTCTACTTGCAGGGATGTGACTGGACGATAACTCAAAAGGACTGATTCTGACTCCTGAGTGTATTCACTCTCTACATCGAAGAGATAGCTGATACAATCTAATGAAATAAGTACTTTGTTGTGGTGGTCGAGCACAGGCGGAGACTCAAAAACTATCTTTTTTCCATTAGATAGTCTTATGCTGTCTTTTCCCAAATATGCTTCGATGTAAAAAAACTCTTTGCTGAATACGACCAGATGCCTTTGAACGTGAGTGCTCAAGTTGGCATTGACAAACTGAGCAAAGATTTCGCCTTCGATATAGTCTGTTTGACCAATTTTGATTACTTTGACTCGTTTTTCAATCCTGGGAAGCTCCTGGTCCACAAAGGATACGCTTTGGTCTCTGCCTTCAAAAAGGGAGGGCTGAACCGCAGGAATAGTTAATGAAATCGATTCTGGTGGTGATTCATTTTTTAGAGGAAGGAAGCGAGACAAAGATCCAATTTTCGAAATAACATGTAGCGTATAATTTTGAGGGGCAACATTTTTGATGATACCTACTCCCCTTGAATCGGTGTAGGTAACAGCAGTAAGATTTGGAATATCCCAATTCCGTTCTTCCATGGGCCAATGGCTTGCCAGAATGATCTGAACACCATCAAGAGGATCTCCATTGAGATCAAATATCTTGAAGCTTAGATCGCTTAATTTTTCTAATGAAGAATACTTGAGTGGAGCTTGACGACTTCGGCCGAAAATGCTTTCACTGTCCGTAACCATAGGCCAACTTAGGGTTCGATCCTTCCATAAACGACTATATACTAAAGAGTCATCAAAGTATTCTTTCCAAACACTCAAATCAGTGCTCTCGCCTGAAGAAGCATCAACATGATGCCATTCATCAGCCCAAAAATTGTTGAACTGATGATCTTCACCCAAAGCTGTTACGATAATAACTGGAATATTCATCGCCCTTGCCGCAGCTTGGTATATGGTGGCCCATTCTGCACACCAGATTCCAGCTTCAGGATTTTGAAGATTTTTATAGACGTGATACCACCCTGCTGGCTTGTTTCCTGGACGCCATACTCCTCCAATATCTTGTTTTAACCACTGGAGCGTCAGATAGGCAGCTTCATAGAGGGTTTTTGCTCCGCTGACTCTTTCAAACAAACTTACTCCATAGGTTTTGTTGTCTGGAAGATAAGAGCGATAAAAATGACCTGCATACATGCGGAAAGTTACTTCTGGTTGAACCAAGCTTCGACTGGGCATGACCAGATTGTGATAATATATCCTTTTTGGCATTTCCTTCCAACCCTCATCGCTAGAGTAGTTGAGAGTTGTCCAGTCGTCTTGTTCAGATATTTTCACATAGCTGACTCTTTCGCACATCGCATAAATATTTTTTACGTTTTCAACCAAAACCTCCAACTGCTTGAATTCAATAAAGGCCAAAAGATCGGAGGTTTGGAAACTGCTGATACAATACACCACTTCATCCAGATATGGTTTTTCAAGATCCAGGATAAACTTGGCACATTCTTCGATCTCTTGTGTATGATGCCCAGTAGCATACAATATGCTACCAGCCCGATGATAGCCCACTCCTTCCAATTCTTTGTTCAAACCCTCACCATAAGGAGGGGAAAAGATCATCCAGGAGTCTTGCTCGGAGTTCCCCTTGTTGAGAAAATACATCACAGGATCAGGAGGACACAGGTAAAGAAAATCGGTCAAACCATCCTGGTTGAGATCAATATAGGTCATGGCATTGGCATAAGTAATTGGAACTTTGGCAATTAGAGTGTTAGATTGTATTTTTTTAGAGTCACCAGTAATAATGTAGATCGCAAATTCCCCTTCCCAGCCACTCACTATAAGAAGTAAATTTTTGTCAGGAAGCTGGCGTATCACTGGACTCGCCTGACTGCTTACAAAAACTTCTTCCCTTGGGAAATAGTTTTCTCTTTTTTTCCATTTTCCCTCTTCAAAACAAAGCATGGATAGTGATCCGTCTTTATTTCCAAGGATTAAACATGCCTGTTTGTCCCAGTGAAATGCATCCATTTTCCAGGAATAAGTTGTTCCTGGTTCAAAATAAACTTCTGTTGGAGCTTCGAATTGGAGTTGATCGGACTTTGATATGTTTTTCGAAAAGAATATCTTACCATCCAGGGATAGAAAAAGATCGCTGAGTCCGTTCTGATCTATATCAAGAAGAGTAATGTAAGTAGCACTCTTGGTGGATATAGGCAAAGGGAAGCTAAGCTTAAGTTTTAAATGACTTTTTCCTGGTATTTTGGTCATTTTATAATATAGAAGGGTGCCTTCTCCGTCGCTAACCAAAAGATCATCTACTCCATCTCCGTTTAGATCACCAGCGCTGAAAGAGATATTATGTCCTTTTTGAATGAGATCATAATCCATTGCACGAAACTGTGAGTGCAAACCCAATTTTAACCAGTCAGGGCTTGCATCTACTGCTTCTTTTGCCTTGGAGGGCAAAGACAAATCAAGCACATGGGATTTTTCCAGATACCCCCCCTGAGTCACTCCCCAAAGGTCAAACTCGCTGGGATTCACCAGGTTGATTTTTCCAGGAAAACTTCTTTCAGGAGATCTTGCGGCATACGAGGATACAAAAAAGAAAAATAAAAAAATCAATGCTAAAGCTAAGAGTTTTTTTAAGTTTGTCGCAAGAGTTTTCATATTTTCCCCAACCTTTTTTGAATAGCCAACCAACGTTCTTTAAAATAGCTTTCTTTTCCGCGATCCATAGGATGATATAGCGATAAATCTTTTAAACGCTCAGGAAGATAGCTTGCCCTGGGCACTTCCTCTTTCTGATCAGGAGGGTAAACATAGTCTTTGCCGTAGCCAAACGACTTCATCAAGGGAGTAGGAGCGTTTCGGATATGTAGAGGAATCTCTTCACTGGGATAGCTTTCGGAGGCATGAATAGCTTTTTTAATAGCTTGGTAGGAAGAAATGCTCTTGGGAGCAAGGGCAAGATAAATAACTAATTCTGCTAAAATACAGTCACACTCAGGAAATCCAATTTGCTGACAGGACTGAAAAACATTGTTGGCAAGCACCAGAGCAAAGGGATCCGCCAATCCCACATCCTCAGAGGAAAAACGCAGTAGCCTTCGGGCGATATACAAGGGGTCTTCGCCTGCGCCAATCATACAGGCAAGATAGTAAAGAGCAGCGTCTGCATCAGAGCCTCTCAAGCTCTTGTGGAGGGCAGAAATGTAGTCATAATGCTGTTCCCCTTTTTTGTCGTATCTTGGGATTCGTTTTTGCAAAACTTCCTGCAGATAGGTTTCATCCACCAGAATGTTTTGATCTTCGTTGGCAATCATAACCACCATTTCCAGGACATTGAGAGCTCTTCGAGCATCCCCGCTGGCATATATCACCAAAGCATTTAATGCAGTATCTGTCCATTTCATTTGAAGGTTTCCCAAACCCTTTTTAGTGTCACTTAGTGCATGTTTGACGATGAGTAGGATATCTTCTTCGGACAATCCATCCAGCTTTAAAACCTTTAGTCGAGACAGTAAAGCACTGTTGAGCTCAAAGGAGGGATTTTCGGTAGTTGCTCCAATCAGGATCAGATCCCCTTTTTCGATGTAGGGCAGAAAGGCGTCCTGTTGGAGCTTGTTGAAACGATGAATTTCGTCAACAAATAGGATAATCCGTGTTTTTTTTGCGCTTACTTCCTTAAGCAGACTTTTGATTTCGGGAATCCCAGAAGTAACTGCACTAAATCGTACAAAAGGAAGAGCCGTATGCTGGGCAATCAAATTAGCAAGGGTGGTTTTGCCGGTACCAGGAGGACCCCAAAAGACAATCGAAGGAAAGCTCTGTTGTTTTAACATTTCGCTGAGGATTTTACCTTCCCCAAGGATATGGGACTGACCCACCACTTCTGTCAAAGTTTGGGGACGCATTCTCTCAGCCAGGGGCTCCCTGATTTTTGATATCGCTTCAGAAGCAAACAAAGAAGTCATGGATACGTTAGTTTTATCTTAAATGCTCTTTTTGTTTTGTTTTTTCGGCTTGCACCATTAGGTCAAGCATCTCGCGCAAACACTTTTCTATTCGTACCACTGCGATGAGCGCTTTAACGATGAGTACAAGTAAACTTGCCGCCATTACAAACATCGATACATAAAAAATAACAAAAATCACCCAGTTCGACATTTTCTCTCCCTTTCTACCTTGTCATGCTTACCATTATATCGTGAAAATCAATAACTGCTAAGCCATGTGGTTTAGGGGATTATTTCCAGTTCAAGGTTTTCATATCCGAGGAGTATGTCTTGCTGATACAAACTAAACTGCAGTTTTAGCTTGTTTTCGCTGAGGGGAGGGGGCAAGATCGAAGCATTGATTTGGAAGGCTAATTGTCCATGATAAGGCAAATCGGGCAAAGCTATCAAGACTTGTCCGACTTGCTTTTGATAATGAAAAAAAGGAAGTACCTTATTGATTTGAATGCTTTCAGGGTGCTGTAATTTCAAGCTAAGTTCATGCAAGGGGGTGTTTCCAGTATTAATCAAACACACTTTAACATAAATCGGGTCGTAATATTGTTGCTTCTTTTTTTGGGTTTTTACCTTCATGTTAATTGAACTTAGCTGATTTTCGGTTTTAAAACGCCAAAGATCCGAGGCGGTGGTCAAATTGGCTTCATTGACAAGATGAACCATCCAATGATAATAGGTATCAGGCTGTAAAAGCATCGGAAGAGCTAAGTAGTTTTCTTCCATTACTTCACTTTCATAGATAATTTGGAAATGTGAGTCATACAAAATAAATCGATATCGAGCAGGGATGGATGAAGGCTTCCATACAAAATCCACCCCAAGAGGCACTTCAGTTTTATTGTTTTCTGGATAGAGCAATTCTGGTTTTTTAGCTTTGGGTACACACAAGATTTCTGAAAGAAAGCCATTGCTCTGTCCAGCTAAATGTTGTTGAAAGGCAGTAAGAGTTACTGGAAACTGGGTGGAGGTGGTGGTGCCTGCTACCCAAATATAGTTATCCGTTAGTGCGCAGATCGAGGTGATTTCATCAAAGCCCTCTCCTCCCCAATAGGTCGAAAACTCCAGCTCAGAAGTATCAAGGTTAAACTTAAACAAAAAACCATCCCCTGCTTCATTCTGGAAAGGAGGCAACAAATCAGTGTGGGGGAAAAGATCCTTTGAGTAGCTTAAACCAGCCAGATAGATTGAACGGTCGTTTTGAAGAAGCATGCTTCGCAAAAAGTCTTTATGATTTCCTGAAAAAAGATAGGTACTACCTTTGCTTTTCTTCAAGCTATCCCAAGAGCTAAGAAAAATAGCAGGGAAAACGCTTTCAGGAGAGACTTTTAAAATATCTGCAGAAAAATCGGAGGAAAAGGTGGTGCCTCCCAACCACAGTAATCCTTTGGAGTCAAGGCTTAATTCCGTCACTCTTTCCAATGAAGACCCCCCAAAGATATCACAAAGGTTTAGCTGATAGTTGTTGGGGTGAATCTCGAGCAAAAAAACGTCTCCTGAGAGTGTTCCTCCAAGGGATGTCTCTCTAAAACGGTTTAAAAAACTATTGGAGTATGTGATACCCGCAAGGAAAATTCTCTTATCTTCTCCAATGATTATAGCTTCAGCTTCATCATCTGAAAGACCGCCGATATAAGTTGAGTGCAATATATGGCTACCACGAGGGTTTAATTTTAGAAAAAAAACATCACTGGGTCCGTTTAAAAATCGTTGATGAGCTCCTGAGCTCACAGGGAAATCTTCAGATTTGGTGAATCCTGTGAGGACGATATTGCTTGCATCATCCAGTGCAATAGAGCTAGCTTGTTCATCTCCAGAGCCACCAATCAAAGTGGAAAATAAGATTTCAGTCCCCCACTCATTGATCTTGAGACAAAAGATATCTTTCTTCCCCTTGTTTTGCTTTTGGTAGGCGTCGTTGGTGCATGGAAAATTTTCTGAATAGGTATAGCCAGTCAGGAAGACATCATACTTTTGATTTATTATCATATCTGCAGGGCGATCAATCATGGAACCCCCAATCAACACCGAAAATATAAGTTTTTTTGTGTTTAAATTCCACTTCATGAGAAAGATATCGCACCACCCATTCAAAGAGCTTGCTTTACCTGAAGAATACAGAGGGAAATCTACTGAATAGGTATAGCCAGTAACATAAAGGCTCTGATCTCTGCCTTGATGAATTTTAATCGTTTCATCGAGCACTGATCCACCAAAATAACTTGAGTAAAACAAGTTACTATTTTCATAATCCTGGCTATGTCTCTTACGTGGAGCATGATCATTTTCTGATAGCTCTAACAAGAGGAGGGAGGATTCATTGGAATCAAGCTTGATCGTTCTCTTTGGGGTTTGTGAAGCTTCGGAAGTAAAAACAGCTATTTCAAGGGAAGAAGACACGATTTGGTCTTGTTTTTTTGTACCCACCAAACCTTTGGAATTGATTTGATATTCGATACCCGCCCCATTAGATTTGTTTTGATGGAGCAATTTGGAAAAATGTCTTGCTTTTGTTTTCCACTGACCTGGGTTTTGACCATAATAAAATGAGCTGGAAGAAGCAAGCTGCCCACTGGCAAGAATTTGAATGTCTGAAGCTTTAAGTTGATATTTTTCTTGATTGTGTGTAAGTTTATTAAGCACAACAAAACTCTCTTTTAAAAAAAAGATATGGTATGGCCCCATGGAAGTCATAAAACGTATCTGTGGGTTCCATTGTCCTATGTTTTCAGTAAAAAAGGCAAGGGGACTATTCTTGGGGTCGATTAGATCTGAATGAATGGGGGGTAAAAACTGATTTGGAGCATTCCATATCAAACACACTGAGAGCACGCCTGCCAAGAGCCTGCAGGTCTTCATCCTGAGCCTCCGGGAACATAAACACAAAAAGGGTATACCAACATTGAAATTTTACCATAAGTTTGAGGATAAAGAAATTCAAGAATTGGGTATAAATACATTGAAAATAAAATAAATTTTTCAGGAGGATGTGAGATGAATAATCGTGAAAAATTGAGTATACAAAGACAAGGAAGCCCTGTATTAGCAGTGCGAAGACCTTTTTCTCTGTTTAGTCATTTGATGGATGAATTTTTTGATGAAGTGGTTTTGCCTGGTTCCAATGAAACTTTTGGGATCCAACCCAAGATCGATCTTATCGATAAAGAAAATCACTTTGTAGTCCAGGCAGAACTTCCTGGCGTGGACAAAAAAGACCTTGAGATCGATTTAAATGAAGACTCTTTGATTCTGAAGGGCGAGAAAAAAATGTGCAACGAGCACAAAGAAGGTAAATACTATTATCGGGAAAGCTCTTATGGTAAGTTTATGCGCCAGATTCCTTTCCCCGAAAAGGTTAACACCGAGCAAGCCAAAGCCTCTTTCGACAATGGAATTCTAAAGATTGAGCTACCTAAAGCTGAGTTGATTAAATCTCGAAAACTTGAGCTCGAGTAATTAAGTTAAAAAAAAAGGGGGGAGGCAAAAGCCTCCCCCCTTTTTTCGCTTCTTTAGGAATTATTTAAGTTCGTTGATAAGCTCAATAAATACTGAGCTTGCTGAATCAGGAAGTTGATCAAAAGCTCCTTTGACTTCTTTTCTGCTTTGAATAAAAGCCAATCGATCTTTGAGTCGCTCGAAAAGTTGATGAGCATAAGTTTCATCATTCATCGGAGGCATATAAGCTTCCAGGTTCATGATAAAGAGCTTGCTGAAAGGTTTCCAGTTGATAAACTCAGCATTACCATCCACAATCTGTTCAAGAATCGAAATGCTAAGCTCTTTGGGAATCTTTTTGTCCATAAAAAAACCTGTATTTAAGATATATGCTTTGACTCCGCGTTCAGCAAATAGTTTTTTGAACTTGGTATAATCATCTGCCAGGGGATAGGTGCGAAATGGATTGGCATAAGGTTCGATGACCAGAGCATTGGGATCTACTCCAGGAGCAAGTCTCTCTGCTGAAGTGCGTTTGGTAGCCAGGGTAGCTCCAAAGGCCGCTGCCAAATCTGCACCTTCGATTTTGACCACTGGGGGAAGCGTGGGATCTTTCATGAGCCAGAGGATGGCGTTAACTGGTTCTCCAAATTTATCTACTCGATTAGGGGACCAAAGTTTGGATTTGATAGCTCGTCCGTTTCCATTGCGTAAATCCTCTGTAAGCAGAACTATCTGATTTTGATCATCCACCATTGCTCCACAATTTTGGACGCTAAGCAAGAATTGATTGTCGGGGGATGAACAAGGATAATCTGAAGTTTTGTCAAAGTAGGATGGCTCCAGGGCTACCGAAGACCCATTTTCGGTAGAGATCACAAACGCATCATCATGCAAAACAGTAACTTCATATTTACTTCCATGCTTGGCATGGGTGAGAGTGGATTTTCCAGAACCCGACAAGCCAAACACGCCTAAGACAAAACTACTTTTGTCTGGTTTGATATAACGCTTCTGACCTCCATGGCAGGAAGCAAAACCATTACGATTTGCCACTCCCCATGCGAGGGTCAGAGTACCTTTTTTAAATTCCCCAAAATATCTCATCCCCAAAATTGCTGCACAGTTGTGGAGCGGATCAAAAAATGTGAGTCCCATAGGATATTTCTCGTCCTTCCAGTCGGGATCTGAGAATACAAAGATATCGCTTTCCTGCATTTTTTTGGATTGGGCATACATGGTTTGATATTCCTGATTGATGTATTGAAAGTTGAGCATCCAGTTATACATAATGTTTTCATGGCTTTCTGGGATCAAAAGATGATTTTTGACCATGAAGTCAGGATGTAGACCAGTATAGGAAAGAGCATGATACATTTTGCGGTAGCGTGTTTGATAGATGGCTTCTCGTATAATGCTGGCAAATTCCTCGACATTTACTCCAGGTTCGCCTACAATTCTTCTGGCTGCAGCGCAACGTCCTGTAACTTCACCGTCATTAAACAGCAATACCTTGGTCCCCTGCTCAAGCCCAATTTTTTCGGGGCAAAACACCGATAAATCGGTGACAACTGTTCCAGGAGATTGGACTGCAAGGCGATAAGCCTGGCTTAGTGAAGACACAAGAGAAACATTGTTTCCATAAAAAGCGGATTCAATCGTTGTCTTGGAAATGGATAGCAGAGGATTTTTAGGATGAATATCAGATCTTGCCAATGAACCAATCGTTGCCATATGCAATAATACCCTCCAATATTTATTGTCTGCATCTAACGCAAACAGGTACATTATATGAACTTGTTTCATTTATCCAATGTTTTTGTGACATAAAATGAAGCATTCCAAAAATAGCATTGACAAAAAGCATTGACTTTTTATACTCATCTAAGGAATGTATGCAGATACACTCCCCGATAGCTCAATGGTAGAGCGGCTGGCTGTTAACCAGTAGGTTGGGGGTTCGAGCCCCTCTCGGGGAGCTTTTTTGTTTTTCCCGCTCGTTTCGTAGGCTCCATTAAATAAGCCGGACATTTCCTTTTCAAGTTTGAGGGGAGGTAATGATGAAAACAAAAAACAAGTTCGGTGTTTTGTTCCTTTTGGCTTGTTGTTGCATCAGTATGATTTTTTCGTTGTCTTGCATCAAACAAAGCACCCAAAACCCCTTGCCCAAAAACCCTGTCACCGAAGCTCCGATAGTGCTTGATACACCAAAACAACCCATTGAAGACATAAAAGAACATCCCTTGCAAAACACATTAGCCATGGGCAACACTCCAGGCAACCTTGCCAATGGAGGCAATTTTGCTGTTTCCAATGCTTGGTGGTATATGGGGCAAAGCTCCACAGAAAAAAAACTTATTCGCATGAAACCTGATGGCAGTCAAAAAACTACTTTGAGCGAAGATCATGCTTATAATCTCAACGTGTTGGGTGACTGGATCTATTATCGCAATGGATCTGACAACAACAAACTTTATCGCATTAAAACAGATGGCAGTCAACGAGAAAAACTGAACAATGATTCTTGTTGGGATATTGTTGGCAACGAAACATACCTGGTTTATCGAAACAATCAAGATCAAGACCGCTTATACCTTATAAATCATGATGGGAGTGGACGTAAGGTCTTGACCCAGGAAAGATCCAACAATTTTGTACTATATGGAAACTGGATCTACTACAGCGACAATTCCAACAAATATAAGATGATGCGCATCCGACCCAATGGCAATGAAAATGAAATAGTCACTGAAGCCATGTCTGCCTATTACAATCTTCTTGAGCCCTGGATATATTTCTCCAATATGAGCGATGAAAACAAGCTATACCGCATTCACCTTGAAAGTAGAAAAGTTGAGAAAATTCTCGATCAACAGGTCTGGGATTTGCATGTGGCTGAAGATGGTATTTTTTTTAGCAACTGGAGTGATGAGCAACGCTTGTATTTTGTACAAACTGATGGAAATGGCTTGAAAAAGCTAAGTTCTGAGGGAGTTTGGGGTATTCATCGCATGGGAGATTGGGTGTACTACAAAGACAATTCCAATCTATGGCATCGCGTAAAGAATGATGGTAGCCAGCATGAAGTCCTGCCCTGAAGAAGAATCCATTCAAGTTGTTAAAGGCAATCGCCTGAACCTGCTTTCAAGAACAATAGAACCTGTAAGCATCAGCATCAAAGGAAATAAAATCGTTCAAGTGCTTCGGGATTCAAGCTGGCATGATTATTTTTTGCTTCCTGGTTTTGTGGATGCACATATTCATTTGGAAAGTTCCATGCTACTACCCACCGCCTTTGCAGATGAAGCCAGAAAACATGGAACTTTAGCCGTGGTGGCGGATCCTCACGAAATTGCTAATGTTGCTGGTGAAAAAGGCATCTATGAGTTATTGGATTTATTGGTCACCAGCCCTATATACTTCGCATTTATGGCTCCTTCCTGCGTTCCTGCCTCCCCCTGGGACAGCTCATGTGCTGTCTTGAATAGTGCTCAAGTTCATCGACTTCTTCAAGATCCAAGAATTCATGGACTGGGCGAAGTAATGAACGTTCCTGGAGTGCTCCAGGAAGATCCCGAGATGATGTCAAAAATACAAAGTGCTCGTATATTATCCAAACCTATTGACGGTCATTGCCCTGCTTTGAGTGGATCAGACCTGGCTCGATATATCCAGTCAGGTATTCAAAGCGATCATGAATGTGTAGATGCTTTTGAAGCTAGAGAAAAAATAAGTCTGGGCATGAAAATACTCATTAGAGAGGGTTCAGCAGCTAAAAATCTGGATGCACTTCTGCCTTTAATGGAGGAGTATCCCCAGTTTTGTATGCTCTGCACGGACGATTTGCACCCAGACGATCTCTGCCATGGACACCTGCTCCCTTTAATTCGAAGAGCGCTAAAAGCTGGGGTGGATCCCTTTACGGTTTTCAGATGTAGCACATGGAATCCCATCCAACATTACCATCTACCCCTGGGTTTGCTTCAAGAGGGGGATAGTGCTGATTTTTTGCTTGTCGATTCTCTGGACAAGCTGAATCTTATCTCCTCGTGGTATCAGGGCAAAAAGCATGAGCCAGAAAACAATATTCAGCAGATTAACACTGGGTTTAGCTTTCCTTTCCATGCAAAAATCACAGAAGAAAAAGATTTTTGCGTTCCAGTATCCACCCAAGCTCAACATATTATCGGAATCAAAGATCATCAGCTCCTTACCGATCATCTGACAAAGGTTCTTCCCTGTTCCAGCTCTGAAATGCTTCCAGACCCAGCGCAGGATATCATCCGCATCGCCCTCATCAACAGATATAGAGCTGAAAAACCTGTTTGCGCGTGGGTGAAGGGTTTTGGATTAAAGCAGGGTGCCTTTGCAAGTTCAGTAGCCCATGATAGCCACCATATTCTGGTGGTGGGAGTAGATAGATCAGATATGAGTACAGCTGTAAATATGCTCATCCAACACCAAGGAGGATTATGCGCCTCCAAGCAGAATCAAGCTCAAATTCTTCCCTTGCCGGTAGCTGGACTGATGAGTCTGATGGATGCCAGAAATACTGCAGAAGCCTACACTCAAATGGATCAACTCATAAGAAAGTGGGGGTCAAAATTGAGTGCTCCGTGGATGACTTTATCCTTTTTGGGATTACTCCTGATTCCTTCGCTCAAACTTGGAGAATTAGGTCTGTTTGATGGCGTTAACTACACCTGGCTTGCTTGATATTGTTCAAGGAGTTTGAGCAAGTCTTCTTCGTGAATGATATCAATGTTCAACTCCTTGGCCTTGTCCAGCTTGGATCCAGCGTTTTCACCTGCCAGGACAAGGGAAGTTTTTGTAGAGACCGAAGCACTGATCTTGGCTCCCAGACTTCGTAATGCGTCTTCAGCACTTGCTCGAGAAAAACTCTCCAAACTCCCGGTAACTACAGCTGTTTTGCCGTACAAGGGGAGGCTGGAGCTTTTATCTTCATCAGACTCAAGCACCTGCTGAGGGATCAAACCGCTTTGTTTCATACGATCCATCATTTCGCGATTCTTGTCTAGGCTGAAAAATAATATCATACTTCGCGCTGTCTCTGGTCCTATTTGAGGTATGGCTAAAAGCTCAGATTCTGTAGCCGACATCAAAGTTTCAAGCGTTTTAAAGGTATCTGCTAATAATCGTGCACTTACTTCTCCGACTCCATCTATCCCCAGGGCAGAAATCAAGCGCCACAAGGGGGGATGATGCGCACCTTCTATTGCATTGAGCAAATTTTGAATGGACTTATCCTTGAAGCCAGGAAGTTTTATCAGATCAGAAGCTTTTAAGGAAAAAATATCTGCACTTGAAGAAAGCAAGCCAGCCTCATAAAACTTTTCAATCAATTTATCGCCCAATCCAGGTATATCCAAGCCAGCTTTGGAGGTGAAGTGTTTGATACTCTCTTTGATTCTGGCAGGGCAATCGAGATTTCTACATTTAATAAAAGCCTGGCCACTAATTCGCTCCACAGGAGATTGGCAAACTGGGCAAAAAGAGGGCATCACAAACTCTTTAGCCTCTTTTTTTCTTTGGGTGAAATTGACCGATATAATATCAGGAATCACATCTCCTGCTCTTTGGATAAGCACCTGGTCTCCGATGCGAATGTCCTTCCGTTTGATTTCATCTTCGTTATGCAGGGTAGCATGACTTACCGTGACTCCTCCAATCCGAATCGGTTCAAGAACAGCAGTAGGAGTCAGAACACCTGTTCGACCAACGTTTATCACAATGTCCAACAAACGAGTTTCAGCAGTATGAGCCTGGAATTTGTAGGCAAAAGCCCAACGAGGAGCTCTGGCAGTCTGCCCCAGCATTTCCCACTGTTTGAGGGAGTTGAGCTTGAATACCGATCCATCAATTTCGTATGGTAGTGAAGAACGTTCCAGCTCAAGAGACTGGTGATAGCTTTGGGCTTCTTCCAAAGAGCGTATCAGCTGAGTCTTGGGGTGAACTTTAAAACCTAAGAGTTTTAGATAGTGAAGAATCTCCCATTGGCTTTGAAAAGTGATAGGACCATAATCAAGCAAAAAATAAAAAAATGCAGTGAGTTTTCGTTGCGAAGTAATTTGTGGATTGAGCTGACGCAATGAACCTGCTGCAGCATTTCGAGGGTTGGCAAAAAGACCTTCACCTTCTCTTTCACGAGCCTTGTTGAGCTCGATAAAATCAGGGATCAGCATGATCACTTCTCCACGGACCCGAAAAGCCGAAGGCAGGTCCAGCTTGTTTTTGCGCGCTGAGTCCAGCACTGATAAAGGTATGGAGCGGATAGTACGAACATTCAAAGTGACATTTTCACCCTTGTAGCCGTCTCCTCGTGTAATTGCTTCGGTAAGAAAGCCTTTCTCATAGACCAATTCAATGCTCAAACCATCCAGTTTGGGTTCTGCAACATACTCCAGGATTTCTGTTTGAGCAAGGCTTTTTAGAGTTTTGTTTTCAAAAGCCAACAATTCTTCGTAAGAAAAAACATTGTCCAAACTAAGCATTGGGGTTAAATGAGGTAGTGAATCAAACTTTTCCAGTGCCTGCCCAGCAACTCGCTGGCTGGGAGAGTCAGGACTTATCCATTGTGGGTAGTTTTGCTCCAGCGCTACTAACTCTTGGTATAGCTGGTCGTACTCCAAGTCAGAAAGGAGGGGTTGATCCAAGACATAATAATGGTAATCATACTGTGAAATCAGCTCTTTGAGTTTGTTGTATCTTGCTTTGTCCTGTTCTTCTTTGAGCATGATCAATACTTTTACCAGGGCCAGGAAGTACGGTAGGCCTTCTTTATATAAATGCGACGTTTGGGGCGATCGCCTTCATTGGTAGGAACTTGAGCAATGGCATCCACAACACTCATCCCCTTGATTACACGAGCAAAGGCAGTGTGTTTGCCGTTTAGCCAGGGAGCACCTTCCTGGGCAGTAACAATAAAAAACTGGGAAGAATTGGTATTGGGACCTCGGTTCGCCATCCCCAACACTCCCTTTTCCAATGGAATGGAGTCAAAGTGAGTATAATACCTATATCCCTGAGCTTCCAGGGCAAGAATTTCCTGGTCACTCATTCCTAAGGATTTTGGATTGATCTCATCGGGAATGAGATAACCTACGTCTTCATTGATTCCATCCATGTTAATTCCACCACCCTGGATCATAAAATCCTTAATGACGCGGTGAAAGATCTTTCCATCATAAAAATCACTATCGACCAGTTCAAGAAAATTGTCCACTGTTTTTGGTGCCATCCTTGGATATAGCTCTATCTTGATCTTCCCCATGTTGGTATTTAATACGACATATTTTTTTGCGACGGAACATGAGCTGGATGAAAGCAGTATAAAACCGAGGAGAACAAGGGATATAAGCTTTGTGAAGACGCTTTTCATAGGGGGCATTCCTTTCCTTATGCTTGCTTTTGTAATGATCTATCTGCTACTTCAGAAGGGGGAAGTCAGTTATTGATCGAGATCAATACTGCGGCTCCCCCTTCCATGTATTTATAAAAACACTTTTGGACTATTCGAGTGAGGTTTTATCGTCTTTTTTAAACAACTCAGCAACTTGGGCGATGCTACCAATAATTCCGCTGGACTCGTAGGGTATAAACATTTTGTTGGCTTTGCCATCAGCCATAGCCTCAAGAGTTTTGAGATAGCGAATAGCGATTAAATCGTTGCTTGGCTTGCCATTATGTATAGCATCAAATACCACTTCGATTGATTTCGCTTCTCCATTGGCAACTTCAACTAAACGATACTTTTCAGCATCTGCAGCTTTCTTAACTGCTTCAGCGCTTCCTTCCGCTTTTAGGATAGCGGCTTGTTTGTTTCCTTCGGCTTCGAGGATGGCAGCTTGCTTGACTCCTTCGGCTTCAAGGATGGCAGCTCTTTTGGTGCGTTCTGCTTTCATTTGGCGACTCATGGCTTCGGTGATATCATGAGGTGGGTCTATCTTTTTGATTTCTACACGGGTGACTCGTACACCCCAACGATCAGTTGCTTCATCCAAAACTTCACGAAGACGAGTATTAATCATTTCACGAGAGGTTAAAGTTTGATCGAGCTCCAATTCTCCGATGATGTTTCGAAGGTTGGTTTGAGCCAACTTTATAGCAGCTACTTCAAAATTGGATACATTGTAGAGGACTCGAAAAGGATCGGTCACTTGGAAATAGATGATTGCATCTACTGTTGGAGTAACGTTGTCTTGTGTAATCACTTCCTGGGGAGGAACATCAATCACATTTTCTCTCATATCCACCTTTTTTACCAACTCGATGAAAGGAAAAATCATATTTAAGCCGGGATTTAGTGTTCTGACATATTTCCCCAGACGTTCCTTAACTCCATTTTGATAGGGTAAAATTACGATAAACGAACGAGATAAAACCACAAACAAAAAAATGATTCCAACAATCCATAATACCATCTTTTATATCCCCTTTCCAACTATTAGTTTTGTGCCTGAAATGCCCTTTACAGTCACATGCGCTTCTGAAAGAAAGACTTCGTCTTCCTCGGTAATGGCTATCCAATCTTCTCCTTCGATTCTTACTCTACCTTTTAAGGAGTCGCGTTGAATATCTTTGGTGACTAATGCTTGTTTGCCAACCAAACCTCCTACGTTTGCCATTTGTGAGGGCTGTTGGTCAAGAAAGCGCACGAGATATTTGCGAACAAAGATAATGAGAATCAAGCAAAGTGCAATGAATAAAATCCACTGCCCTTGCTGAGAAAGTCCGAGTTTTTCAGCTACTCCTGTAATAATCGCTGCTACTCCAAACAAACTAACAAAAAAACTTGGTGTAAAAATTTCCAACAAACACAATCCGAGTCCAACAATAATCCAAATCATATGTACCCCCTGAGTCTTAAGGCTATTCTCCTGAAATACCTCGCACAGTACCAGCTAAAACCACCTGGGCAACTGCAAGCGTTTCTCTGATTTCATCACGTGTGGCTCCAGCTTTTTTAGCTCTCTCGAGATGAAATTGATAGCAGGGTTTGCACCCATAACCCAATGCTACAGCCATAGCGATGAGTTCCTTGGTCTTCCAGGGCATTTCACCCTCATGCATAGCTTCCTTGTAAAATTCCATGTACTTTTCGCTGATCATTGGTTTTTCGTTATTCATTTTTCATTAGCTCCGAAAGTTTTTTTCCAGTGAGAAGCTCGTAAAGGTATAAATAGCGTTCTGAGGTTTTTTGCACTATTTCATCGGGGAGTGTGGGAGGAGGTGGCTCTTTGTTCCAACCAGCGGTAGTGACGAAATTGCGCACGTATTGTTTGTCAAGACTGCGATCAATAAAGCCAAGGTCGTAGTCAGTTTTGAGTACATACCTGCTGGAGTCGGGAGTAAAGATTTCATCAATAAGAATAAGCCCCTCTTCGGTTTGACCAAATTCAAACTTCGTGTCCACCAGAATAAGCCCTTTTTTGATGGCTTCGCTTGAAGCATATTGGAATAAGGCAAGTGATACCTCACGTAACTGCTTGGAAAGAGTTTCTCCCAGGGCGTTACTCAGGTATTCGTAGCTAACATTTACGTCATGACCACTATCTGATTTTGTGGATGGAGTGAATAAAGGTTCGTTGAATTTTGAGCCAAGTACCAAGCCATGGCCGTAAGGTTTGCCTGAGATGGCTCCCGTTTTTTGGTACTCTTCATAAGCTGAACCCATGAGATAACCTCTGACAATGCACTCAAACGGAAGTACTTTAGCCTTTTTTACCAGCATGGATCTTAGTTCAAGATCTTTACGATGGGGGATAAGGATGGGTAAGTCTTCGATGATGTTACTGCTAAGGTAATGGTTGGCAACGATGGATCGGGTTTGTTCGAACCAAAACGCAGAGAGTTGGTTTAAAATAGCGCCCTTGAAAGGGATGGGTTCATTGAAAACCACATCAAAAGCTGATAGACGATCGGTAGAAACAATCAGGTACTGCTCTCCTACATCGTAAAGATCCCTAACTTTTCCTCGTTTCACGATAGGAAATGCGTCAAGATCCGTTCTTGAAAGAACTGGATTAATCATTTTGCCACTCCTCTTGAAGTTTTTTTGTTTTATCGAGAAGCTCTTGTCTGATTTTTTCACGAGAGCTTTCCATTTGCTTTTCCAATTGGGGGTCTTGTAATGCTAGGATGCGTAAGGCAAGGTATGCGGCATTAGCAGGAACATCCACTCCAACAGTAGCCACTGGGATCCCAGTGGGCATCTGAACAGTGGACAGTAAAGCATCAAAACCTTTGAGCGCACCGTTTGCCAAGGGTACTCCGATGACTGGAAGGAAAGTATTTGCTGCCACAACTCCAGCCAAATGAGCAGACATCCCCGCCATGGCTATGATGACTTTGATGCCTCGAGCTTTGGCGTTTTTGGTATATGCCAGGCAACGTTCGGTGTCCCGATGAGCGGAAATTATTTCTACTTCAAAGGGAATCTGGTATTCTTTGAAGACTTTCATTGCTTTTTTTGCGATATCTGAATCGCTGTTACTTCCCATTAGGATTCCAACGCAAGGCTTGTTTTCCATCCTTTTCTCCTTCCATTTTGTTATGTAACATAGTAAAATCCTAACACTAATGTACCTAAAAAGCTTATTGATTCAATGAATTGAAGATTGTTTTTTATTTTTCAACACGAAATCTAAGAAAAAAAGTATTGAATTTCAACTTATCAACAAGTTTTTCCACATTTTCCACACAAAAAAGAAGTGAGATGTTGAAATTGTGAAATTGAAAAATTGTGTATACTGATACGCGTGGATATGAAACATATAAGAAATTTTTGTATTATTGCGCATATTGATCATGGCAAGACCACCATGTCAGATCGCTTTATTGAACGAAGTGATCTGGGCTATAAAGCCCAAACCAACACGCAGATGTTGGATTCCATGGATCTCGAAAAAGAACGTGGAATCACCATTAAAATGCACCCCATTCGTCTTCAATTCAAAATTAACGACGAAGAGTATATTTTTCATATCATTGATACGCCAGGTCATGTTGATTTCAACTATGAAGTATCCAAAAGCCTTGCTGCATGTGAAGGCGCAATTCTTATAGTTGATGCAAGCCAGGGGGTGGAGGCTCAAACCGTAGCCAACACTTACCTTGCCATCGAGCACGATCTTAGCATCATACCTGTCATCAACAAAATCGACCTTCCCCATGCCAACATCGAAGAAACCCGACACGAGATTATGGAACTCCTGGGCATCAAAGAGGAGGAAATTCTTCTTGCTTCAGCCAAAGATGGGAGAGGTATGGAAGAAATTTTGCAAGCCATTATTCAACGCATTCCTCCACCCAAGGGTTCCGAAACCGAACCCCTGAAAGCTCTGATATTTGACTCCCATTTTGACACCTACAAAGGAGTGGTCAGTCATGTTTGTGTTCTTGATGGCACCATCGAAAAAGGCAAGCGGATCAAGATCATGTCCAATCAACTCGAATACGAAACTGAGGAAGTGGGCTTTTTCCGTATGGGTATGCAAGTAGCCCCTCAGCTCAAAGCTGGTGAGGTCGGATATTTTACCGCTATCATTCGTGAAGCCCAGGTTATCAACGTCGGAGATACCGTGACCAGCGCTCAAAATCCTACGCAGAAAGCTTTTCCAGGTTATCGCAAATCTGTGCCAATGGTATTCAGCGGTATCTACCCCATCAATCCCAACGACTACGACAAACTTAAAGATTCTCTTGAAAAACTCAAACTCACCGATCCCGCCTTTCACTTCGAACAAGAAACCTCCGCTGCCCTGGGCTATGGATTTCGCTGTGGTTATCTTGGTCTTCTTCATATGGAGATCGTATCAGAACGTATTCGAAGAGAATATGCCCAGGAGCTCATCACTACTGCTCCGAGCGTAGTCTATCGTTTTACACTCTCCAATGACGAACAACTTTTGATTGAAAATCCCTCCAAATTTCCCGAAAGACATAAAATCAAGAAAATTGAAGAACCCATCGTTAAAGCTTCCATCATCACCCCCTCGGAATACATTGGTCCTGTCATGGAAGCTTCGCAACAAAAACGAGGGCAATACATCAGCATGGACTATCTATCAGAAACACGCGTCTCTCTTCAATATGCTTTCCCTTTAGCTGAAATCATCATTGATTTTTACGATCAACTCAAATCAGTCACCAAAGGATATGCTTCCCTGGATTACGAGTTTTCAGGATACCGCGAAGAAAAAATTGTTCTGGTAAGCATACTGGTCAATGGCTCCCCGGTAGATGCTTTATCCTTTATGACCGTTGAATCCCAGTCGTATTATCGAGGTAAGTCCATACTCGAAAAACTTAGAAAACTCATCCCGAGACAAATGTTTCAGATAGCATTACAAGCAGCAGTAGGTGGTAAAATCATTTCCCGAGAAAACATTGTAGCTTACCGAAAAGATGTTACTTCAAAATGTTATGGCGGAGATATCACCCGAAAAAGAAAACTTCTTGAAAAGCAAAAAGAAGGGAAAAAGCGCATGAAAATGATAGGTAGCGTTGAAATTCCCCAAGAAGCTTTCATGAGTATTTTAAAAATTTAGTTTGCAAGTAGAAGTATTTCATTATAATCTATGTGTTACATTGGGGCGTGGCCAAGCGGTAAGGCAACGGTTTTTGGTGCCGTCATCGAAGGTTCGAATCCTTCCGCCCCAGATTAATGGAGAGTACTGATGACAGAGAAGAAAACTCAGGAAAATCTTTCCCGTCTTTGTGTCATTGTGCTTGCCGCAGGACAAGGCAAACGAATGAAATCCTCCGAATCCAAGGTCTTTTTCCCCTTCCTCGGAAAGCCTTTGATCGGTCATATATTAGATGCTGTCAAATTTTTATCCCCTCGTCGCATCATCGTGGTGGTATCCCCGCTAGACCTTGAAAGAGCTCAACAAAGCTTTGGCTCTCTGGCTGAGTTTGTGGTTCAAACTGAAGCCAAAGGCACAGGAGACGCAGTACAAAAAGCATGGGAGCTTGCTCCAAACGAAGAACATTACATGATCCTTTGTGGAGATACCCCCCTGATTCAAGGCGAAACTCTTCTTTCTCTTTTTGAGATTTTCGACAAAACACATTCTGATGTAGCTTTGATAAGCGCCAGGGTCGAGCATGCCAAAATGTACGGTCGTATTATCAGAGACTCCGCTGGAAATTTCCAGGAAATCGTTGAGTTTAAAGACGCTACTCCCGAAGAAAAGTTAATCCAGGAAGTTAATGCTGGTATGTATCTATTTAAACACCCATCCCTCGAAAACACCTTGTATTGCCTTAACAACAAAAATGCTGCCAAAGAAATTTACCTGACTGACACTCTCAAAGACATCCGTCAAAAAGGGGGAGTCATATCACTTTACACCCTGGACAACGAAGAAGAGATTTTGGGCATAAATAATCGAAAAGACCTTTCCACCGCCTTATCCATAGCATATCGAAGAAAAAATGAACACCTTATGCTGGAAGATGGAGTGACTATCATTGACCCAGAACATACCTTCATTGACCCACAAGTGGAAATCGGATCTGACAGCATGATAAAACCATACTGCTACCTGGAAGGGCCTATCAGCATTGGCTCCAATGTCACTATTGGTCCCTATGTTTGCATGAGAGCCAGCGAAAAAGATCCCATTATCATCGAAGAAGGGTGTATAGTAGGACCTTTTAGCTCCCTTCGTGGAGGAACACACCTAAAAGAAAATGCCCATGTGGGCACTTATGTTGAAATGAAAAAAAGTACCCTGGGTGAAAAAAGCAAAGCAATGCATTTATCCTATCTGGGGGATGCGGAAATCGGTAATGAAGTTAATATCGGTGCTGGAACCATCACATGCAATTATGACGGTGAAAAGAAATACACAACCACGATTGAAGACAGGGTATTTATTGGCTCAGATGCTATTCTTGTTGCCCCATTAACCATACAACATGATAGCTATATCGCTGCAGGATCCACCATCACTCAAGATGTTCCGGAGCATTGCCTTGGGATCGGAAGATCTCGACAAGTCAACAAAATAGGATGGCGAAAAAGAAGTATTCAAAAAACTAATGAAGTTCCATCAAATCATAAGAAAGAGGAAAAAGATGAGTGAACAGGATTCATACCTAATTTTCTCGGGTCAGTCCAATCCAGAGCTTAGCCTGGAAATCTGCAAATACCTCCACAAAGATCCCGCTAAAATTGAAATATCACGTTTCACTGATGGTGAAATCCATGCTCGCTCCGAAGAAAATGTTCGGGGAAAAGAAGTTTTTGTAGTTCAATCCACTAACCAACCCAGTGACAACCTCATGGAGCTATTAGTCATGATTGACTCGCTCAAACGTGCTTCTGCAGAGACTATCACTGCCATCATACCCTATTTCGGATACGCCCGACAAGATCGAAAAACTCAAGCAAGAGAGCCAATCACTGCTAAATTGGTTGCCAATCTAATCAGCACTGCTGGGGCTAACCGTGTCATAAGTATTGATCTCCACGCAGGTCAGATTCAGGGTTTTTTTGATATTCCCTCCGACAATCTTACGGCAGTTCTCCTCTTTTCAAGCTTTATCAAACAAGGAAAAATGGATAATGTCATAGTTGTTTCCCCCGATGTGGGTGGAGTGAATCGAGTCAAACAGCTCAGTGTGCTCATCGGATCACATTTTGCTATCTGTTCAAAAAACAGAGAGGAAAGCGATAAAGTAGAAAGTATCAAACTTATTGGAAATGTTGAAAATAAAACCGCGATCCTCCTGGATGATATCATTTCTACCGCATCCACCCTAAGCCTGGCAGCAGAAGAGCTCAAAAAACAAGGAGCAAAAAAGGTATTGGCTTTTGCCACTCATGGCATTTTTGTCGATCATTCGCTCGAAAAAATCTCTAATTCACCAATTGACGAAGTCTATATCACCAACACTGTGCGCATCAGCAAAGAAAAACTATCCCGTTGCCCCAAACTAAGAGTGCTTTCCATTGCTCCCCTTATTGGTGAAGCTATCCGTCGGGTGCATTACAAGCAATCCCTTTCCGAGTTGTTTGTAGAATGTGAAAAAAGCAGTTTATTTGACCGGATTGATCAGCTGGCTTAATAATCCTTATTGACAAAGATTCAAAGGATTTCTACAATTTTTACTTTGGTGAATTAGTTCATGATAGAAAAAGGAGAACAGATATATGAAAACATTTGATATTATGCTGAAGAAACGAGAGGCAAAAGATCCTGAGATGCTTCTTGCTGTGCTATATGGTCATGGAATTGAGGGAAGCCTTCCCTGCATGACCCATAAAAAAGACTTCATCAAACTAGCTAAAAGTCACGGAAGAAACATTATTCTCAATTGCATCCTGGAAGACAAAAAAACCATTCCTGCGCTCATCAAAGACATTCAAAAAGATGTCATGACGCTCGAACCCATTCACCTTGATCTTTTGGCTGTGTCTCTCGACCAGGAAATCACCATCAAATCCAAAGTCAGTCTCAGCGGAGAAAGTATTGGTGTAAAAAATGGCGGAAACCTTCAACAAAGCATCTTTCAGGTGGAGCTCAAGGGTAAACCCCTATCTCTGCCCGATACTCTCGTCATTGATATCAGCGCCATGGATATGGGGACTCAGCTTAAAGCTGGAGATCTAAATCTTGGCGAAGGCGTATCCTTAGTCACTTCAGAGCACGACACCATTCTCAGTATCCAAGCGCCTCGAGTTGAAATGGTGGGAGAAAGTGATGCTCCTGGGGGAGATACCGCAGCCAGCCCTGCTCCTGCGTCAGGCAAGGCTGCAGCAAAACCCGCAGCTAAACCAGCAGCTAAATCAAAATAAACAGAGCTAAACTCTGGAATAAGGGTTTAAATCCCATTCCAGCTAAGCAATTTTGTAGTTTCAGCGCCCTTTTTGCTTTGAACAAGTAAATGGGGCGCTTCTTTCATATACCAGGCTTTAAGTCCAAGCGAGGTAAAATGGAGAGTATAGCATTCATAGCTTTGATCTGCGATCTGTATAGTTTCAGTATCAAGAAGCTCCATAAATACTTGAGAATCTAATTCTTTTCGACTAAATAGGGTACGAACTGAGGTAGATGAAATGGTATCAAAGGGAAAACTCGCCATTAAAAAAACCAGGGCTTCCTGCTCTATGATAGCATCTTTGCCAAGGTAAAATTGCTTTACTTTGGTGGGTTGAGTCTTTTTGTTTTCGACGATCCAGGCTCGATTCATTTTTTGACCCTTGATCATGGTGATTTGTTCTACTTCCTTGGAAGAATTAATCTCAAGGAATATGGGGGCTAAAGAACTTTTATCCATTTTCAATCGAAAGATCTCTTCCTCATCAGCGCCAATGATTTCTCTAACCAAGACCAGATTACCTGCTTCGTGAAAGATATGATTTCTTTCCTGTGCGATATTTCGATTTTTCTCGTTGTAAACTGCATAAAAAGTGACCGAACCATTTTTTAGGTGTTCAGTATTCCAGGGACTATTTACTTGCTTTGAATCAGATGAACAGGCTGAAAACACAAACAAACACAAGCAAAGAGTGAAAACACACTTAAACTTCTTCATTTCTTGGATTTTTTAGATTTTTTGCTGGGACCTTCCACAGCTTTGTGTAAAGGCCATCTGCCTTCGGTAAGAGCAACATATGCTAAATAAGCCGAAATCATGAGTATGATTAGAGCGATTAAAAACCAGGCACTTGAAAAAAAACCTTTCGTTGGACGCATTGGCAGGGGGGTAGATTCTTGGGCGCTTTGGATATTTTCGCTGAGACTTTGAACCCCTTCGGAAGTGAGATCGAAAGGTGGTGGCACCTTGCTGGGATCAGTATTGGAAGAATCGGTAGCAGATGGATTGACTGGCGGAGGAGTAAATTGGACGGATGGTGCGCTGGGATCGGGTATGCTTTGAGGAGGTGTTCCTGGGGTGGAAGTTTCCTGATTCACATTGATGGCAGGGGGGACTACATTAAGCTGACTGTCGGTAGCGGATCCAGTGGTGATGCTCATGGTTGGAGCAGAACTTGCGTCTTCTGCTAAAGCCCTACAAGGGAGAATGATGAGCAAGGATACCATAAAAAACAAGCATAATTTCCAATTTTTCGTCATAACAATTACCTCCATACCTTTTTTACAAATCACTGATATTGCTTATGTATTATAGCTCAAGTTGATAGGGATATAAACATTATAAGCTTTAGGCATTGAAAGAGAGATTTTTTTTGCTATGCTACTATCAGGTCAAGTTTGTGGGCGGTTAGTTCAGCGGTAGAACGCTTCGTTGACACCGAAGAGGTCAGAGGTTCGATCCCTCTATCGCCCACCATTCATTTTTTTCAATTTCTTTGCTCAATTCTCTCATTCTTTTGTGGTTTCGTATTGAATATTCAATTGTTCATGTTTATAGTATATACCATATGAATGACAAAACTGACAAGAACATTGATTTAGATAAAATGGATGCAGGCGAAGCCAAGAAGTTTAAAGAGTATTCCAAGCTTATTGCCTCAGATCTAAAAACTTTTATCAAAAAAAAGTCCTACCCCCAAATAGCTGCTTGTTTCAGAGACCCCAATCTTCACCACCAAATCATAGCCATCAAAGCTTTTACCGCCCTCTACGATGAATATCCTGAAGAGATAGACAAACTACTCGATGTCATGATCCGTTCCTTTTTAAGCAATCAAAAATTTGTTGCTATCACCCTTTTAGTCAATATTTCTTTCTCCCACCCAGACTACGCTTTTCCAAAACTCGCCAAACACACCACCCAACACAAAGATCTAATTGAGATGGTTGCTGATGCCCTCAAATCCAAATGGCAAACCCAACAAAACGACCTCATCGAACACCTTCAAAAATACTGGGACCTCAAAACCCAACAAAACCTGAAAAAAACTGCTATTCTCAGTCTTAATCCTCATAGCCAAGAAGAAACAGACAAAATGCTCGATTTTTTAGCTTGCTTTATGCACGAGACAGAGCCTTTCCTTCAGGTCCAAACGGCTATCAAAATCAAAGAACTATACGTGCGTGAACCCTATTTTGTAGAATCAAAAATGCGAGAGTGGATGACTCAAACTGATAGTCTTCATGCTCCACAGATTGTGATTCTGGCTTTCAAAGAAATCAACAAACGCCAAGACCCCAACCTGCTGGATCGCACTTGCCTTATACTTGAAAACTGGAGCAAGAATAGCTCCCCCGTTGTAGTAGAAACCGCCTCAAAGGTTCTCGGTATTTTAAAAGAACGTCGCTAAGACGGTTCTACTTTTTTCTCGATTTCTTAACTTTCTTCCATCTTGGTTTTCATATCCTGCTTGAGTCTTTTGATGGCTTTAGCCTCTATTTGACGAATTCTCTCGCGGGTTACGTTAAAGATCTTGCCTACATCTTCAAGGGTGTGGGGTTTGATGTTGTCCAAACCAAATCTCAAGCGAAGGATTTCTCTTTCCCTGGGGGTGAGAGAGTCTAAAATTTCATATAATTGCTCTTTAAAATGCTCATCAATGACGGTTTCTTCGGGGGAAGAGATTCTTTTGTCTTCCACAAAATCACCGAGACGATTGTCTTTATCGCTTCCCAAAGGAGTTTCGAGTGAGATAGGCTCTTGAGATACTTTGAGATATTCTCTCACTTTTTTTAGGGGCATTTCAAGCTTTTTTGCAATTTCTTCGTGAGATGGCTCTCGACCGAGTTGTTGGTATAGTTGTCGTTCTGCTCTTTGGATTTTGTTGATGGATTCTACCATATGCACTGGAACTCTTATCACTCTGGATTGGTCTGCCAAAGCACGAGTAACTGCCTGCCTGATCCACCATGATGCATAGGTTGAAAAGCGAAAACCTCTGCGGTAGTCGTACTTTTCGACAGCACGAATGAGCCCTACATTGCCTTCTTGCACTAAATCAAGAAAAGAAAGCGAATGACCGGTATATTTTTTTGCGATACTCACTACCAACCTTAAGTTGGATTCGATGAGTTTTTGTTTGGAACAGATTTGACCCTCTTCGATTTGTTTGGCTAAATCGATTTCTTCTTCGAAAGTGAGAAGGGGGATTTTGCCAATATCCTTCAAGTACATTTTGATGGGATCTTTCAGGTCGATTTCTTCTTCGAAAAGGTATTCCTCTGCCTCAAAAGGAGTCTTTTCCTCGGTATTTTTTTCTCTGGGACTGGCTGTTTTTGCGCCAAATTCGATGCCTTCATCGTCGAGCATATCGTACATGAGGTCGATCTCTTCGGGAGTAAGTTTGACATCTTCCATAAGATCCATGATTTCTTCGTAGGAGAGAATGTCTCCTTCTTCGTGAGTTTTGAGCAGATGTGTAAATTCGGGCAATGAACGGAGTTTTTCTTCTTTAATCTTGCGTTCTTCCTGATGGTTTAATGGTTCATTTTGCTCAAATAAATCTTCCTGGGTAGTTAACTCAGGTAGCTCAGGATTAGAAAGCTGTTGTTGATTCTCTTCTTTTTTTTCGACTTGCTTGATTTTTTTGGTTTTGCTGGTTTTTGTGTTGGTTTTGGTTTTGTTGGCAGTTTTGCTTGGGGTTTTGCTAGCAAGTGCTTTTTCTTTTGCCTTTTTTAGGGGTTTTTTTTCATTAGACAATTCGTTTTAACTCCTCCCTTAATTGCTTGCTCAGTTCAAGCTTGCCTTCTTTTTCGGCTTGGATAATCTGCTCGCTCAGTTGCTGGATGCTTTGCTTTCTGTTTTTGTTTTCTTCAGTTTTAAGCATACACTCAAGCACAGCAGTATCATTATAAAAACTCTCTTCAATAAGAAAAAGTTCAGAAAGCAAACGCTTCATATCATCATCATTTATGCGAATCAGTAATTCTTTATTAAGTAAATACCCAACTTTATTAAATTCTTCTTTCAAAAAAACAAAAAGCTTTATATGATCTTTTTGCCCAAAATCAAGTTCAGATATACGCGAAAACACCATTTGATGGAAAGAAGGATCGTTTTTTTCGATGAGAGCTTTAAGTAAAATTTTCTCGCCGTCCTCGGATGGGATGTTGCATACAGGACGTTTCTTTCTGACAATAGAGGTTTTTGCTTGATAGCTACTCTTTTGAAATCGTTGCAAGCGATCATTGAGTATTTTCAGGGAGATCCCAGTATCAAGCGCTACTTGCCTTAAAATGGACTCACTCATGAGTAAGTCATGATTTTCCAATATTTTACTTAAGATTTGGGAAATCGCATTTTCCACTGCCATGGGGTCCTTTGATTGAGTGTGAGACCAGATATCTTTCCAGATGAAGTCCAAGGGCATTAAAGCTTCTTCACAAAGTTTTGTCCAGGCATCTTTACCCTCTTGACGTATAAAATCGTCAGGATCTTTGTATGTTGGCGGAAGCACAATAGCTTTGCATATCATCTTCATAGCCAAGACCAGATCGATAGCCCTTCTTGTGGCTTGAATGCCTGCATGATCGTTGTCATAACACAAGACCAGACGAGAGCTGTGCTTGAAAGCAAGTTTTGCTTGGTCTGAAGTAAACGCTGTACCCAAAGAGGCACAAACATTACTAAATCCACTTTGAGCTAATGAAATCACATCCATATATCCTTCAACTATGATGAGTTGATCATCATTTTTCATCTCTTTTTTTGCCTGATTTAAACCAAAGAGATGCTTTCCTTTTTGAAAAAGGGAGTGTTCGGGGCTATTGAGATACTTGGGTTGAACTTGATCTGAGAGAGCTCTTCCACCAAAGCCTATCAAATTTTGGCCCGAACTAATAATGGGAAACAATATACGCTCTCGAAAGTAGGGATAATAATTGCCGTGAGTATCTTTGAGTAGTAAGCCTACATGATGGCATAAAGCCAAATCGAAACCTTTTTTTTTCAACATTTCAAGAAACTGAGGATCATGAGCAGGGGCAAAACCTAATTGATATGCATCCGCAACAGCTTCCTGTATGCCTCTTTGCTGCATATAGTTTTTTGCCTGGCTTTGTTTTAGGTATTGTTGGCGATAGTAGTCTCGAGCAAAACCTAACACCGCTTTAATTTCATCTCTGGGTCCTGTATGATGTTGGAGCTTGTCACTGCTCCATTCCAAAGGAGGAAGGCCTGCTTTATCTCCAAGGAATTCAATAGCTTCGCGAAATTCAAGGTGTTCAAATTTTTCAACAAAGCTGATCAGGTCTCCCCCTGCTCGACAACCAAAGCAGAAAAATATCCCCTTTTCTTCACTTACTGTGAATGAAGGGGTTTTTTCAGCATGAAAAGGGCAAAGCCCCAACCAATTTCTTCCCGCTTTTCTCAGAGCTACGTGTTTGCCAATGAAATCAAGCAGATCAATTTGATCTTTGATTTGGCGAACATACTCTTCAAGATTCATTGTTAGCTCCCGACCAAAAGGTCAAACACTTAAAGCATCAGAGGATGAAGCAAAAATACTTCATCCTCTGAATAAAAACAAGAACATTCTATGCCGGTTTGTGTAAAATGGCTGATCGAGCTGCAGCTACACGTGCCACAGGAACTCGATAGGGGGAACAGCTTACATAATTCAAGCCCACCAAATGGCAAAATTCGATGGAATCAGGGTCCCCACCATGCTCTCCACAGATACCGAGCTTCATGCCTGGATTCACTTTTCGCCCTTCTTCGACTGCTATTTTTATCAGTCTTCCTACGCCGGTTTGATCCAAACTGGCAAAAGGATCATCTTTCAGAATTTTCTGCTCCAAGTACTCGGGTAAAAACTTATTGATATCATCTCTCGAGAATCCATAAGTCATTTGGGTGAGATCGTTGGTCCCAAAGGAGAAAAATTGAGCTGTTTTTGCTATATCGCCTGCAGTCAGCGCTGCGCGTGGAACTTCAATCATCGTTCCCACCAGATAGCTTATCTGCACTTGATGTTCCTGCATAACATTTTTGGCTACTTCATCAATAAGTTCTTTTTGCATGATAAGCTCTTTGTCGGTGCCCACCAATGGAACCATAATCTCGGGCTCGATGGTCATATTCTCATTTTTGTGCAAATAAGCCACCGCTTCCATAATGGCACGGGTCTGCATCCGAGTAATTTCTGGATAAGTGATGCCCAAGCGACAACCACGGTGACCCAACATGGGATTGACCTCTTTAAGAGCTACAATTTTTTCTTTAATACTCTCCACTTTTACTTGTAGAAGTTGAGCCAGTTCAACAATATCAGCTTCAGCACTAGGCAAAAACTCGTGCAAAGGAGGATCAAGCAAGCGGATGGTGACGGGTAAACCTTTCATAGCACGGAAGATGCCGATGAAATCTTCTTTTTGCATGGGTAGGATTTTGTCTAAGGCTTTTTGTCTTCCTTCGAGTGAATCGGATAAAATCATCTCTCTAACGCTTTTAATGCGGTCTCCTTCAAAAAACATGTGCTCTGTGCGGCATAAACCAATGCCTTCCGCTCCAAATTTTCTGGCTTGCAAAGCATCATGGGGAGTATCCGCATTGGTACGTATTTTAAGCTTTCTGACTTCATCAGCCCAGTTTAGCAGAGTTTCAAATTCGATCCCAATCACAGGATCAATCACAGGAAGAGCACCTTGAAAAACTTCTCCGCTGGAGCCATCCAGGCTGATAATATCGCCTTCTTTGATCACCAAACCCTGCGAATTTCTGAAAGACTTTCCATGTTCATCGATATGAATTCCATCCGCACCAGATACACAACACTTACCCATGCCTCGAGCAACTACTGCGGCATGAGAAGTCATGCCTCCACGTGCAGTCAAGATACCTTGAGCGCTGTGCATGCCCTTGATATCTTCGGGGGAGGTTTCTTCGCGGACTAATATTACAGCTTCGTTGTTTGCAGCTTGAAGCTCTGCATCTTCAGCAGTAAAAACCACCTTACCCGTTGCAGCTCCGGGAGAAGCTGGTAAGCCTTTTGCAATAAGGGTGAAAGAATTTTTCTCTTTTTCATCAAAGCGCTTGTGTAAAAGCTGATTTACTTGATTGGGGTGCACTCTAAGCAAAGCTTCTTCTTTGCTTAATACTCCTTCATGATGCATATCATAGGCTATGCGGATGGCCGCAGCACCTGTGCGCTTGCCTGATCTGGTCTGGAGAAGATAAAGAATTTCGTTTTCGATAGTAAATTCGATATCTTGCATGTCTCGATAATGTTTTTCAAGTTGTCTGCAGGTTTGGAGCAGTTGTTGATAGGCTTTGGGCATAGGTGTTTCAAGCATGTGTATCTTTTGAGGAGTACGGATGCCTGCTACCACGTCTTCTCCCTGAGCGTTGATCAAAAATTCGCCATAAAGCGCGGGGTCTCCTGTAGAAGGATCACGGGTGAAACAAACCCCGGTAGCAGAACGCTCGTTCAAATTACCAAAAACCATGCTTTGGATGTTTACTGCTGTTCCGATTAATCCTTCAATTTTGTTGAGCTTTCGATAAACCTTCGCTCTTTCGTTGTTCCATGATTTGACTACTGCATTAATGGACTCGGTGAGTTGAATCCAGGGATCTTGCGGGAAAGCTTTACCTTTTTCCTGAACATAGACTTCCTGGTAGGCTTTAATGAGTTTTTTCAGGTCACTGGCGTCCAGCTCATTGTCTAACTTGACTCCTTTAAGAGCTTTGGCAGAGCTAAGCAGTTTTTCAAAGCTTTCATGTTTGATTTCGTACACTACATTGCCAAACATCTGCAAGAGTCGTCGATAAGAGTCTAAAACAAATCGTTCAGAAGCAGGATTGCTTGCCCACTTTTCCACAATTTGATCGTTGAGTCCGAGATTGAGAATAGTGTCCATCATTCCAGGCATACTCATCACTGCGCCCGATCTGACAGAAACCAATAAGGGACGTTCAGGATTTCCAAAAACCTTGTTTGTTTTTTGTTCGAGCTGGTTTAGATGGTCTCTTACTTCTTCAAACAAGTGCTCTGGATATTTCAGTTCATGCTCATAATAATACTGACAGACTTCAGTGCTAATGGTAAAGCCTGGAGGTACGGGAATGCCCAGGCGAGCCATCTCTGACAAGCCTGCACCCTTACCACCAAGGATATTTTTCATTTGACCTGATCCTTCTTCAAATTGATAAACAAATTTTGTCACGAAACAGTTCCTCCTTCAAATACAACTTTAGATAAATCGAAATATTGATGAATAATGCGATATACTTCAAAGATTAATCTCAGACGATTGTTTCTAAGCAGCTCATTGTCACTCATCACAAATACCTGCTCGAAGAAAGACTGGACAGGGAAGTTGATCTCATAAAGGATCTTGAGAAGATCGGGGGGAATATCTTTGATTTGAGACAATTTTTGATCGAGTTGTTGTAGAGAGTGATAGAGTGCTTGTTCCTGGGGATGTTCAAACAATGATGTCTGGATAGAAACCTCAGGCTCTTGTTCTTTGAGCAGATTTTTAATTCGAGTGTAGGCTTCGCAGAGCACGCGAAAGGGTGAATCATTTCTTGAGGCTTCGAGAATATGGATTTTATCAAGAAGGATTCGTGGGTTTTGAAGAGCAGTAGTTTGGGCTGATTGAATTATGTCGTAAGGATATTTTTGCGATAGGATCAGATAGAGTCGCTGTGAAAACCATTCTGAAATTTGATGCATATGCTGATCATAGCTGATTTCGATGGTTTTGTCTTCTTTTTGATAGCTTTTCCAGGAAGCAGAAAACAAGTTTTCAGGAGTAATAGAAACTTGACGCTCAAGGTATATTCGTATCAAACCGTTCAAACAACGACGCAAACCGAAGGGATCAGCAGAGCTGGAAAATGGTATGGCATGAACGCTGGCACCCGTGATAGTATCGGCTCTGTCAAGGAGTCCACTCACTATCCCCAAAGGAGTTTGGGGCAAGAGGTCAGCTTCGTGCCTTGGGAAGTAATGCTCTTTGATTGCGCGTGCAATCTCTTCGGAAAAAGACTCTTGTTGGGCATATATTTCACCCATACTACCTTGCAAAACCGGAAATTCTGCTACAACACGGGTGGATAAGTCATTTTTGATTAAGTGAAGCAGGGTGCCAAGCTCAGGATATGCAGAATAAAGACCAAGCTCGGAAGAAGCACTAGTGAGACGTTGGATTTTATCATACACGGTCCCGGTTTTTTCCATAAAGACCATGGTCTTCAAGTCTTCGTAACGCTGACTCAGTGGCTGTTTCATGTCTTGTTCATAAAAATATTCTGCGTCATTTAATCGAGCAGTAACTACTTTTTCGAAACCTTTACTGACAAGAGAAGGGTCTTTTTTTCCGTTCATCACAAAGTAAAAACTATCCGAACAGTGAGAGGAATTCTGGGATACCTCTGGGAAACATTTCATCTGACTGGAGATTACGGTTTGAATGATTTCGGAGGGAAGAGTTAAAAATCGCTCAGGGAACTTGGTGTGAAGCACTATGGGAGTTTCGCTACGATTGGCATTTTCTTCCAAGATATCAATATCGGGTTTAAAGGGGAGTTGTTTTTTTATGCTTTCGATACGATCGCTCATAGAGTACAGGATTTCATGTTGTTTGAGAACTTCGAAATAATGGTTGACGCTCTCCACTTTGAGGGGATTTTCTCCATGTAAACCACGGGTGAAGGCCTCAGATTGGAGTCCAAATAATTCGAGAGGAAGGGTTTGATCGTTAAAAAAAGCACAGATCCATCGTACGGGGCGTATAAATACATACTTGGACCAACGCATGGTTTTTTTGTAAGGAAAGCTTTGAAGAAACCTGGGGAAATATTTACTGAAGAAATCTGGCACCGAGAGGCATTCCATGGAAAGGCAAATGCGAATATAATCTCCCTGCTCGGTGCTCAAGGTATCCCATGATTCAGCATTATATTTTGATAAAAAACCGCGTAGAGCGGGGGTGGGGTTTCCTTGGGAATCCAGCGCAACACTAAGAGAGGGACCCTTGATTTCTTGAAGCAAAGGTTTCTGGAAGTCGCTTAACTCTTGGATGCAAAAGATCATACGTCTCGGACTAAGCATCAAACTGGCTTTCTTAAAATTCCACCGATGCTCTTCCAAAAAAGCCCTAAAACTATTTTCAAGCGTATTTTGCAAATCAATCATGTAGGAAGAAGGAAGCTCTTCTACGCCAATCTCAATCATGAGCTCAGACATTTTTTTCTCCTTCCATGAAATTGCTTGCACATTGCTTGACAAGCTTCCTGATGCGCCCCAGATACCTGGCTCTTTCGTTGACAGAAAGAGCTCCGCGAGTATCAAGAATATTGAATACATGGGAGCATTTTAAGGCATATTCATAGGCAGGAAGCACCAAGCGGTGATCGATGCAGTGTTGGGATTCTTCTTGAAAAAGATCGTATATTCGAAACAAGCGATCTGTATCTGCCAACTCATGAGCATAAATTGATTGCTCTTTTTCATCTAAAAAGCGGATGTCGTGGTAGTTATCTTGTGGACCTACCTGCATTTCATAGATCGAGGATTTTTCCTGGATATAAAGTGACAAGCGCTCCAAGCCGTAAGTGATTTCGACAGCAGGCTCAGGGAGTTCTATTCCCCCTGCTTGTTGAAAATAGGTGAATTGGGTAATTTCCATGCCATCCAGCCAAACTTCCCAACCAACCCCCCAGGCACCAAGCGTAGGAGCCTCCCAGTTGTCTTCAATAAAACGTATATCATGTTCTTTGCTACTTAAACCAAGCACCTCGAGGCTTTGAATGTACAGATCCTGGATGTTTTGAGGTATGGGTTTTATGATGAGCTGCATCTGCATATGCTTGTAAACTCGATTGGGATTGACTCCATAACGTCCATCCGTGGGTCTTCGGGAAGGTTGAACATAGCAGATATTGGCAGGACGGGAAGCTAAAACACGAAAGAAAGTATAAGGAGCCATCGTGCCTGCACCAACCTCCATGTCAAAAGCGGGAAGGACAGTGGATCCCCTGGTTTCCCAGTAGTGTTCAAGTGAAGAAATAATGGAAGAAAGCTGCATTTGAATCAGTCTTCTTTTCTGAAAATTAAATCAATGATATCGGTGCGTGAAATGAAGCCAATGAGCTTATTGTTTTCAACTACTGGCAGTTGTTTGATGCGTTTTTTATACATTAATTCGGCAGCATAAGAAATGGGACGATCGGGGTCGATGGTAATCGGTTGATCATTCATCACTTCAGATACTTTGGTGCCGATAATTTTGTGGTATTCTTTCATCATTTCTTCGTTGGATTCGTAGGAGCCATAAGGCCAGAGGGTAAAAAGACGAATCCCTGTGGCACGAATCACGAGATCTCCCTGGGTAATCATTCCAATGACTTCACCTTTTTCGTTTAGCACTGGAATACCATTGATTCGATGTTTTACCATCAAAGCAGCAGCTTCTTCAACAAGAGCATTCTGCTGGATTGAGATACAATCCTTTTTCATAATATCTCTGACGGGCAAATTAAGCAATAAAGCCATAACATGCACTCCTTTCATAACAAACGAACTATTTCATTTTTTCACTTTCCAATTGCTAAAGATATATTTTACTTTTTTCCTTCTTGGATGTATATAACTTCCTTGTGAATTGGAAAAAAAAATTTGTGTGGCATTTGCATTCTGGTCACATTTGGTTAAACTGTTTTAGAAGAAAAACACCGTGGGCCTGTGGCGCAGCTGGGAGCGCGCCTGCATGGCATGCAGGAGGTCACGAGTTCAAATCTCGTCAGGTCCACCATTCTATCTTTATCCCAAACCAAGGCAGGTCATAATGAAAACATTGATTATTACAGAAAAACCTTCTGTTGCCAGAGATCTTGCCCGTTCCTTAGGATCTTTTGAGCAGAAAGACAATCATATGGTCTCCGAAAAATACATCATCACCTGGGCATATGGTCACCTTCTTGAGTTAGCTGAGCCCGAAGATTATGACAAAGCCTATAAATTCTGGACCCTTCAAAAACTACCCATTCTCCCAAACAAATTTGAATGGAAACCCATCAACACCTCCGAAAAACAGCTTAAAAACATTGTAAGCCTGATGAAAAAAAAGGACATTGCGTCAGTAATCAATGCTTGTGACGCTGGTCGAGAAGGTGAATTGATTTTTCGAAACATTTATGAATATGCCCAAAGTGATAAACCTCATCAACGCTTATGGCTTTCCTCCATGACTGCAGAAGCCATCAAAAATGCTTTTCACCAGCTTCGCGAAGGGGTGGATTTTGATCCCCTGGCTCAAGCTGCCAAATGCAGATCTGAAGCTGATTGGATTGTCGGCATCAATGCTACCCGTGCCGTAACTCGCCGACTGGGAGATCTTTTTTCTTTGGGTAGAGTTCAAACCCCTACCCTTGCCATCCTGGTAGATCGGGAGCTTGAGATTCGCCAATTTAAAGTCAGAAAATATTACGAACTCAGCGCTACTTTCAAAGCTAACAAAACAAAATATATTGGCAAATGGTTTGATCCCAAAGCCAAAGATCCTTCCCTCAAACACGAACTCGACATGATCGAAAAAGCCAGGGACCTGGAAGAGAAAATTAAAGGAAAGACTGGCACCATCACCGATCTTAAGAGCAAAGAAAGCAAAGAGCAACACCCTCTCCTCTTTGATTTAACCGATCTTCAAAGAGAAGCCAACAAACGCTTTGGTTACAGTGCAGCCAAAACACTTTCTATCGCCCAGAAGCTTTACGAAGAGAAAAAAATCCTCACCTATCCTCGAACAGATAGTCGCTATCTTCCCACTGACATGCAAAGCGAAATCCCTGAAATACTCCAGGCTCTCAGTGAAGTAAAAAGCCTCGGAACTTTGGTAGCTCAAGCCCAGACTTCTGACAAAAAGCCAGGGAAACGTGTTTTTGACAATGCGAAAGTTAGCGATCACTTCGCGATCATTCCCACCAAAGAAAAACCCAAGGTATCCAACCTCAACTCACAGGAACTTAAAATATACGATTTAGTAGTACGAAGATTTCTTTCCATCTTCTTTGACCCTGCCATTTACAAAGAATGCACTTTGATTACTACCATTGAAAATGAGCTCTTTGAAAGCAAGGAAAAAATACTCATCGATCCAGGATATCGAATTGTGTATGGAGATGAAGCCAAGAGTCCACTTTTATCCACTTTGGAAAAAAAATCAGCAGTAAATCTACACTCAACTGAAGTAGAAGAAAAAGAAACCAAACCCCGCCCACGTTTTTCTGAAGCCACCTTGCTTACAGCGATGCAAACCGCAGGAAAACTGGTGGATGATGAAGAACTTCGCGAAGCACTCAAAGAAAAAGGCATGGGTACTCCTGCCACCCGAGCCCAGATTATCGAACGTCTCCTTCATGTCCAATACTGCGAACGTCAGGGTAAAGAACTGGTTCCTACCGAAAAAGGCATGTATCTGATTCAGCTTCTTCAAATGATTCCTTTGCCAGAACTATCCTCACCCGAACTCACTGGGATATGGGAAAAAAAACTACTCGAAATCGAAAAAAGTCAATTAAGCGATAAGCTTTTTAAAAAAGAGATGATCGAATTCACTCAGGAAATGATCGAGAAAATCAAAAAAGCTGACTTTGATGCCATGGAAGGAGCTGAAGTTGGGATTTGTCCTTTGTGTCAATCCCCAGTAAGTGAAAGAGGTCGTTCCTACCTTTGCAACAAAAATTGTGGCTTTAAATTGTCTAAACGTATTTTAAGCTGTGAAATAACTCCTGCCATCGCAAAAGAACTCCTCCAAACAGGAAAAAGCAGTCAATTGCTTTGGTTTAAATCCAACCAGGGGAAAAAATTCCAAGCCTATCTTAAACTTGAAAACAACGAAATCAAATTCGAGTTTATCGATCAAAACGCAGTATTAAACAATGAACCCTGCGGTTCCTGCCCCAAGTGTCAACATCAGGTTTACGAAAAAATAAATGCCTTTCAATGCGAAAACGAAAGTTGTTCGTTTAAAATCAGCAAAAAAATCCTGGGTCGCACCATGCTCAGAGAAGAAATTATTGAAATGCTTATAAAAGGCAAAAGCAAAAAACTCACTGGTTTCTGGTCGAAAAATAAAAAACCTTTTTCTGCTTGTCTGGTGCTAAATAGCGACGGAGGATTGAGCTTCGACTTCAGTCGTTAAATAGGGATGTTTTTTCTTGACATTCAGCTTAAAAAATACTATTATTTGCTTTGAATATTATATTTAGTAGCTATTTTGGTTTTTTTTTGAGGGAGGACGCATGAAGTATATGAAAAAGTGGTTGGTGTTATTTATTGCATTTTCGCTACTTATTCCTATGAGCGTTCACAAAGGAATAGCCAATCCAACGGATAATGCCGAAAAACTTTTCGATATCCGCATTGACATTCCTGGAGAAAGCGCAGTTAGTGAAATCCGTAAAAGCGGCGTCACCATCGTTGAAGAATATCCTTCTTATGTCTATGCGAAGGCAAACGAAAAGCAATTCAGAGGCTTGATCGACAATAGCTTCCAAGCTGTTCGCCTTCCAGATATGGATGCTGTATTTGTAGCCGGTCGATCTATCTACCCCCAGAAAGATGAAGAAAAATCATTTTTCACCTACGACATTCCCCAGGGTCTTCAGGCAAGCGATCTCTTCGACTCGCCCAACCGTTACTATCTCGTCAAGTTTAAAGGGCCAGCCAAAGAAGACTGGATCAAAGATATTCATTTTGCCGGCGGAGACATTGTAGAACACTACAACTACAACGCTGTTGTGGTCCGAATCGGCAAAAGCAAAGAAGGTGAGCTCAGGCAGTTCGATTTTATCTCTGCCATGACCGAATATGCTCCTTCTTTCAAGATGCCCTTCAATTACGCTATCAAAGACGAACCCGTCTTTGCTTTTGCTCTCGTTTGGAAAGGCGTCGATCTGGGCATGCTCAAGGTTCAACTCGAAGAAAAAGCCCAAGCCAAAGTCGTTGGTGAAATGGAAATGGAAGACTTTAGTATCATGGTCATCCACCTCAACAAAACCAATGTCTTCGAAGCTGCCAAAATCCCCGATATCCAATACCTCGAGTTTCCCCCCGATGCCTTCAAATTTAAGTCTGATGTCAGCCGCGATATCATTGGTCTCCACTTCATCGAACAGGGCTATGGCTGGCAATCTTCCTTCCCAGGCCAGACCGACCCTGGCCCCCGCACCCGTCCCCAAAACGTAAACACAGGTGCCAACGTTACCCTCAATGGTAGCGGTGAAATCGTTGCAGTCTTCGATAGCGGTCTCGACCGTGGTGTTTTTTCAGAAAATGATCTTCTCGAAGATTTCCGTGGCGGAGCTTTGCTTCCAGTTGCCTACCACTACTCCCAGGTCAAACCTGGTAGTGGAGTTCCAGGCAACTCCTACGGAAACTCTTACGCAGTGCGTTACTTCGCCTATGGCTTTGACTATACTGCAGCCCGTCGTCAGACTCCTCAAACTTCCCAGACCTTTTCAGACATCTGGGGCCACGGTACCGTCGTCGCTGGTATCATCGCCGGACGAGGTCGCGCTGGCGACAACCGTCGCTATCGTGGTGTTGCTCCCGCTGCTCGTTTGTTGATTCAAAAAATTACACCCCCCTGGACTCGTGATGACTATTCTCCTCCCCCTCAAAACACTTCAGTTCCCCCTCCTCGCCTTGAAAAACCTGCCAAAGCCCATCCTAACTTAGCCCGTCCCGCATTATGGGATCTTGGTGGTCCAGACGCTGTAAACGAACGTTGGTATCCATACGATGAAGTCCCTTACAAATGGGATCTCGATCCACTTCCTCCCGCTGACCTCCCTCCTGTCGATCAACCCGAGGCCTATATCAGTTTCCACGATGTACCTCAGGTTGCGGGTGAGGTTTATGGTCCCGAGTTTGGAGGAATGTGGAGCCCTGAAGATGGTAGCGGAAATCCACCCTATGCTCCCACTTATGCTGGCGCTGCTGGCGCTTTCTTTTACGCCCTGGTTGATGCATACAACGACGGTGCCCGAATTATGAACAACAGCTGGTGGTGGTACTATCTTCGTACCCGTCAAGGCTATATTCCTGATCCAGGTTCACCAATGTTTAGCACCTACGACTACAACATGATTTCCAAGATGACCGACTCCTTCCAATACACCCACCAAACCTTCCTTACGGTTTGGGCTGCTGGCGATAATGGTCGCGATCGCAATCTTGATGGAATTACTGACATTGGTCAAAACCTCAATGGCGACTACACTTTTGGTGATCCCTGGGTAGACGGTGAAAATCAGCAATTTTTTGCCCCTGCCGCTCTCAAAAATGGCATCACTGTGGGTGCTACCGAAAATTATCGTCCCGCCATCCGTTTGTTTTATGGTGTTTCTGGAACTGTTCTCCCTCGAGCTAATTACGGTCTTTTTCTCCGCTCTGATTTACATTTGCCTGGTTATGGCGATTTCATTGCCTCCGACAAAGTTGCTGATGGCAACCGTCCTCCCAACTTAAAAGAAAACGAATTCGATAAAGCCTACCTCAATCCTACTGACGGTTTGGGTAACTACTACAAAGACATGACCAAGTGGCTCAACCCTCCCACCCCTCCCAATCCTGCCCCCCCCGACTACCTCAAGCAAACCGACGGAAAGTTCGCCATGTGGGCACTCAGTACCCGTGGTCCCAGCTCCGACGGTCGTATCAAGCCCGACTTGGTGGCTCCTGGCAGCATGATCATCGGACCCCAATCCCAATATGTTGGAGCCTCTGCAGGTTCCAATCCTGCCTATCCCTTTGAATATGGCTATCCATCTCCAGCTGCTGGCTACGTTTATATGAGTGGTACTTCCATGTCTGCTGCTTTTGTATCTGGCGCTGCAGCTCTGGTTCGCCAATTCTATCGCCAGGTGCACGATGTCGACAAGCAAGGTGTTCCAAGTCCCTCTTCCTCCCTCATCAAAGCCACCCTTATCCATGGTGCCACCAATATGGCTGCCAACCAATACCCCAACCAATATGATGTTATTGAAGATGCGAATCGTATTGTCAAAACCAAAAACGACGTCACCGCTCGTCCCGATTTCAATCAGGGTTGGGGTCGTCTTAATGTATTCAAATCTCTTTTCCCTCTGGCTCCAAAAGTGCAACGTTGGGACGACAACACCACTGGTTTGGACGACAGTGCTATCGAATACAAAATCATCGTAGATCGTACCGATGTACCCTTTGAAGCCACCCTCGTATGGAATGACAAATCTGCCAACCCCAACACCTGGCCCGTTTTAGTCTATGATATAGACCTTTTGGTTCAAGAACCTGGTCAAAAAGGTAAAATATACCGTGGTAACCAATTTGGTAACCCTGAGCTCAATCAGGATCCCAATTTTTCCATTCCCAACCCTCCCGCTACCGACACTCTTAACAATGTGGAGCGTGTGGTGATAGCTGAACCTATCAAGGGTGAATATACTATTCGAGTTATTCCTGCCAATTTCCCTAAAGCCATCGGTCGTCAGCCTGTACCTTATTCATTGGTATATTCTGGCGGTTTCCGTGATATCCCAGTGGAGCACCCAATCCCCGTCATGAATCACCTGAGCCTCGGTCTCCTTGCTGTTCTTCTTCTCTTTGCCGGTGTGTTTGGTATTCGTAAAGGTCTCAAGGTAGTTAAAGCTTCCTAATCTATCATTTTGAAAGAGCCCGTGATAACATAAAAGTTATCACGGGCTCTTTTTTTATACTAACATGACAACAAAAAACAACAAAAAACAAACAAAGAAACGAGCTGAAAGAAAGATGTCTCCAGTTTTTTCTTTCATTCTTCAAGCACTGCTTTATATTAGTCTTTTCATCTTTCTTAGTTCTCTGAGTTTTATTCAAAACTTTCTTACTCAATTCACAGCTTCCATGTTGGAAGTATTGCTACAACTGGTAAGAGTTCCAGTGGATTTAGTCAATCCTGTAACGCTACAACTTGCCACAGGCACTCGCTTGAAATTTGTCATCATCCCTGATTGCACAGGGCTTTATCCCTTTACGATTCTTGCTAGCTTTATACTAGCCTTTCCAGCCAAAAGCAGAAAAAAATTACTAGGCATAATGGGAGCATTTTTTGCTTCCTTTTCAGTCAATTATCTTCGAATGATAAGTATTATGGCAATTGCTGTCCATTCGCAACGAGCTTTTGAAATAGCTCATCTTCTCATCTGGCAGACTTCATTTATCATCCTGGTTCTTGGATACTTTTTCTGGTGGATACGATGGAAATAAACACAAAAAACTATGCATGGATTTTACTACGTTTTATAGTAATATTTCTGCTTTTGCTTGCTTTCTGGACTCTGCTGGCTTCCACTTACGCACAAACTAAAATGCATATTCTTCAACTATCCTTGTCTTGGTATAATCCATCCAATGCACCTTTTATTCGCACTCCAAGCTTTCTTCAGGGTTATGCTATCACCGAATTGACGCTTCTGGCTCTTTCTCTGGCACGATGGAACAAAACCAACATCAAAACATGGAAGCAATACCCCTGGCTTCTACTTGGAGTAATGATTCTTTTGCTGGTTTTATTTGATTTCCTAAGCAATTTTCTTGAGCTCATCGGTCAAGGATCTAACTCATTTTTCCTCAATTACACCATTACCTGGCTTCTCTCAGCAGGATCAATCACGCTTCCCTTTCTGATGTGGCTTTATCTGGAAAATAAAACAAAAGCTCTTTAGCAAGTTTTTCCATTTTTCTTCTTAACTCAAGCTTTGTTTCATTATTTTTAACAGTGTAATCTGCCTTGACTTTGCTTTTAGCTATGTCGGACTGTGCTTGAAATACAAGTTTTACATGAGTTTCACTTAATCCTCTTTCATCAAGCAAACGCTGCGTTCTAAGCTTTTCTCTGCTATCAATGTAAATCAATCGATGGCAAAGCTTGCTCCATCGCGCTCTTACCAAGACAGCAGCATCCAGGATGCTCCCATGAGTGGCTTTCGATATTTCAAGCTGTAAAAATTGTTTGATACTGGGCCAAACACAACGCTCCAAGAGCTTTCGAGAAGCAATGCTTTTAAAAACAAGTTGCCCCAGAATCAGCCTATCGATTTCTAAAGCTGAAGTTAAAACCCCGGGTCCATAATAAGAAATCAGCTGCCTTTTGATTTCATCCTGCATCAAGACCCGATGAGTTATTTCATCTGCGGATATGACCTGCCAGGAAGTAAACTCAGACAAGTATTTGACAGCAAGTGTTTTGCCAGCTCCCATTAAAGCATAAACACCAACTACAGGAAGCTTTTTAGGCATGGTAGGGTCGTAATAGGTTAAGCTTGGTTCCCGTTTTTATATGAACCTTTAAAGGCACTTTTAGAGCAATAGCATGTTCCATCTTTTGGGGAATTAGTTGGCAGAGACCTTCCAACTCATCGGGATGGCATTCCCATATAAGTTCGTCATGGATTTGAAGAAGCAAGTGAATTCGGGCATTATCTTTGAGCTGTTGGTACATATTAACCATAGCTACTTTGATGATGTCAGCGGAACTTCCCTGAATAATAGTATTGAATGCAAGTCGTTCTCCCAACTGTTGAAGGGGTTTTTGATGGCTGTTCAGCTCAGGTATGGGCCTTTTCCTGGCAATGATAGTTTCAGCATAGGCGTTTGCTTTGACCCTGGCAACTGTTGCTTCACGAAAAGAAGCAACACCAGGATAAGATTTGAAATATCGCTCAATCATACTACTTGCTTCTTTTTCACTGATCTTTAAAGCGCGAGACAAACCAAAGGAAGACATCCCATACAGGATTCCAAAATTGATAGTTTTTGCCATTTTTCGCTCTGCGTCAGAAACTTCAAGTTCCTTTGAAGTATGAAATATCATTCTGGCAGTTTGAGTATGGATATCCTCATCATTTAAAAAAGCTTCGATTAACCTGGGATCTTGAGAAAAATGAGCCAGCACCCGCAGATCAATTTGGGAATAATCTGCACTCACAAAGACCCAGGAGGGCTGAGAAGGAGTAAATACAGACTTGATTGACAACACAGAATCCTGATCTGAGGGAATATTCTGCAGATTTGGGTCCACGCTGGAGATCCTTCCAGTGGAGGGTCCAGCTTGCAAATAAGTGGTATGAAGGAGTTGGTTTTGATCGAGTTTGTTCAAAAAAGCTAATATGTAAGTGCTTAACAATTTGCTATATTCGCGATACTTTTTTATCATTCCAATCATGGGATGCATAGGTTCAAGAGCGTCTAAAACCTCACTATCAGTAGAGATTCCTGTTTTTGTTTTTTTTATAACGGGCAAAGCTAGTTTTTCGAAAAGAACAAAGGCAAGTTGTTTGGGAGATGCCAGGTTGAATTCAGTTTCGCTTAAAGCAAAAATCTGCTTTTGCAAGGATTTTAGTTGCCCTTCCAGAAGCTCTTTCAAATGGAGAAGATCCTTTTTTGAAACTTGTATGCCTTGCTTTTCCATTGCATACAAGACTTTCAGCAGAGGCAACTCCACCTCTTGATATAAGGAATAAAGATTTTTGTTTTCTGCATCAAGGCTGAGTTGCTCCCAAGCATTAAAAATAGCTTCACAGGGGTCAAGGTCTTGAAAAGTAGGATAGCGTACAAGAAATTCTTGTATGGAGTATGATTTGTTGTTGGGATAAAGCAAGTAATAAAGCAACTGAAGATCTTGGATGGGAAGGTCATAAACTCTCAGAGGATCCAATGCTAATTGATGAAACAAAGCTTTGGCATCATAAGTAAAGAGCTCCTGGGCCCCTTGTAGGAGAGTTAGAAGAAATTGGTTTTCTTGTATTGGAGCTTGAAAAAGGTCTTTGGTCGCTGAATCTACAAAAGCTTCTGAGGAGACATGGAATAAACCTTGCGAGGGATGATAGCATTGAATTTGTTGAGCTTGAGCATGATAAAAAAGACTCCATTTACTTACTTTTTTCAAACTCTCAAATTCATGGGGATCAAGATCCTTTAATGCTCTGCTTCCTAAAGTCGATTTCTGGGCAACAGACTCTTTTTTGAAGCCAAAAGAACGGATGAGACTATGAAATTCGTAGATTCTGGCAAGCTCATTCAGTTCGCCTTCTCCCAAACCCGTAAAAGCCAGGTCTTCCAGCTTTAGATCAAGCGCCACCTTGTCAATTAAACGAACCATATAGAGGAAATGAAGAAATGCTTCCTTTTGATTCCGTATGCTTTCGCTTTGTTTGCTTTGATCAGCAAGTAAAGCTTCTGGGGTGCCAAATTGCTGGATAAGTTTGAGAGCAGTCTTGGGGCCTATGTTGTTCATGCCTTTTAGATTGTCTGAACTATCTCCCACCAGCGCTTTGTAAAAAGCAAATTGTGAAGTTTGAATCCCATAATCTGCAAAAAAATTGTTTTCAGTATAAAGACGGAGCTCAGAGGAATTTTTTCCTGGGAGAAGAATACGAATGCGATCTCCTTCAAGAAGCTGGAAAAGGTCTTTATCGTTGGAAGCAATATAAACATCACATTGAGCAGCATGTTCCCTGCTTAAGGTAGCAATAAGATCGTCTGCTTCAAAGCCTTGCTTGATAACAAAGGGAGCTTTTAAGGTAGGGAGCAGGACTTCGCTAAGCTGTTTGAGCTGAATAATCAGGGCTTCCGGTGTTTCCTTACGTTGAGCCTTGTAAGAACTATCTTCTAAAGCTCTGAAGGTTTTTTCGGGGCCATCGAGACAAACTGCCAGGTATTCGGGACTTAGGTCCCGATACATCATCATCAAGCTTTTTAAAAAACCATACAATGCATTGACAGGCAAATTTTGAGAAGTTTCAAGGCTCTGAGGAAGAGCATAAAAACTTCGATAAGCTATGTTGTAGGCATCAATCAGAAGAAGCTTCGGTCGCTTTTGCTTCATCTATAGGATCCATCTCCAAATCAGAATTGGATTTTTTTTCAAATTCGAGCGACTTGCCCCAAAAAGTATAGGTTTCGGCGAGTAAAACCACAAAAAGAATAAAAGCCAAAAAAGATATAATAAAGCCAGGATCGGTCAGGGCAAACTCCTTACCCACTGTCAACCCAAAGGGAGGGAAGATGAAAGCAGCTTGCATAAAACCTGCTACAAAAAGATTGTTGGTTCGAAGATAAAGATAACTCACGAAAAGACCATATACAAAGTAGGTAAGCATGGTATTGGTGGATATAATCATGTTTCCGGCAGTACGAAGGCGAATGTAGTTGATTAGGCTAAAAAAGAGCAGGGTAAATAAGACAGACCAGATCTTTTTCCAGAGAGGATTGAGTGTTTTAGGAAAAAGAGAATAGCTTTTGTTGAGAAGGAAACCTCGAGAGGCTAATTCTTCGCTGATACCAACAATTCCCCAACCCCGAACAAAGAGCACGAGATAAAGAGGATTGAAGCCTTGAAAACTGATTACCAGGGTACGAGGTTCATAGAATATCGACATGCCCAGGGGTAAAATGGTATAAAGGCCAGCTAAAGCAAGTATAGCGAATATAAGCCCTGGGAAGATCTTCCTAAAGCTGATACCTATTTGAGCAAAATCCCAATCATCAATTTTAAGGAAAGCTATAGCCAATAGAGCGATGATTAAGTTGGGAAAGGCGCTCATTAGGTTGCCTATTAATCCGTTGGGTTGGATTTGAAAGAAAGTGGCAAGCAAGCGAACCAGCATGAAAGCCAACCAGGGAAAGATTAGCATTGCAGAAAGGAAAAATAGTGTAAAAAGAAACTCTCGTTTGTTGTTAATAAAAATTTTCTTTAGTATAGCCATGCTTCACCTCGATGTTAAAATGAAAGCGGATGAGGAGGGATTCGAACCCCCGGGACTCATCGTCCGCGGCATTTCAAGTGCCGTGCCTTCAACCACTCGGCCACCCATCCGTATCGAATAATCAGCTTTTTTCATCCACTTATTTTAACACATCAGGCCATGATATACTACCATCTGCCTCTTGATAATTTTCCATCACTGCCGCCAGGCATCTTCCTATCGCTAGAGCCGAGCCATTCAGGGTGTGAAGCAAGGTGTTTTTACCTTCAGCAGTCTTGTATCTAATCTGTGCTCGTCTAGCTTGAAAATCAGTACAATTCGAGCAGGAGGAGATCTCAAGGTATTTACCAAGGGATGGAAACCACACTTCGATATCGTAGGTTTTAGCTGTTGAAAAACCTGACATATCTCCCGTGCAAAGCGAAACCACTCGATAGGGTAGTTTTAGTTTTTGTAGAATCGCTTCTGCGTCCTGGGTAATCTCTTCCAGGGCTTCAAAAGATTTTTCGGGAAGGCAAAGCCATACCAATTCGACTTTTTCAAACTGATGCAGGCGAATCAAGCCCTTGCTTTCTTTTCCAGCGGCACCTGCTTCTTTACGAAAACAGGGAGTATAGGCAACCATTTTGCAGGGTAGTTGTTCCAAGGGTAGGATTTCTTCTCTAAACAAGTTAACTAAAGGAACTTCACCCGTTGGAATCAAAAAAGTATCCTCACCATCAATTTTATAAAGGTCCTCTTCAAACTTGGGAAGCTGACCCGAACCTTCAAACAAAGATCGCTTGCCAATAAAAGGAGGATTAATTTCGGTATAACCCCGTTCTCTTGCTGAATTTATCATCAGATTCATTAAAGCACGTGAGTAGTAGGCACCTTCACCGCTTAAAAGAGCAAACTTATTGCCAGCAAGTCGTGCTGCGCGTTCAAAATCAATCGCATGGTTGATTTTACCCAGCTCATCATGCGACCTTGGGGTGAATTCAAAATTCCGTGGAGTACCTACCACTCTGAGCTCCAGGTTGTCATTTTCGCTTTCACCCAAAGGCACGGATTCATGGGGTAGATTGGGCAGATTCATGTGAAGTGTTTGAAAAAGTCCTTGCACCGATAGCAGTTCTTTGTTTTTTTCCTGGATGAGCTCTCCAATCTTTTTTACGGTAGCACTAATTTCTACAGCTGATTGACCAAGCTTGAGCATTTCGCCAATTTTTTTAGAAGCCTGGTTTCGTTCGAACTGAAATTGCTCAATTTCTTGTGTTAACGCTCTTCGTTGAGCATCATATTCCATTAATTGGTCGATATTTCTGGGATCAATCCCTCTTTTTGCCAGTGCTATTTTTACGAGCTCTGGGTTTTGTCTCATGAGCTGAAGATCGATCATAAGTATTTACCTCCTGGGTTATTTTCCATTCTTCCCATTGTTTTTTAATTTTTCTAATTTTATCCCTGATTATTGAAGCTTCTTCGTAGGCTAATACTGCTGCTTTTTCGTGCATTTGTTCTTCCAACTCACGAATGACTAAGTGCCATTGTGGATTCTCTTGTTTTTCCAATTCAAGCTTAAGCTTAGCTTCACCTTCGGTAGCCTTCCAATCGGTATCCAGCAGTTTTTTAACAGCTTTTTGAATAGACTCAGCCTGGATATGGTGCTCCAGATTGTAGGCTATTTGTTTTTCCCTTCTTCGAGCTGTTTCCTTGATGGCCTGGTCCATAGAAGGGGTAACATGATCAGCAAACAATAGCACTTTACCTTTTACGTTTCGCGCAGCTCTCCCAATTGTTTGAATTAAGGATACATGAGATCTTAAAAAACCTTCTTTATCTGCATCCATAATAGCAACCAGAGAGACTTCGGGCAAGTCAAGACCTTCTCGTAACAAATTAATTCCCACCAGACAATCAAAATCGCCACTTCGCAATGCTTGTAATATTTGAACTCGTTCAATCGTATCAATGTCAGAATGAAGATATTTGGCGCGAATACCTTGTTCAAGCAAGTAATAAGAAAGGTCTTCTGCCATCCTTTTAGTAAGAGTGGTGACGAGTACTCGTTCTTTTTGTTCTTGCCTTTCCTTAATTTGCGAAAGAAGAAAAGACATTTGCTCTTCGGTGGGGTGAAGTTCAATTTCAGGATCAAGCAAACCAGTGGGGCGAATAATTTGTTCAACAAACTCCCCTTGCGAAAGAGTGATTTCAAGCTCCGAAGGGGTGGCGGAAACAAATACTGCCTGGCTTATCTTTGCTTCAAATTCTTCCCATTTTAAAGGACGATTATCCAAGGCAGAAGGAAGCCGGAAACCAAAATCAACAAGATTTTGCTTTCTACTTTGATCTCCTCGATACATTCCTTTGATTTGTGGCAAACTCACATGGGATTCATCAATAATAATCAAGGCTTCTTTTCCAAAATAATCAATGATAGTGGAAGGGGTAGTGCCTGCTTCACGATGAGCCAAATGCCTCGAATAGTTTTCTATACCTGGGCAGGAGCCAGTATTTTCAAGCATTTCCAGATCGTACAGCGTGCGTTGTTCCAGGCGTTCTGCCTCTATCCAACGATGGTGAAGTTTAAAGTATGCAACGCGTTCTTCCATTTCGGTTTTAATTTTGGGGATGGCATTCAAAAGGCTTTGCCGTGTGGTTACAAATTGTTTTGCTTGAAAAAAAGTATAGCAATCAATATTTCGTAGGCTCTCCCCAGTCAGAGGTTTAAATACTGAGATCTTTTGAATAAAATCACCAAATAATTCAAGTCGAATCGCCTCTTCTTCAGATTCAGCAGGAAAAACATCCATGGTACTTCCACGTAAACGAATGCATCCCTGACGAAAATCCAGATCATTTCGTTCGTATTGAAGCTGGATAAGAGCTTGCAATAGATCTTTTCGCTTACACGAAGAATTGGATTCAATTTTAACAATGTTTTTGATATAATCTTCAGCTTCCTGCCAACCGTATATGCAAGAAACTGAAGCAATCAATACTACATCCTTTCGCTCAACCAAAGAGCGTACCGCCGATTGTCTCATTCGTTCAATCTCAGAGTTGATGTCAGCGTCTTTCTCGATGTATAGGTCTTTTCCTGGAACATAGGCTTCTGGTTGATAATAATCGTAATAACTAACAAAATATTCTACTTTGTTCTCAGGGAAAAAATCTCTGAATTCAGAATAAAGCTGTGCAGCGAGGGTTTTGTTGGGAGCCATCACCAGAGTAGGCTTTTGAACTCGCTCTATCAAATTGGCCATCGTAAAGGTCTTGCCTGATCCAGTAACTCCAAGCAGGGTTTGATAGCGCTTCTTTTTAATAATACCTTCGCTGAGGCGTTCAATGGCCTGGGGTTGATCTCCCTGGGGTTGATAGCTTGATTTTAAAGTAAATCTTTCTCTCATCCTGCCTCATCTTTAAATGCATCATCCCCCTGCCTCTTGGACAGGGGGATGATTTGCTTAGGAATAAATCCTGCTTTTAAGTGCTTAATCGAGGGTTAATCGGTTAATTTTGACCGTACGAGTGGATTGAATCCATTCTACTTCAGCACCAAGCATTTCACTTACAAAACGGATAGGAACAAAAGTACGTCCGTCTTTAATTTCTGGAGGAGCATCCATATTGACCATCTCATTGTTGACCATGGCCTTGGTGGAACCAATTTGCATTGAGATGACTTTGTCACCCAGGGTAATATTGATACCTTTACTTTGTTGGACCCAGGTGACTTCGGCGCCAAAACCCTCAGCTATTACACGAAGAGGAACATAAGTGCGTCCTCCGGAAATATAGGGTTTTCCATCAATTGTCTTGAATTGTCCATTGATGAGAGCTTTATCATTGTCTATCTGAAGCTCAATGGTAGTTTTGCGATAGTTGTTGATTTGGGTAACTTTTTTGGTAAAGCCTTCAGCGGTACGAACATTGACTTCGATGCGATTGCTTCCGTAGTTAAGAGGAACGGTAGCTTCGAAAGTGAATTCAAGGTGTTTTTCATCGGGAACCACTTGAGCTTCAACACCGTTTACAAAGATCCAAATCAAACGGCTGGGAGTTTCTTCGGTAACTTTGGTGCGAAGAACTTTTCCACGAATGGATGCTTCTTTTACGTCAATAAACTTTTCAGGGACATCCATCTGTATCTGAAGCTCATCGGTAGGTCGTTCCACATTGATGATACGTTTGGCAATTTTACCGGAAGGATCTTTGGCAATGATTTCAAACATGGTGTTTTGTTCAGTTAGTTTGGCTTCATAGCGGAATTTACCTGCTTCGTCAACGTTGACAGGAGCTTGATTAATAGTGACTACAGATCCTACTTTCACACGTCCTGAAATAATAATCTCTTGTGATTCCGGGAGGATGTCGACTGGATCAAGATCGATGTATTGTGGGCTGGCATCTTCGTCCACTCCTTGCAGGTGAGTAGCAGTAATCATGCCTTCCATTGTAGCCTTGATCACCAAAACACCACGATTGTTTGGAGTAAGTGAAAATACAGCACTTCCTTTAGAGTCCGCAGTCTTGGAATCAGAAACACCCAAGCCCTCGACAGTGATTTTTGCGCCTCTTACAGGCATTGTGGTGCCTGCTTCTTTGACGATAACAGTAATCTTCCCTGGGGTTTTTGCTTTTAAGGGTTCGCTTTCGAAGACTTCGAGCTCAAGTCCTTGAGCTATATCAAAGGAGGCAGAACCACCCACCATATAGAACGGAGGATAATTGAAACGAGTATTTCGGTTCCAATACTGGAGATAAGCCTGATCTTTACCGATACCCGTTGGGGTAAAGCTGATAAGAGTCTCTCGGGCCTTGGGATCGGTAGAGGAAGCATAGAGGTTGCCGAAGATGGCAGTCTCGGATTGAGGTCCATAAATAGACTTTTCAACGATACTCTGAGGAAAATATCTTTCAGTGTCAACCATTAATGATGAGCCAATCTGTAAAGGCAAATCACGGCGATCAGCAGGATAAGCGCGGATAAGGATACTATTGGTTTTACCATAAGCAATATCATAAGAGTCTTGAGAAAGTATTTCTTTACCAAGGCTTACTCCGGTTTTGGCATCATACATGTCTACTGAAGGAGCCTTTAGATCGAGGTATCGGGAAGGCATAGCATCCCAATCCAGACGGTAAGTGTTGTCTCCGCTCCTTTTTGAAGAAGCCTCGGTAATCCAGGCATAGCTCAATGTTGGCCAAGTTTCTCTACAATAAGTACAATAATACTCATAGCCATACAAATCACAATATATCTGATAGGGACAGGCTAGCAGTACTCTTCTAAACAAAAGTTGATTAAAGTATCGAGTTTCAGCGTTTTGAGGGTCTCTGTTGCTAGCATAAGCAGCACCATTGCCAGCCACATCACTAAACGCATCATTGATTGAATAGCGATTATTTCCAATCAATCCTCCAATAGAGGTTATGTCTTCGGCATATAGATAAAATGTTGTTTTACCCTCTGAATTAAGATTGAAGGAGTCTTTGTAAGTCAGATGCTGATCACGGTCAAGATCTGCCAGAGTATAGCCACCTTTATGGGGACTATTGTAAATTGCTCCAAGACCCATTCCTTTCTCAAAAGATAAAGTGGGGTAAAAGTACTGCTCTCTCAAATTTACTATTTCCTCAGGGAAAATTCCATGAAGAGGGTAGTTGATAAATTCACCATTATCCCACATCCAACTTTTAGTGTTGTAATAGGTATAATAAGAACCTCCACCATCACTATATTTATTTCCAGTGGCTACTCGGTAATCGTACCTGTATGCCTTAAAACCACCTATTTCAAATATCTCTTTGTTGCTTTCATCCAAGGTACCATTTTTGTTAAAGTCAAAGCCTCCTCGTAAATGTGAGAAAGCAGAATAACCTGAGGTTTTCCCAGCCATCATATTATAGCTTCGATTTGGAATAGCACTGTTGGTATAAGAAGTATAATGGGGTGTTTGCCAACCAAAATTATAGGGAGTACTGGTAAGCAATGTGAATCGAGCAGTTTCGTTAGCAGTACCACCACATACCGAAGCTTCATTTCCAGCACCTTTAAGTGGAATACCCTGAGGAGTTTTGACTTGAGCAGTGATGCGATATAAACGGTTATCACCAGCAGTTAAAACAAAATCAGGTTCTCCAGGTGTAACAAAGCTTTGCCCTTGAGGATCATCTGCGTTCACAACCTCATAACTGACTTCAGGAAGAGCAACTTTAACAGCTACTTTTCCAAATTTCTTACGATCTGGTGTAAAGATAAACACATCAAATGTTCCTTCATCGTTAGCCACAAAACCTTTAAAGATATATCGTCCGTTATTTCTGTCACGGAAATCAGTCTCTATGGGATAAAAGGGATTTTGATTGGAAGAGTAAAGTCGACTATTGTTAACTTTTGAGTTATCAATATTGTGTAAATCTGTCCTAATCCAATAATACTGCGGTAAACGTGCATTATTTCCATAGAACAGCTTGTTATCAGGTAACGGATCAAGCATAAGCTTAGACCAAACATCATCATCATTTATCGAATTGTTTCCCGAAGCGTCTTCAATTCCACCAGTGGAGAGATCAACAGCATTTCCTTCTTCGTCGAGAACAAGGAAAGTCAGGGGATTTTGTGGATCGTTAAGCTCAGCTGCTGTTCCAGCTGTTAGTACATCTGGTATGGTTGTTATATTCAGGCTATTCTCGGGAACAACATCAATTTTAGTTTGACCTGAAAGATAAACTTCATGGGAATACTGATCTGGATCATAATAGTCGTAGAAAGGAGTATTGGCACGATCGTTATTATCATCGCCATATTTATAAGCTGTAATAACAATTGGAAGCATTTCGTTGTTATCAACAATATGATCAAACAAACTGTACTGTCCAATCTTTTTCCCACCACCGAAATCATATCCTACCGTGTTAATCTGATTGCCCTTATTATTGCTGAACTCAAGAGAATAAGTGCCATTGTTTTGATTATAGGTTCGTCCATCGATAATGCCTCCATACCATGTGTTGGAAGCTAAATCATAGGTGCCAATAATCTCAGTTTCGTAATCATTAAAGGAAACTTTTCCGTCTCCAGTAACATCGTGATCGCGATCAAACTGATATGCTCTAGAGGAGGTGATGCTATTAGTAGGAGGTCGGGTAATCCAGCCATCGCCAGCTCCGATAATACGACCTGAAGCATCTTTTATGCCACGATCCTGCCATGGAACGAGTACTGCATTGTTGCATTCATGGACAGTATCGGTGTAATTGGGGTCGTAGCCTTTAGGTTCGTATTCCATGACTTTAACATCAACTCGATGATCTCGATCGGGCTCGAGAGTAAGTTTGTCGGTTCGGATATCAAGACCATGAACAAGAAAGCCACCTTCTTTGAAATCTCCTGTACAACAATCCTCAAATTTTTTGATTGTGCCATTGGCGAGTTCAACTTCAATAGTGATGCGTCCCCGTCCAATAGGAATAATCTCATTAATACAAAATGCATTGAGCATGGCATTGTCATAGGTTTGCTGTTCAAAACTGGCTCGTGTGTAGTCTATTGCCCTATTATATTGTAAAATCGGATTAACTTTATCTAAATTATAACGCATTGGATTCTCTGGATGATAAACTACAGTTTCGCTTCCTATTAAGGCTTGTGAAGTTGGAGGAGAAGTAACAGATGTAAAATTAGCATCTCCCAAATCATATTCAAAAAGTTGATAGTTTTGAGCATTAATAACAATTTCACCAGAATAATCATATTGGATAGGAACCTTGGATAAATCTCCCAGCTTATTTGGAAGAGTATAGCTTATTGAATTGCTTTCATAATCATAAAAAGATTTTGGACGCATAAAAGGTCCACGAATAGTGATTCTGTTTATTGACAGATTATTGCGAATAAGTGCAGCTAAATTGGGTGGAGCTGTTTCAAAAGTGTAATTAAGATTGTTAAAGTTTTTGAGTAAGAAGTAAAGAGAATAATCAGTTAATGGATAGAACTCAGTCCCAAGTTTGTTGTACTGATTGTATTTGAAATCATGACGAGAATCATAATTGGCACCCAAAGTAACACGAGCAGTATTTTTTGCCCAAATGGCAGGGTAGGCGTTCCACCCAGATCCCCGACCAGTTTCAGTAGTGCCTGTAGTACCCAAGATTCTTCCAGTATGGGTCTGTCCGCCAGGATATGAGCGTATATCATCCTGCCAATCGTAGAGCACAGGATTATAACGCGACCTAATATAGGGGGTAGGAGGACTCAATAAGGGGCTCAGAGCATTAGTTCCTCCAGTGTAATCAACCTGAGAGTACTGTAAAGCATGATCTATCCAACTTATATCAACAAAGTTTAAGGTTGGATCAGGATCACATACTTTTATCTGTACTGATCCAATATAATCTATACCTCCTGAAAAATCTGAAACAAAGTAAGGACCATGAAACTGATGCCCGTCATATCTGGGGTACGCAAGTTTTGAATTATAGTCAAACATAGTTTGGTGACTATAGAATACAATGTTTAAAGGAGTGCTTGAATCTATTGGCTTTGCACAAACCAGAAAGCGTGCTCCAGGATCTTTTTCGTAAAAATTCGTTAGCTTCACAGGTACTCCATAATGAATAATTGGTGCGCCTGCAAAGGTATCCATACGAGTAATATTTCCCAGAGGCGGGGGTTTTTGTAAAGAACCAGTTTCCAGATCATATTTTCCAGATCCAAAAGAACAATCTTGATCCAGAAAATTGCCAATTCCTCGACCAAAATAGGATAGGAAATCAGGTCCATCAAACCGATCAAGATGTCCTATATCGTGCCATTCCCACACATGGAAGGAATTATCAACATTAACCTGGATAATGGCCTTTCTCCATCCTTCAATTACTCTTCGTCCATCAGGAGAGGGGTCAGAAGTGACTCCGTCAGCAATAAGACTGAGATAAGTCGTAAAAAGATAGGCTATTCCTGCTCCATGAGCATTATAGTAGGCAAAAGGTTCGTCTTCAAGGGCGGTCAAGGTCGAAAAAGGAATTGCAAAGGGATCGTTAACATCCTGAGGATCATCTCCATCATAAACTTGAATTTCTATGACAGGTTGACGTTCTTCATATACTGTTAGAGCTTTTTTATTGGGAAGCATATTAACTTGTGCAGGGAGAATGGGCTTTTTCCATTGCTCGTAACAATCGTATCCATTATAAAAAGCTTTAAAATTGGGCATATGAGTAAACACTCTGGGTAGTACTTTTGGTACGGTAAACTCAATTTGTGCTTCAAAATGAATAGGACCTTTAAGAACCTTTTGAGTAGCCCAGAAGGGATCCTGGTAAGTGCCTGTATAAGGTTTTTTGAGGGAAGTGCTTTGATTGTTGCGTTCAAATTCTTTGGGTAATTCTGCTACTTTGAAAGCTTGAACACGGAAATATCTTTCTAGAGCATGACCGCTGAATCCAACGGAGCCACGATAGGGGGTGTATTGGAAACTGAGGCGTTGATTGGTGTTGGTGAGAATGGCAGTGTTGACAAGATTGTTGGAAGATTCCTGAGCATCAGGATCAAAAACATAAAGATAGACTTTCTCTCCATTTTTAGGCGGTGGATTGATCTCAATATCGATTTGAGTAGTACGCTCAACGGTGAGTTCGCTGTTGACTTTAACATCAAGCCCCATATTAGCAGGGAGTATGGCCATATCCATAAACTTTTTATCTCCACTAAGTCCAGTGGGAATCATATGGATATAGGTATTTTGATAATATACGTTACCTGCTGAAACTCTCGTTCCATGAAGGTATTCGCTATCGTTGATCTTGACATTGGTCAAACGAATAAGACCAGAGCGAAGAGCGGAGGGAGTCAGCGCAATATCTTCAAAATTGTAAACTCCCAGAGGAGTAAGATCGAGATATAGCTCTTGAGCTGGGGTTCTGCGAATATTATAAGGAAGAAAACTCTTGGGTAAGAAAGCAGGAGGAGGAGTAGGGTTGGCTTTTTTGTAGTCAGAGTCGTCCAGAGCAACAACGCTTCCAGGACGATAGCTCTGAGCCTGGGTTAAGCGAATATCACCAGGATCCACCAGACCATTGGCGTTGATGTCTGCATAGGCATATTGATTGTTTTCGTCCATACCCATAGTTACATTTAAACCCCCCAGGGGTAGGGTGCGGTAAACCTGGTTGATGTCGGCATCTCCGCTTGCTACCACTGAGCCATTGAGATAGTTGGGATTGATGCTAAATATTCGGATATCACCAATCGAAACACGACCATTCAAATCGATATCCGCGTAGAGATACTGCCAAGCATCACCCAGAGAACGAATGATAATGGTATCAGGAGTAAAACTCACAGCGCCACGGGTATAAATATCATCGCCAGGTTTGTATTCAATGAGGTCGTCAAGACCAGCAAAAGCATGCATAGATGGGTAATAACGAGTATTGGAAGGAATGGCTTTTAATAGGATGCCAAAGTCTGGGTCGCCATTTCGAACAATGGTATTGCGTTTGTATTCGAAACGTTGTCCAGCAATGTCATATTTGACTTCGCTATAACGGACATCGCCTTCTTGAACCGCGGTGAGGTCGAGGTTGTTGTAGCCTTTTTTATAGATAGCTTCATTTGCGCCAAGTTGTGAATCTCCACTGGCATCATGGAAGCGAATATCAGCAGAGAAAGGTTGGAGGTTGCGGTTGTAGTCGAGATCGAGGCTGTTGTTTTCGGCACCGATATAATGTTCGGATTGTTCGCTTTCAATGTAGTCATCGGAAAGGTTGTTGCTTTGAGAGCGTTTTTGTATGTTGAGTTGGGTGAGGAAAACATTATTGAAGCCGTTATCTTTCCAGAGCTCCATACCAAGAAACTCGGAATGAGTCAGTTTGACGTTGTGGAAGGTGGTAACGGGTAAAGGATATTTAGCATTGTTGGGAAGGAGGGAGGTATTTTTTTGTATGCTTTGAGCAGGAAGATGAACGCTTTGGGAAGGAGAGCGCAAACGCACGCTACTGATAGAAGGCTGAACTTGCATCCACACATCAGATTGCACGTGAATGTCGTAGGTAGGAGCGTTGCAGCCACCTTCCAAAACTTCATTAAGAATCATAATATCATTTTTCCACAAACCGCCCCACCACTGGTTTTTACTGCGCAGGAAGGATTGAATGGAAGTATGTTTGTCGACAGGGGTAAGACGAATGTCTCCTTCTTCAACCACTCGAGCAGTGTTGATCAAGACATTGCCCTCGCTATCAAATCGGGAGCCTTTGACATAGATGAAGTCGAGTTGGTGATAGAAGCCTACCTGTCCTCCGTAATTGGTGTGTTGCTCGATGGTAAAGGAAGTAAAGGGATATTGGGCGATGAAATCAAGATCGTCGAGATTTACGTAAGTGTTGGGCTCATAAGTTACATTTTTTTGGCTTAGAGGATCATAGCATACCACTGGAGAGAGTCGCAGGTCGCCCTCCTGAATAACTTGATCCGTATTGCTGGCACCCTTGCGATAAATGAATTCGCCATAATCATAACGTCCAGTGATGGTGTTGTAGTCGTTGTAGAGAGTATTTTCGGTATAGGACACCTTTACTTGCACTTCGTTTCCCTCGTACCAAAATACAAAGTCAAAAGTGTAGTCTAGTGTATTTATATTTTGAATAACGCCACTTATAGTTTGATCATCACACACTGACGATCCGTCAAGGTAGTGTCTATAAAACTCAGGGTTGGTACGGTAAGCAATCAAATCAGCAATTCCAGTCCTATTGTTGGTATCTATTGTACCTTTAAACCGAATAGCTTCTCCATTTTTAAAATTGCCAATACTGGAAATGATGTTTTCTCGTAAGAAAGTGGTTCTACCCCACTCCGACACACGTGGCATACCCTCGAAAGTATAATCGAGGTCGACAAAATACTCGTCGGAACGGAAGGGAATGAGACCAATGCCAGTATCCCAATCGCTTGCCTGGACTCGGGTATTGTTTTGGAAGTCGGTAAAACTAGCCCACCCAAGCTTCCAGAAACGGTTGGTACCCAAACCCCCGGGACGATTGTCCCAGAAGAAGATATTGGGGCGATAGGAAGGGTTGGGATCGCGGGTGTTATACTGATAAAAAGGGTCAAAGATATAGGGACCCTGGGTGTTGCTTCCAGGAATGGGATCTATACGTGCATGGGTGTTGAGACGGCAAGAGCCAGGAGTATAGATATCAGTGGGGAAGGGAATGGTTTCTCCAGGGCGTCCTGGGTCGGCAGTTTCGTCGTAACGGGGATCGTGAAAAAATCCATCGGGATCGAACCATACTTGCCCAGCGTCATCCAGGACAACATACCAAAGATCGGTGCCCTGACTCAGCCCTTTGTCGGCAGTGATATCCATATAAAACCTTGCCCACATAACAGGTCGTGTAAAGTATCCGTTCTGCGAAGTAGCGGGAATATTTCGCTGGATAAAATTGGAATGCTTTGCACGCTGGGCATTGGGCATCAAATACCCCTCACGACCAAACCACTCAGCGTCCGGGGTTGGCTGCCAAGGAACAGCTCTCCACAGTTCCATAGCACACCCTAACTCATCCTCGTAACATAAATTCCACTTGATTGCGGCATTCATGCCCTGCTTATTCTTCGTTTCTGCGCGAAGAACGGGCTTTGAGGACAAGGAGAATATTGATAGCATCATAGTTGCAATGATTAAACTAGCCCATAATCTCTTCATCGAATCTCTCCTTTACAAACAAAGAGTTTGTTCCACACAAGCATTCCTAGTAGCTCAGCAAGGTTACGATTATTTCTCGGGATTCAGCAATCCACTGAGTTTCTGCACCCAAAATGTCCGCTACAAAACGTAAGGGAACAAAAGTAACTCCCTGCGTGATCTCTGGAGGAGAATCCAGGTCAGCTACTTTCCCATTTATTATCGCTTTTCCTGAGCCTATCTGCATTTCTATCTTTTTTCCCATTAATTCGATAACAATACCCTTAACATCGGGCAACCACTGCACTTTTGCGCCTAAAGACTCGGAAAGCACACGCAAAGGTACGAAGGTCTTGGCATTTTTGACATAAGGAGCTACATCGAGCTCCTTGTCTGCAGGCACACCATTGACTATGAGGCGTCTACTGCCAATGCCAAGTCGTATCTCAACTTTGTGGTAAACCATGATCTCAATTTCTTTGGAGGTGGTATTACCAATTCCATCTATGGCTTCTATTTTAACATTATTTTTTCCAAAATCTAAGGAAATTTGAACTTTCCAATCTTCTCCCTGCACTGCAGCAAGTTTACCTCCAGCTTTAACTGAAGCACCAGGGCTAACTTTGCCCCTCAGTTCATATTCACGAACATCCACTAATTGAGGAACTTCATCAATAAAAAGAGAAGGACCTTGGCTGCGACGAACTACGGTAAGAATTTTCCGAGCAATACGACCTAAACGATCGGTAGAGCTGACCACAATCTGGTTGTTACCTTCCTGAAGTTCAACTTTGGCTTCAAAGCTTCCGTCGGGTTTCAAGCTTACAGCTTTTTCATTCACGGTGAGGATATTTCCTGGATTGGTTTTTCCAGTAATGGTCACTGTGTTTTCATTGGTGAGAGTTTTGCTTGCTTGTACTTCGAGTAGAATTTCATTGGGTTCTGGGGGCTCCATCACATGAACTTCATTGTATCCTTCACCCAAATCTTTGTGGTTAACATTGATGGCAATGATACCCTTGGATTTTGGCATAATATCAAACCGTGCCACACCTTCACGGTCGGTACGAGCAGTCATATCCACTCCAGCGCCAATGATGCGCACTGATGCGTCACTCACAGGTTTTTTTGTGCCTAATTCAAGAGCGTATACGATAAGATGAGCAGCTTCGCCTGCTACAGGTTGTTTGTTAGTCTTTACCTGGATTTCGAGTGAGCGAACAATATCAAACTTGGCAAGGTTCCAGACCTTTCCACGATTATCTCTTATATACAAACTACCTTGCCAGCTGTTGTAATAACCAAAATACTTGAGCTGAGCAAGGTTTTTCCAAGATCCAGTGGGAGTAAGCATTAATGTGGTGCTTGCAGAAGTATTTGCTCCAAATTCTTCAGTAGCAGTAGATCCCCAAATCATATTTTCTGATTTACCTTCAAAATCTGTATCGTCAGGGAAATAGGAATCATCAGAAAGAATAAGTGTGCCACCAGGTCGAATTCCAATGTTAGGTGAAGCTGCTGGGAAAAGTTCAATTCTCAAATGGTTGGCCTTACCATACACCAAGTCATAATTTTGGGGATCGATCAGCTCTGTGTCGAGCAAAACATTACGGCTTGCATCGTAAACCTTTGCTATGGGTCTCGCAATTCGAGCGTCATGGCTTGGGAAAGCATCCCAGTCAAGACGATAAGTACCATCAGCGTTGGTGAAACCTGCAGTATCACTTAGATACTGGTTATAGCGATAGCGAATATCTCCTGGATTGATGGAACGACCGCGGAAATTCCACAGGTTTCCAGCAACATCGCCAAAAATACTGTTGGAATAGGGATTTTTGCCTATCAAACCACCATATTCACCAATATCGTTTGCTCCCATCAACACATTAGCCTGACCTTCTTCGCTTATTTGCATACTGTCTTCATGATCAATAAAAGCCTGTCCTTCTCTATTGGCAAACAAATAACCACCTTTGTGAGGTGAGTTGTATATAGCTCCACGTCCAAATCCACGCAGATTGTTGGCAGGAGGCAGGTCAAGGACGGGATAAAGCTCCCATTCGCCATTTTCCCATTGCCAGTTGCTGGTATTGTAGTAGGTAGCTCCACCAAACTGAGCAAAAGGATTGGTCCAACCTGGCTTAAGATAGATAGGCTGAAACCCGAAAGTATAGATAATAGAGACATTTGGATCAACTTTACTGGGCATCACAACGTTATTGTAATATCTTGATCCAAGAGAAGAGATATACATGGCGGGTCGGTTGAAACCAAAAGTGTAGTAGCCAAAGGTGGAGTGGTTGGTCATATTGGTGAGTAGAACTGGGTAGTAATCGAAGTTGTCGGGTTTCGTCGTATACGGAGTAAAGCGAGTAAGGCTCTCTCCACCTTCACAAAGTTCTGACTTTACGCCCCGAATGGGATTGCCTTGTGCATCCTTGATAACAGCAACCACAAGATATCCACTATAATTGGCTGCAGTCATGACAAAATCCGTTTCCTGACCTGGAGAGAAGGACCATGAATTGTCTTGATAATATCCACCTCGATTAAGGTCATAGTCACGGATTGCATAAAAAACATCAGGAAGCTGAACATTGACGTCCACTATTCCGCGACGACGTCGATCGGGAGTGTCAACAAAGACCTTGAAGGAACCTTCGTCGTTGGCACAGAAACCTTTGAAAGCGTATATACCTTCTGAAGCACGATTGAAATCAATTTCAATAGGCTGGAAGGGGAAGCGAGAGAAGCTGAATTGACGGAAATTGTTGACCATGGAGCCATCGTCATTTTGAAGGTCGGTACGAATCCAATAATATTGAGGAAGAATGGCTTTGGGCCCAAAGAAAGTCTTGTTGTCGGGATGTGGATCTTTAAACAAGACATTCCAAATGACTTTTTCGTCGACCACATTGCTGCCATAGGCATTGGTCAAACCTTTTCGTAAATCGACAGGACTGCCTTCTGAATCCAATACAGTGAAAGTGAGGGGTTGTTCGTTTTCGAGTAATTCGGGAACACAACCTGCAGTGAGAGGATCGGGACCATAGGATACTATGAGATCGTTTTTGGGAGTGACGGGAAGATGCTTCAATCCTGCCATATAAACTTCGTGTGAAAATTCATAGGGTTTGCTAAGGCTGTAAAGCGGAGTGAAAGCCTTATCGTTGTTGTCATCGCCAAACTTGTAGGCAGTGACATATATAGGCAATAATTCGTAATCGTCGATCACGTTGTCGGGTTGATTGTTTCGAGTGACAGGTCCACCGAAATCAATTCCTACTGTATCAACTAAAGATCCATTGGAGGGGCTGAGATCAAAATGATAGGCACCATTGTTGCGTTGGAGAGTGCGAGCATCGATAACACCTGACTTCCAGGTGTTGGAGGCTAAATCGTAGGTACCAATGATTTCGGTTTCCCAATCTTGATAAGATATTTTGCCATCTTTGTTTAGATCGAAAAAGTGACTGATCTGGGTAGAAAAGCCTGTAGCATCAGAGGATCTGGGAGGAACAGTGATCCAACCATCACCTGAGCCAACAAGCTTGCCTTGAGCGTCTTTAATGCCACGATCCTGCCAGAGCAAAACAAGAGCGTCGTTGCAGGGTATTACGTGTTGATCGACAGGATAACTCTTGGTATCGTATTCTTTGAGTTGAACTTCAAGGCGAGTGGGAGTGTCGACTTCAATAGTTTCGACATTACTGCTGAGTTCGAGACCGTTGACAGGGATATCATCATAGATATCCTGACAGCAATCTTCGTATTTCTTGATAGTACCATCAAACAATTCGACTACGATAGATATCTTGCCGTGACCGATGGGAATAATCTCATCAATCCAGTTAACTGTATGGATGAGAGTAGGGCTTTCATGAGAACTCATTCTTTGAGAAATTGGAGAAGGGGTAGGGTCTGCACCAAAATACCAGAGCTTTTTGCTCTCAACAAGACGTTGGTTTTGAGATGTGTATCGGAAAGCGTCTACAGACATAGGAGATGCTAAACTAGTAAAATCGGGAGGAGCAGTGCTTGAAAACAGTGTATAGTTAGTAGTGTCGATGACCAACTTTCCGCTAAAATCGTATTGCACGGGGAGATTTTTTGGATAATTTGTCTTTAGAGCACGGGTTAAAGCACCAGTACCGCCAAGACGTTCGTGTACCTTGGGCATCATAAAAGGACCTTCGATGGTGATGGACTTTATATTTTGATCGATAGTCTGAGCATAGGGATCCCAGAAAATTCGCCGATCCATACCATCGTGCAGAATGAAATAAAAACCATAATCAGTGAAAGGCATCATTTCGCTTCCCAGCTTGTTAAACATATTTTTCCAAATAGCGGGAGTAGAGTTGAAACCACTATGAAGTTGAGCATTAGCAACACGCCCAGTATGTGTTTGACCTCCAGGATAGACACGCATGTCACGTTTTAGGTCTTTTAGCAAGGGATCATAATCTGCTCTTATCAGAGGAGAAGGATAATCCAAAGGACTTAAGGGTGATCCACCAGAAGTATAATTTACTTTTGAGTTTTGAAGACCATGATCCACGATATTAAATTCACCAAAATTAACTCTTGGGTCAGGTTCCAGAACTTTAATGTCCTTGAGACCAACATAGTCAATTCCTGGAGCCATATCGTTTATAAAAGCAGGTCCGTGGGGATAGCGTGAATTGTAATCAAACATGACTCTAGCTGAATACATACGAATAGTTACAGGAGTATCAGTTTTGAAAGGCTTGATTGGAACCACAGCTCGTCCACCCTCATCGTCACCAGTAAAACTAGTAAGCTGAACGGGTATTCCATAAGTGAATACTGTACCATAAGCTCTGGGAGGGCTTATAAGAACTGTCCCCGATCTATCTCCTCGCATTCTCCATCGGACAACTTGGGGGTCCTGGGTCATACCATCAAAAGAGGGTGCTGTAGCATTCTGGTTGATAATCCAATCACCGTGGTTCCAAATGGAGAGACCTTCTATATCACCAGTCTTGTAGGCAAATTCATAATTTCTGTTGTTGACTTCGCCCAACTTTGGATAACCAGGTTTATCGCCAGGGATGGTACAAACGGTCTGACCAAAACTACAATCAATATCCCATATACGAGCTGGGAAAGGAGGTGCCTGGCTGGAATAGGGGTTGAGCGGATCGCCACCTACAGGTTTAAAGGGGCTGGATTTGTTATCATCAGGATTAGTCATGAGGAAATCGCTGGGATCGAGGACTCCATAGGGATGATTGTCGTACCAATACCAGAAAACGACTGTATCGTCCTCATTGTATTGACCAATATATTTTTGGTAGGAAGGAGGTTGACCGATAGCAGTAAAGAAAAATTTAATACCACCGCCATGAGCATTGAAATTCATAATAAGTCGCTCAGAAGGATCTCCTGAGACAACAACATTGGCAGGGTCATTGACATCATTAGGATTGTCGAAATCAATCATGCGTATGGTAAGGTTGGGGAAACGCTGCTCATTAAGATTCAAACAGTCCCGCTCAGTTTCAATAATAAGCTCTTCAGGAGCGATGTCATACTTCTCCCACGCAAAGCAATCATAACCATCATAAATGTGGTAAGGTATCAAAGGGTCAGGACCAGCCTGAGGTATTGGTCGAACTGCCTTGAACGGATTAGCATCCAGCTCAAGTTTTGTCCATGGATGCTTGGCCCAATAGGGATCAAACATAAAATGGGATTGACGATCAGGGCTGTCAATTACTACATGGGTACCCTGATGTAAAATACCAATCTCAGTAAGACGTATATCACCTGTTGCAACCGAGTTATGAGAAATACCCCTGTTAAGATATACTTTACTATCAGCGGTAACGCTGATAGTTGGGGCTTGATCATACTCAACCGTACCAGGATTGGTCATCCATGGAGGGTTCATTGTATAAGGGTAGCGATGATAGTTATCCACAGTGGTACCCCAAGGTCTGCGGTTGGGCTTGGGAGGGGGATCGCCCTGTCCTCCATAGACATAGCTGTTACTGAAAACAACGATTTTACCTGGATCAAATTCTTCTAAAAGATAATAATACGGAAATTGGTAATACCATAAATTTGTTCCTGGCTGCCAATCATAATAAAAACCATAATATTGAAACTGTTGTCTTCCACGAGCTGTCCATTTATTCTTTACCAAGCGCACGTCTCCTGTTGTGGGTATGCCGTTATTGTCTAAATCGAGATACACGCCATTACCCCACTCAGAATTCCAGACAATAACAGGTGGGTTATCGAAGGAGTATTGGGTGCCTTCATCCAAATCACCCGAACGTACAGTAGTGCCTTTGTTGTACTTGCCAGTGATCTCAGTGCCATTCATTACGTAGGCATCAGTTAGTCTTATGTCACCAGCCTTTACTATAGGCATATCACCCATATTGACATAGACATTGGCACTGAAATTGGCACTAATATTTTCCATAGCGGAGGGGTGTGCTTCTGAGGGTTCAGTCCCATTCATAGGGTCTACTACTCCCAAACGCGCATCAAGAATAGTAAAAGGTGTATTAATGTCAGCATCACCACTCATAACTCGGGTTCCATGCTCATAAGACTCGATGGGTGTCAATCTGACATCGTAGGGCGTGAGAGTTTGACTCGCATCACGATCCCAATAAACATTTTTGAGAACACCGTTGCGATCCTTCATCACACCAAGAGGTGCACGGGCTGGGAATAACACAGTTTCACGTATTTGCCAGTTAAAGTAGTTTTCCCAATCCTGAGTGCCAATTAATGAGCCCTGCTGGTAATTTGCAAAAGCCACCAGACGAACGTCGCCTTCATCGGCAATCCCGTTACGATTCATATCCGCATAAACTAACAATTTTCCTAATTCAGCAGGATTCCCTGAGCCATCATAGATAGCTCCACCAAGAGGAACATCATACTGAGAAAAAATTAGATCGTTATCTGTATCACCTGCTTTAACAAGAGTTCCCATAGTAAACAATTGACCTGCCTGTACGCATTGTGTCAGCCTTATATCACCAGGGGAAGTGAGTCGATTATTGTCTACATCAACATAAATATTGTATCCAACTTCTGATTCGATGGTACCCACTTTGGGATCCACCAAATCGAAGAATACATCAGCAAGAGGGGTAAGGGGAAGAGGATCAGAGTATCCTCCACGATCCAAGAAAGCTGATATCTCAAGGCGGTTTCGAGTTCCATCCTCGTTGCAGGTGCCTCGGTAGGGAGTATACTGGAATGAAACTTCTTTGTTTTCCTTGTCAAGCTCTCTATAATCGACAAAAAGACGTCTTTCATCTTCAGCGTTAATTCCAGCAAGCTCAGTATAATTCCAACGTACTGATGGAGCATTTTGAAGGTTTTTGTTATTATGCCAATTGTATACTCCAGGGATAGTGGCTAATTGACGCAAAGTGCGCCGACCACCATACCAACCAACAACGGGGGTATTGGAATACTGATAAGTAGGAAACTGCTCATAAACACCCCACCAGCGATTTCCACCATCGTAGTTGTATTGGAAGGTACCATTCTCGTAAAGTACTATTTGAACATTATACGGCTGATAAGCAGTTTGTTGAGTATTGGTAAAATATGTGCCAGCACTGTATCTATGATCATAACCGTGGTTAACCCTCCAGGTTAAAATCAAACGTCGAGGGGTGGAAGTTTCATCGAGGTATCCATAAATACCGTTTCCAGGCATTTGATTGTCTGGATCATATTTTCCAAAGTGATCTGCATGGTAAAAATTAGCATCATGGGTAAAATCACGGTAGTACCGTTGATAAACGCCTGCTTGATAAAAAGCTGGATTGTAGTGATATGTTGCATGCCCATAAGAGGGACCACCTGTCTGAGAATAAGGATAATATTGTCCACTGACTTTATCAAATCTTGCAGGTGAAATGGTTAGATAAGCACGTTCAAACATATCAACATAAGAGCCATATTGCCACTTGTAATACTCACCATAAAGCTGTTGGTAGTAATTCATGTAGTAAAGATAGGTATTCCAAGTGTACCATTCACCATAAGCAATCATACAGGGAGTATTGCCATAGGGAGGAAGAGTAGTGTTTACGTTAGTCATAACATTGTAAATTTGATACACATTGTTCATGGTGGGATCATTGTCTACATACCAGGGTTTGTTTGGGACGCCATTGAAAAGGCTTAAGGCAGGAAAAGGAGCGACCCATACTTGATGATACTTTTCACCATCAAAGGGAAATTGAAACTTTTTTCCAGCTTTTGGAAAAGGAATGTTCCATGGGTAGGGACCTCGTCTTGGAGCAGAGTTAGGATTATCGTCACTTTGAAGAGAAGTGTTAGTGTAAGTGACAAAATGATTGGTATTTATCATTCCATGCTCTGGATAAGGTGAAACACCTGGATAAATATTCCTTGTCCACCACCGTGAATCACGACCAAATGATTTTGGATTGGACCATGGTAAAAATTGGGTTAAAACATTAAATACGCCCCAGGTATTTCCAAATACATCACGTATACGAGGGTCGTAGGGATAGGGAGCAATCAAATAATCCTTGGGATCCTGACCTTCAGGTACAATGGGTAAAAACTCATGAGGTACCATGATTGGAGGAGAATAGAAGGCTTCAGGACGTAAGCCTCCAAAAGATGGAGCGACTGGCTCTTTTACTGTTACGTACACCTTATGATCTTTTTCGATCGGAGTATTTATTTTTACATTTATCTGTGTGGTTTGTTCAACCTTAAATGGCCTATCAAGGTCTATATCTATATCCAGTTTTCCAGGAACTACTGTCATATCGAAGCAACGAGTATCACCATTTAGACCCATGGTGAGCATATGAACTGGGGTCTCACGAAGCCAGACATCATATTCTCCAACGTCAGTATTGCAAAGGTAAGGATTTCTTCCATATTCAATTTCAGTCAAGCGTACGTCGCCTGTATTAACAACGCTGTCATTGGAACGATAAATGGGATCACCATCGTTGAATTCTATATTGTCAGTGGTTGGATCAGTCATATTGAAATATTGAATAGTTGCTGGAATGGGTTTTAGCCAATAATTTGGATCAAGATCCAAATCTCCTGCTGTAACAACAGAATTTGCAGGATACTGCACTCTCTGTCCATTACGCTCAAGTACAATTGAGTTCAGTCTAATATCACCTGGTTCGAGAACATATTTAATAAAAGAATCGATTCCTCCAGGCAACTGAACAACTTCGAGTTGATAATCGTGAGGAAGACTAATTTTTCTATAAAGAGGGGTATTGCACCCAAAATCCTGATCATTTAAATAGGATTTAAAAAAACTATCGACTGCAAGGTCAGGTGTTAAAGATTGTGTGGGTGGGGAGGAAACTAAGACGACATCAGTACTCAGAACATATCCATTCCGAACAATAAACCAGGTCTGTCCATCTTTATCGAGGGTTTGTCCATATTTAACTAACTGTTTGGAATCGGTTAATGTATGAAGAATAGCAGAGTTTAATTGGGCAGCTTGATATATGTTTACTCCAGAAGGGGCATCGATATATTCATTTTGAGAATACGATTCTTTTATGTCAAAGAAAAATTCATTACCCCGAAAAGTAGTGAGCATACGATTGTAGTCAAAGGAATAGTTACCGTTCACAGCTCCTAGAAATTCTTCACCTGTACGACCAGTGCGGTAGTCATCACTGCCGTTTTGAGCAAAAAGAGTATCACTAGCCAAGTTGGCTCCAAGATTGACATCCAAACCATTGTCAGCAAAGATTTGGACTCCAATATAGGAACGGTACTTGACTGAAACATCGTGGAAGGTAGTTGCGGGGATAGTAAAAGTACGTCCATCAGGGTCCAGAAGAGTGGATTTCTGAATACGCTGAGTTTGGGCGGGTACATCATCGTTGGGGGAAAAGAGTCTGGCTGTGGCAACTGAAGGTGAACTGCCAAACCATATATCGGATTGTACAGTTAAATCGTAACGATTGCTACCGTCACAGTCTGCACTTAATACTTCGGAAAAAATCATCACGTCACCAGCAAAAATACCACCAGCGATGGCATGCTTGTCGTTTCGGGTATTGACATTGGTGCGACGCATATCACCTACCTGAACGAAAGGCTCAGGTAAACCATTAAGTTTTAAGTATATGGATTCGCCAACGTCGTAAAAACTATTTTTCGCTCCTCTTATGGTATGCCATTCTTCTCCTGCATCAATTACAGGACCACCATCATCTTTAAATGGTACTATCTTCATACCGATATCTTTGTCGCCAGCTACTACATAAGAAGCGGGATGATAGGTATAGACATCCAGACCATCAGTCATAGAAATATGAGCCAGGCGATAGTCTCCTATTTGAACGGTATTACGTTCTGGACCAGGGGTCTGAGAACTGCGATCAGCAAGTCGATAGATGCCTTCACCAACATCATAATACTCGTTATCACGGATGTGATCCGAATGCCATTCTTCGTTCCAATCAGCATCTTCATCTCCATTGTTGATAAACTGTTCCAGGTTGGATCCGATGTCCCAGTCGCCTTCGTTTACGATACCTTCAGCATACTGTCCATTAGGAAGGAGAGTGTCAGCAGCAGGGTAATCCACCATATCGACCCAACCAATTCTAAATCCTCTTCCAGTGACCAATTTATCAAAAAAGTATATCTCTTTTTTGTAAGCGGGATCGGTGGGATCCAGTATATATGGACCCTGGGTATTGGAAGCTGGGTCACGTTGAGCTCGTGGGTTGTTTTCGCAGGCACCTGCAATATATGCTGGATCTTTGGGATCTGCGAGACGATCATAGGATGAATCATGAAAGTTTCCGTCTGGATCGAGCCAAAGTTTGCCGTGAGTGTCAATTACACCAACCCAGCGATGCTCAGGACGACTTTCTCCAGCATCAGCCTTAACAGTGAGATAAAACTCAAACCAATAAAGGGGCTTGGTTAACATGACGACTTCTTTGCGTCCCCAACTGCTTCCACGGCGAAATTCCCAGGGAAAGTATCGAGGACCTGAGTCTGGATTGTTCGGATCCACCTGAACACCTGGATCAATCTCTTTACCGTCTCTATCGTAGCCTACCTCCAGCAAACGCAGTGCCATAAATGATGCAGGGCGATTGCCTTCCTTGGCAGCTAACACGATTGTAGGATAATAGTTGCTCAGTGGTACAATACTGAACCATAACAAAAGCGACAAAAATACACTTAATATCCTTTTCATCCTACCCACTCCTTCTCTCGGTTGCCTCTAAACAAGTTTTATAATCTTGACTGTTCGAGTCGATTCAATCCATTCAACTTCAAAACCCAAGGCTTCCGTAATAAATCTCAGCGGTACAAAAGTAGTTCCACCAACATTTTCCGGGGGAGCATCCAAGGTAACAGGAACTCCATTGACTGTAGCTTGAGTGGAACCAACACGCATAATTACTATTTTGCCTTCCATGCTAACAACAATTTCTTTAGTACCTTGTAGCCAATCAACTTTCGCTCCGAATGACTCAGAAACCAAGCGAACAGGCACCATTACGCGTCCCTCTTTTATGTAGGGAGGCACATTCAAAGGTTGTTGGGGTACTCCGTTGAGATACACATTGGTGCTCCCAATCTGGATTTCTACCACCCACCTTTGATATACATAAACTTCTTTTTCTAAAACACTTTCATTGCCTGCCATATCTTTTGCTTTTATGACCAGGATATTCTTACCATATTTTACTTCCATATTCAACTGCCAATTAAGTCCGATCATTTCAGCTTTTACCCCGTTGACTTCTATTTGAGCTTCTTCGGAACTTGTTCCTCGAAGAGTACTTTGAGTAACATCGACCAAGCTGCCTGGATCGTGAAGAGTAATGACTGGAGCAACAGAATCAAAAATAATCTTTTGGAGAGCTTCTTTGCTTTCTACGTCATCACTAGCCTTTACTAATATTTCGTTTTGACCTTCTTTGAGTTGAATACTTTGTTCGAATTTTCCAGTAGCATCTATATTGATTTCCTTGTCGTTAATAAAAACTCTGGAATGAGTCTTTGTATAACCTCTTACAAGAACAGTGGCTTGATTGGTGATACTTGGGAGGGAGTCAACATGCAAAAAGAGTGGACGAGTATCTTTTCCTACAAAAAGCGATTCATTGCCTTCAAGGTAGCCTGTTTTGGTAGTATTGAGCTCAATAATGCCCTCTTCTGTGGGTGTAATCTCTATTTCACAGATACCCTCAGCGTTAGTACGAGTGTTCTCGTTTATACCAGCTCCTCGAATTCTGACTCGAGCTTCGGCAATAGGACCTCTGGATGCAGCTTCCACAATACGAAGTCGTAATGTGGTTTTAACTCTTGGGTGTAGAGTGCCTACTGAAATTAGCTCGATACCAAGACCATTTGCTGAATCAAATTGTTCGTACTGGAAAAGACCCAAAGTAATGTTGTTGTCAAGTTCACTGAAACCCATCTTTTCTAAATAATAATTAATGAAACCAAAATAGGATCCTGTACCAGTAGGAGTAATTTTCACTGTAGCTTCTGGAGTTGATCCGTCAGTACCCTTTTTTAGATAGGCTTGAACATGCATTTCATCTTTTGCGCCATACATTTCCACTTTTCCGCCTTCCTTCATGGGAAGATCACGGGAATCAGCTGGTAATATCTGTACAATAAGGTGGTTTTCAATACCATATTGCAAATCATATCTATCTGGATCGAGTAAGTTCTTTCCTAAAGGTTGACGATTTTTTGCATTTAACAGACGGAACTGTGGGCTTCGAATGGATATAAACTGGTCAGTATGAGCGTCCCAGTCTAGTTGGAAAAGGGACCATTTAGTTATGTAGGGGGATGCATTTGTGCAATTACCACGAGACTCATTGTACTTCTTTCCACCATAACGAAAACGTTTCCATACGTTTCCTGGAGCATAAACATCGCCTTGGAAATTAGGACTTCCAGCTACGTCACCAAATTGAGGATTAATACTCAGAGCATTAAGTCCAGTGAGACCTCCAACAAAACTTTCAAATAAACCAAAATCATTAACAAATAGTTTAAAGCTGACTTTTCCATTTTGATCAAGAACAAGAGAATCTGCATAGGTCAGCTCTTTAATATCGTCAGGGCGTCCTGTTTTGTCAATGTTCGCAAAAAGATAGCCACCTTTATATATGCTGTTATATATAGCTCCAAGACCCCAGCCTGCATATTGTGCACCTTCTTCAGGTATTTCAAGAATTACTCCAATATAGAAACCACCAGTTTCAAGGTTCATATAGGTGCCAGTATTGTAGTAGACTTGACGATACCAAGCGCAACCATTAATAAGGGTAAAACCTGCCATATCAATGCGCTCGTGGTTAAGCAAATCAATCTCTCCGTTTTGATTTTTGTCTATACCCAATAAATTGTAATAAGGAGATGGAGTCAATGCAGTATTTCTACTTCGAAGATTTCTTACGAAAGTAGTGAAAGGGGTAAATCTAGCAGGTACTGCTTCACAATCTTCATCTCCGGCAAAACCTACCAAGGGTCTTCCTACTGCATCATAAACCTGGGCTTCGATAGTATAAACGCGCTGATCGAGAGCAGTGAGTACAAAATCAGGGCTTCCAGGTATAGAATAAGTAGTTTTGTTGGGATCTTCGTCATTGCTAACGGTATAGCGTACGCTAGGAATCTTTACATTTACAATAGTGTCTCCAAAGCTTCTACGATCGGGAGTATAAACTCTGACCATAAAGCTACCAGCATCGTTAGCTGTAAAACCATAGAAACGATACATGCCCTGATCGGCTTCAGAGAAATCGGGACGGATGGGTTCAAAGGGAGCCATCGCGGATAAATAGATGGAATGATTGTCGTAGAGGGTTCCATCGTTGTTGTGTAAATCTGTTCTGACCCAATAAAACTGGGGCAAACGTGCATCAGGTCCATAAATATCTTTGAAGTCGGGGTGGGGATCCTGGAAAAGGATGTTGTGAAGATTGCGAAGAGCTACCTGATTATCACCTTTGATGTCGGGGACTCCCTTAAAGAGGTCAATGGGTTCGCCCTGCTCGTCCAACACGATAAAAGTGAGGGGGTTTTCAGGATCCATCAACTCAGGAGTAACTCCAGCAGTAAGAATATCGGGAGAAGTGTTAATAACTAGCCGATTGACAGGAACAGGATCAATTTTAGCCATACCTGAAAGATAGACTTCGTGAGAATACTCATTAGGAGAAACTTCTTTCCAAAAAGGAGAGAAACCTCGATCGTTGTTGTCATCGCCATATTTATAAGCGTTAATATAAATAGGAGCTATTTCGTACTGACTGATAATGTGATCAGGTTCTATCGAGAATTCTGCTCTTGAGTCTGGCATTCCACCATAATCGTATCCGATTGTGGTGAGTTGGGATCCATTGGAAGCAGAAAGATTCACAATATACTCGCCATCTTCCCGCATGAAGGTGCGACCATCAATTACTCCACTCGACCAGGTATTGGTGGCCATATCGTACGTGCCCATAACTTCAGTTTCATAATCAGCAAAAGAAATCTTGCCATCACGATTGAGGTCATGGTGGGCAGGGAACTGCTTGCCTACTTCAAACCAGGTGCTGGAGCGTGGTGGATTGGTGATATGTCCATCACCCATTCCGATAAGTCTCTTGGTCATGGGATCCATAATGCCACGATCCTGCCAAACCATAAGGTAAGCACTATTGGCATATATGGTATCTTGCTCTGGGATACTGGCTTCAGTAAGAAGGAGCGACAACTCATGATCTTTTTCAATTTCAAGCTCTGTTGGGACACCCTCAATTTTGATGCCATGAACTGGAAGAGAAGTGAGAGGTGGATCCTGACAGCAATCAGTATAATGGTATTGGGCACCATTTGTGAACTCAATCATAACATCAATTTTGCCATGTCCAACGGGGATAAGCTCGTCAAACAAAAAGAACGTATTAGGTATCCATGTATTACAGCCAGTATGACCTTGTCTACCTGCTCCATAGTATGACCACTTATGATCATAGCCACCATATTGGTTGAGAATCCAGGGGTTGAGCTGTTGACCTGTAATCTGAAGGAAATCATAGGGTGCAGTGGGATTGGTAACTCCAGCCAGGTTAATACCCGCTTGAGCAGGTGTCATAATCTGATAATAGCTGAAATTGATGGGGTCGACAGTAATCTTGCCTGTAAAATCATAGTGAAGAGGTACATTTTCGTGACCGTTGTAGTCGTAGCGGGTATTCAACCGGAAGGTATAGGGGTCGTTGCCACCACGAAGTTGATCTTCCATAACCTTTTTGGGAGTAGCAAAAGGACCTGTAACTTCAATCTTTCGTATACTATTGTAAAAAGAGACATGATCGTATGCATTCTGTCGCTTGAGATAGAAGGCCAATCCATAATCAGACTGGGGCATAAATTCTGTTCCCAATTTTACAAATTTATCCCTCCAGATGGCAGGGTATGCATTCCATGTTGATCCTGTGGAATGCTCTTTGTTGAAAAATTTGAGACGAACCCTTCCTGCATGGCTTTGTCCACCAGGATAGGAACGAATGTCATTGTTAAAGTTTTTTACCATAGGGAAGTATCGGGCACCTACCTGAGGATTAGGTGGATCGAGGGGATGCAAAGCGCTTGTGCCAGTGGTGTAATTGATCCAGGAGTTTTGAAGCGCATGGTCGATGATGGAAACGTCAGTGAAGTTGAGGTCAGGATTGGCAGGAGCGATTTTGATTGTAGTTTCAGCGCAGTAATCGATGCCCATACCAGGCTCAAGGATGTAATGACCAGGATGGGGCAAGGAACTATTATAGTCAAGAAGAGTGGCGGTAGAATATAGACGTATATTGAGAGGAGTGGAAGGATCAGTTGGCCAGGCAACAATAATGGCTTTACCGCCGTCATCGTTGCGATAGTCAGTAGGATTGGGATAGGATTTAGGGCTAAGCAAGGTAGGAACACCCCAAGTCAGAATATTTCCATAAGCCTGAGGAGGAGTGCCTCGATTATTGGGATAGTTCCAGTGCTCGTCTGCATTGTTGCCAAACAAGCCATAACGATCGCCAAAGCTCCACTCACCCAGGCGAGGAAAACCAGGCTGATCGCCACAAATCTGGTTTATATTTTGACCGATGGAACAATCCATATCTTCGAGGCTAAGAGGAGGACGGCTAAATACAGCGGGAAGAGGAGTGCGTAATAAAGCGGGGTTACACTGATAAGCACCATAAGCCCAACGATCATAAATAGCAGGGTTTTGCCAGGAATAAATCCAGTCGGTAGGATCGAGAACACCACGCACCTGACCAGGAGTAGCGGGTTCGTACCAGTGCCAGAAATCATAGTTTCCGTCGTCACGCACCTGAACAATATAACGTTGTCCAGCAGCGCCAATAGTAGTAAACATACCATTGATGCCTCCACCTTTGACGTTATAGTTCGCGATCAGGGCATTCTGAACTATTTGAGATCCGTTAGGAACAGCAACGTGAATGGGAAGATCAAAATAAAGGTCGTTGCCGTTGATGGCTACAATGCGTCGATACATAGGAGTAGGAAGACCTGTTTCGATATAGACATAGTCGCCTACTCGGAAAAGGCCTACCATACCGGATTGGACTCGTATATAAGCACTGCCATTGGGTGCTCCGGCTGGAGGATGATTGACAAAGGCAAAGTCTACATCAAGACCTTGATAAACCACAGTTCTTCGAGTGGAAGCAACTGCCATGGAATTGGGATCGTTTACATCCAGGGGGTTATCAAAGTTTTTAATATCAAGAGATATGATGGGTTGTCGTTCATCGAGAACGCTTACGCATTCTCTTGAAGGTAATATTTCGAATTTCTCGGGTTCTACCTGGAGACGTTCAAGACCAAAACAATCATAGGTGCCAGAAAGTTCTCTAGGAATGAGGTTTTTGGTGGGTGGATAGACAAACCAGCGAGTTTTTTGGAATTCTCCCCAGGGATATCGCCAATATTCCAGACGTTCCCATTTGGAAGCCCAAACAGTGGGATCGGCATAGTTGAACTCTGGAAGATAGGTATAGGTGCTATCGGGAGGAGCTATGGTGCTTCCACCACTATCCTTGTAGGCTCTAATCTCAACCCATTCGGGGATACCCACTTCTCGGGCAGTACCGCGATAAGGGGTAAATTGGAAAGTGCCTACAGGGTTTTCAGCTGTAAGTACCACAAAGTCTTCAAAGGGTTTGATTTCGTTGAAACGGGGGTAAACAGCATGGGGCTCATTGAAGGGAAGAATATTCATCGTCCATTTTTCTGCGGCAAGAGTGCGCAATCGGGGGGAAACGATGTACGAAGAGGGCACCCAAACACCATCCACGGTAGCAATGTTTTTTAAACCGCTATAGATAGGGGAAGCCTGATAGAATCCCATCCCATCAGTGATACCCACTAAAGGAGCACCAGTAATAATACCGTTAACTCCAGTATAGCCATTGCTGGTGATGTTGTTGACACGGTTAAAGAGTTTGTAAGTTTCGTTGGGAGGGCTGGGTAAGGGATTGGGGACATCGACGTCAGTCATATAGTTAAGTAAAAAGTCACCGTTATTAAAAAGAGTAACTTGAGCATCCACAAGACCAAATCTTGATGAGCCATTATTAGCAAGATATGAGCCAGCACTGCCAGCAGGAACTTGATATTGAGTTTGAGCTCTCCAACGAATAGTAATGGAGTCATTGGTCTGAGAGATGTAAATTCCTAAGGGCTGATTTTGTGTGCCATTGACAAAAGGTGTAGAAGCAACAGCTGCTTCGATGGAAAGACTTTCACTTGATTGAGGAATACGCAAAGCATCTCCATAAACCATCAAACGTGCATCGAACTGATCAAGAGGTCTTGCAATGGGCTCTCCAGAGGAAAAGTTAATGAAACCATTAGTAGAAACATAAATCTTTCGGTAGTTTTGCCCTAAATAGGAAAAATCGAAAGGAAGTTCGTAGGTAAAGGCTTTATCAATACCATACCAGTCCATATTCTTGCCAGTGATGATATATTGGGCTTTTTCGTAGTCACGTATGTAGTTATAAACATGTTGACGTCGTATATTGACTTCGTTTGCCTGAGGTTCCTGAATGGATACATAAACTTTTTCACCCTGCTTGGGAGGAGGATTGACGGAAACTGTGATCGTGGATGTTTGCTCTACCATCAAAGGTGGATTTACGTCAACCTTGAGACCAATATCGCCTGGCAAAACATAAGCATCCATGTAATTGTAGTGTCCGTTCTGGCCCATGGTAAGCATATATACAATGGATTCCATGAACCATACATCACCACCACTAACTTCAGATCCACAAGCATATACCACTTCGTTGATCTGCATGGTGTTGAGACGAATATCACCAAAATCGACAATGCCATTGTCGTTGGAGTCAAAATATATGTGGGTGTAAATGGGGTCATATTCAAAAGGAGCAGAGGTGTCAGGGGTGATTTTGCTATAGTTAGGTATAAAGATCTTTTCTTTGGTAAAGCCGTGAAGGGATAAGCCAACATCGACATCACCTTCGGTTACAATAGTGTTGCGCTGGTATCTGGTGACTATGCCACCGATATCAAGCTCTACATCGGTAAAACGACGGTCTCCTGCTTCGACGACCAAATTGCCATCAACGTCAGTAATACGCCCTACATAGGCAGGATTGGGAAGCCAATAGATAGCTTCTCCGCATCCGTAACGGGGGTTTTGATCGTTTCCACCGGCATTGTTGTAGCGATAGTTTTCGGTGAAAGGAGTTAGACGACGGGATAAATCCTGGGTACTCATATAGTTTCGAGAACCAATAAATTGTTCGCCTGTGCGTCCTTCTTTGTAGTTATCAGTCAAATCAAGCTCAAGAACAAGATCATGAGCTTTCTTGGGAATCATCATGTTGTTGATTCCGTTATCAAGAAATACTTCCACTCCAATATACTCGCGGTACTTGAACTTTACATTATGGAAAGTAGTTCCAGGGAGAGTTTTGTAGCGATTGGTATCAAGCCCAGGGTCGAGTACAGTAGATTTCTGTATGCGTTGAGCTCCAGCAACTAAATCACCATTTTGCGAACGTAATACTGCAGTTGCAAAACCCGGATTCTGACCCATAAAGACATCACTCAAAACATGGACATCGTAGGATCTGTCTTCAACGCAATTGTTGTCAGTAACTTCAAGCATAAGTAATGCATCTCCCACCGAAAGCCCAGTGCCGTACTTTTTGAATACACCTTGAGCATTGATGATACATTCTCCATTGACATTGGTGAGTCTGATAGAATCTTCAAGCACGATGTCAGATCCTAATGGAAGTTTGTAAATCCACTCAAAAGGATCATAAATGGCATTAAGAGCAATATTATCGGTGTGTTTTTCAAAAGTATGAAAATTTATCAAATCCAAACCAATATCCCAATCATCAGCTTGAACCATGGTATCATGGGGATAAGTTTTCACTTCTTCGTCTCTTTGAATGGAAACTGGTGTCAGTCTCAAATCGCCAACTTTAACTGCACTGTACGGCATTTGAAATGCTCTATAAATAAATTCATGCTGTCTTCCAGTTTCCATATTGCCAGGAGTATAAAAACCATTACCGTCCTGATCAGTATGAAGCTCATTATTCAGGAAAGCAACTACTGGAAGTCCATAGTCCCAATCGCCATATTCTGTTTCAGTGTCATATTTTACTTTTCCCTCAGACCTATCTTCAGGGTCACCCATAACAGCTCCTGCGAATGGGTAATCTACGTTATCTACCCAGCCTATTTGCCACATCCGATTGGTAGCTTCAGAAAACTGGTCTTTTTTGTAATCCCAGAAAAACTGCTTGGTATTGTAGAAGGGATTTTCACGATTTAAAAAATAGGGACCTTTGGTGTTGTTGTTTCCAGAAAAATCAATCAAACCTTTGGGGTTGGTACTGCAAGAGCCTGGAACATACCCACCATTGATAAAAGGTTCATAGGGAGCTCTGGCGAAGATGGGGTCTGAAGAAGAATCATAACGGCTATCATTGAAATAGCCATCCTGGTCGTACCACAACTGCCCATCGGTATCTACCACGGCATAGAAAGGACGTTTGAGGGTAGAGATTCCACCTTCTGCAACTACCTCAAGGTAAATCTGAGTATAGTAGACAGGTCGAGTTCCTGAGTTATCATCTTTGTTTTGAACAGGCATCGGGCGACCATCCTGTCTGGCTCGAACAGCGCTGGGGATGTAAAAACCAGGTCGACCCCAGACTTCCTCGCCTGGTCGTTGCCAGGGAAAGTCTCTCGGAGGATCCAGCTTGGTAACGCCATCCCAATCATATCCAATTGGACGAAACCAATTGGCTTGATGAACCAGGGTTTCATTTTTGCTTACTGCGCTAACCTTTTGCCTGCCAGCAGGCATAAAAGCAGAAGGAATCAAACTCAACGAAAAAACGAGCACTAAAGCCAAAGTCAATAGTTTCTTCATGCTTTACTCACCTCACCCTTTTGACTTCACTATGTAACATAGTTATCGAAAGCAGTTTTTTTAACATGGTATTTTACAACAAAAACTCAATTAAAATCATCTTGATTCGCTCATTCCACTCTACCTTGCCTCCAAGCCATTCTGAAACAAAACGAACTGGGATAAAAGTGCGTCCATTACGAAGAAGTGGAGGAGCATCAAGGTCAATGGTGCGATCATTAATGACAGCTTTGTAGGAATCTATCGTCATGTAAATCCTGGTGTCACCCTTGATAAGAGAAATGCTTCGAGTGTCCTGGTTCCATTTGACCTGGGCTCCAAATTGCTCGGATACGATTCTGAGTGGTACATATGTACGTCCATATTCCACAAAAGGAGCCTGCTCCATAGAAACTGCCTGACCATCAATACGTGCAGTATTGGAACCAATGATAAACTCAATCTTTCGAAGTGCAAACACATAAAGCACCTGAGTAAGAAGTGTTTCATTGCCAAGTTCATCTTTAGCGATAATGTTTAGTTGGTTGGAACCTTTTTTTACTGAAAGCTTTAGAGTAAACCGATTGCCCTCCACCTGAGCTTCCTGCTGATTGATCCATACACGAGAGCCAGGCTCAACTGTACCCATGATATCAATTTTTTCCAACTCAATGAATTTTTCAGTTTTAAGGTAGTTGTCGAGAATTAAAGAAGGTCCTTGGGTTTTAAGCTCTATACTTAGTATTCTTCGGTTAACTCGACCTTCATTGTCTTCCATTTCTATCAGAATGGTATTTTGACCTTCTTTTAATGTGATGCTTGCTTTGAAGGTTCTATCAGCTTGGATGGGGATAAGGGTTTTATTGATGGTCATTTTGACCACATGTTCTTCCACGGTGCCTGAAATTTCTTGTACAGGTTTATTGGTTCTTGGATTGGTGGAGTTGACGTGGATCCAATCTTGTTTTCTCCCAGTATTGGTGCCAATATCCAAAGCATCACGTCCGTCAATGTAGCCTTGCTTTTTGGCAAGAACAACGATAGGTTCTTGGGAAGTTGGAGTTAGACCATCAAAGAAGCATACTCCATCAGCGTTAGTGGTTTTGCTTTCCTGAATACCAGCACCGCTGAGGGTTACATTTACTCCTTCAAGTGTTTTATGAGATCCAATTTCTGTGATAAGGACTTTGATATTATTCTTCTTGTTGATGGCAAGGGGACCTGAAAGAGTTTGAACTTGAACTTTCAAGCCTTTGGCAGTATCAAATTTGACCAAATCGAGCATGTAGTAGTATTCGGGGAGGGGAGCATCTTCCGCACGTGGATTACGGGTTGAGCTCATCAGGTCTTTTAAGGAATTTTTAGATACTGTGTCAAGACTGATCGTAGTGAGTCCAGTACCAGTGGGAGTGATCATCATCGTGGTAGAAGAAGGATCGCCTGGTTCAGAACCCTGTTGTTGGAGTCGTCCAGTCACTCGGAATTCACTGTTATTGCCAGCTAACACTAATTGCATTTCACTCTTTACAGGAAGATCGCGTGGATCTGCAGCATAAATATTAAACTGGATATGATTATCTTTGCCATAAATCAAATCGTAAGCCATTTCATCCATAAAAGATTTGCCCAAAGGCTGGAGAGTTTCAGCTTCAAGGGCTTCGACTCTGGGAGGACTGACTTTTGCGACATGGGAGGGCATACCGTCCCAATCGAGACGATAAGTATAATCGGCTGCAGTGGCATAAGCAACGCGTCCGCGATAAGAGGCAGGTAAAACTATTTGTCTTCCATATCGAGTAGTTATTTTGTTGGGAGAGCTTGGCATAAAAGCATAAGGAGCACCAGCTACATCTGCCCAAGATGAGACAGACCAATTATTCTTGCCTACCAGACCACCCACTTCGAATACATCTTCTCCAAAGACATAGAAAGCAGTTTCTCCGTTAACATCCAGATTTAACGAGTCACGATGCGAAACAGTTTCCCATTGGTTGTAGATGGAGTTGTTGCCTAAACGGTCAATATTGGCAAAAATCATACCATAATTGCCTTCGGTGTAGTAGGGACGATTGTAGATAGCACCAAAACCCCAGCCAGGATCAGGGTTGAGCTGACTATTGGTATCATACATGGGGTTGATGGCAAAAGTATTATTATCAAATTTGACATTTTCAGTGTTGTAGTAACTACGACCCAGAGTTTGAGAGAAACCATAGCCACCATACATAGTAGTATAGGCGACAATGGAATAAAACGTTTGCGTTCGTATTATTTCATCGTTGATAAGATCGATTTTACCATTGTTGTTGACATCTACGGCAATATGAGCATTCCATCTGTTTCCCCAATAAGTAGGCATCAATAGATACTTTGAAAAAGTGCCAGTGTAATAACTACTTCGACGCCAGGTAGCCTGACCAGAACCGTAAAAATGCCAATAAAAAGGGGTGATGGCACGATAATAGTTTTTGTGGGTGGTAATAAACGGAGTAAATCTTGAAATCTCAAGATTGCCTCCACCGCAGATAGAAACAGATTTACCGACACCTGTGAGTTTTCTACCCTGGGCATCATTGACTTGTACACGAATATGATAGATGTTGTTGTCGCCTGCAGTCATAACGAAATCAGGATCTCCCGGGGAAGAATGATAAGACTTTCCAGCGTCATCATAGTTTGAAATCTGATAAGTCACTTCGGGTAGTTGGACTTTAACGTTGGCCAAACCCATTTTTCTGCGGTCGGGAGTGTAGACGAAAACTTCAAAAGACCCAGCATCGTTGGCAGTAAAACCTTTAAAGACATACTTGCCAGTTTTGCCCTGATCAGCATCGAAATTAATAGGTTCGAATCGACCTGCCTGATTTGAAAACATGTAAGTATTGCAAACAGGAGTGCCATCATCGTTATGAAGATCGGTGCGAGTCCAATAATACTGGGGAAGAGGATTGGGGTGAGGATCTTTAAATAAGCCATTCCATAAAGCTCGTTCAAGAGCAACGATATCGATATCTTCATAGGACAGGCTTGCGATGTTGCGTCTGGCAATGTCCATAAGATCTACAGGAGCTCCAGCATCGTCAGTGACTACAAAAGTCAAAGGCTCGGAAGGATCCTGAAGCTCGGGCTGAACTCCTGCAGTTAAAACATCAGGTATGGTGGTGACAGATAGTACTGCTTGAGATTTGACAGGAATCTCTACTCTACCAGTGAGATATACTTCGTGAGAAAATTCGGGGAATCTGCCAGGTAGATTGTACAAGGGGGTAAAGCCACGATCGTTATTGTCGTCGCCAAATTTGTAGGCATTGATAATAATGGGAAGAACTTCGTCGTCACTTACCACTCCATCGGGGGGAGTAATGGTATTTTTTTGTCGAAGGTTGAGTCCACCAAAATCAAGCCCTATAGTATCAATAATGCTCTTGTTTTGTGCTGTAAATTCCATGCGATACTTGCCATTTCCACGTTGGAAGGTGCGTGCATCGATAAGACCAGAAGACCAGGTATTGGTAGCCAAATCATAGCTGCCAAGAATTTCAGTCTCCCAGTCGTTGAAAGAAATCTTACCATCACGATTGAGATCGTCGCTGGGAAGATACATTTTACCGATGTTGGTAAAATCAGAAGATCGAGGTGGATTGGTAAGCCAACCATCGCCAGCTCCCAAGAGATTGCCAGTCATGGGGTTGATAACACCTCGATCCTGCCATACAACCATCAGCGCATTGTTGGAAACAGGCAGAGCGGTAGGATGATCTTGATCGCCCTTACGGTCGTATTCGCGCAAGGTAAGATCGATTCGATTGTCTTGATCAACAATGAATTCTTTGGGATAATCTGCTATTTCGAGCCCCTCGACTGTGATTCCGACGGGGGCATTTTCCTGACAGCAATCCTGATAGTTTTTAATAGTGCCATCGGAGGTTTCGACCATAATCTCAATCTTGCCAGGTCCAGTGGGAATAAGCTCGTCAAGGACAAAAACAGGAACACCACGATTATTGAAAGCTTCAGGAACAGTGTCCAGATAGTAGGGATTGAGGTAAGTAGCTGTTGGAGACCAGAAATTGTAGCCAGTGAAGGCTGCATTGGTATACCAGGTAGCTAATTGCTCCTGACCACCACCAGGACGAATAGTGTCGCCTTCAAAAAACATACCATAGCTGGCATTGCCACCACCGGTACGAGGATCCACTGAGCCTGCTCCACCCATAGTGCCATAATAGAGACTATGAGTATAACGGGCGTATTTGTTTTTGTTGGCGGATGAAATACTCATTGGTATGGATCTTCCAAGATTAATTGACTGGTTATAACCAGACCCAGCCATGGCCCAGAGAGGGCTGTTGGTGGAGTCGATAATGATTTCTCCGCTGATATCATACTGAACAGGAACGTTTTCGATGCCTTCATAACGGTAGGAAGTGTCAATTTTAGCATCGGGTTCACTGAAAATTTTGGGGAACATGAAGGGTCCGCGAACGATGACTCTTTGGAGTTGTAGCGATTCGGGAACTACGAGTAAGGGATCGTAAGTGTAATGGTTGCGACCAAGATCACGCAGGGCAAAGAATACTCCATAGTCAGTCATGGGAAAGAACTCAGTGCCCAGCTTATAGAATTGTTTGGATTGAATCGCGGGGTAGGCATTACGACCACTTCCCTGGTGGGGAATCGAAGGATCAAGGGGAAGAGCCCTGCCGGTGTGGGTTTGACCTCCAGAATAAGATCTGAATTCTGACCAATTTTTAAGTATCGGATCGTAATGTGCTCTTATCTGAGGGTTGGGAGGAGGGAGTTTGGACCAGGGATTGGAGCCTGCAGTATAGTTTTCGCGAGAAAGTTGAAGGGAGCGATCGACAATGGTCATTTCAGCAAAGTTCAAAACAGGATCTGAAGGCACAACTTTGATTTGTTTGTACCCCATATAATCGATGCCGGGACCGTTATCCCAGACATAATCGGTGGGATGTTGATTAGAGGAGTTATAGTCAAAAATCAGGTTGGTGGAATAGAGACGTATGGTAAGGGGAGAATCTGCATTTTTGGGATTGGCTACACCGAGTCCCACACCACCATTGAAATCTTCTTCAGGACTCATAATAGCAACTGGAACTCCGAAGGTAACAACAGGACTTAAATAAGCAGTGGTGAGATTTGTATCATCATTTTGAGGCATATTCGCTGCTCGATCTTTAATGCCAGGATTACCTTGAAACAATCCAAATTTGTCTTGAGCAGTAATAAAGCCTAGGGAAGGAAATCCGAAATCGTCATCAATAAGGTCCAGCATGAGATCTAAAACATGATCTGAACAGTCAGTATCTGTAAAACCTGTTCCTCCGCTAAAAGGATCGGGTACTTTGTACCATAAACCGTTTGGATCTCCATTGCCATTGAGGGGATCTGATCGACCTTGAAAAGAAATACGTTGAGATCTTATAGAATAGAGCATGTCGTGTTGATCCAAAGCACCAAAAACCTGCCCTGGCATATCTGCCTCAAACCAGCGCCAGGCATCGGCAGTACCGTTGCTATTGACTTGAACAATATAGCGACGATAAACACCTCCACCCACTAATTGGGCAGTAAACAAATAATCTATACCTGCACCGTGGGCATTGTAGTTCATAATGGTGGGTTTACCATAACGCCCCTGCCCAGTGAGGGGAATGCCCCAGTTGTAAGATCCGTCGGGGTCGGGGGTAGTGCCATTGCCAGCATACCATTTGGGTACAACCATTTCGGTGTTGTGGGGATCATTGACATCGTTGGGATTGTTGGCATTAAGCACCTGATAGGAGATGATGGGCTGTCTCGAAGAAGCCATGTCTATACAGGACTTGCTGGGAACAATGTCGATGTCTTCTGGTGCAATATCATATTTAAGAAAGGCAAAACAATCGTAGCGATCGCGGATATGGTCGGGAAGGTTGTGGACTGGCTCAACGGGGATAATAAAGAATGGTTCCTTGCGATAGTTGTTTTGCCACTCGGCTTTGTTGAATACAGCACGCTTCCAGAAAGGATCAATATAGTTAGTATTAAAGTTGCCCGTAAAATCAGAGTCGGTAGGAAGAGGTCGGATGACTCCCCCTCGCTCTGAGTATACCCTAATTTCAAACTGGCTGAAGAGAGTGGCACCTGCAAGGTGACCGTCTGCACCATGAAAACCATCATGAACGGAACCACGATAGGGAGTATGCTCAAATTCATAAGTCGGGTTGTCTTTGTCGAGAACAACAACATCTTCGAAAATTCGAGAATTGCTCAAATCTAAATCGGGATCTTCTGGGGTTACCCAAGCTATAGTCTTGCCTTCAGGACTATCAAATGAACGTGAATTGGGGTTTGGACTATATTGGTAACTGCGACTAGAAAAAGCACGCTTGCCTTCTATGCCATTAACTATGCCTATGTATGGAATGTAGGGTCGCCCTGACCAGGTATTAGAGTTACAATTATTGGCATCTGTATCCACCCAATTGGTATGGTCCAGATCATTCTTATCATTATCATTGTCAATCATACGGAAACGTCGGGGAGGAATTCGTACTCGATTGTAGTTAAATGTAATAGTTCCGTCACGATATAAAACACAATCAAATTCTGATGTCCATTGTTTGATAAGAGGTGTATCAAAACCAGTAGGACTATGGAATTGGGAGTATGGCCAGTTCCATGAACCAGCATGAAATGGATGTGTTACAACTTTCCAGACAACCCTGATGTAGTCATTGGTGCGTTTATAATAAGCCCCATAGGGAAACTTTGGGTTGGAAGCATCATTCAGAACATATCCATAATACCCAGGTGGATACCAGCTGTAACCCCATACATTCGCTCCCCCTGGTACATGCCATTGACCTCCAAGGGGCATTACCCAGGCAAGATTTTCCTGGAATAGCTTTTCAGCTTGAACATAGCCTGTAAGCATCTGCCAGTTTTGATCATAATGATAAACAGTCTGGTTGTGAAGGTTAAAATAGGGAAACATGTTGGAACAATATTGATAGTAATACATGCCTGGACCACCAGCATAGCTATAGGGATAGGGACGCCCACCTATAAATGGGTAATACTGATAGTAGGAATCAGGGTAACGATATTGTTGCGCAAGCATATAATCGTTGGATACTGCCCCAGGCGTTAATACAAGCATTCCATCTTCGGTAATGTACATACCTGAAAACACCGTATTTCCTATTTTGAAACCGTCAGGTCCTGTTCCCCACAGATTAATTCGGTTGGAACGAAGATTGTCTCCAAAAGAATAGCCATTGGTCAGACGCCCACCATAAACATACCAGTAAGATCCTCCTGCATGCAAATAGCCATTATCAGGATCTGGATCTTCAAAGCCTTGCAAATCACCAACACTCTCGCTTGCAAAGGGTCGATCTTCTGCACCTTCCACTTCGCCAGGTTTGGGTCCTCGGATGGAAACGTAAACTTTTTCGTCTTTGGCAAAGGGTCTGCCAAGGGATATTTTGACTTTGGAGGTTTGTTCGACCTTGAGGGGAGGATCGAAGCTGACTTCGACAGGTAGCTGACCAGGCAGGACTTCGATATCAATATAGCGTGGGTCACCATTGAGACCCATACTGACCATACGGGCGGGATATTCGTGATACCAGGTCTCCTGGGCAAAATCAAGAATGGATCCGCACTCAACATGAATGCCAGAAAAAACTCCCGACATCAATCGTATATCGCCCACATTGAAGATATCGTCGTTGTTCATGTCGAAATAGATCATTTCGCCGACATCGTATTCCTGGTTTTTGATGTATTTTTGGTCGACTACATCGGTGAAAAGCTGATTGAATTGGAGACCATCAGCAAATTTCCATTGAAGACGCACTGAATTCCCCTGTTCATCGACATAGGGCTGGCCATTTTCGTCGTTGTCGGTGTACATGGGGTGTAAGCGCCAGCCGATATCAGCATCGCCAGGGGTGACGATGGTGCCAGCGGAGTATTCTATCAGGTTTCCGCCACGATCCACGGCCACGTCTGTGAGACGAGTATCGCCTTCAGCAACAAAAGGATTGCTGGCATCTTTATCTTTCTTTTGGTAGATGGGTTCGCCACATCCTAAATGAGGGGCATAGCCCTGAGGGGGAGGATTATCGAAACGGGAATCGTAATACATCACATAGTCGGGGAATTGAGACAACTGCTGACCAAAATCAAGGTAGTTGAGCCCAACTGCAGTGTTGTTGGCGCCCAAATATTCTTCGCCAGTACGTTGAGCCTTGTATTCGTCGGATAAAGACTGAGGAAGAACTGCATCGTAGGGCAGGTTGGCGCCACGGTTGTTGTCAAAACCATTGTCGTTGAAAATCTGGATGCCAACATAACTACGATAGTCGATGCGAATATCGTGAAAAGTACAACCTGGAACGATAAAATCGTCAGGATCAGGACCAAGTACCGTACTTTTTTGGATTCTGAGTGAGTTTTCTTTAATGTCGCCATTGGGGGATCGGAGTCTGGCGGAAGTAGTGGAAGGAGTATTTTTGCCTTTCCATACATCGGCCAGAACAGTGATATCGTAGCGGGAGTCATCGCATTGAGCCTGAAGTACTTCCAGAAGGGATAGTACCATTACGGGCTCGTTTGCAAGCGCACTACGGCGATTGGTAGTGAGGCGAACATCGGCTGGAGTAGCGAAACCTATAGGAAAGAATTGGTTGGTAGCGGTGTGGGTGTAGGGGATATCGTGATAAATGGGTTCGTTGATATCGTATTGACCATTGTTGTTTTTGTCGATAAAGCGGATTTCGAAGTTGGGAGAGGTATAGGTAAAAGGAAGAAGGGTTTTGCCAAAGTCTTTTTCGAAGTCCTTGACGGTGGTGGAAGCGGAAGCGCGATAGTTGTAGACTTTATTTTCGTGTATGACAGAAACGAAAGTATAGCGGAAGTCGTCGACTTCCACTTGATTCAGAGTATTGCCAGAGCCTTTGCGATAGATAGGCTCATCTGCGTCGTATTGACCATTAAAATTGGAATCATAGAAGCGATATTGAGAGGAAAAACGAATAGTGGGCTCGGAAACAATGACAGGGTTGTAGGGGTCGGCAATATTTAGAAAAAATTCTTCGTCGCCATAAGCAACGATGGAGTTTTGGTCGTAGTAGTAATTGAGTTCAAACCATCCAACTCGAAAAGCACGGTCGGTGCCTTTTTTGTAGGAGGTGTTGCGATCCCAGAAATAAATTTTGTCGCGGTATCCGCCGCCTTGGAAGATGCGATAAGGCCCCTGGGTGTTGTTGGACATGGAGGGATCCATGCGAGCCAGAGGACTCACCACGCAGCGTTCGGAAACATATTGTGGGTGGGATGGGTCTGCCGTAACGTCGGTACGACAATCGTTGAAGACTCCATCGGGATCCAACCAAAGCTGACCGTTATCATCGACTACCGCGTACCATTTGTGGTATGCAGTGGAAGTGCCACCGGATGCATCGACCGTCAGATATACATAGGCCCAATACATGGGCTCAGTGTATTTGGTGCGATCGTTCTTGTTGCGGACGGGATAAGGTACCCCTGCAAGCGTTCTTGCGTTGTTCGCATTGGGCATCAGGTAGGTTTCTGATTCATTGTCAGAAAAATACTTGCCCCAATAGCTGGCGCCTTTAGGCTCCCAGGGGAAGTTGCGTTCCCCTTCCAGCTCTTTCCCATCATGCTCAAAGCCAACGGGATTCAGGTTCAAGAACATCATTGTAGCGGGGATGTTCTTGGATACTGCGCGAACACCAAAGGACCATTCACCTTGATGGGGGAATGAACCAAAAAAGAGTAATGCAATAACTAAAATACTCAATAATTTTCTCATCTGCCCTCTCCTTTACGCAAAGAAGATCTCAACATAAGTTACCATTCCTATTTAAACCAACAACTCAACCTAATTTTTTCATTTTTTTCCAAAATGTCAAGACAATAACCACCAAAATCAATAAAAATTAGCTCTTGCGAAAGAGCAACAATTCATCTTCTTTATCTCATATATAGATACCATCGTGCAAACTATTATATGTAAAAATCTCTCAAGCTTCAATGTATACATTTGATTAGTCTCTTACTATATTAGAAAAATACGTTTTTTTGTTCCAAAATAATTCAGCTCGGTTGAAAATAGCTTTGCCAAATTTATTTTTTTTATCCGACACCTGGAAGTGTATAATCTCAAAATCGCGATTGTTGGGGATAGATCGACCCAATTGAACAAGACCCGATTCAAGCCGATAAACCAAAAGACTACCATTGATCAGCAGAGGCGTGGAACATCCTTTGATGGTTTCTTCAGGAGCCTCCTTCCCTGGAAGGAGGACAGGATAGTCTCTGAAGCTTTGACCTGTTTTTGCAAAAAAAGCAAAAATTTGTCCTCGCACAGTACCCAGAAAGACTCCTATCGCTGTGCCAGTTTCTGCGATCGTCGGAGAGGAAAGTGCATAATCATCTCTAAGGCTGGCCCTCCAAGAGATAAAACCTGAGAGAACATCAATGCATACCAGACGATGATAATCCGTCCAGTATGCCCATGCTCCATGTGCTTTATGCAGAATAGCGGGGGCAGGACGCTGAAAACAATATTGCTTGCATATCAGCCTTCGAACTCTCCAGATTTGTTCGTTTTTATGAGCATCCCATGCTATCATATCAAGCTCATCCGACTGAAAAAGATAACTTTTTCCCGCTACGCTGACCACACTAGAATGAGAGCCAGCAATATATGAACGAGAAAGTAGTTTTCCAGACTTTGCGTCTATTTTTTTGGATCCACAAAACAGCAAGGCTTGGGAATAGATGGGATAATATACAAACTGATAGCTATCCACCAACTCACGAAAAAGTGTATCTCCACTATCGCTTGCAACTGCAGTGAGATGTTTTCGTTCATCCACAAAGAAAAGAGTACTCCCTTTATCATGCTCTGCATGAATAAAAGTGGAACCTTTACTAAAAAGATCCCTTCTCTCCCATAATCGAACTACTCTCTGAGTTTGAACATTCCATGCCCAAGCTTGAAGAGATTTTTCGCTGAGTAAAAAGATTCGAGCTTCTTCATCTCGGACAAACTGGAGTATCGGCGCTACATACATTTTTCCTGCATTTAAATTCAGATAATGCTTTAGAGCTCCTTCCTCGTCACGGAAAGCTAAGTCTCCTTCAGTTGTACTACTTAAAATTAAGAGTTCTCTGCTTTTCATAAAGAAATGTGCGGATGGTTTTTGGATTTGTCTTAGCTTGTCAGGCATTGAGAGGTTTACTGCATGCAAACGAGTCTTTTCGACTGAAGGCATGGAATCCAGGTCGTTTCGGTAGTTCGATTGGGATTTTTGCTGAGTATTGATCTCAACAAAAGACTTTTCGAGAATCACGTTTTCGGGAATTCCTATGACAATTAGTCCTTTACCTGGACATGCAACAAAGAGAGCATAATCGGTTAATATTATGCCACCAATTTGATCGGGATAATATGCTCCGGGATAAAGACTAAGAGGAAAAGGAAATCCTCTCACAGGCCTTCTTGAACCTTTTTGAACCATCCATAACTGCCATTGCTGGTCGATCAAATAATAGTAAGTTTCTCCATCAATAAGCACACCAATAGGGCCTAAAAAACGATTTCCAGGGATAGCGACCTGTCCGATTATTTTATCTTCAGAGAAAAAATGATCGCTTATCATCACACTCATATTGGAATCTTCCTGATCTGACACCACCAAAGCAAAACTCATACTTTTTGCATCAACTGACAAGCGGGAACGGGGTGGAGCTGGAAGTTTTTTTCTTACAATCAACTCTCCATTAACTGCGTGGAGCAAAAAAACACTTTTTGCCATGGAAACTCCTGCGATATAGGGCTTACCATTCTTAACGAAACCAGATATGCAGGTTAGTTTTGATGCATCAAGACTTCTCTTCCAGATACTCTCACCAGTCAAGGAAAGTGCATGGATGTTTCCCTGATTGCTCCCCGTGAATATATAACAATGTTTCCCCACCTGTAAAGTGAAAGGAGATAAACTTATTTCTTCGGAAAGGACCTTTTTCCATTTTTCCGTTCTACTGTCTATATCGATACATACCATTTCTTTTTTGCCAACCGCAATTAAAGCAGTGACTTCTTCGTTGGAAAAATGATACAAAGGAGCGTTGAGCGGGCTACCAAGAGTGAATTTAAAAAAAACAGAACCAGTTTCAGCCAGAAAAAAATAAACATTTCCTAGATTGGTGCCTGCAGATAGGATCAAGCGATCCTGATATATAAAAGTTGCCATGGTATTTTGCACCGATTCCCCCAAAGGAAATTGAAAGTTCCAGATCATTCTTCCAGTACTGGCGGTAAAAGCGCTAATCCGACCATCCATGGAAGATGAAAAAAGCCATTGTTTCCCTTTGACTACGTCGACGAGAGGTGAAAAAGCTCCATAGGAATAGTCTTTATCCCAGGAAACTGTGGTTTCGGGAAGATGAAGCAAATCTTCCCTAAAGTTTATTCCAGTATCTATAGGATTGGATAAATGGTCCTGAACATGACGAAAACGTTGGTTTTCTTGAATTTCCCACTCAAGTTGAGTAACTTCAGGGTATTCACTGGGCAATGGATAGCCACTCCAACGCTTTGATCCGGTAAAGTAAGCTGAAGGAGTATGAGCAAGCTTATCAAGTTGAGTTTTATTGCTAAAACGATCACGTATCACAGGCTTATCCTTAAAAGCCATCATACTTTGTTTTTTGATTTCTATGCCATACGATATACGGTATTGATCTTTAATCAGGTTTGAGCTTTTTTGAATTACAACTTCATTTCCTGTACTGATGATGGGTAATATCAGCAAGCAAGAACATAAGCAATGAAAGAGTTTAGCTAGGAGCATCTTCCAGAAAATAGCTCTCAAAAATACTTCGAGCAATCATATTGCTGGGGTTGAGCTTAAGTGCCTGTATAAGATATTCTTTGGCAGTTGGGAGAGATCTTTTCATGCGATAATAACTGGCAATTTCGAGATATACCTGACTTAAGATCTCTTGTTCTGTGCGGTTTCTCCCAAAACCTTGAAGATCTCTTACGGCTGAAGCAATAAGATCTTTGGCTTCGTTTAGTTGGTTTTGCTCAAGGAGGAGATAACTTTGATAGACTGAATTTCGGTAGAAGCGTAAACGCTTACCAGGATCGGTGGAAGAAGCAAGCTGGTTTTGTATTTCATTTGCTAATAGAGTGAAATTTTCTGTTTGGGAAAGGTCAAGGTAATAGAGCAACTCAGACAGCTTTATATCCAAATATTGAATTTCGTAAATTTCTTTGCGTGAGGTAAGTTTATTCTGTGTGAATTTGAGATAGTCCAGATAGGTCTTGCTTGCTCGAGGATAGTCTTTTAAGGTAAGAGTGATTAGCTTTTGTTGGTCATAGGCAAACAATTCAGGCACCTGAAGTATGCCGTTTAGTTTCGTTTGGGCAACAATTTCCAACTTTCCATCGTGATCCAAATCTTCCAAATAAATTTGAGCATAATTTTCAGCCATGTTAAGTTTGATTGGTACAATGCTTAAATTTTGAATATAAAAGATTTGAATCCTTTTTCCTACTTTGGATAAAAGTTCGACCACAATCTCAAGGTTCCCATCCTGATTCAAATCAAGCACCCCCTTGAAGGGTACCTCATCTGTTTGGCTGATTTGGTAGGGACTAAGAACGTATTCGCTAAGTAACTGGTGAGTTTGAGCGTCATAAAGATGGATCAGGTCTTCTTGCTTTTGTGGGTCTCGCAAGAATAGAAGAAAGCATTCTCGATGGTCAAGCACCCTGATTTTGAATAAGGCTTTGCGTCTTAAACCCAAGTATTCATCATATTCGCCAGGTAAAATAACATAATGTTTTGGGATACTGGAAATCATATCTCGTTGACCTTTGTCGTAGAGAGTAAAAAATTGAATTTCTGTCTTCCAGTACCATTGAGCTACAAAAATCAACGCTATCATGAGGATAAATAAGCTTTTTTTCATAGTTACTATTGTAGCGTAAATCTGTTTTTTGGTGAAAAAAAAGCATTTTTTTTGCATTTTTTTTTAAAAAATACGAAAAAACATGCCTTAAGGTATTGAATTGTTAAAAATTTGTTGTATTAATGAGACTAACCTAGTATAAAGGAGGAAAAGAATATGACCAAGACTGATTTAATTAAAGAAGTTGCGAAGAAATCAAAGACTTCCCAGAAAGAAGTCGAGCTGGTGCTGAATTCTTTCTTTGACACTGTAAAACACACCGTCAAAAAAGAAGAAAAGGTAGCCATTATTGGATTTGGTAATTTTGAAGCACGTACTCGTGCCGCTCGTACTGGTGTCAACCCCAAAACCCGCAAAAAAATGACCATCCCAGAAAAAAGAGTACCTGTATTCCGTCCCGGCAAAGCTTTCAAAGAAGCAGTTTCTTCAAAGTAAATTGCAACTCACCCCGAGGGTAGTCACCCTCGGGGTTTTTTTATTGTCTTTTTTTTGCTCTAGGCAAGAGCTGTAAAATCAAAAAGCTGTTCGACAATCTCCATCACAGAGGAAACAGCTGTGATTTTCGGCACTATATCGCTTGACACTCCTTTAAACACCATATCAAGGTAGTCCCAGCGATTTTCTTTGGGTATAAATACTCGTTGAATGTTTTTTTCAAAGGTAGCTTCTATTTTTTCTTTGATGCCTGCCACGGGCAGGACATCCCCCAACAGGGTAATTTCACCAGTGATGGTAATATCTTGAGGAAGCGCCTGCCCAAGACAGGCAGACAACATAGCAATAGCAAGACTACAACCCGCGGATGAACCATCATATTGTGGATACCATCCTGGCAAATCAACCATAAGATCTTTTTGATCCATCAGGTCATGCAGACCCTTTTTGTCAAGTAGCTGTTTGATGAAAGAGAAGGCTGTGAGAATAGAGTTTTTGAAGCTTTCTGAGATATTGCCTGTGATGCGTATATGTCCATTCCCTCGGACAAGAACCGTTTGAATTTCACCGATATGACCTTTGGAAAAAATGGCTTTTTCTTCGAGTTGGTTTTCTTGCTTTATGGGTGAAAAAACAGTTAAAATCTTTACAACTCCCACCCTGGTTTCTGTTTTGTTTATGGATATGCTGGACGCATGAGTGGCAAGCTGTTTAATTTTGGCGGAAAGAGTCGTGAGTTCTTCCTGCATATTGGCTGCTTCGTAAAGTTCTGCTATGTATTCGAGCATCAGCAAGGGAGCATTGGTGAGAGGTATGCGTCGAGCATTCGATATAGCTTCCATGAGATACTCCCTGGAAGAGAAGAGCAAGTCTTTGTATAGTTGATAGTAAGAACGGCTGATCCATAAATAACAGTTTTCATCAGATGCGAAAGTTTGCCCTTGCTCGTTGAATAAACCACCCAATAAAGCCTCGTTGTAATACTTGATTGCGGGAAGGAATTGGCATTTGGCATAGGAAACCTGACCAAGATAATACAAGGCTTCTTTGTGGTTGCCGTAAAGAGATATGACTTCGTTTAAATGTTCTTCGGCTTTGTCCAAAGCAAGCTCGGATCCTACAATTTTGGCTTCTTTGAGATAAATTTTTCCTAAAGAGAGGTGGATGCGATAATCTTTGGGTGATAGCTGTCTTGCCAGTTCAAGATATCTCTCTGCCTCTTCTATCCAACCAAATTTGATGCTGATTTCTGATAGATTCATATAGCTTTCCATGAACAAATCCACATCCGTGTAATCTGCCATGAGCACCTGTCGGTAGGAATCATATGCTTTTAGGTAGTGATGAGAGGAATAATAGATTCCCGCCAATTCAAAATGAGCAAGAACAAAATCAGGACATAGTTCGACCGCCTTCAAGAAAAGAAGACTTGCATTTCGTGGATCCTTTTCTTGGATGGCAATACCTTTGAGGTAGTGAGTTTCGGGGTTTGCTGGATCCAATTCAATTAAACGATCAAAGCTGAATCTAAGCATGGAGCGGATTTTGTCTTCTATCCCTTCGGTATTAACGATTAAGGCTTTGTTCCATTCGCTGGCTTCATCTTGATCGTCACCTGGGGCTTTCCAAAGATGAGATTGCTGTAAGAGATGATCACAAATTTCGATTAAATTTTTATAAAATAGTGGATTGTCGTTGCTGGAACGTTTTTGGAAGGCTGACCAGATACTTTTTGCCAAACCAAGATGATTGAGTTGAAGATGAAGCATCCTAACGAAAGATAAAACAGGAACATCATTGAATGGTAGCAGGCTCTCAAGCTTTTCATATATTGCTTGAGCTTCTCCCACCTCGTTAATGATGAGCAAAGCACTTAGAATCTCTTTCATCAGGAAAGAATCCTGAATATGATAAGACTGAGCGAGTTTGAAAAGAAACATGATTTTGCCAGGAGAACGAAAAACCAGGGTATATAACTCCAAGAGGAGATGGAAAGCATCAACTTTTTGGGCATCCAGACGTAAGGCTTCCAGACAAAGATATTCAACCTCGTCTCGTATGGAAGAGCTTATCTTGGGGTGATGAAAGAGAAGTTTGGCACGAATCAGGTAGGACTCAGGATCTTTCATTTCTTTGCATTTTTGTACGCTCAAAAGCTTGAGCGCTTCATCAAATTCTCTTGCGTCGATAAGTAGCTCCAAATGGATCAGAAACAAACGATCAGAAATCAGCTCTTTTTGCTGGGCCTCATTTATTGTTACAAGGGCTTTGGCAGTTTCACCCTGGTCTCTCAAATATAGAAGGTAGTAGTAATAGTCTTCCTCCAAATCAAAGTCAAGTTTTTGCCAATAGGGATTTAACTTGGAAAGTCCTGTTTGATCTTGTCGATCAAAATGCCAGAGAAAAAGCTCATAAAGAAGCTGGGAAGGGACTATATCTTGAGCCAAATATAGATTGCTGAGAGATAGGATTAAATCTTGAGCTGGAGCATAAGACTTTAGTTGTTCGAGGATACTCAGTGCCAGGGGGATACTGCCCCGATCGCTCTCCCAGCGAAGTGAGAGCTGATCTAATAATTGTTTTTTGTCCAGCGTTTCTTCCATAAACTCCTTTTATGTATGCAAACTAAGCTATGTTAGGGCTGTTTTGGAACAATTTTAGCTGTTTTGATAATAACATCTTCCAGGGGTTTGTCTTGCTGATCTCTGGGTACATTCTGAATTTTTTCAGCAACTTCCATACCCTTGACCACTTTACCAAATCCAGTATGTTTACCATCAAGATGAGCTGTACCTTGTTTGTTGGTGATGATAAAAAACTGTGCTCCATTGGTGTTGGGACCGGCATTGGCCATGGCTAAAACACCATATTCCAATTTAATGGAAGGAAGCTTGTTGTTGTATTTGTAACCAGCAGTGACATTTTGCTGAATAGCATCCTGGGAAAGACCCAGGGCAGTAGGATTGATTTCATCACGGTATTGAAAGCCGGGATCCTTGGGTTCAGTGGAAGTGAATCCACCAGTCTGAATCATAAAATCGTTGATAACTCGATGGAAGATGATGCCATCGTAAAAACCATCTTTAGCCAACTGACGAATACTTCGAGCTGTTCTTGGGGCGGCATCGGGATTGAGCTCAATCGTGATATCTCCCATGGTGGTTTCGAGAAGCAGCCATTCATTTTTCATATCTTTGATTTCTGCTTTGCTTGGCATTGGAACCTCAGGAGGAAAACCTTCATTAGCAATCTTCTTGGCAGTCTGGAGTGAGTTAAACCAAACGATACCACTGATGATTAGCACCAAGGCGAGGACTGAGGAAGCTCCTATAAGAAATCTATCCCGTTTCTCTTTTTTTTGAATTAGCGTTTGTTCTTCGCGACGTTTAATTTCTTTTTCACTGAGACGAATCTTACCAGTTGCCAGATCTAGTATTTCACGTTCTTTTCGATTCATTCTACTGTAAATCCCCCTTATCTTTTTCTAATACTATTGCTACGGTATGGATAAAAAACTCCCTGGTACATTTTAGTTTTACCAATGGAGCAACTATTTTCCGCAATGGTATCAATTTAAAGTATTTCAATTGAAAATCAACCTTCTTCAAAATGGCTTCTGCTTTTTTTACTGTCATATGATTGATATAGTCCATTTTAAATAACTTTCCAGTTTGAGTGAACTTTAGTTTTCTGCGCTTTTCCCCATCTTTCCTCAAGTAGGATAAGTGGATATATGCCTTGCTTAAAGCTTCTTCTGTAAAGAATAAATGCACCCAGGGAAATGGAATTAGATCACTTACATGAGCTCCCTGAGGATGATAATAAGGAGGAAATGAAATTAAAACTCTTCCTCCAGGTTTGAGCACCCGATGTGCTTCTGCAAGAATCTTTTCTGGTTGTGAAATATGTTCAAAAGCGTCAAGTAGGGTAAGCACATCCAGAGAGGCATCCTCTAAAGGAGCTTGGGAAGCATCAGCGCAAATAAAGCTGGCTCTACCCTCAAATTGCCTGGCATATTGTTTAGCCTTATCGATAAAGTGGGGGTCCATATCGATACCGATCAACTCCCTGGGATGGTATTTTAATAAGGCAAGACTTTTCCCTCCACCCCCACAACCAACATCCAATATCCTTTTTCCTTCAAATAATTCGTTTAAGGGCAGAAAATCCTCAAACACACTCCAGGCTTTTTGGCTGAATCGAAACTCCCATTCCTCAAAACTTTCTATACCCGCCAGCTCTCTTTCAAAGGGGTGCTTCAGGTTGTGTTTGTGCTGATAAAGCTTGATAAGAAGTCTCTCATTATTAATTTTGGGCATCATCCACCATTCCTTTCCACAAATCCTGGTTTTTAAACTCGGGAGTTAATTTGGGCAAACGAGATAAAATAAGGGTCTATTTGTTCTTTGTAGCAATGGCTGATGATACGATCCAAATCAATCCAATCCTCCTGGAGGATGACCTTTTGATCGACATCAAAATGGGAGGAGCTACTTAAAACATGCAAAATCTCACAAAGTCTTGAGTTTAGTGAAAGCAATCTTGCATTTTGTTGAGGCTTGCACAACTCACAAAAAATATTCCCTTCCTGGGCATCCAGATAAACCTGCTTTGGTATGGGGGAAAGACCAAGCAAGGCATCACAGATTGAGCAGTTCTTCCATCTTTGAGCATGTCCTTGCACCGAAAGGAAAAATAACAAAAATGAATACAAGCCATGGTATAAAGGCACTTTCTTGCTTTTCCACTGAAAAAAAAGGGACTGAGCTCTATGAAATAAAGAAATCTGTGGAATGGCATAGGGAGTATATTTGTCGAGAAGCATCGCTAAAAATTGCCAGGCAAAAAGATAGTCAATGTTTTGTCGATCAGTAAGAAAAGATTCAGCAGAACATATTTCTGTGACAGTATAAAAACCATTTTTTTCGTACAACTGAATATAAGCGAAGGCAGGAGGCTCGGTAGCACAAGCCCAACGATGCAAAGGTGTTCTTGCGCTTTTGCAAAGGGCCATTATCTTTCCTTGCTCCAAAGTATAGAAATGTAGGAGCTTGTCCTTCTCACGATATTTTCTGCTTTGCAAAAGAAGTGCGGTAGTTTTAATCATCAACTCTCAGCTTTCCACCTATTGAAGTTTAAACATTATTGAGCTATAAAATGTTGCTGTAATACTTAGTAGAAAAGAGGTAATTGCTTGGAAGAAATTCTGGAAGGTTTGCTTAGGCAATACAGCACATTTCGCGAGCAATACAACAAGCTCTCCACCCTTGAGTCTTTTCGTTCGGGCTGTATCATCACCATTTTGCCTGCTAAAGATGACTGTATCAAGCGGTCTTACATTCCTTTCGGTATTTTGCAAAAAAATATCATGAAGGGTCGTATCGAAACCATGGAGCGCACACTTGCAAAACTTAAACCCTGGGACCGAAATTTTATCAGTCTGCGATATTTTGAACTTCAGTCCAGAGATTTTGTAATGGCATTTTTGCAAATACCTTCGATATCCACCTATAAGCGAATAAGGCATCGTACTTTGTTGAAGTATTACTTTTACTTGATTAGAGATCCTGGTTTTGACCTTTACTTCTGGGATTACATGCATATCAAAACTCAGCTTATAGCAGTTTTTTCTGAGCTGCTTCCCCTAAAGGGCGCAAAATAATGATGGGAGTTCTTTGATCACCATTACCCGCTGGGTTGTCGCTTAATGCGTTTTCAATTGGTTTTTTAAGTTTGTGATCTGAAACTCCGACTGCCCAAGCAATTTGAAGGTCATTGGCATCCACGATTGCGGTATCGTATCCAGTAAGTTCTTTAACTTCCTGGCAGGTTTTGCGGGAGTCTTTCGGTCCCAAAACCACATAATAATCGAAGGGAGGAATAGCTCCAGGCATATCGTCGATCAAAGCTGCCTGCTCGCCTGCAAATCGATAGAACATACCACTCCCAGGGATTATTTTGCTCCATAGTCCTCCGAAAAAAGCAGAAAACAAAATTCGCAAAGCTCCTGTTTCTTGAATGGCTGCCTGCATGGATAATGGATTGCACAGGGGAGCGTTTCCCCCAAAGGGATATTGATCATCATGGACAAAGCGTGAAAGGAGTTTGGCTAAAGGAGAGGGTGAGATACTGTCAACCGAATAAATTCGTCTTTCTGCAAGTGCAACCACACAGGAAGCAATTGTTAAAATATCCCCTTTTTTTCGTATTTCCTTTGTATATAGGTCCATCACCTGGGGAATATCCATACCAGGCATAATAATCTCTGTTTTGATAGCAAGTCGTTCATACCCTCCCTTATTGGTTGGGAAGGGGTCAATAAGCACTTTTTCTGAGCTAAGCTCGTTCCAGGTTTTTTTGATATCACGACTGAAGGAATGCTTCATCCCCAAAGCCAAAACTTCGAGAGCTTTGTCTTTTTGACCAATATGAACAAGAGCTAAGGCATATCTGATAAATTCTTTATCGTGAAAATTGGAGGGTTTAAATGAGATGAACCACTCATAATAATGGATGGCTTTTTCCCAGTTGGATTTCTCGTAGTATATGTTCGAAACTCTTTTTAAAAAATAACGTAATGGTGATAAAGTTGTGGTATTCATCCGGTCTTTGGCATCTATCAAGGGGAGTTCGTAAAAAGGGAGTGCTTTATCGATATCTTTGAGATAGTAACGATAAATATCTCCCATAAACAGGGACCACCAGTCATGTTTAGGGTCTTGCTCGTATGCTTTCTGAAACACATGAATACATTCAAGATAGCTCTTTTGTTGAAGGAAGGAGTCAGCCTCCTGCCAGATAGCGTATCTTTGGGTGAAGTTCATACCTTTCACTCCCATTCGATAGTACCAGGTGGCTTGGAGGTGATATCGTAAACCACACGGTTGATTTCGACAACTTCATTGGTGATTCGGTTACTGATTCTTTCAAGGACGTCATGGGGTATTTTATGCCAGGTCGCAGTCATACCGTCCACAGACTCAACCAGACGTATGGCAACTGTCCATTGATAAGTCCGTTGATCTCCCATCACTCCGACGCTCCGAATGGGGAGCAGTACCGCAAAACCTTGCCAAATCATGCGTTTCGTGTCATATGCTTTGATTTCTTCGCGCAATATGGCATCAGCCTTGCGCAATACGGAAAGTTTGTGTTCATCGATGGATCCAATCACTCGAATCCCAAGACCAGGACCAGGAAATGGGTGCCGATGAACAAAGGATTCTGACAAACCCAGCTCTTCTCCTATTTTTCTTACTTCATCTTTAAAAAGCATTTTTAATGGTTCGAGAAGAGACAGTTTCATGAAATCGGGCAAACCACCCACATTGTGGTGGCTTTTTATCTTTGCAGCCAAACCAGAGACTCCTCCTGAGCTTTCAATCACATCTGGATACAAAGTGCCCTGGAGCAAATACTGAGCGTTTATTTTTGCGGCTTCTGCATCAAAGGTTTCGATAAAAAGACGTCCGATAAGCTTTCTTTTTTCTTCAGGGTCTTCCACCCCCTTAAGCGCATCAATAAAAAGATCTTTTCGATCTAATACCTCAAGATGAACACCCAGGGTGGAAAGCATGGATGAGACTTCGCTAAGTTCGTTTTCTCGCAACAAACCATGGTCCACAAAAAAACAATGCAGTTGAGAGCCTATAGCCCGATGCACCAGCACAGATGCTACTGTTGAATCAACTCCTCCGCTGATACCAGCAACTACCTTGGCATTTCCTACTTTCTCACGAATGGCTTCGATTTCTTGAGACACAAAGCTACTCAGGTTCCAGTCCTTGGAAGCATGAACGATATTTTCAGCAAAGTTTCGTAAAATTTGTAAACCTTGCTCTGTGTGAAAAACTTCTGGATGAAATTGGATGCCAAACCGTTTTAACGAAAGGGACTGAATCCCAGCGAAAGAGATAGAGGGTGTGTCAGCTATAGCATCAAAATGTCCAGGAAGGGAAGCAACGCTGTCTTCATGACTCATCCATACAATAGTAGGATTGGAAACTTCTTTCCATAAAGGGGAGGAGGCACTTAATAAATGAAGCTCGGTTTTTCCATATTCTCTTTTCCCTTTAGCAATCGTGGCTCCATAGTGAAGAGCCATGGATTGAAAACCATAACATATACCAAGGATGGGAATATTTAAGTTCCATATTCCTGGATCAATTTTAGGATGACATTCGCTGAGAGTCGATTCAGGTCCTCCTGATAGAATAAGCCCCTGAGCTTTGTTTAAAGCTTCAGGGGCTATAGTGTTTGGGAAAATTTCAGCAAAAATGCCCAATTCCCTAATTTTTCGTGCAATTAACTGGGTGGTTTGTGAGCCAAAATCAATTACGGCTATCATCGCTTTTCTCCCTGTTTTTTACTATTCAGTATAAAGCAAAGAGAGCAATGTGCCAATGAGTTATTTTAGAAAGTAAAAACTGCTTGAACCGTGATACTGATATCTGTCTGACCAGGCAATAACTCAGGGGCACCTTTTTCAGCTCCAGCAATATCTCGTCCATAAGCAGGAGCTGGAACGGGATTCATCCCTCCTGAAATGCTCAATTGGGTCATTTTCAGTACTTTCTCACCATCCGCACTCAAAGCTACTTCAGCACGTTTTCGAGCATCTTTGACAGCTAAGTCCAGTGCTTGCATCTGAGCTTCCTGAGAATCATTAACGCCAAAGCTGATTTGGTTGACACGGTTGGCTCCAGCTTTTACAGCTTCATCCAAAGCAGACCCAAGTAAGTCTACTTTTCTGATAGTGATGCTCAGATTTTGAGTGGTTTGATATCCTATGAGTTCGGGCTGACGATTTTCAACATACTTATACATGGGTTGAATGCCATAATGCACGGTTCGGATGTCTTTCTTTTCAATACCAAGCACTTCGAGGGCTTTTACCACTTCTTTTGAAATTTCAGCATTTTTTTCTTGAGAACCCTGTGCTTGTTCGTGCTCAGTGACTATTCCGAGTTGGAGATAAGCAGTATCAGGCTCAAGTTGGATAGATCCAGTTCCTGAAACAAATACTTCTCTTTTAGTTTCGGGCACTACTGGAGTTTTTTCCTCTTCATCGCTTGAAGCATAGCTAAAACTCGCAAAACCAGCAAAAATAAGCAAAGCAAGCGTAACAATACCTATTTTCATTTTTTTGTTTCGTAACATCATTTCCTCCTAATACTTAGTTTCTTTGAATAAAATACCCTAAATCCAAATTTCAGTTCATTCCATTTTCCATATTGGATGCAAAAGGCGAATACAAGAAAACGAGAAGCACTTTACAAATTTGACTTTATGTAAGGGAATATTACAATTCAGAATTCAAGTGAAAAAAAGGAAATAAAAATAGAAAAATGTATGCAGTGATTGTTGGATGTGGACTAGTTGGCTCCAGAGTAGCCACGATGCTTAGCAGGGACGGACATACTGTCTCTATTATTGACCTTGATCCAAGCTCCTTTCATCATCTTGCCCCGGAATTTGACGGTCTGACCATTGTTGGGGTCGGTTTCGATGAAGAAGTTCTTATAAAGGCTGGTATCCAGGAGGCTGATGTTTTTGCAGCTCTCACCGATAATGACAATGTCAACATCCTTTCATCCGCTGTCGCAAAAAATATCTTTAACGTCCAACGAGCCATCACTCGAGTATATGATCCCTCCCGTGAAAAAACTTTTAGAGCCCTGGGCCTGGAAATCGTTACGCCTACCATGATTGGTGCTGAGCAAGTTTACAGTCGTTTTATCATGGGTGAAAACCTTGCCCATTTATACCTCGGAGAAAACGAAATTGAGTTTTTCGAGCACGCCTACGAACCCCTTGGTAAACAAGAAAGCATTGCAGAACTCGAAAAAGACGGACAAGTCAGAGTTATTGCCCTCATCAGAAAAGGTAAAAGCTATTTACCTACCTCGGATGAAATCTTACTCAAGGGTGATCGTATTGTGTCTGCAGTAGCTTTGAGCTCCATGCACAAATCTATTAAAACTTTTGCCAAAAAAAATAATGGCGGGAGCTAATTTATGTATATTGTAATTGTAGGTGGAGGTAAAGTTGGTCGAACTTTAGTTTCTGAGTTGCTTGAAGATGGATTTTCTGTAGCTCTGATCGAAAAAGATCATGATAAATGCGAGGACATTGCTTCTAAGTATAATATTCTTGTTATTCATGGTGATGGAGCCGACTATACAGTTCTGGAATCAGCTGGAACACGAAATGCAGATTTTGTGGTAGCTGTCACAGGAAGTGATGAAGTCAATTTTGTAGTTTGCCAGCTGGGTAAAATTTCATTCAAAGTGCGCATGAGCCTTGCTCGAGTTAATGACTCCCGCAATGAAAGCATTTTTAAAAAACTTGGCATTGATTTTGTGTTTACCACTACCAACATCATTTCAAAAATTATCCATGAAACCATTCATTGCAGGGATTGTGGCTTCCCCTTCGTGGTTCCAACTTTTTTACACCGTAAAAGCAAATTTGACATCATCCGGCTGATTGTGCCCCCTGATTCCCCTTCCATCAACAAACGTTTCTCTGAAATTCGACTTCCCAGGGAAGCTTTGGCTATATCCTTAGTTCGAAATGAAGAAATCATCATCCCCTATGGAAACACCAAACTTATGGAAAAAGACGTTCTTTTCTTCGTATTACGTAAAACCTTGTTGGACGAAGTTAAAAATATCATTGTAGGCCCCTTGGATGCCTTGTCCCAGGAAGAAGACCATGTTACCACCGATTAGTCGTCCCATTCTTGGCATCTTGCTAGAAGTATTATTCTGCACTTTTCTTTTATTTGTTCAGTTCGGTCTTGCTTTTTTGATCAGTAAAGCCTATTAAATAACCCAATGAAAACCATTTTATGGGAAGACTGGAAGACAGTTTTTCATTATTCAGGTATGGCTTTGTTTTTTTTGGGTTTCACGCTCCTGATTCCCATAATTCTTGGAGTCCTTCTTGGTGAATTTCCCACTGTCATAGATTTCTTGATCGCTTTTTTACTATTCTCTCTCCTTGGTTTGAGTCTCAAAACCTTCTTCAAGGCTGAAAAAGATGCTTCCTGGCTTCACGGCTTATGCATCACCGCATTCACCTGGATACTTGCCACTTTACTGCTTGCTGTACCCTATACCATGAGTGGCTACTTCGGTTCCTACATTGATGCCTGTTTCGATGCCATGAGCGGTCTTACCACCACGGGTTTATCTCTCATACAAAGAGTTGACCACATCCCCATCAGCTTGAATGTATGGCGTCACATTCTTACCTTTATTGGAGGTCAGGGAATTATTGTGATCGCTCTTGTTTTCCTTCCTCCCATGGGAGTAGGCTACAAAGCTTTGGTGGGAGAAGGCAAGGAAGATCGCTTGATACCCAGTGTTCGTGAAACAGGTAAAGCTATTTGGATGATTAGTTTGATTTATCTTCTCATCGGGACCGGTCTTTTTATGCTCGTCGGCAAACTGACAGGTTTGAGCCCATTGTGGTCCCTATTTCATGGAGTCTGTATGTTTATGTCTGCTTGGAGTACGGGTGGTTTTGCTCCTCAATCACTTAATGCCCTTTATTATCACCATCCCTTATTTGAAGCGGTTTGTATGCTCTTCTTTATTCTCGGTTCCATGAATTTTGGTTTACATTTTTACATCTGGTTTAAAGAAAAAAAAGAGTTATTAGCAGATATTGAGATCAAGTCTTTCTTGATAAGTTTTTTTCTTTGCCTGATTCTGCTTTACATTGGTTTGGCACAAGCCAGCCCCTACCATTCGGCGGTTTCGATGTTTCGCAAAGGAGCTTTTATTCTCTTATCAGGACATACAGGAACAGGCCAACAAACCATATATGCTACTCAATTTTTAAATCAGTGGGGAGACCTGGGTCTTCTTGCGGTGATGCTGGTGATGGTGTTTGGTGGAGCTTCAGGTTCCACCGCAGGAGGCTTAAAAGGCATAAGAATTGCTTTGTTTTTTAAGGGCGTCCAGTATGAAATTCGTCGTTTCTTTTTTCCGCAAAAAGCTGTATTGGTAGAAAAAATTCACCACTTCGGGGATCAAGTAATCTCTGAAAAGATTATCAAATCAGCTTTAATTATTATCATCCTCTATCTTTTAATGCACACTCTCGGAGCTGTTGCAGGAATGATGAGCGGATATGGCTTTGTTCCAGCTCTGTTTGAGTCTATCTCGGCTGGAGCAAACGTAGGCTTGAGCTGTGGCATCAGCGGTCCCTCCATGCCTGATGCGCTCAAAATCGTATATACTATCAACATGTTTCTGGGAAGGGTCGAGTTTACCTCTATCTTTGTGTTTGTTTTTTTTGTATTTCGATCATTATTGCAGAGGAAGCGATGAAAAATCTAATATGCTTTTTGGTACTAAACCTTACACTCTTTTACCTTGCGCTTCCATGCTTTGCTCTGATTGAGCAAGCTCCGATTCCTTTAGTCAATGTAAGAGTATTGCTGGACGAGCCTGAAAGATTTGATGGACAAATTGTCCAGTTTGAAGGAGAATTATTTGGACAAGCTCTTCATCAAAATCATGGGGTATGGTTTCATCTCCTGGACGAAGAAGGTTCGGCTATAGGTGTCTGGGCAAAAAAAGAGGATGTTTTGCCTTTCACCTTTTACGGCAAGTATAGAATTCAAGGAGACCATGTGGTATTAACAGGGGTATATCACAAAGCGTGTCAAACCCATGGGGGCGATACCGATATTCACCTGCTCGAGATAAAAGAGATCAAAAGCGGACATTTACTTGAAGCAGAACCCATCGAAGCTTCACGAGTTTATCTACTTATAACGCTCTTGCTGCTTTTTGTGGGTCTTTTGGGGTATATTAGTCGAGTCGGGGCAAGTAAAACTGAATCCCAGTAAATAGGGAGTCAGAAAACAGTTCAAATTTGGATTCAGCATCGTTGAGAGCATTGAGCCACTCATAACCTTCATCCAGCAAGTGTTGGAAAAGAACTCTATCCACACGATTGGATAAGTTTTTGGCATATATTCGCACCAGATTAGCGGAAAAAAGAGGCTCCAGGCCAATTTCAACTGAGGATCCTGGCATTGACGCATTGATAAAACTCTCCAGCGCAGATCGGATGGCAGGCATAATTCCTGCATGATGAAGGAGAACAGAGCTGTTTTGCTCGGGTTTTTCAAATTTGAGGTGAATATTTTTCTTTTGAGCACTAAGAGATATTTTGGGGACCACAGCTTCGAAAATTTGCTTCAATTTGAGAATCTTGATGGAAGGCTTTTTTTTGTTTTCGTTGCTGACTGTAAGATCTTGTTGATTGAGGTAGTCTTCCATTTTTTTAGCGTTATTAAGGATAATTTGCAAGGCTTCCCTTTTTTCGTCTTCCTTGGATTCCATACTGGCTAAAATGGAAGCTCCCCCCTTGATACCGGTGAGATAAGTGCGTAAGTAATGCATGATATCAATTAAGACAAGAAGCTGGTCTTTGTCGAGTTTGCGCTTTTCGTTTTCTTCGCTCCGAACAAAGTAAACCAACTCAGCGCTGACATAATCGTAATCCATTCTAAGCTTATGCATTTCCTGGCGTTGACGAGAGATAGTCAGATGTTGGTCAAGCTTGAACAAACGTTCGGATATCGTCTTGTTGAGAGAAAGCCAATCATCGATGAGTTTTCCTTTGAGCATCCAGTCCATTTTGTGGGCATCCCATTCGCGACAAACGAAAAGCAAGGGGATATGCTTGATGAGCGAATCATTTTTAACTTGTTTTTGGAGCTCAGACATATCTTCCATGGAGAGATCGTCCCCAAGAAAAATCAGTTGTGGCTTTTTGTCTCGAATTTGATCAAAAGCAAAAGAAGGTTGGGAGGAAGTTTCGAAGTAAACGTCAGCAATAATCTTAAAGCTGTCAATAATATCGTTAGCTACCGTATCAGAATTCGCTACAATAAATATGGTATCCATGAAAAAATTATACACTTTTCTCAGAAAAAAAGTAAACTATTAGACATGCAAAAGTTGAGGCTTTTACATTTTGTTGGTATGCTCATGGTTTTTTTATTGGTGTTTCCTATGCTTACCTGGCAAAAAGAGCCTATCCGCATCATTGGTGCTCCCTGGACCCCTGGTTTTTTTGAAATAGCCTCTGATATCTCAGCCAACGAGGAGTGGGTTTTTTTATCCGACATGAACAATTCAAAAATCCTCGTTTATACTCATGATTTAACTCCCCTTTTTAATTTTGGAGGCTACGGAATTAAGCAGGGCAATTTTGTGGAAGTGCGAGGACTTTGTGCTACCAGCGAAAAATTGTTTGTTGCTTCAATTGATTCTTTTTCAGCCAAGACTGGGAGGATACAAGCCTTCTCAAAAAATGGCATCTTTCTCAATGAGTTCGAAAAACCAAAACAACGCTCAGATTTCCTAAGAGTTTGCGAATTGAAAAACAAAACACTCGTCGCCATTACAGAACGATCTATCTGCCTGTATTCACCGGAAGGAAAACTTCTAAAAGAGGTTTTTTCGATTGCAGGACAAGCTTTTTTGTTTTTACAAGATGCAGTAGTTGTGCCCGATAAAGGTTTTGCATTTATTGATCGAGCAAAACGTGGTTTTTTTCTTGTCGATCCTGAGCTCAAAACCATTCAACAATTTGGAGAAGAGCATCTGAGTATACCCATTTCTCTCGACTATCACGACAAAAAATATATCATAGCCGATGCCAATGGTGATGTTCATCTTTTTTTACAAAATGGTCGCTACCAAAAAACCATTGCAACCAGTATATATTCCAATGGCATTCAAGCTATTTTTCCCAATCGCCTGTTAATAACCTCAGCCCTTCGTAGAGGTATCAGCCAACTCGATCTTTCCACTGGTAAAATTCAAGAGCTTTTTATCGAAGCAAAAAACGCACAGGAACTTCATTGGCCTGAATCCATTGCCATAAACTCAAAACAAGATTTGTATGTTAGCGATGACTACCTGGGTGGAATGAAAATATTTAACTTGAGTGATGCTTCGTATCAGGGTCAAAGCGCCTGGTTGGAAGATCCAAAAACTCCCCTGAAAGTTATTTCTGTTGCATCCAATGATGAGCTTGAAACAGTTTTTGTTCTGAGCAGAACGCGTTTATCAAGCATTTATGCTTTTAATGGCTCTCAACTCCAACAAGTCATCATGAACGATGAAAAAGATCAGTTTTGCTCTATCAAGTGCGATTCCAAGGGTCAGGTTTTTGCCTTGGACTGCAACGATAACAGCATTTCAAAGTTTAACTCTGAGGGTGTTTTTTCAAACAAGATCCTCCTTCCCAAAAACGAGTTCAACACCAAGGCTTTCACGGTCCATCTTCAGCTTTATGTGCTCAACAGCAACGGTACTCTTTTGATTTATCCCACAGACAAAAACTCCCCCTCCCATTCACTTCAGCTTCAATCCAAAGCTGCTTTGTCTTTTTCCGACGCAAGCTCCCTTTTAGCAACAGACAACACCCTCCTGGTATCGTATCGAGACAAACATTTTATTGTCATTTACGATCTTAACAATGGTGAAATCATCAACATGTTTGGTAGTTTAGGGGGTCCAAAAACCTACACCTCCAAAGAGAATCTTCAAGTGGACATTGGCTATCAAGCTGGCTTCTTCTTGTTTCCATCCAACATGATCTGGCACCAAGACAGCTTAATGGTTTCTGATGCCGGCAATCACCGCATTCAAGCGATTCCAAAAAGCCTCCTTCAAGCCGACAGCACCATCATTATCCTCACCATTGGTCAAAAAACAGCCTACATCAACCACAAAGAACACCTGCTCGAAGCTGCACCTTTCATATCTCAACAACGCACTATGGTTCCTCTCAGATTCATCAGCGAAGCTTTTGGTGCTGAGATAGAATGGTTCCCTTCTGAGCGGAAAATTACTATACAACTCGATGGAAAAACGATCGAATTGTGGATCCAAAAAACACTTGCTCTTATCGACCAAAAAGAACATATCCTTGATGCTCCTCCTCTTATAGTCAATCAACGTACCTTTGTGCCAGTACGATTTATATCCGAAGCTCTCATGGCTCAGGTGGAATGGGACGCCAAAGATCAAATTATTACCATTCGGAGGAAAAATTAAGCCTATGACAGACTGGAAAAGTATTTTAGAACAATTAAGTCAGGCCAATGGAATTTCCGGAAAAGAAAGCGAAGTTACACAGTTTATTACCAAAATCATTCAACCCTGGACAGATGAGATTAAAACCAACTCATTGGGTAGTTTGATAGCCATCAAAAAGGGAGAGAGCAATCATCATCCCAGACTCATGATCTCCACTCACATCGACGAAATTGGTTTTGTTGTTTCAGCAATTGAGAAAGGTGGTTTCATACGCATGGAACCACGAGGAGGAGTAGATCCCAAGATTTTACCAGCTCAAATGCTCCATATACTAACTCAGCAAGGTCAAATTCCTGCAGAGGTTTGCACTATCCCTCCCCATCTATTACTCAGCGAAGAACGTGACAAAGTGATGGTTTACGAGAAACTTCTATTAGACACTGGGCTGGATGAAAATGAGGTAAAAAGCAGGATTCGTATTGGGGATCCCATCGTTTTTGCCATGCCTTTTCAAAGCCTTGCTGGCTCCAGGTTTAGTGGAAAAAGCCTGGACAATAGAGCAAGTGCGGTGGTAAGTATGAAACTTCTCGAAGCGCTCCAACGTACAAAACATCAGTGGGATGTATGCTGTGTTTTTTCAGTCCAGGAAGAAGTGGGGTGCAAAGGAGCCAAAACCTCAGCACATGAGCTTCAACCTTCAGTTGCAATAGCTCTGGACGTCTGTTTCGGGGAACAAGCCGATACCAAAGAATCTGATACCTACCCCCTTGGCTCTGCTCTACCCCTCGGCGTTGGACCCAACTTCTCCAAAAAACTCCTTCAACTTATACAAAATTCAGCCAACGAAGACCAAATACCCCATGTGCTGGATCCCACTCCTTTTCCCCGAGGAACTGATGCTTCCACCATTCAAACCGTTCTGGAGGGTATTCCTACTGCTTTAATCTCCTTGCCTCTTCGATACATGCATACCCCCATAGAAACTATTGATGAAAAAGATTTAAACAATGCTTCTCGCTTGTTGCAGAGTGTTATCCGCAAGCTTGATGAAGAATATAGGGAGGGATTCAAGTGCTGATAGAAGAACTTTGTCAACTTCCAGGTACCAGCGGAAACGAAGAAAAGGTCAGAGATTTCATCTTATCACACGCCAAGCCTTTCATTGATGAGCATTGGATTGACTCCATTGGCAATCTGATACTGCTTAAAAAAGGCCTATCCTGCAGAAAAAAAGTGATTTTTTTAGCTCATATGGATGAAGTTGGTTTTATGGTCAAACATATTGAGAAAAACGGTCTCATTCGCTTTTCTGCAGTGGGTGGTATCGAAAGCTCGGTATTACCAGCCAAAAGAGTGCTTATTCATGGCAAAGAAACCATCCCTGGAGTCATCGGCATCAAACCCATCCATCTTCAAAACTCCCAAGACCTGCTACAAGCAGTAAAAAAGGAATCACTCTATATTGATACCGGGTATGGCTCTTCTGAAGAACTCAAAAGAATCATCCAACTGGGAGACTCTATCACCTTTGATACCCCTTTTTCCCCTCATGGCAAACTTTGGAAAGCCAAAGCCTTTGATGATCGAGCTGGATGTGCAGTCATGCTTGAAGCCCTGAGCAAAAACATCCAAGTCGATTTTGATACCTATTATGTTTTTGGTGTTCAAGAAGAAGTCGGTTTGAGAGGTAGTCAAATTGCAGCTCAACGGATTCAGCCCGACCTTGCCTTTGTATTCGAAGGCACCACTGCTTCAGACATTCCACTGGTGGATGCCCATCGATGGACCACACGAGTGGGTTTTGGTCCAGCTTTGACCATTGCCCACAACGGTCTTGTTTTTCAAGACTCTCTCCTCAAAACCTTATCCGGATTGGCCCAGGAAAACCATATCCCCTTTCAATGGAAAGAGAAAATCGCTGGGGGAAATGATGCAACAGCCATATCAAAAGCAGGAAAAGGTTGTCTTGTTGGCTCCATCTCTTTACCTGTGCGTTACATTCACTCTCCTGCTTCGCTTATGAGTCCTATGGATTATGACTCAACTCTTAAGCTGGCAGAGCTTATACTTCAGAAAGAAAGCATTTTTTTACCAGCATAAGGGAGGTTACTTATGAAAAATCTTATTCAGCAACTTACTGAAATATCATCACCCAGTGGGCGTGAAGAAAACATTCGCAAATGTATTCAAGAGCTCATTCGACCCTACGTAGATCAAATTCAGATAGATGCCCTCGGAAACATCATCGCTTTCAAAAAGGGAAATGGTGGGAAAAAACTTCTTCTCGACGCTCATATGGATGAAATTGGCTTTTTAGTCTCGCATATCGATGAACAGGGTTTTCTGAGAGTTGAGCCCGTTGGAGGGCACAATCCTGTTAAAATGCCAAATCAACGCTTACGATTTGAACATGGGGCATTAGGTTGTTTTTCTTATGAATCTGAAGAATTGTCAAAAATGAGTCAGGATTATCAACAAGTCTCCTTTGATCGATTGTTTGTCGACATTGGAGCTTCGAGTCGTAACGATGCTTTGTCCAAAGTGAGAATCGGCGAAATGGCAACCTTTTACCCCCAATTTTCTGATCTAGGCAAAAAAGTAATGTCCAAAGCCATGGATGACCGTATCGGATGTGCTATCCTGATTGAACTCATCAAACAATGCTCTCAGCCCTGGCATGACCTTTATCTGGTTTTTGCTATTCAAGAAGAAGTGGGCTTGCTAGGTGCAACGACTGCTGCTTTTGGTATTGAGCCAGATATGGCTATTGCAATCGATATTACTGCTACGGGTTTCCGAGACACCCCCAAGGGTCAAAAACGAATACCCATGAAACTTGGAGATGGCCCTGCCATTAAAATTCAGGATCATTCAATGATTGCAGACTATCGCCTGAATCAATGGATGAGCAAAACAGCCGAAGAATACAGAATTCCCTATCAGTTTGAAGTACTCCCCTTCGGAGGAACTGATGCAGCAGCCATTCAAACCAGCAAAAATGGAGTTATTGCCAGTACCCTTTCCATACCTACTCGATACGGGCATGGTCCATGCGAAATGATAGATATCGATGATGCTTATCATGCAGTCCAATTGCTTTCTTACCTTGTCAAAAAACCTTTTGAAGGATAAGCATTTTCATGCCAGGAAGAGATGAATTCGACTATCTCATTCAACGCATAGAAAACGAAATTTTAAAAATGGGTTACCTGGTCCATAAAACTTTGTTGAGCATCTTCGAAGGTTTTTTTTCAAAGGATTTGGACCAAATTAAAAGTGCTATGGAAAAAGAAGACACCATTGATGCCATGGAAAATGCGCTCAATCAACAAATTGCTTCTTCTATAGCCTTGTATCAACCAGTTGGAATAGATCTGAGACGTTTGTTGTCCTATCTTTTTGTTGCTAGTGATCTTGAGCGAATCGCTGATTTGAGCCATAATGCAGGCAGGATCTGTTTGGATTTGATTGATAAAACCCCCATCAAACCATATATCGATTTACCCAGAATGTGCCAAACCTGTGGGGAAATGCTCCAGGAAACTCTTGGCACGCTCCATGAAACCAATACTCTGAAAGCGCAAGAAATTGCTAAACAGGACGACATTATTGATCATCTGAATCGAAAGATTTGGAAAGAACTCCTGAGCTATATGATGGAAAATCCTCAACATATTGAAACTGCCGAAAAAATCATATTAATGTCCAAGCAATTGGAACGAATTGGAGATCATATCACTAACATCGCTGAAAGGATCTGCTATATGGAATCTGGTACGATTCCCGATTTAAACGAATAATGTTTCGAAGCAAGCTTCGGCAGATCTTAAGATTTTTCCTGGACACCTTTTTTCATTTCTCCTACCATTATGGCTTCATAAAAGCCGCTGCTTTGTCTTATTTTGCCTTTCTAACCTTCATTCCCATTATCCTGTTGTTCATCTATGCCCTTGGACTTTTTCTGCAGTCAAATACCTTGATTATTGAATGGATTTTAGGTCTGGTCAAGCAATTTACTCCTACTGGCTTTGATTCTATCAGCCAACTCATACAAACCACCATGAAACTTGCTTCTTCTTCCAGCTATATCGGTTTTATTGGTCTTGTTTGGTCTCTCTTGATTTTTTTTAGTGCTCTGGAAGCAAATTTCAACCAAGTCTGGGAGGTGAAAAAACGCCGTCCTTTTATCATTAGCAAACTGGTTGGATTAGGTTTGATGTCTCTTCTGATGCTTTCAGCGCTCTTGACTTTCCTCATCACCAACTTATTAATGCTTTTTTTAAAACCAGAAAACTGGTCTTTTCTTTCAAAGTATCCAATATTCACCACCCTCCCCAACACTTTGATTTATTTCCTGCAGATCATCCTCTTATTAATTGTTTTCTTTCTGATATACAAGATTATTCCCACTATCAAAGTAAGAACACGAGCAGCTTTGGGAGGTGCATTGTTTGCCACCTTTGCAGGAGAGCTGGCACGGATCGGATATCGTTTATATATTCAACGTTTTCCAGTACGCAATTTGTTGTATGGATCACTACTCACAGCAGTGGTATTACTCATATGGCTAAATTACACCATGATCATACTTCTTCTGGGTTGTGAAGTAAGTCATGCTATTCAAAAGAAACTTGACGCCACTCATGAATAAACCCATCCAGCTTACTTTTCTCATATTAACATCGATCTCATTTTTCCTTAGTGTAAATGTGCTATACTTAGCGCGATCAGATAGAGTTTACCAGGTTTTAGCCATCAATGCCCATCATGAGCAGTTAAATCAAAGAGATCGGATAGCATTGGGGAGTCATATTCAAAAAGCTCTTCTAACTATAAACTCTATCCAATTTCGCTCAAGTCAGGGGTTTGAGCTCTTTAACTCCAAAGAAGTGCTTCACATGCTGGACGTAGCAAAGCTCCTCCAAAAAGTGTTTTATTGGATGCTTTTCTCAGCTTTTCTCTTGATTCTCGGTATTAAATTCACTTCCCCGCTAAGCTTTCTTCTGTGCAAAAGAATAGGATACTATACTGTGGGTATTTTGCTTTCTTTAAGTTTTTTGCTAATCCTTTTCTTTTCTTCTTTGTTTCATGTGTTCCATCTTGTGTCATTCACCAATGATTTCTGGTTGTTAGATCCAAGGACTGATTTTTTAATTCGCCTTTTTCCTCTCTCATTTTTCCAAGTGGCTCTGGTATGGATATTTCTCTCCTCTATACTCCTTTCTTTGCTTTTCTGGCTTGGAATACCAAAACTAAGGACCATCATACGCTCATGAGCACTCCCTTTATCACCATTAATCTTAGAAAAATTCAAGACAACCTCGATCAAATTCGAAAGCTCTGTCAGGAATCAGGGCTTCAACTCACCCCAGTTAGTAAAGTGGTTATGGGTCATCCCAAAATTGCTCGTTTATACCAGAAACAAACCCATTCCATTGGAGATTCTCGTATTTACGACATTTTACGTATGAAATCCCATAATATACTGGGTCCTTTTATGCTTATCCGCACTCCAGCTCTTAGTGATGTAGAAGCAGTGGTTGAGTTGTGTGATATTTCTCTACAAAGTGACCTAGAAGTTTTGGGTGCAATAAATGATGTTGCCCAAAAATGCAGTAAAAAACATCGAGTTATAGTCATGCTCGAAATGGGAGATCTTAGAGAAGGTATTTTATTGGAACAACTAAGATCTTTTCTCGTGGAATGTCGTTCATTAAAAATGATCTCGGTGGAAGGTATTGGCACCAATGCCACTTGTTTTGCAGGTTTGATCCCAACTGTTGAAAATCTAAGCTTTCTATTCGAGGCACGTCAAATCTTTGAAGAAATCATTCAAAAAAAACCGCTGATCTCAGGAGGAGGATCCAATTTAATGCCTCTCATCTTGAGCAATAAGCTTCCTTCATGCATCAATCACGTTCGAATAGGGGAAAGTATTGTCATGGGAGTGGATGCTATCCACGGAGAAGCCATACCAGGCACTTGGCAGGATTGTTTTTCGCTTAGTGGTGAGCTTATTGAACTCATCACCAAAGCCTCCACTATCCAGGGTCCTTTGGCGCATAATGCATTTGGAGAAAGCCCTTCTTTTATTGAAGGGGGTTTTAGAAAAAGAGCTTTGCTGAATATTGGAAGACTTGATACCGATATCAAGCAGATTCAGGCTATCAATAAAAACGTTCACCTTCTTGGTGCTTCTTCAGATCATTTGGTTTTGGATGTGGAAGATTGCCTTGACCTTCGCATTGGAGATTTGATTGAGTTCAAGTTAAACTACTCCTCGCTACTTTTTGCGATGAATTCTGTATATGTTGAAAAGCGTTTTATTGAAGAATAGCTTTATTAAATATCTGCCATAAAAAATAGCAGACGAGATGCGTATAATTGGAAGGCATTGGTAAGAGTGGGCAACACAGCAATCACGCCTAAAAGAAAAACAGCAATAATAAGCACATATTCTATGGTTGCCTGAGCTCTTTCGTCCCAAAAGAAGCTATGACCAGGATTTATATCATATTCTTGAGCAGAATCTGCCTTCATTTCAAGCGTGTAATATGCCTTTAGACAAGCACTCAATTGCCCTGGTTGGAGCTGATGTACTACCTTGAGAACTTGCTTACATCGGTTTAGATAGACTACATCGATGGGGAAACGCATAAAAAACATATGTATGCTGTTGGTTTTGGGTAGTATGAGGAGCTCTTCTCTGGAGATAGAAGCCTTGCCTAATAAACCCTTCATTCTTTCCCAGGGGTATTGAGCTAAAAGGGCAGTTTTCCACAATATTTTATCATTTAATTCAACACAAACTTTTTTCATGGAAGACCTTCGGAGGTAATTTTGGGATAAATAATACTGCTGGAAACATTGAGCCAACCTGTAAATGGAAGGGTAAAACCAGCATAATTGACTTGTACGGTGATGAATTGCATTTGGGGATTGTAAAATTGCTCTTGAACAGTATAAAAAAACATGTTGTCGTTGAGTAAGTCCATAGGAAAAGCACTCCTGCTTTGATATTGGAACAAGAGGAGATCTATTTTTTGATCGCTAGCCGAAGCATCTTCAAATTCGCTTAATGATTCTACTCGGGCGATATCATGAGCCAGACGAGTAAGCTGTATCTGATAGTAGGTGCCCAGGCAGAGGTTTAAAAAGATAAAGGCAGCAAGGAGCATTAAACCAAAAACAAAAGCAAACTCAACCAGGGATTGCCCTTGCTCTTTTTTATGGATAGATTTAGTTTCCATTGCCTGGGAGATAGGGCTCACGAATTCCAACAGCAGAACTCCTGAGCATAGTAAAATTGTCTCGATTATTGATATCAGTAAGAAGGGATAGACGCAGCCACTGGGTGGGAAGAAGTGGATTAGAGAACTGAGTTTCAGTTATTACGAGAAAATTTTCTGCATCAAAAGAAAGAGAATTTTGGGTGAAACTCACTTCCTGAAAAAGATTTAAGGAAGGAGCCAGCTCCAATATTGACATATTACTTTGATTTTGAAACACTGGCACTTGCTTCACCAATGCTTGGTTGGCACGAAAGGAGATATGAGACTGGATCATGGCATCGCCCATCCAAAAGAGATAAAGAAGCGTCATGAAGCAAAGAAAAAATAGCAAAGGAAAAACCATGGCAAACTCGAGCAGAGCTGTTCCTTTTTCACTTTTAGTAAAAGGTAAGTTTTTTCTCATGAATATTATTTTACCATAGGATGGTTAAATTTCCTGTCCAATACAAAGCAAGCGTTAAAAGAGCTCCCAGTGATATGGCAATACCGTAGGGCATGTAATGCTTGCGAAAAGCTAAAAAGACTCCTGGGTTCCTTGTTTTGATAGCAAGATACAAATAAGGGAAAAAAAGTATCACTACCACTCCCAAGCCAAACAAACCCGTAAATACAATAACATACAAGATATCAGATTTTCCAAACAAAATACCAAGAGCACCCATCAGCTTTACGTCTCCTGCTCCCATTCCACCAAAAATGTAAAACAAAAAGAAAAAAGCAAAACCAATTAAAAAACCAAGTAAAGCTGAAAGCAAACCTGGAAATCCAAAAAAAACTAATTGAAGCACAAAACCTAAAATCATAGCGGGAAGGGTAACAATATTTAAAATTTTTCGATATCGAAGATCTGTATATGCTGATATCAGTGAAATAATCAGTATGATGGAATGTAATGCCACAAGACCGGGTTCATTCATTTTTCTTCCTTAGTGTAAAAAAAGCCGGGGAAAATCCCCGGCTTTCAAAAATAATAAAAAATCCTAGGAAAATTGAATCAATCTTCGGGTACAACGAGTCTGTCTTCAACATTGGTGAAGATTCCAGTTACAGCATTGCGGAGGTTGGGGATAGCGGCGATGATGACTAAAATGAGTACAGCAACAATTAAAGCGTACTCCAGAATAGTCTGACCACTTTCATCTTTTAGAAAATTAAGCATTAAAAATTCTCCTTTCGTTTAAAAACTTGTTTTTCTTATATCATATATTCTAAGAGTGTCAAGAATATTAAGCATGTTTTTTTAGTTATAATTACTTAGTCGGTCATTTTTCGTGTGATGTTTCTCTTGAGAATTGGGCTTTGATTGGTCTCCTGTCGTAGAAAAAGCTGAAACTCATTAAGCCCCACCTCAAGAGGAATGCTAAGAGAGAATTTGGGTTTTTCCTGGAGAGAATGCTCTATTACTTTTAGATATTTATTCCCTTTTTTTCGAGTGACGTGAAGTATTGAGCCTATGGTACCTTCACCTTCCAGAGTAGCTAAATCATGAAGTGTAGCTTCTCCTTCTTTAAACTGAGCATTCAAAACAATCCCTGTATATCTTACTGTAAAACTCTTTTCCAGCAAGCCTCCAAAAGAGTCTTTGATGCTGACTTGTAGGTCGTTTCTACCGTTTCGTAAGCTAACAAAGGAACTCACAAAAAATTCAGGATTTTTTTCATCCTGCTTTGTTTCAACGGGTTTTTGATTGAGTTGTAAACTCAAGCTCAAATCGCTTGTGATTTTCCCTTTAAACAATACTCGTGAAGACTGTGTGTCCATCCTGCCTTCCTTAAAACCATCCAATTTGAAATGAATGGGTTTAACAGTCATATTCTTTTTTTCGATTTTTCCATTTTCAGATCTGAGCTCTATATAGAGTCGGGTTCTTTGTTCAGTAGGTAAATCGACTCGAAAGAAAGCAACACGGTTTATACTTCGATTTTTTTCAAAATACTCTTGAAGAAAAGCTCTTTGCTCTGGACTGTTAATAGCTTTGGGTGAATTGGGAATAAGTTGAATAATTCCTTCAACTTCTATTTTTTGGACGTAGTATAAAGGAAAAGCTTTGCCATTAACTTTGACCTGAATATCGGGAGTGACGGGCATGATCAAAAAATTCTGTTCAATAAGAGTATAGGCTGGCTCTTGGGTTGATTTAGGCAACAAAACTGAGGATAAGGTGATGATAAGCATCGCTGGCAAAATAAAAAACATCATAGGGAAAAGCATTTTTACTGGTGCTTGCGCTATCATCTTTTCAACAAATTGCTTGCGTTTGTCGCGTAAATCTTCTGCTTGTGAGGCTATAACAGGTCGTAAACTGGTGCCCAGGCGTTCGCTTTGAATGACCGAAGAAAGAAAACTACGCATTTCAGCGGATTCGTTGCGATCCAACAATAACTCAAAAGCATCCACCCTATGCACACCAACATCAATTTGATTGATAAAAATGGAAAACTCATCTGCAAGCATAGATTCATTTCGCTTGACATATTCCTCTACCGCAAGTTGAAAGTTCATACCTGCAGCAAGGCTGAGGGATAAAAAATCCATGGCATCGGGCAGTTCGCGGCTGATGCGATTTTTGCGTTTTTGAAGTAGTGTGTTTAAAAAATAGTCAGGATAATAATAACCAGCAATGGTGAGGGGAACAGCATATATCATGTAAGACCATTTTTCGTTGCCTGAGCTGATCATGACGACAGTTAAAAAGAAGATAAAAGCAGTGCTTACTTTTAACCAATACCATCCATGAGCGTCCAAGAGGAAGGGATAACCAGCCAACTGAAGATTTTTCTCTATCTTTGTGCTTTGAGCCAAGGGAAGTGAACGTTTCATGTAAACCAACATGGAAGGTAGGAACTTAGCTAAAACTTTTGAAAAAATAACCATCAAACCAAGGATAAGGTTTGGTGAACGAGTGGATTTTGCTTTTTCATGTGAATCTTCAAAGAGAAGTGAGAGTTTTTTTTGGATTTGGTCACGACTACGATTATAGAAAAACAGAATCAGCAATACCAGCAACAGGAAAATCAAGCCATAGAGAATGATTACATCAAACAATTGCATCTTAGATATCCACCTTCATGAAGGTGGAGATAATAGTCATTCCCACCATTTGTAGTGTTATAGCAAACATCAATAACAAGAAGCCCCTGAAAGTTTCTGTCAGGGCTTTATACCCCGAAAAATGGAGCAATACCAGTAAAAAATAGGGTATAACTGCAATGATAAGTGCAGAGAGACGAACCTGGGAGGTGCCAACGGCTATCTGGTTTTTAAGCTTGACTCTCTCACGCAGGATAGCTCCAAGCTCCATCAAAAAGGGAATAACATTTCCTCCCACCTGATTTTGCAAGACCATACTGGAAACAAAAAGCATCACTTCTGCGTTGGGATAGCGCTCGGATAATTCCTTGAGGGTCTCGGCCATGGTAAAACCTACTCTATATTTCATGTGAATTCGTGAGAACTCAGATTTGGTAGGCTCTGGCATGGATTCAGAGACAAATTCGAAGGATTGATCCAACGAAAAACCTGCTTTAAGAGAATTAGCTACGGCATTTAAAGTATCGGGCAATTGGCGGGTAAAAAGCTCTTCTTTCGCTTTTCGTTTGCTCCCCAAAAAGGACATAAAAAGAAAAAAAGCTGCGAAGACCATCAATGAAGCCATGACCAAATTTGCGAAAAAGACCCAACCCAGCACCCAGATGCTGAAAAGAGCTAAGATAAACATCATCAAAAAAGCAAGCGGGGAGCTTGAAAGACCTAATAAGGCGGGTACTGAGCTAAAAAAAGTGGCATTAGCTTGAATTTCTTCGCTGGTAACCGCTTGAGGAAGGTCATGATAGTACTTTTTAAAAATGCGGTCCAGGTTTTTTTTGCGACTCATTTCTACCTTTCTTTTTCTTGGAGAAGCTGGTTTTTTTCGAGAAATGCTTTGGCAAGAGGGTTATTGCGCATGCTTCGACGTATTTTTTGATCCAGTCGCTTGCCAATTCCATTGAATTGGTAGTGACCAATAATCTTGCCTTCATCATCATTTTGGTCCGACCAGACAAATTGAAAAATATCATGGATAACAATTTCATCTTCTTGAAAACTATCCAGCGAACTTACTGCAATGATTTTACGAGAACCGTCAGGAAGGCGAGAAGTTTGAACAATAATTTCGACTGCTCCAAAAATCATTTCGCGAATAACATGCACTGGCATATCAATACCTGCCATATAGACCATAGCTATAAGACGTGAGACTGCATCCTTTGGAGAGTTGGAGTGGATAGTGGATAAGGACCCGTCATGACCAGTATTCATGGCTTGAAGCATATCAAAAGCTTCGGGCCCTCTAACCTCACCCACTACTATCCTGTCGGGACGCATTCGCAACGAGTTGATCACCAGGTCGCGTATAGTGATTCTTCCCTGTCCCTCGATATTGGCTGGACGGCCTTCAAGAGAGACTACATGGGGCTGGAGCAGTTGGAGTTCGATGGAGTCTTCGATGGTAATGATGCGTTCATCCGCAGGGATGGAAGAAGAACAAACGTTGAGGAGGGTAGTCTTTCCTGAGCCTGTTCCGCCAGAGATAAGGATGTTCATTCTGGCATGTACACAAATGTCGAGGAATTCTGCAATCATTGAGTTCATGCTGCCAAGCTTGATAAGACTTTGATATTCCAGAATACTGGTTTTGAACTTTCGTATAGTTAGAGTAGGGCTCTTGACAGCAATGGGAGGTATAACCGCATTGATACGACTTCCATCAGGAAGCCGGGCGTCCACCAATGGGCTCGATTCGTCTATTCTTCGACCCAGGGGACTCACTATACGATCTATGATTTGTAAGATCTGAGCTTCATTGTCAAAGCGATAATCGGCCAAGATCAGTTTCCCGCTCCGCTCGATATATACTTGATCGGGACTGACAATCATGATTTCTGCAACATCTTCATCCTCAAGCAAAGGTTGAATGATGCCAAAACCAAAGATTTCATTTAGCAATCGTTGGATTAATTGCTCTTGATATTCCATAGGAATAATACGTTTTGATTCTTGTACGGCCCTTAGAGCAAGCGTTCGGATTTCATTTTTTATCTGACTTCCTGCTTTGGATTTTTCTCGAAGGATTTCAGCAGGACTTAGATAACGGAATATAAATTCACGTATTTTGCGATAGTATTCCTCGCTATCAAGCAGGGGGAGATTTTTGGACTCATCCATTAGATATCCTGCCTGGCACCTTCAAACCATTCCAAGACTTTCTGTGATAGGCCAAGAATGTCTTTCCTAATGGGAGATTTTCGTGTGACTGCTGGGGTAAGAAAGTTTAAGGAGTAGGAGGCCGTCCTGATATCTTCAGAAATCGTCGCAAAAATCTTGTAAGGTAAAACCTTGGATAATAAGGCTCCTACTTCCCTATCCGATTTTTTACTTCGACGATTGTAGATGATTTCGGGAGGATTCATGATCTTGAGCCATTGGAAATCTTTTAGAAAATTGATCAGCCGATAAATAGAAGGTATTTCTGGAGTGAAAACCAACAAAATCTTGTCGCTTTTTTCCAAAACAGGAGTGGATATTTCGTCCAAACCAGGATTGAGATCCACAATGATAAAATCGTAGGTGAGTCTCAGGGCTTTTAAAACTTTGGGGATAGTTTCAGAAAAATTGCTTTTAATTTCTTTGTTTGAAGAGGATAGGATGACATCCACATTGGGATAAACGGTGCTTTTGACTACCACAGACGAGATGCGATCGGGAGTGATTTCTTCGGCGATACTGACCAAATCCATGACAGATTGGGTGCTGGAGGGTGGGATGCCCATAATGGCGCGTTGGTCTCCATAGGGAAGCGCAAAATCAAGCAGAAGTACTTTAAAATTATTTTTTAGGTTGGCAAGTACCAGACTCAAATTGGATGAAAGAAAGGACTTTCCAACTCCCCCTTTGGCACTGGAAAAAGAAATGACAATACCTGGGGTTTTGTTGGTGTAAACGGAAGCTTGTTGTTTACGTTTTTTGAAAGAAACAAAAAAAGCACTTCGAATGATGGAGGGAAATTCTGAAAAAGTAAAAGGTCTAGCCAGGACATTTCTGACAGAAGAATCATAAAACTTGGTCAGATCAACATAGTCCGACTCATCGATAAGTAAGACAATGGTCATGGATGGATTGCGCGTTTGGGCTTCGTCAATGAACTGCTCCATGGCAATATTCTTGAGGTGATAATCTAAAACAAGAATATCAGGGGAAAGAACTCGTATTTTTTCAGAAAGCAAAAAACCATCATTGATAGTTTCTTCAATATAGAAATCGGGCTCCTTGGAGAGTGAACGATTAATTTCTTCGGCTTCGTTTTTTTTGCCGGTGGCAAGAAGAATGGATAACTTTGCGCTTTGGTCTTTATCCACTTTTGCTTACCTGAGCTTGATAACGGAAATCAGAGCATTTCCGTTTTCTCCTGGGGAAATGGTAGTATAGAGACCCTTCTTTTCGCTAAAGAGAAAAATGGGTAAGTAGGCTCGGTCTTCTATCTCAAGAATAGGATTGACGGGAAAAAGTTTTTCGCCAGCATAATATTTGTTTTGGTATAGGAAAAAGCGGTAAGTCTCTTCTCCAAGGTTTTTGATAGTGATCATGTTTTGAGGAAAATCATATTCAAGCTGTCCGTCGAAGGTATCAATGATAAAACGAAGTGGAAGGTAGATATTGAAATGATGTAGCAGGGGTTGAACCTCAAAATCAAGGTTTTCAGTCCCTTTTTGAGTAGTTTTTTTGTAGAGAGTGCTTCCAAGCGTAAACTGGATCATGATCATATCTTTGTTTTCGCTGGTAAAGATAAAATCTTTAGAAAAAACTTGCTTTTGAGAAGCATCAAGCCCAATCAATCTAGCAACAAATGGAGTTTTGATACTGATCAATTCTGACATTAACTCCGCTTTGAAAGTTTTGTCTTGTAGGGAGGAGGATAACAGTTTAACTTCCTGGGGTAGTTGTTCTACCACAACTTGTGCTACTGACTGATTGAGATTAAAGTTGATGGTAAAAGGCTCAAAGCTTGGAAAGGAGGTACTTTGGTTTTCTGCCAGGACAATGGGGGCTAATGCAGGCTTGGTAGTGGTTGTTTTAGGAGAGTTTGCGGTAAACATACCTGACACCTGAGGATAGAATAGATAGCTAAGCACAGCAAGTAAAAGCACCAGCGCAAGTGGTAGAAGAAAGGTGGGTTTTCTTTTGTTTTTGTCGTGAGTGTTGTCCATATCAAAAGAAACTGCTTGTTTTTCTTGTTTCGGCTTGATATTTTCAGTAATCATGTCGTCCATATCCCTTTTTGGTTTCTTTTTTGGAGCAACAGAAGATGCTCCTTTTTTGATTGAAAATGAGAGATTTTTAGGGGAATTTTTGTTGCTTTCAAGGATGGTGTTGTAGACTTCAGAAGAAATATCCTGGTCTTGTCTGGAGCTCAAAGAAACCTCACCACTATAAGCTTCATCGGAAAGCTCGGAGTCAGAGCCAAGATGATTTTTCATGAAATGTTTGAGCTCCTTTTGAAACTCTTGGGCAGTCTGGTAGCGTTGGTCGGGGGATTTTGACAAAGCTTTTAAAACAATTCGTTGCAAATTTAAGGGAATTTGATTTTGTAATTGGTCTGGAAAGCGAGGAATTTTTTTAAGGTGCATATCCATGACGTCCACTGGCAAAGGAGAAGAAAAAGGAGGTTTGCCAGTAAGTAGTTCGAACAATAGGATGCCCACAGAATACAGATCAGATCGGGCATCAGACTTGGATTGAGTGATTTGTTCGGGAGCAGTGTATTGGACGATGCCTAAAAATTCTCCGCTGGAAACCGAGGAGGCATCTTCAACTCGTGTGATACCAAGGGTAGTAATCTTGGCTTTGAGGTCGTTTGTTATCATAATCACATCAGAATTGATATCACGGTGAATAATGTTTCTTCCATGCAAAAAGATTAGACCATCCAGGATACTGATTACAATCTCGACAGCTTTATCAATATCGATTTTTCCGCTATCAAGGAGATTTTTGACTGACCTTCCTTCGATGTACTCACGAATCACATAGAAAGTGTCTTCTTCGTTGATGATATCTAAAAACTGAACAAAATTGGGGTGATCGACTTGTTTCATGGTTTCAATTTCTCGCTCAAGTCTGGCTCGGAAAGTAGGACGAGTTTCATTGGGAATTTGGACAGTTACTGGTTGTTTTTGTTGCATGTCATAGCCCAGATACAAATTGCTGAGAATGCGCTTCAGCAAGAGCTTTTCGATACGATATCTGTTTTGGATGATTTTGCCAATCAGTGGAGACTCATCATGGCTTTTGGGTTCAGGAGTTTTACTTTCAAAGGTTTTGTTAAATTCTTCGATACTTTTAGTGAAGGATTGGTCTTCAGTGACTATCTCGAAGAATGATCCCGAAGCATCTCCGGTGCTCTCTCGATAATACTTGGCTATATCTTCTATTTCGCTGACAGCTGAAACAATCTCATCAAAGGATTGATATCGCTTGAGCGGATCTTTTTCAAGCATTTTCATAATCACTTGCTCAGCCTTTGGGAGCAAGTCTTTTCGGAGTTTGGAGGGAAGCTCTGGTATGACAGACAGATGCATGTATGCGAGATTGATGGGTGCATTCTTTTCGCTGAAGGGTAATTGGCTGGTTACCATTTCATAAAAAACCACCCCAAGGGAGTAGATATCTGTGCGTTCGTCGATATTGCCAATCTTGGGATCAAGTTGTTCGGGAGCAATGTAGCCAAAAGTGCCTGCGATGTCGTTGGACTGCATGGTGGTTTCGGGTATACTTTTGAGGCTGATATCTTTGGATAGCCCGAAGTCGGTGACTAAAATTCTGCCGGTATGGTCGATCATGATATTGGATGATTTTAAATCTCGGTGGATGATCCCTTTTCGATGAGTGTAAGAAATGGCCGAAGCAACACTTTTCATAACATTTAAGGCAATCTTGAGAGACATAGGACCCGTTTGTTGGATCATTTGGCGTATGGTGTAGCCTTCAATAAAATCCATTACAATGTAGTATTGCTTGTTGTCTTCGCCAAAATCGATGATACTTACGATATTTTGATGACGAAAAGAGGAAAGAAGCTTGGCTTCATTTTTGAAACGTTCAATAAACTTTGGGTCCTGGGATAGGGAGGGTGAAAGTAGTTTGATCGCAACCTTTTTTGATAGGGTAGGATGATCTGCTTTGTAAACTATGGACATCCCGCCTCTTCCGAGCTCTTCTGTTGTTTCGTATGGTCCAATTACTTTTTTTTCATCCATATCATTCTCCTCTTGATCCAGCCGACGATCAGAATCGAACTGATGACCTGCTGATTACGAATCAGCTGCTCTGCCTGCTGAGCTACGTCGGCGCCAACACAAGAACACCTGGGCGGAACAGGATTTGAACCTGTGACCCCTTCCGTGTGAGGGAAGTGCTCTACCGCTGAGCCATCCGCCCCTACAATACGTCTTGAATTATTATAAATGAATTATAAACTTGTGCCATAGAATGTCAAAAGAATATTTATAGAGTGATTTAAATATAGGATGGAAAAAAATGCTTAATATCTGGATCGGTGCTAGCACTGGAATACTTGGTCTCCTGGGGCTTTTTGTGTTGATTAGAGACATACAAGGTCTTCCCTCCGATCAAGTATTAATGAATATGGGACAGATTATTCGAAGAGGCGCACTGGCTTATCTGAAGCGTCAATTCAAAACTATGGCTCCTTTTTTACTGGTTTTAGCCCTTACTCTCGGTTTTTTCTTTCGCCCACTGTTTTCAGTTTTTTTTATAGTAGGAGCTGTCTGTTCCTTGATTAGCGGTTTCACTGGCATGTCCATAGCTACCATCGCTAATCACAAAACCACCTTCGCAGCAAAAAGTTCTATCCATCATGCTCTGTATGTTGCTTTTTCGGGTGGTAGTGTGATGGGCATTCTTACCTGTTCCATGGGTATCCTTGGTTTTACCTTTGTAGAGTGGTTTTCTATGATGAGCGGGGCTGATAGTTCAGTTCATTTTCTTATAGCTTTTTCGTTGGGAGCCTCCTTCGTAGCACTATTTGCACGAATTGGAGGTGGAATATTCACCAAAGCCGCTGATATTGGTGCAGATATTGTTGGCAAAATTGAAGCCAGGATCCCTGAGGATGACCCTCGCAATCCAGCTGTTATAGCTGACAATGTGGGAGACAATGTGGGAGACGTCGCTGGTATGGGTGCGGACTTGTTTGAATCTTATGTTGGCGCCTTCTACGGTTGCCTTGCGATTAGTTTACTCACAGCAAGTGAGCAAGCCTACCCTTTGTATATTTTTTGCATCACTTCCCTGGGTTTTCTTGCTTCTATGAGTCTCATCTTTATTGGCAGAAAGCTCATACGAAAGGCTAAAATAGCTCCCGAATCCTTCATCAGAAATATCGGCCTCTTCGCTTCCTTATTAACTATCATTGGCTCTGCCTTGCTTAGTTGGTATATTTTTCGCGGTTTTTCTCAGTTTTTTTCAGTTTTGGTGGGCACTTTGTGTGGCATTCTCATTGGCAAAATCACCGACTACTATACTTCATCAAAGCCTGTCATTAATATCGCCAATCATTCCCAATCCGGAAGTGCCACCAATGTGCTTGCAGGGCTTGGCACAGGTATGGAAAGCACCTTTTTAACCATACTAGTCATTGCATTGTCTATTTGGCTGGCTTTTGCTTCACTTGGTTTGCTTGGTATAGCTTTGGCTGGGCTTGGCATGCTTCTGACGCTTAGCTCCACCATCAGCATTGATGCTTATGGCCCCATTTCAGACAATGCGGGAGGTATCGCAGAACTCACCCATCAAGCATCATATGTGCGTGAAAACACCGATGTACTGGATGCAATAGGCAATACTACCGCTGCTGTAGGAAAAGGCTTTTCCATTGGTTCAGCAGCTCTTACTGCCCTAACCTTGTTCAATACCTTCTCTATCAATACGCATGCAGTCGATTTGAGCTTAAACAATCCCAAACTTTTATCAGGACTCTTACTTGGATCCATGCTACCTTTCTTCTTTTCCTCCCAGGCTTTGACCGCTGTTTCCAAAACTGCCCACCAAATGGTTAAAGAAGTACGCAGACAGTTTAAAGAAATTGTGGGTATCATGCAGGGAGAAGCCCAGGCAGACTACGAAAAGTGTATAGATATTGCCACCATTGGCGCATTAAAAGGGATGATTTTTCCAAGTCTTACAGGAATCTTATCTCCTTTTATTGTCTTTTTTCTTCTAGGGCTTGAAGCTTTAGCGGGTCTTATTGCTGGATCGCTCATCAGTGGAGTTTGCATGGCGATATTTATGTCAAACACTGGTGGCGCATGGGACAATGCAAAAAAATACATTGAGACTGGTAAACTCGGTGGGAAGGGTTCCCCTGCTCATCACGCTTCCATCACTGGCGATACAGTGGGAGATCCTTTGAAAGACACTGCTGGTCCCTCATTAAATATTTTGATAAAACTTATTTCCATCATATCTCTTGTATTTATCCCTTTGTTTTTACCCTAAGGAGGTGAAATATGCGCAGAATTGCTATTTTAACTGCTGGAGCGGATTCTCCAGGTCAGAACGCAGCCATTCGAGCGGTGGCGAGAAATGCTTTCCAGCACTCGTATGAAGTGTTTGGAGTTAAAAGCGGTTTTAAGGGCTTGCTTAAAGAAGATCTGTTCATCATGGATCGAGGAACGGTATCTGGGATTCTTCCCCTTGGAGGAACTATTCTTGGTACTTCCGTCGGTAACCCCTTCCAAGAAAAGGACCAAATCGATCATCTCAAACAAATCATGCAGAAATTCAGCCTCACCGCATTGATTGTTATCGGTGGTTTTTCCTATATGAAAATTGCCTCTCAACTCGACAAAGAAGATATTCCCGTCATTGGTATTCCTGCAACCATCGACAATGACATTCCTTTTACCGACAAAACCATAGGTTTTACCTCCGCCATCGAATTTGTAGCACACTCATTGGACCGTCTTCATTCTACTGCCAGTTCTCATCATCGCGTTTTTTTAGTTGAAGTTATGGGTGGAGGAACTGGTTGGATAGGACTTATGGGTGGTATGTCTGGTGGAGCAGATCTTATCTTGATTCCCGAAAAAACCTATAATCTGGAAGAAATATATAAACACATCGAATCAAGACAATCGAGTGGTAAGGAGTTTTCTATTATCGTAGCTTGCGAGGAAGTAATGCCTCCCATGGAAAACCATTCTTATAGCTCAAAGAAATGTGATATCATCGACTACCTATACGACAACATCTGCTCCAATTGTTCCTTCGAAGTACGCAAACTCGTTTTGGGTCACTTGCAACGAGGTGGAGCTCCCAGTGTATCTGATCGCATCCTTGCCACACAACTCGGTGTGGAAGCTGTGGAAATGCTAAGACGAGGTGAAGTGGGCAAAATGTCCAGTATTTATCAAGGCAAACTGTGTAGTATTGATTTGAGTAAAATCGAAGAAAGAAAAAAAGTCGAGGTTGAATTGCTGGAAATAGCAAAATTGTTTTACTAAAAAAGGAGTGAGGGGATGAGCGAAACTAAACGAGAGATGAAAGCTACCCGTTTTGGGTATTCGGATGCTTTATTGGAATTAGCCAAGTCGCATCCTGAGATTGTTGTTATGGATGCTGATTTATCAAAATCCACCACTACAAAACGCTTTGCTGATGTATATCCTGAAAAGTTTTTTAATGCAGGAATTGCGGAACAAAACATGCTGGGTATGGCTGCAGGGCTTTCCCTTGCAGGCAAAATACCCTTTGTTTCCACCTATGGGGTGTTTGTATCCGGTCGAGCTTATGATCAGATCCGCACTACCATTTGTTACTCAAAATTGAATGTGAAGATAGGTGGAGCTCATGGAGGCATATCCGTTGGACCTGATGGCGCTACTCACCAGGCATTGGAAGAGATTTCCATGATGAGAAGCTTGCCTGAAATGAAACTTATCGTTCCCTGTGACTATTACGAAACCATGAAAGCCACCTTGGCAGCGTTCAGCATTCCAGGACCAGTTTATATTCGTTTTGGCAGAGAGCCAGTACCTATCATCACTCAGGCAGATACTCCCTTTGTCTTCGGGAAAGGAATGCAGTTTAAAGAAGGCAGGGATCTGAGTATTATCTCCTGCGGAACCATGGTATGTGAAGCAATAGATGCTGCAACTATGCTTGAAAAAGAAGGCATACATGCTCGAGTGATCAATATAGCAACCGTCAAACCTATCGATCAAGACATCATTATCCAAGCTGCAAAAGAAACAGGAGCTATCGTTACTGCCGAAGAACACCAGCTCATGGGCGGTTTTGGCTCTGCTGTAGCTGAGGTAGTGGTATTAAACCATCCCGTAGCTATTGAAATGGTAGGCATTGACGACACTTTCGGTGAATCGGGCACTCCTGATGAGTTAATGTGTAAATATCATCTGACTTCCAAGGATATCTACGAAAAAGCTAAAAAAGTCCTGCTTAGAAAATAGTTTTAGCTTGGCTTGGTAATAAAAAAGAGGGGGCTCAAAGCCCCCTCTTTTTTATTGTTCTAACTTAAATTTTATGAAGCAGGAAAAGTTATGGTAATGCGTTGCTGGGTTCCTTCCCAATCAACTTTTGCTCCCAAACTTTCTGAAACGAAACGAATTGGAACAAGAGTTCTACCACCAATAATGGTGGGAGGAGCGTCTAGTACCACAGGATTTCCATTGACCATAGCGGTAGTAGAGCCTATTCGCAATACGATCTGTTTGCCAAAAAGTGTAAGGGTGATTTTCTGTTCCGAGGCTTCCCATGCTACTTCAGCGCCCATAGCTTCGCCAATAAAGCGGAAAGGTACCATGGTGCGTCCACTCATAATTCTGGGAGGAACATCCAAGGTAACGGGTGTGCCGTTTATCTCGGCTGTCTTTCTGCCGATAAAGAGGATGATGAGCTTCTTTTCGGGGAAGACAAGATAATGCTTTAGTTCGGTAATATTTCCAACTCTGTCTTTTGCCTGGATGGTGAATTCGTTGACTCCACGAGCCAAAAAGACCATCTTGGCAAAACTGCCATTGGGAGCAAGCTGAAGCTCTTCGCCATTGACCGTAACTACAGCCTTTAAGTCATCTACTGTTCCCATAAGGTAATCGTTTGGATCCACGCTGAGTTTGTAGTTTGGAGTAGTAACAGTAACGACTGGAGCCTTGGAATCAAGGTAAAGAACGAAGGTGCTCTGTCCTTCATTACCGACTTCGTCGGTAGCTTCGATCTGTATTTCGTTTTTACCTTCCTTAAGCGTAACGGGGCTTTCAAAGACTCCATCAGCATCAAGTTCCACGTCTTTGCCTTGAATTAAAACGATAGCAGTTGTTTCTGTTTGACCTTTAAGTATGTAGTTGGTTTGATTGGTGTAAAGTAAATCGTCAATCTTGATGAGATCGTCGGTGTTGATAGTAACGACAGGAGCAGTAGTATCTACGATAGTCATAGACACTGGGATCGCTTTCTTTCCGCCATTGCTTTCAAAATTCACAAAACCACGGTAATCGGTAAGATCAAGACTTGCAGGATTTACGGTGACCACCACTTCTTTGGTATTGTCATTAATTTCGGTGGGTTCGACTGACAACCATTCAGGATCAGAAACCGAAACGCTACCTTTGAGTCCTGGAACGCCAGTATTGCGAATGCTGAGGGTAAAGGTTTGGGGGTTGTTTCTTTCAATCTCACCCAAACTGACTCTGTCGGGCTTTACTTCAAGCATAGGAACTTCTGATTTGTAGGTATAAATACCCTGCATACCTGAAACAATCACATAATGACCATAAATGGCAATATGTCCAATGCGATCAGTATATTTTTCTTCCCATACTTTCTTGCCTTTGGCTTCTATGTCAAACATCTGCACTTTTGAACCGGAAAGTTGATTTCCTGAAACAGTAAGAGCAGAAGCGATAACATATTTTTCTGTTACTGCAGTAACAGAACCATAACTGATATTGCCTATACTTTTATTCCAAGCACTTTTCCCTGTTTCTTTGTTGATAGCATAAAGACTTCCATTTTGAGATACAAAAAAGACGTATTCGTCATTGTATATGGGGGTAGGCCAATAGGTAACACCTGAGGTGCTAAATTCCCAATCTAAATCTCCGCTATCTTTGGCAAAAGCATATAACTTAATGTTCGCATTGTCACCTGCTACCTCAGTAAAGCAGATATAAGCATAATCTTCATCAACCGCAACGCCTCCACATAAACGGGAGTCTTCGGTTCTGCCATCGCTTTCCCAGGCAACATCACCAGTCTCACTATCAATTGCGTAAATTCTGACAGGATTACCGAAGGCAATAGTACCGCTTCCCGACATCTTAAAAGAAGAAGTGGAAGTATATACTTTTCCGTCACTCACGACTGGAGGGCTATCCCATTCGAAATACCATGCCCCACTAAGTTCTCGTTCCCACAAGATTTCACCACTATCAACATCAATTTTGGTGATCATGGAGCCATCATCAGCTATGCTGTAGTCTCCGTCAGTTATGTTTTTGAAGAAAATACTTCGAACATACAAAGCTCGGTCTTCGGGATCAAATACCATACCACCGGAATAGGTGCCTTGAACGCCAACGCTCCAAGATTCTTCTCCTTCATCCTCGATAGAAAGAGCATAAACCATGGTAGTGCCACGACCTTTTTCTCCTTCTTTAACGTATAAGCCCCGGCGTCCAACTCCTACGTAGAGAAGTTGACTCTCAACATCAATACAAGGAGCAGTACTCCAAGCGCTGGAACCTTCAAGGTCAACGCTCCAGAGCTCATCGCCCGATTCAACATCGAGAGCAAACACCTGGCTGGTAGTCTGCGCAATATCGGGCATATATTGGGTATAATACACTCCATTATGCACCACAACGCCTCTGCTGAGAAAAGAGGTTCTTCCTCCTCCCATTTCAAAGGGGGACCCTTTGGCTTCTTCTATGGGGAGTTGTAAATCACTTCTGGAAAATTTAGAGCCATGGGAGTCGTGGTGATAGTTTAACCAAGGATCAAAACCCATTTCATCGAGTTCATTTTGAGAAAAAGACGTCATAGGCGAAAAAACAAGCAATGATAAAAGCATTGCACAAGAAACAAGAATACTGAGTGTTTTTTTCATATCTCCTCCACCATCAATTTTTTATAAACTATCGACCTGCTTACTTACTTTGTTATTTTTTAGCTTCTGGAGTTTTGGGCGCAGCTTTTGTTTCAGCATTCGGGGTTTTTTCTTCTTTTTTGTTCATGGCGCTTGTACCTTCGAAGATAGCGTTCTCTTCGATGATAAGCTTTCCAGCTTTAATTTCCCCCACTACTTTGCCCGTGTTGTGGATTTCTAATTTTTCGACACAATGAACTATACCATGAAGTTCGCCCATGATGGTGAGATTGCGCACTTGAACATTAGCCTCAACATAAGCACCCTCACCGATAATTAAATCAGCATTACCTTGAATCTCGCCTTTAAAGTTGCCGTCCATACGGACATTGCCCTCTACCTGGAATTTTCCATCAATGTAGGTGCCTTTTCCAAGAAACGAGGTGGAAAGTGTCTTTTGAGGGGATTCTTGTTTGCTTCCAAATGCCATAATTGCCTCCTTAGGGTTGGATGAGCATTTTGTTGATCAAGAGCTGATACCCGACAAGGGGTTCTTGTATGGAGGGAATCAAGCCAGTGTATGCAATAATTTGCCCTTTGTTGAGCTCCTGCCCTTCATAAACCAGCAAGCGGGTACAGTATAAATATCTGGTAAGTACGTGCTTTGAAGCATCAGCTGGATGCTCAATCTCAATGACGTAGAAACCTGGAGTTTGCATCTCACGAATGGAAGAAACTTTTCCAGTGGCTGTAGTATGGATCAAGGCGCCAACACTGGTCTTGAATACTAAGCCAGGACCCTGGAGGAGAGTTTTATTCGAAATAAGAAGACCCTTAACCGGACACCCGGAGGGAGTGCGGTCCATAAGCTCTTGATAACTTTTTTGGCGTTGCTGGGATTCAAGGATGTTTTGCTGAGTTTTTTGTTTGGGTTCGATGGAAGAAGCAGGATAGGAGGCAGGTCGATTTTTGGAATTTTGTTGGAAGATGTCGGCAAAGGTGACACTGGAATGGGGTATTTTGAGGTTGGCTCGTAGTTCGTTGTCCATTTGGGTGCAGGAAGCTATAAACTTGTCGATGAGATCGATCTCTGCTTTAAGTTTCATGAGATCAAGTTTGGTTTGAACCCCATCGTTGGAGATTTGGTTGATCGAGGAGGAATTGAGGGTTTGATTGTTGAGCAAGGCATAAACTTGATCACGATAGAAGACATATCGAAAGCCAATAAATGAAGATAATGAAATAATTAGGAAAAGAAACAATGATAAATAAATCTTTTTTGATTTGTCGAGATGAATCTCGATAGTTTTGCCATGGTGATCAGGCACTATGAGCAGTTTGCCATTGATACGAGTTTTCATCGGGAGTTCCTCCCTTTGCGATAAAAATCTTCGGGATCCACTGCTTTATCGTATAAGCGCACTTCATAATGCAGATGGGAATGGGTGGCAGTGCCTGTGGCTCCAGCTTTGGCAATGATAGAGCCTTTTTTTACGCTGTCGCCAGGTTTGACCAACAACTCGGAACAATGGGCATAAAGGGTGGATATACCGTCGCGATGATATATTTTGACCATTCGCCCGTAGCCTCCAGACCAACCTGCATCAGTCACTTTGCCATCAGCGGCGGCTATGATGGGGTAGCCCTTGGAGGCAGTGATATCGACGCCAGTATGAAAATCTTGGATTCTAAAAATGGGGTGAATGCGCCATCCAAAACCAGGGCTGATGACACCCGGAACAGGCCAGACATCAGGAGTCTGGGCAAGACGTTTGGTATAGACACTGCTGGAATCTTCGGCTATTTGAAGATTTTCGCTTCGTTCTTCAAGTTTGCGGCTTTGTTCGAGCACTTTGTCTTCAAGACCTATGGTATAGATGAGGTTGAGTTGAGGATTGCCGTACAAGCCAAGAGTTTTGCGATCATTACCCCCCTGGAGGGTGTATTTGTCAAGGCTCAAATCAAGGCTTTTCAAACCAAGAGCTTTACGAACTTTTTGGTCCTGGGAAGAGATGTGTTTCATTTTTTCTTTGTTGCCTTCGAGCACTGGTCTGATCTGACCCAAAACTTGCTGGACAGCAAAAAGCTCTTCTGACATGATGAGTTGTTTTTCTTCCATCGAAAAGCTATTCATTTTGATGTATTCGGTGCGAAGTTGGGTAAAATGTTGTAGAAATTGGTAGGAAAACACAAAAGCAAGAACCAGGAACAAAGACAGGGTATAAATCACAAAAGAAGGAATATAATAGGTTTTAGTGCTCCCTCGGGGAGGGATATAGACAATAGAAAAACCCTTACCTCTTTGTTTACTCATTCAACTCCAATTGCCTCAAAGATTTGTTAACATTAAAATACAAATCAGATTAATGTCAAGACCCCCCTCCAAAGCTAAAGCTTGGATGCCATATCTTGAGAGGGGGTGGAAGTCTTTTGTTGTTGCTTAGTCTTCCATGCTAATGCATTCCAGGGGACAAGACTCTGCACAAGCTCCACAGCCAGTGCAATCGTCTGGTCTCGCAAGAACAGAAATATCATTCTGAAGCTCAAGAGCGTTGGTGGGACAAGTATCAATGCAGATCCCACATCCAGTACAACAATCTGCTGCAATTTTAGGTTTAGCCATTTTTCCTCCTATATTATGCTATCGCATATAGTCGCAATCTATGCAACTAACCATACAAAGTATATATACTTCAAAAAGCAATGCAAACATGTAAAACTTGTCATAAATTCTCAGTTTTTTTTTCTTTCCCTGCAAGATAGCTTTCAATAGCTTTTTTAACCGCATCGATACCAAGATTTGAGCAATGCTCTTTTTGTGGAGGCAAACCGCCTAACTGCTTGGAAATATCATTATGAGTGAGTTTCATAACCTCATATATATTTTTGCCAATAATCATTTCCGAAACCATCGAAGAAACTGCAATAGCTGCGCCACAGCCAAAAGTTTTATACTTGGCGTCAACAATGATATCATCTTTGATGTCGAGATAAAAAGTCATCATGTCGCCACACACCGCATTGCCCACTTCTCCGATACCGTTGGCATTTTCAAGCTCTCCAACATTACGTGGACTTCTAAAATGATCCAGTATGATTTCGTTGTACATCATGATAAGATTAAGCTCCTTTATTTGTTGGTTTGTAGAGAGGAGACATTTGACGCAGATCTTGGACTACCTTGGGTAAAGCCAGTAATAAAGCATCAATATCAGCTTCTGTATTATGCCTCCCAAGACTGATCCGAAGAGATCCCTGAGCACATACTGCATCCACTCCCAATGCCTTTAAAACGTGAGATATTTTTAAGTTGTGAGAACTGCAGGCAGAACCTGTAGATACTGCAAAGCCAGCATCATCAAGGCGAAGAAGCAGTGCCTCACCTTCCACATAGGGTATGGAGAAATGAGCATTCCCTGGTAAACGTAAGGTGGGATGACCATTTAACTGAACTTCAGGTATGCTTGACAAAATCCCCGCAATTAATCTGTCTCTAAGGGATTGGATACGTGGTATAAAACTGTCCATCTCAAGTCGTGATATCTCACAAGCTTTTCCAAAGCCAGCAATACCAGGTGTATTATAGGTGCCCGAGCGTTTTCCTTTTTCGTGCTCTCCCCCGTCCATTAAGGCTTGAATCTGAACTCCTTTTTTGATGTAAAGTGCTCCGATACCTTTGGGACCATAAAGCTTATGGGAAGAAATACTAAGAAGGTCTATTCCAAGTGCTTTTACGTCAAGGGGCAAATTTCCTGCAACCTGCACAGCATCTGAGTGAAACAAAGCTCCAGCTGAATGAACTATCTGGCTGATTTTTAGCATGGGTTGAAGAGTTCCAATTTCGTTGTTAGCCATCATCACAGAAACCAAAAAAGTATCAGAACGAATGGAAGATCTCAATTCTTCGAGCTTTATGATACCGTGCTCATCTACTGAGAGGTAGGAAATCTCAAATCCTTCTCTTTCAAGAGCCATAGCCGTTTGTAAAATGGCGGGATGTTCGATCGATGATATGATGATATGTCCTTTTTTTACTTTTCTCGCAATGCCTTTTAATGCAAAATTATCTGACTCAGTGCCTCCGGAAGTAAAAAAGATTTCTTCCGGGTTTGCATTGATCAACAGAGCAACCTGCTCTCGAGCATTTTCAACAGCTTTATGCGCAAGCATTCCCTCGTAATGAAGACTCGAAGCATTGCCATAGATCTCACTGAAATAAGGTATCATATAATCCAAGACACGTGCTTCAGTTTTGGTAGTGGCAGCACAATCCATGTAAATTCTTGCAGATCTGTTCATACTCAGCTTCCTTTCGAAAGAGATTCCATCCAAAATTCTCCCTGGTATTCTATTTTACCTTGATTCATTTTTAATACATCAAGCTCATGCATGGAATACCCCTCTTCGGTAAATCCTCTAAAACCAGTGAGAAATTTGCTTTTATCAAAATTTAAACTATGCAGAAGAGCGAATCGTTCACTTATTGTTTTGTTTCTGTCTGCATTAATCAGTTCATGTAAAAGAACAACTTCATCATGACCCTGAGCACTGAAAAAGCCTGGTTTTTGATTGAAGCGATCTTCGTATTGTCGATAAAAAGAGCTTTGTACAAATTTCTCTTTTTTTTCATAGAAAGGCAACATAAAATATGCATTTTCGAAGAGATCTGGATCACTTTCCAAATCCTCGAGCAAGGGAAGGTGGTGGAGAACAAAAATAGAAGACATTTGAAGAACTCTTCTGGCAATTGTAAGCAAATCTTTGTAATGGGAAGGATCAGCGGCGAGAAATACAAGATCTGGGGAGGCAGATTGAAGCTTGGATAAACTCACTTGCCAATCAGGTGGTCGATCGAAAGAAGAAAAAGGTTCTTCCTGCATACTTGCTCCAATTAAGCGTCCTTCACGCAGGTAAGCTTCAGATGCTTGAACGGTAGAGAGCAAAGCCTCATCATAAAGAACTGCCAAGCGGTTTTTTTTCAGCACATAAAAAAAATATAAAGCAGTTAAGCTTCCCATTTGAGATGGGCTTTGCCGAAAAAGCCTGGTTTGACCAGCCTTAGTTTCAAGCGAAGAGTCAAAAGCATTGCAAATGAAAGGTATTTTTCTAAATTCAGCAATATGCTTTGCGATTTGGGCACATTCAGAAGAGGGAACACCCAACAAGATCTGAACTTTCTGCTGGTCAACCAGCGATCGAAAAGCATTAGCCGTTTTTTCAGGACTATTCAAGGTGTCGATAGTCTTAAATCTTAGGAGGGATTTGGATTGAGCTTCCTGGTTGTACATAAGTTGAGTAAGTCTTCTACCTTGGTCAAGCTCTCGAGTAATATGAGCCAAGGGGCCTGTTTGATCTTCAGCAATGCCAACCCATACCAGGCTTGGTTTAAAACAAGCACTCATAAAGCAAAGCAAGGTGCTTAATGCAAGTAATCGTACCAGCGACAAACTAATTGCTTTCAAGGCGAGTGTAGGGCAGAACAAAGAAATCCGAGGCATCATCAAAATATACATTGGAAGGTAAGGGTAGAGACAAACTAAGAAGATTATTTTGAGCATTCCAGTTTAATGATATGGAATTGATTTGGTCAAAGAGGTTTTGTGTGTGCCCTGAAAAAACACTTAAAAAAAACTCCATAGCTTGAATCTTGTTGTGGGATGTTTCATCTAGCTGGTCTCCCAAAGCCTCAGAGATGGTCTGCAATATTGAAGGAACATCTTGATTGGGAAGAGCTTCGTCTCTATCAAACGGATCAAGCTTTTGTAGAAGAAGACTAATCGAATTCTGCGTAACAGTGGTGTTTTGTTGGAGAGCTTCGTAGTAAGCAATGAGCCTGTCTTGAAAAGAAAGGACAGCCGACTCAGTCGAGGAAGGAGAAAAAAAATCACGCAGATTCAAGGAGGGTGAAAGTTCTTCTTTCATGGTGTTGTGATGGGATGTACTGATTCCTTTGCTTTCAGCAATATCTTGAACATATTCACCGAGTTGGTACTGGGCATTCAATAAGGTGGTAAATGACGGGATAGAATATTGCACAGTGGAAAAACCCAAGCGAAAAGCATCCATATCAACAGTAGTTTGAAACCACTGCTGATAGTCGTTGATCATGCTTTCCCAAAGGGAAGTCAGATTGGCTCTCTTGGCGGGGTCCATAGGAAGAGCGATGAGTTTCATGCTATTTAAACGAAGAGCATTGGCTTGATTAAGATTTTCGAGACTTAAACTTTGTTGATCAAAGCACTCTTTTAGGGTGAGGATTGTTTCTGGGTTAGGGTTGCTAAAATCAATCAGGGAAGTATAACTCGCATTGACCATTTTCCCTTTACGTTCAATCGATGCATAAGGAAAGGCATTTAAAAAAAAGAAACGAGGAGCAGGCATGTCGGAAATCTGGATAAATCCATGTACTGGTTGATTTAATGGGTCATCACTCCACAAAAAACTATCAGGAAGCACTACCTGTTCAAGCTCTTGAAACAAACCCCCATAAAGGCTTTGATTGTCGAGATTGTTTCTCCGAGCAGCATGCAGTGATGACAAATGCATTAAAGCCCTTGCTTCGGCTTCGAAGGTTGGCGGTAAAAGATTGGGATTTTGGGGTGTATTGCTGATGGAAATAATAAGATCGGTATAAGTGGTGAGGAGAGTATTAAAATCAGAAGACGAAAGATAGGTAGATAGTGTATCATAGCCAGGAGCTTTGGCTTTCATCACCGCTGCGGCTTCATTGAGAATGTCCAGCGTAATGCTAAGTTTGGCAGACAAAATGACGTACTCGTTGCACAAAGAAGCTTGCTCAATGGCCGAAGCTTGAGCAGGATATGCTGCTGCGGCTGAAAGACATGAACTGTCAGCAAGTTGTCTAAACCGAATTCTTGTGACTACTCCTTGTCCAATTTGTAGGGAAATCAAACCTACTGTCACCATTAATAACAAAAGAACTGAGAACAAGACTGTAGCTTGTGCCTTTTCTTCGTTTTTAAAGGTCTTTATCATATCTTTTTTCATAGTGAAGAATATAATAAACTGTTTCATTGCATTTTCAATGATTTTCTTTATGAAAGGTGTTTTTTTTGCTTTCCTTATTTGCTTCAATTGGCATTATTCATATAATCCTTAGTGATACTGTTTATTATGAATAAAAGTAAGTGAGGTGGCCATGGAAGCTTTGGAAAGAAAAGAAAAAGCATTGTCCCTCTTAAAAGAGCATGCTCCTAATTTTCAGACCTATACCCAATATCCCTTCGACGCTGATCAGACCTATCTTCATCAATTCTCCGCGCAAATTAAAAAAGACATTATCATAAGTACTTTTTCAGCAGGATCAGGTCACCCAGGAGGGTCCCTTTCCTCGGTAGAAATGATGAGCACTCTTTACACAAAACATCTCCGTCATCGCCCTCAAGAGCCCAAATGGGAAGGTCGTGACTTTGTATTGTTTTCCAAAGGCCATGTGAGTCCTTTGCTCTACTCATTATTCGTCGAAACCGGCTATTACGATCGATCACTTCTTGCATCTTTTCGCACCTTGGGCTGCCCTTTCCAGGGTCATCCTGCTTCATCCAGGCTCGATGCAGTTGAAGTAAGCTCAGGATCGCTCGGTCAAGGCCTGTCTGTTGGGGTAGGTCTCGCTTTGGGCCTTAAAACCCAAAATCGTTCCAACCGAGTTTACGTACTTTGCGGAGATGGGGAGTCCCAGGAGGGACAAATTTGGGAAGCCATCATGGCTGCAGCTCATTACCGCCTTGACAACCTTACCCTGTTTTTTGATTACAACAACCTTGAAATTGATGGCTGGGTGGAAGATGTCATGGGTATTGCCCCAGTTAAAGACAAATTCAAAGCTTTCAACTGGATTCCTTTTGAAATCGATGGTCACAACTTTTCTGAAGTTGACCAGGCTATTGATGCAGCCAAAAAACAAAAAGACAGACCCAGCGTAATTATTGGGAAAACTATCAAAGGCAAAGGGATTTCGTTCATGGAAAATCAAGCTGATTGGCATGGTAAGGCCCCCAACCTTGAGCAAGCCCTCGCTGGACTAAACGAAATAAATCAAGCTTTACTAGCTTCACAAGGAGAATGAATCGCAATGAGTGAGTTAAAAAAAACACCTTTATATTACAAACACCAGGAATTGGGAGCAAACATCGTTCCTTTTGCTGGTTTTGAAATGCCTTTGGTGTATAGCTCCATGATCGAAGAACATCAAAGTGTGCGAATACACGCAGGACTATTTGATGTTTCTCATATGGGTGAAATAGAAATCACAGGAAAAGACGCTCTTGCTTTTACCAACTACCTCATCACCCACCGCACCACCGATATGCAGGACGGAGATATTCGATACTCTCCCCTGTGCTACTCTCATGGAGGACAGGTGGATGATCTTTTAGCCTATCGCATGAATTCAGAAAAAATGATGTTGGTAGTCAACGCATCCAATGTTGATAAAGATTTTGCTCATATCCAACAAATACGTAAAGATCGCATGGATCTTGATGTCACTATCACCAACGTATCAGATGCCTATGGTCAAATAGCACTTCAAGGTCCAAAAGCTGAAAGCTTTCTTCAGGCTCTTACTGAATTTGATCTTTCAGAGTTAAAAGTCTTTAAATTTGCAGAAATTACCATCCAAAACGTCAAAACCATCACTTCCCGTACAGGATATACCGGAGAAGACGGATTTGAAATTCTTGCCCAAGGGGAAGATATTGTAGCAATATGGACACAACTGCTGAAACGCTGGGAAGAGCACGGCTTAAAACCTTGTGGTCTTGGATCCAGAGACACTCTTCGCTTTGAGGCCTGCTTATGGTTATACGGAAACGACATCGATGAAACCATAAATCCGCTTGAAGCTGGGCAGACTTTTGCTGTCAAGCTTGATAAAGATTTTGTGGGTAGAGATGCCATTCAAGCCCAAAAAGATCAAGGCTTAAAACGCACCTTTTGTGCCCTATTAATGGACAACAAACAAATCCCAAGACATGGCATGAAGATACTTCACGAAGGCAAAGAAGTTGGCTTTGTTACCTCAGGTACCTACTGCCCAGCAATACAAAAAGCAGCTTGTCTCGCATACGTCCCCCCTCAGTTAAATCAATTGGGGCAAAGCTTGAGTATAGATATTCGAGGAAAAGAACAAAGTGCTGTAGTTGTCTCTAAGCCCTTTTACAAGGGTACTGCAGGACGTAAAGATCGTCGATAAATGTTTTACAATATTTTAAAGGAGCATCAAAATGAAAATTTCAGTTAGGGCACAAAATTGTACTGCTGAAGGAGCCTTCGAAGTTTTAGCCAAAGCAAAGGCATTGGAAAGAGAACAGGGAATCAAGGTGATACACCTTGAGATTGGTGAGCCCGATTTTCCGACTCCAGCAGCAGTCATAGCTTCGTGCAAAAACGCCTTAGATCAAGGTCACACCCACTACACTCCTGCCGCAGGTATTCCAGAGCTGAGAGAGGCCGTCGCCAAATACCTCAACCTCCACCGTGGTGCAGACTACGAGCCTGCTGACGTTCTTATCAGCACGGGAGGGAAACTTCTTATTTTTGCCACATGCATGACTTTTCTTGAGGAAGGCGATGAAGCAATATATCCCGATCCTGGCTACCCTCCCTACCGTTCAGCTATTCGTTTGGCTGGAGGGCACCCAGTGCCTCTTCCTTTGCTTGAAGAAGACGATTATCGCGTAGATATTGACCGCTTATCAAAACTCATCACTCCCAAAACTCGCCTAATTATATTAAACTCACCCCAAAACCCCACAGGAGGAGTTTTGCATAGAGCTGATCTTGAAAAAATTGCTGAAGTAGTAAAAGGCTCTAATGCAGTGGTGTTTTCAGACGAAATCTATTCTCACCTCATCTACGACAAAGAAGTGCCTCATGTTTCGATTGCCACCCTCCCAGGCATGAAAGAACGCACTGTTTTAATGGACGGCATGTCCAAAACCTATGCCATGACCGGATGGCGTCTTGCCTACGCTACCGTACCCAGAGAGTTTTTCTCTCCCATGCAAAAAATTATCAACAACACAGTCTCATGTACCCCCACCTTTGTTCAATATGCAGGCATTGATGCTCTCCTTGGAGACAACCCCGAAGTGGCTATGATGAAGGAAAAATTTGCCAAACGTCGTCTTCTCATGGTAAAACTTGCCAACCAAATCCCAGGCTTTCATGCAAGAGAACCCCTTGGAGCTTTTTATCTATTTGTAAATGTAAAAGAAATACTAAACAAATACCAACTTACCTCCAAAGCCTTTGCAGACCACCTCCTTTATCAAGCTGGAGTAGCCATTTTGGGAGGTAGTGCCTTTGGAGACACTGGCGAAGGTTATATTCGTTTTTCTTATGCCAACTCAAGCCCAAACATTGAAGAGGCTATGGACCGCATTCATAAAATTGTAGTTAAGGATTTTCCACTTTAGGCTCTAATTATTATAGGAGGATATATAGTGTTAAAAGATTGGTCAAAAGTTGTTCTTGCGATTTGGTTGATTCTTTTTTCTCTTGGGCATTTGGATACCTTTGCAATTAATCCAGTGATGCTGGCAGTGGTAGCCACCATTTATTTTGTCCTGATTTTCCTATCATTGCTTGAAAAAAAGAAGTAAGTTTTTCTGAAACAATAAAAAAAAGACCATTCTACCTATTTGTTTAGGTAGAATGGTCTTTTTTTTATTGTTTATTGTTTGTTCTTTATCAAAACTTGTAATTGAAACCGTCAAATTTTTGGCGGAGAGGGCGGGATTCGAACCCGCGGAGCAATTTTCATCACTCACTCGCTTAGCAGGCGAGTGCCTTCAGCCACTCGGCCACCTCTCCATAAATAAGACCGATATAATAAGTTACCTTAAATGAAACTCATGTCAAGGAGTTAAGATGAAATATAGGTTTTAGGAGCCATATCCCATAGTGTTTCTAAATCATACCGCTTTCTTTCATCGGGATGAAAGATATGAAGCACCACGTCTCCAAAATCCAGTACTATCCAGGTTGCTTCGGTGTTCCATGGGTAAAACAATGGTTTCCATCGGTGTTCTTTCATTTTTTCGATCACACTTTGCACTATAGCATTGCCAAGCATAGTATTGTCGGTGGAACAAAGAATGAAGTAATCAGTGATCGAGGTTAATTCACTCATCTTCATTAGTGTTATATCTTCTGCTTTAAGTTCTTTCAACAATTCAACAATGATTTCTTTTTTTTCTTCTGTCATTTTTGTTTCTTTAAGTTGTTTTGAATCAATCGTTGGTATCATGCAATAAATCAAACCTCCTTTCTTGTGAATATAAACCATACTTTCGTACATATTCTTCCACAGGAGTGGTAACAAGGTAACGAATGGACTTCCCTTGCCTGATATAGTCTCGAATTAGCCTGGAAGATATTTCAAGCAAAGGCATTTGCATAATATGTATTTTAGATCTTGCTTCGGGCCAATCGGCGATAGATTTTTGGAATTCTGAAAAAGAAAAGTGAGGTCGAGAGCCTGCTATAAACTGTGCCAATGATAAGAGTTCTTCTGATTCTTTCCAGTTAAAAATATCTATCACAGCATCAGCACCAGTGATAAAATACAACTCATACTTGTCGGGTGAATATATCTTTCGAAAAGCACGAAGAGAATTGATGGTATAGCTGGGTTGAGTGTTTTCAGCTTCATACCTGGATAGGAAGAAAAATGGATTGGGATTGATAGCCAAAGAAGTCATTTCTATACGATGTTTTGGAGAGACTGGCATTTCTTCTTTGGGATATCCTGGCAAGCCTGTAGGAAGAAAGATGACCGAATCTAATTGAAAACAAACTCTTGCCTGCTCTGCAAGAAAGAGATGTCCCATGTGGATAGGATTAAAAGAACCCCCCATGATACCAATATTAATTTTTTTTTCTTGAATTAGGTCCATATCATACGCTTTCCTGCTATTTCAACAGAATCACCTTCATTTACTCCATGCTTTGAGAGGATTTTTTCGAGTTGAAGCTTTTTAAACATACGACTTATATATCGCAAAGATCCAGGGTGGTGCAAATCACTTGCAGCGACAATGCGTTCAAGATCCTGGCAATGAACACGATAAAGTTTTTCTGCCAATTGCTCAATTCGGATTGCTTTATCTTCCAGGGTGTAAAGGGTAAAGCTACGTGTTTCCGACGGGAGGGAGGGAATATGATCCAAACTTTCGCTGATGTAGTTCATCAAACTATCAATGTTGATGGATTCTTTGCCTGATATAAAAAAATAGGGCAAAGCAAGCATTTTGAAATACTCTTCCATCAGGTTTTGATTTTCTTTGCCCTGAATCGTGTCAATTTTGTTGCCACAAATGATCCAGGATTTTTCTTTTAAATGCTCGTTATAAAAACATACTTCTTGGAAAAGAGTCTCCAATTGCTTTTTGGCATGAGCGATGTCTTGGTCCAGATCAACCATAAACATGAGCATCCTGCATCGTTCGATGTGCTTTAAAAAGCGTATTCCAAGACCCTTTCCCTGAGATGCTCCTTCAATAATTCCAGGGATATCAGCAACGGTAAAAGGCTTTTTGAAAGGAATAAAATGCTTGCCCAGTTGGGGCCTAAGAGTGGTAAAAGGATATGCTCCAATTTTGGGATCGGTTCGACTGATCTTGCCGAGTAAAGTAGATTTACCGGCATTTGGAAAACCCACTAAACCAATATCTGCAAGTACCTTTAGCTCCAGGTACAAGGTTTTTTCCTCACCTTTTTCGCCCATTTCTGCTAGTCTTGGGGTTTGGTTGAGTGAATGGGCAAAGGATACATTTCCTTTACCCCCCCTTCCTCCTTTTGCGCACAAAAACTTGTCTCCATGCTTGTCTAGATCGCATAGAAAGGTATGTGGTGATAGAGCAATGATTTGATCTTCGCCAGGGGAGTTTTGCTGTAGCATCTGCTGAAAAACCATAGTTCCCAGGGGTACTTTAAGGTACAGATCATCGCCTGACTTACCAGTTCGATTGGCTCCCGAACCTGCTTTGCCATTTTCTGAACGAAACAATCGATTGTGGACAAAATCTTGCAAAGTGTCCATGTTTTCATCGGCAATGAGGTAAACACTACCTCCTGTGCCTCCATGACCACCATCTGGACCTCCCCGAGCTATAAACTTCTCACGTCGAAAACTTATCACCCCGTCTCCACCGTTACCAGCTTTGACAGTTATCACTACTTCATCAATAAACACATATCACCTCAAGAGATGCAAAAACCCCCCGCCATAAACGGCAGGGGGCTATGTTGATATCAAGGATAAGGTTTACCTTATACAATGGATACTTTTTTCCTGTCTCTACCCAAGCGCTCAAACTTAACTTTTCCTTCAACCAAGGAAAAAATGGTGTAATCCCTTCCCATACCGGCGTTTGTGCCTGGTTTGATGGTAGCTCCACGTTGTCTGATTATAATGCCTCCAGCTTTCACCATCTGTCCATCATACAATTTTACGCCCAGATATTTGGGGTTGGAATCTCTTCCATTAATTCCGGAGCTTTTTTTCCTTCCCATTATTCACCTCAATACACAAAATAACTAAAAAGACAATGATGTATTTTATCAAAAGCCGAAGGAATTACAAGCACCCTATCCTTCATAGCTCATTCGTATCGTTTGAGTTTCAGCGATCCATTCTACTTTTGCGCCAAAAGCTTCGCTAATAAAACGCAAAGGCACAAAGGTTCGACCGTTGACAATTTCTGGAGCTACTACCAAAGTCATGGTTTTTCCATTCACCAGGGCTTGAGTGTTTGCAATTTCAATCTGAATCAGGTGCTCTTTGAGTTTGATGATAATGGTACCTTTGCCTTGTTTTGGCTGCCAGTCAATGCTTGCACCAAAAGCCTCACTGATGAAACGTAAAGGCACGAGCGTTGTTCCACTTTTGATATAGGGGGGAGGATCTACGGTGACTGCTTTGCCAGAAATACTTGCATTTTTGGATCCTATTTGAAGCACTATAATGATGGGGCTTTTCTGTATGATCATGGAGATTTTGTATTCTTTAGTGCCACCATTAGTTTGGATTGCTATGGTTTCTTGATAAGTTCCAGACTTAAGCTCTCCAGCGTTCAGAGTAAAGGTAATAGTTCGTTTTTGCCCTCTTAGTAGAGCAAACTGATTGTTGGATGAGCTTATCCAGTCTTGTTTTTTAAGAAAACTAATTTTTCCTTCCAAACGTCCTCGACCAATGTTTTCCATTTGGAGCTCAAAACTGGCTGATTCTCCAGACTTTAGCTCAAAGCTGAGTTCTTCGCCCAACTCCTGATTTGAGGAGATTTGGAGGAGGGGAGGCATTTCCTGAACCGAGATGCTGACTGGAATACTTAGCTTTCCATCAGTATAAATGATTTCAAGAACATCGGAATAATCCTGTTTTGCGCTTACTTTGTCTTCTTTAATAGTAAAATTAATGGTTTTGGATTCTTCGACTCCCAGATTAAACTTCTTTTCTTTGGTATTAAGAAAATCGGGGATTTTGTCCAATTCAACTTCAGCAACTTCAGAGCCAACATTGGAAATCTTTAAATCAAAGTTAGCTTCATTGAGTTTGTCTTCAGTGATTGCGCCAAATTCAATTTTGTTGTGTTCTGTGGTGAGTTTAGAGGCTGAAACATCAAGTTTAACTGATATCTTTGCGTCTCCACCATCACTGCTAATCTGGATGTCGGAATCATAAGACCCATATTCAAGTTCCTTCGTGTTTGCAGTGACTTCCAAGGTAGTTTTGTTAGTGTTGAAGCTCTTTACGTTAAACTCAAGCCAACGTGCTCTGGATGAAATTGAGCCTTTGATTTCTCCAGCTCTTTTGTTCGAAACTTCAATAGTTTGGCTTGATTTTTCGCCTTTGCGTAAAGTTCCGAAATCAAGCTCGGTGCTCGAAACACTGAGCACTGGACGTTCAACAATGGAAAAAACTATAGGAATACTTTTTTTAAACTTACTGGAAACAAGGTCAATGGAAGATTGGTAGGTGCCTGGCTTCAAGGTATCCGCTTTCACCGAGACACTAATTTTTTGCTGACCAATATCGTTTAGATTGATTTCGCTTTGGTTTAGCTCAACGAAAGAATCCTTTGAGCTAAGCTTTACAAGCACTTCTCGCTTTGTAAAATTGCTGATTACTATGTCAAATTTGTTGCTGTATCCTTCTCTTTGGGCTCCATAGTTTAGTTCGTTGGGGGTAACCGACAAAATCATGTCTGTTGTTTTGGGTTCAGCACCAAAAGGATTCCAATAGGTGGATTGAATGACGCCATTATTGGTTTCAATAAATGCTACTAAACGTAACATTTCGCTTGCCATGGTTTCTGGAACAGGCATATCTACAGCAACTTTTCCATTGACTTCGATGTCAAGTTCTTGACCAGCCCTTGAAATCATACGATGTATTTTTTCTCCGTTTCGACCAGGGAAGTAAAAATATGCCTCAATCAAGACTATGTTTAGTTTCGCACCTGAGGGAGCTGAGGAGTAGGTAATAGTACCGGTTACTCGGTTATTTTTTAATTCACCTGAAAAAGTGATGTCTGTGTTGACAGATTGCTTGTTGAGAGAAGTTACTTTTTGTTTGATGCCGTTTTTGTCTCGAGGGTCAACTGCTTCTTTTCCATCAATAACTGTGGTTGGATAACCCTTAATGCCAAAACGTTGAGCTCGTGAATTGGAATAATTGTTTGTCATTCCTCCATTACCCGAACCATGCTGTTTGATAGGAATAAATACTTTTCCTCCAAACTCATCCATGAGATCGTCCAGGGCTTTATTAGCGGGAGGGCAGTAACCACACCACTCGGTAGTAAAAAGTTCTGTAATAGCGATTTTCTTAGAACTTGCCAGCACCGGAGAAACCGAGGAGAGCAAGTTCAATCCCGAAAAAGTCGTTGAAACCAAAAAAACCAAACACAAAATAGACCATAACTTCCTTATCATATTCATCACCTCTTAAGGTTTTTAATTAGCAAAGCCAAGCATCGTTAAAGCTAAGCCCTTTCTGGTAGCTCCAAATAAGTTGAGCTTAATTCTACCCCATATTTAATATTTAACACTCTTATTTGGAAAAAAGTTTCAAAAAAGGCTCAGCATCTTTCGCCACATCTCCCACATATCCTTTGTGGAGTATTTTAAGGTTCTTGTCTATTAGCATCAGGGCTGGAGGGTCTCCCAGGTATAGAAGTCTGGAAAGTTTTCCTTCGCTGTCCTGAATAACCCTTTCCCCTTTGACATATTTTTGAGAAAAGGCTGTAGTTTGCTCTTCGTCGCCAGTGGTGACAAATATAACTTTTAGATTTTGTTCAAGAGCTAAATCCCGTATCAGTGAGCATTTAACCTCACAAGCGCCACATGAAGTGTCAACATAAATCAGAGCAGTATTTTGTTGACGTAAATCTTGTAAAGTGAGGGTTTTTCCTGTGGTGTCTGTGGCTTGAAAACTCTTCAAATGGTCTCCCGTGGAAGCCATGTGGATACCATTGGGAAAGCGTTGATCGAATTGATCTTTTCCCATGGTCTTGATATAAAGCATTTGCATGCTTTTTAGCATAGCGTCTTTAAACTGATCAGAAAAACGACTCAACTCGGGCTCTTCTGGTTTAAAAATACCGTTATTGCCAGCCAGGGCTTCGAGACCAAGCCCATAAAAACGAGCAAAATACTGGTTGAGTTGAATATTAGAGCCTCCCAAACGCAATGGGTTCGTTAGACTCATAGAGACTATTCTTGCCTCAGAGTCAATCATCATGGCAAGGGATGGAAAACGCTCCAGGGGAATTAATGCGATCTGACCACTCATACGCTGAGTTTTATGGTCCCATAAATCACCCACACGAATACGAAATGAGGGATTTTCTGTGTCTCGTAAAACTACTGAGGAAGAAACAGAATAAGCGGCTTTGGATACCGCATGTGTCAGAATCTCGTCAATCGATTTAGTAGGATTGATAGTTTTGTAGGATAAAAATAAGTTAAGCAGCAGCGACAAAATGAGTAGGGGAAGGATCCAGGGATGTAAGGAAGCAGGAGTACTTTTTTTAGTACTTGTTTTTTGATTTTGTTTTTCGATGATTCTTCTTTTATGTTTCATATGTTTTGCTATCCTGCTAGCTTCTCCTTGAGTAAGAGACTCAAACGACGAATACCTTCCTCAATATTTTCGGGAGTTTGCATGGTAAAATTGAGCCGCATGGTGTTGTGTCCAGTGCCATCTGGATAAAATGCTGAACCGAGAATGTATGCAACCCCCTTATCGACAGCCTCACGAAACATCGTACTAGCATTGATTTTTTCGGGTGCAACCACCCAAATAAACATTCCTCCATCGGGTTGATTGATCTGGATATCGGAGGGAAAATGCTTGCGAATTGCATTGTACATAACTTCAGCCTTATGCGCATAGGATTTTTTGATTATTTCAAGGTGTGGCCAGAGATAATCTCGTTTCAGGTATTCAGCGGTGGCAACTTGTGTTATTGCAGGGGAACATAAATCAGTGGATTGTTTCATGAGATTAATCTTGGAAATAATAATCTTGGGGGCAACAATCCATGCAAGTCGGATGCCAGGAGCTAAGATTTTGGAAAAAGTACGCAAGTAAATGACTCTTTCCTGATCGTCCAAAGCAATGAGAGGAGGTAAAGCCTCACCGCTGTATCTTAAATCGCCATATGGATTGTCTTCGATGATTAATAGATCATATTGATTGGCAAGACTGAGAAGCTTCTTTCTGCGAGTCAGAGACATACTGGCTCCAGCTGGGTTTTGAAAAGTGGGTATTGTGTAGAAAAATTTGGCTTTAATGCCCTGGGCTTGCAAAGAAGCCAATTTGCTTTCAAGAACATCGATATCAGCTCCCTGCTCATCGATAGGAACTGTGACAAATTTCGCCCCAAAGGTATCAAAAGCTTGCACTGCACTGAGATAGGTAGGGGCTTCGGTGATGATAGTATCGCCTTTTTCAATAAACATCTTTGCCATAAAATCAATGCCCTGTTGAGAACCGGAGGTTACGAGGACGTTATCACTATCAATCCCTTTTATACCATCGTTTTCAGACAAGATGACCAGAGCTTCCTTGAGTGGCATATAACCAGCTGTTTCACCATATTGAAGAGCGATGTTGGGACGTTGTTCGAGAGCGTAATCCATACATTCTTTGAAAAGTTTTACTGGGAAGAGGGCTGGATCAGGCATACCACCACCTAAAGATATGATCCCTGGCTGACTGCCAAGCTTGAGCAACTCGCGTATAACAGATGATTTTGCGCGATGAGCTCTTTCAGCATACAAAGTCTCATAATTCATTGGAGCCATGAAGCACCTTCCTTTTTAAATATTTTAGTTGAAACATAAGCATAATACTTTACAGAACCGGGTTTCACCACTTCAAGAAAGTGTCTTCCGTCAGTGGATATTATATAAAATTGATCTTTTTGTTTGATTCTTTTTTGCCACTTGATCTTGCTTGTATCAAGAGTGACGCTTTTAATGAGTGCTTCGGAGGGAAGCTCCTGGATGGAGGAAGGTATAATGGAAAGAAGGTGTTTGGAGTAGTAGCTGATGGTGAGGTAGGTAGGATATAGACGGGAGTCAAGCGAATGATAGCCAAACTGATCAGCATCAAAAAGTTTGCTTCCATCTTTCCGTAATACGAATAGATCATCGCTGGTGTTGACTAAAACTTTCTGTCCATCCAGGGAGAACTCTAACTTGAGCAGGGATTGCTTGGTTTCGGAACGCCACATAATTTCACCTGCATCGTTGATATAAACGACTTGATGCCCTTTTTTTCCATATTGCTCGAAGGAGTAAGCTAAAACAACTTCTCCCTGTGGATTGATATCAAAGGCAATGGGATATTCGTAATTTTGTTTGCTGGCTGGAGGGTCGAGTCTCATCATCCAGTTGACCATACCATCGAGGTTCATGTGATATAAATCGCTTCCCTCGGTAGAAATAAACAGAAACTTGCCATTAGGAGAGCAATCACTTTCAAAATCTTCATATAAATCGGGTAAATTAAACTCGTGTAAGGTGAGTCCTTTTTTGTCTGTGAGAAGAAAGATATGTCCCAGGGAGGTTTTACTTGAAAAGAGAAAACCAAGATTGCCTCCGTGAAAAACCCAAAATTTATCGACATAATGATTGGGTTTGAATTTTTCCCACAAGATGCTGTTTTGAGCAATATCAAGCATAAGAAGGTTGTAAGTTTTAATGTAAAGGTATTCCCCTTTATCAGAAAAATATAGACCTTGAATTGGATCTTTGAAATTTTTTTCGTAGATGAGCTGTCCTTTGTTGTCGTAGATGTAAACCTGACCTTGATCTGTACCAATGGCTACACGTTGCCCCCAGGAGGATATGGTATAAGCATTAATATATTGATCAAGACTGAGATTCCATTGCTTGGAAAGAGCACCTTCTGGTAGGATATAGGAAAAAAATAAAAATGAAGAACTTAGGATGAAAGTAACAATAAAAACTAAGGCACGGTATATTGTCATTTTTTTATTATTAAACATGTCCCATTTGTCATATATAATATAAGTAAATGATATATTTATCAAGAAGGATAATGTTTTTTCATATGGAGAGAGGGTTGCATGGGTAATGCTCTGCTTGTAATATCGCTCGTATTTGTTGTATGTTCTATCATTCTTTGGCTCATTTATTCAAAATCCTCTCGCCCTTCAATCCCTTTGGGGTTCAGTATTTGTGCCATGCTTAGCATCGCTATGCTTTTTGCTTTTTATGCTTTCCTTTTTTTAGGGCATCAATTCCAATATGTCCAGGTTCATCAACATTCCAACATGGCTATGTCCAAAGCCCTTTTATTGGCATCGATCTGGTCGGGTCAATCGGGATCAATGCTTGCATGGATCTTATCCCTGACCCTTCTTTCTTCTTTGGTGTTCAAAGACAAGCAAAACAGATCAAGAGTTTTTCCACTTCTTTTTTTATTTCTTGGGGTCTTACTCATCTTGTTTTCTCGCTCCGAGCCTTTTGCTCTCAACCCCCTGTTACCCTCTGATGGTCTTGGTTTAAATCCTGTCCTTAGCCACCCTATGATGATTATTCACCCCCCCTTCGCCTTTATTGCATATTCCTGCATCATTCTTGCCTTTATTTATGCTCTGATATCCCTTACCCACCCCAACCCCTACAGCTTGATTAAAAAGATTTACCTCCTGGGCAAATGGGCTTTTACCTCTCTTGCTTTTGCCATCTTGCTGGGATCACTTTGGGCTTACCAAGCTACTGGCTGGGGAGCTTATTGGTCCTATGATCCCATCGAAAACGGTTCTTTGATTGCTTTCTTGCTCCTTGCCCTTTTGATGCACCTAATATGGTCCTATCAACGCCATCGCATCTATCACAAACAGATTGTTTTGTCTTGTATTTTTCTCATGTTCAGCATCATTCATATGGTTTTTTTAATACGCTCAGGCCTCTTGTCTCAAGTGAGTGCTCATTCTTATGTTGAAGGAAACTTAATATGGATTTTACTTGCCATAGATATCCTCGTTTTAGTGGTTCCTTTGAGCTATTTTTTTCTTTTTCACCATAAACTTCCTCCTTCTCCAAAGATTAAGCACTCACAAAAAAGTAAAGCTCTCATTGCTTCCCATTGGCTTTTGATGGGCACTATCTTTTTACTTTTCACATACACACATCTGCCTTTTTTTGAAAACTCTTCTCTTGGTATAGGCTTGAGCTACCTTTTCTCCTTTTCTACCTTTATTCAACTCATTTCGGGTTTTGGTCTCTTGTTCTTCTTACTGCTGTATCACAAACATGCTTTTCGAAGAAAACACAGCAATCTCTACTCCCCAGAGAAATTTCTGGTGCTTTTTTTTCTATCATTTGTAGGTTGTTACCTTTTTCAACCCTCGCTTCCCCTTAGCATTTTGAGCTTTGAAGGCATAATGCTTATTTTGGCATGTTTTTTATGCTTATCCTGTTTGTATGCAGTTTTTAGCTACCTGAAAAAAACTCCAATCACTTCATGGGGAAACATACTTTTGCATAGCTCCATCCCTTTGATGATTTTTGCTTTCATACTCATCTCTCTTCCCACAAAAACCCACTGGCTTCATCTTGTCCCCCACCAAAGTACCTCGATCGAAGAGCTTACTGCAAGTTTTTCGCTATCCTCTTCTCGTACTCTTCCCATCTATACCGGCACTCTTACCGAATACCCCATCGAAGTCTTTATTAAAAATTCAAGCTATACAGCTTTACCCGCTATATGGACTTATCACCGCACACAAGCAACTCCTCAAGAAATTATGAAAACCAGCACTCTTTCCATTCTTGGCTCTGACCATCATCTCTTGCCTGTAGGCAAAGGTGTTTTCAGAATTAAAAAGGCTTCAGTTCGTTTTCTGGGAGATATCAAAGTCTCCTATATTGAACACAGAAAAGAAGAACTTCCCCAGGGTTTATTTAATGAATGGTTTACCCTGAGTTTTAGCCAAAACGGACAAAATGAAACAATACAAATCAAACAACTTAGCAATGCTCAGGGCACTCATCTTCGATCTGATCCAGTGTTTGTAAAGATTCTAAACGATACCATCCAAGTGATTCAAGATCAAAACCAAACGCTTGTCTTCAGCTCAGAAGCCTTTAAGGACCATCTGGAAGTAAATTACCATGTGAAAACTTTATCCAGATTAGTTCCCTGGTCTTACTATCTTCTATTATTTTCAGCCATATGGATATTGCTATCAAAGGAAACAAAGCGATGCCAAAAAAACAAGTAAGCTTTCGTGTCAACAAACGTATGATCAAGTTAGTCACTGCAGCTATTCTCAGCTATCCTTTCGGTAATTTTTTCAAAAGTCTTCATGATGTCTATTGGTTTACCCTACTTGGAGCTTTCATAGGGATTTGCACGGGTTTGTTTCTGATCCCCTTCTTGTCCGATTCCATCAGCTTTGAGCTTCTGGCTTATCGCTTGTGGTGGATCAAATTCACCAGAATCAAGCCCTTTCTGCTTGATAGCAGTGCTATCCTGGATGGAAGAGTGGTTGAGCTTGTAAAGACTGGAATCATCCATCACCCCATCTGCATATCCTCAGTCACGATGGACGAACTGGATCGCTTAAACAAGAGTAGTGAGATATACTCTCGAAGGGTGAAACGAGGTTTGGAATCCATAGAAAAACTTAAAAGCTTATGCAAAAATCAAGTTTTTTTTCTAAATATTCAAAAAGCCCCACCTTCCATACGTGAACATATTTTAGATATCAGCCAAAAAATGCATGCCACGATTCTAACCCTTGACACCTGGATCACAGAGAATGCCAGAAAGAGAAAGATAGCAGTGATAAATATACACGAACTATCTATCGCCTTTCGTATCCAGATTCTTCCCAAAGAAATGTTTGAAGTTGTTTTGTCCAAACAGGGTAAAGAACAGAAACAGGCAATAGGCTACACTGAAGACGGTATGATGATTATAGTCGAAGACGGCAAACCATACATTGGCAAACGTGTTTTGGCTGAATGCACTTCTGTCTTGCAATCCACTGCAGGCAAGATTGTTTTTGGTCAATATGTTAAAACCATAACCAACGATGCCTAAAATAGCTGCCATCATTGTTGCTGGAGGCAACTCAACTCGTTTTCGTGGAAGCACGCATAAACTACTTGTGCCTTTTTATCATGGCAATGTTCTTGATCATTCTCTGCTTTTGTTTGAAAAGCACGCAAAGATTGATCATATCATCTTAGTAGCTCATCCCACACTAGTGGGATCTATCAAAAACACTACTTATTCTAAGCTAAGAAGCGTGGTGGAAGGGGGAACAAGCAGGCAGGAAAGTGTGCTTTATGGTTTAAAAACAATCCATACCCTCTTTTCAAAGACTCCTCCCGATTATGTGCTTGTGCATGATGCAGCACGTCCAAACGCGAGTTCTGCGTTAATAGATCGGCTTCTATTAGAATTTCCTACCCATCAGGGAGTTGTTCCCCTGATACCCCTTTACGATAGCCTCAAATCACTCGATAATGGCGACTTATCTGCAATACCAAACTCTTCTACCTGGTATCGCACCCAAACTCCTCAAGCTTATGATTTTCACTTGTTGTATCAAAGCGCTATCCAAGCTCAGAAAACCAATCTTGTATTCAGGGATGAAGCAGACCTTGTGATGACCTTTTCCCCCCAAGCCAAAATCAAAACCATTCCAGGTGAATTTTGCAACGAAAAAATCACTTGTATCGAACAAGTTGACTTTATGAGGAGGTTGAGAGGCATGGAGGTGAAAAGTGGGATAGGCTATGATTTCCATTACTTCCAGGAAGGAAAACCTTTAATTCTTGGAGGGCTTCATATTCCCTTTGAGTACGGACTCGAAGGAGACTCGGATGGCGATGTTCTCACCCATGCTATTTTAGATTCAATACTTGGAGCTCTTTCGCTTGGAGATATGGGGAGTTTTTTTGGAATTGCGACTCCGGATTTAATGGGGATAAGAAGCACTAAACTCATCAACCGTTTGTTGGATTACATAAAAAGTCATCACCCAAGCTTCCACCTTCACCATATCGATGTAAGCGTGGTAGCAAAAACACCCTCATTACTTCCTCACATCCCAAGTATTAAACAAAATCTTGCGTTATCTATGAATATCTCCCCAAACTGCATCAACCTCAAAGCAACGTCAGATAAAGGGATGGATGCTGCAGGAAGTGGAAAGGGTATCCGTGCGATCGTCATAAGTACAATATCATTAGCACAGGAGGCTATGCATGAATGAAGAATTAATATCTCAAGTTGAGGAACTGGTTAAACTAGTTAAAAAAAACGCACTCAAAAAACTTAATCTGAAATCGGATGATTTGGAGCTGGAGATTGTAAACTCAGAAAATGAAATTGTTACACCCACGTCTGAGCCTGCTCATCCTGCTCAAGTGCTTAGTTGCACTTCTCGAGAAAGCGAGAATGATCAGTTTTTTTACATATCATCTCCCTTGGTTGGAACTTTTTATCGTGCTCCCGCACCCTCCTCCCCTCCCTTTGCAGAAATTGGAGAAGAGGTCGAACCAAGACAAACTTTATGCATCATTGAAGCCATGAAGGTCATGAATGAAATTGTATCTGAAAAAAAAGGAAAAATCGTGGAATTTTTGGTAGAAAATGGAGAAATGGTCGATTATGGCAAAGCACTCGTCAAACTAGAACTCATAGAGGATCCGAGCGAATGAACTCAAAAAATATCAACAAGATACTGATTGCAAATCGTGGTGAAATAGCTCTTCGAGTCATCCGGGCATGCAAAGAAATGTCGATTAAAACTGTCCAAATCTTCTCGGAAGCGGATCGTGACTCATTGCCAGTCAAGTTCGCAGATGAAGCAGTATGTGTTGGGGGCGCTTCTCCAAACCAAAGCTACTTAAACATGTCTTCTATCATTGGAGCGGCTACTATTTTAGGAGTAGATGCGCTACATCCGGGATATGGTTTTTTGTCTGAAAATGCTTCTTTTGCCTCCCTTTGCCAAGATTACGGCATCAACTTTATAGGGCCTGCTCCTGACATGTTAAGATCCTTAAAAAATAAAGCTCATGTTCGGAAAATTGCTCATCAAGCAGGTGTGCCTATTCTACCAGGTACGCTCGAACCAATAGAAAATGAAGAAGAAGCCAAGAAAATTGCAGAGCAGATCTCCTACCCCGTGCTACTCAAAGCGGCTATGGGTGGCGGAGGTAGAGGTATCAGAAAAGTAAATAATCAGCAAGAACTTGAGGAGCTGTTCCCTATAGCAAAAAGGGAATCATTTGCTTCTTTTGGATCAGATGAAATATATATCGAAAAATGCCTTGAAAATCCAAGGCACATCGAAGTTCAAATTCTTGGCGATGGCGCAGGAAATGTTATCCATTTAGGAGTTCGGGAGTGCTCCATCCAACGAAAACATCAAAAGATCATCGAAGAAGCTCCCAGTCTCGGCTTATCTCCTCAGCGCATTCAAGAAATGCAAGAGGCTGCTTGTCGTCTGGGAAAAGCAATTAATTATAAAAATGCGGGTACTTGTGAATTTTTAGCTGACCAAAATGATAATTATTATCTTTTGGAAATCAATGCTCGAATTCAAGTTGAACATCCCATCAGCGAAGAAACCACAGGCATAGACATCGTTCAAACACAAATCAAGATAGCTGATTCGGCTCAATTGCCTTTCCAACAGTCAGATATTCACCAAAAAGGTTGGGCCTTCGAATTTAGAATTACCGCAGAGGATCCCTATACCTTCACCCCAAGCTCTGGAACTATCAACTTTCTACACTTTCCAGCAGGCAGAAATGTAAGGGTCGATTCCCATGTATATAATGGCTATACCATACCTTCTCATTATGATTCGATGATTGCCAAGCTTATTGTGAATGAAAAGGACCGTACCAGCTGTCTTGCGCTTGCAAACAGGTGTCTCGATGAATGTACTATTGAAGGCATCAAAACCAACATCCCCCTACTCCAGGACCTCATCAAAGATGAAGATTTTATCTCAGGTAAGATACATACCGGTTTTATTCAGCAGTGGAGTGAACGTAAAAACAAAATCAGTATCTAATTTGGGTGGAAAAAGAAAAGGTATCTCTGAGCATCTTTGCTGCATCAGCCAAAAATGAAGCTGGATATGGAACAAGCTCTTCGTAAGAAGGGTCAATTACTCCTTTTGGTCGAAATGTTTGAAGCACAAAGAGCTTACATTCCTTGATCATTTCCCCAATCTTTTTAAGCTCTTCCATGTCAATCAATGTGGGAACCACTGTTGTTCGAAATTCATAGGGAATACGAGCTTCGGTTAAAATTTGAATTGATTCTCTTGCTAAGGTTTGGCTATTGTCAAAGTGTGTAATCTCTTGGTAGCGATCAGGGCCAGATTTAATATCCATGGCAACATAATCAATCAAACCTTCGTTGATGAGTTTTTTAAGTAGTGCTGGGTTGGACCCATTAGTATCAAGTTTGACAAGTAATGATTTCGTGCAGGAATTGATCTGTTTAACTTCTTTAATAAATTGTAGAAGTTGTTCGCCGTGAATGCTTGGTTCGCCTCCGGTAATAACTATGCCATCAATAAATTTTGACCTTGCATACAGTTTTGATATGATTTCTGCTTTTGGGATATCGGGTTGGAATTGGAGCTTTTCGGGAAGCACCAGGGAGGCATTTTGACAGAAGGGGCAAACAAAGTTGCACCCTCCTGTGAAAACTACAGCTGAAATCTGACCAGGGTAATCAATCAGACTGGTTCCAATAAAACCCTTGATCATGATACTTTTACCTTCAATGTTTTTCTTTCAGAAAATTCCTGTTTTTTGCCTTTGTTCCAATTTTCGACAGGGCGGAAGTAACCAACTATTCGAGAATATACTTCGGGTCGAATAAACAATTCATTAGACATTTCATCAGATCTTCTCCCGTAAAGCTTCAATTCTTCTTCAGAATGTTCTTTTGGGCATACAGCTTGCATCCCATTTAAGTATCCATGGACTGGACAGACTGAAAAGGTAGGGGTGAGAGTAAAATAAGGGAGGCTATAATTGGATACTATTTTACGAACCAGGTCTCTTGCCATTCGCCAATCATATATGGACTCTCCCAGAAACAAATGGACTACGGTTCCACCAGTAAAAAGAGTTTGTAGTTCGTCTTGATGTTCCATGACCTCATATATATCATGCTCTTCATCCACTGGAAGGTGGACAGAATTGGTGTAATAAGGGGTGTTGCAATCTCCTGAAGCAACAATACTTTCGTAATAACTTCGATCTTTTTTAGCAAGACTGAAGGAAGCTCCTTCGGCAGGGGTTGCTTCAAGATTGTAGAGATTTCCTGTTTCTTCCTGAAATGATCTCATTTTTTCGAGCATAAAGTGGATAATCTCTTTGGTCCATTCTCGGGCTTCTTCCTGGGAGATTTTTTTACCCAGAAAGTTGAGAGCTGCCTCGTTCATACCCACCAAACCAATAGTGGAAAAGTGATTGCCCCAGTAGGTATGGTAGTTGGCTTTGACTTTGGAAAGATAGTACGCAGAATAGGGATATAGCCCTTTTTCAGTAAAAGATTCAATGATTTTACGTTTGATTTCTAAGGAAGTTTTTGCCATTTCCATTGCAGAAGACAAGTTGGTGTAAAATTCTTCCATGTTACGTGAAGTGTAAGCAAGACGGGGCATATTGATGGTTACAACACCAATGGACCCAGTTAAAGGGTTGGCACCAAACAATCCGCCTCCACGTTTTTTAAGCTCCCGATTGTCGAGCCTAAGCCTGCAACACATACTCCTGGCATCCTCAGGGCTCATGTCAGAGTTTACATAGTTGGCAAAATAGGGCACACCATATTTAGCAGTCATCTCCCAAATCTCTTTTAGTTTTTCATTTTCCCAGTCGAAATCTTTAGCAATGTTGTAGGTTGGAATAGGAAAAGTAAAAATACGTCCTTTTCGATCGCCTTCCATCATCAGCTCTGCAAAAGCACGATTAATCATATTCATTTCTTCTTGAAAATCACCATAATTTAATTCTAACTTTTTACCACCAAAAATAACCTTTTTGTCTTTAAAATTGGTGGGAGGAACGAGATCAAAGGTTAGATTGGTAAAAGGAGTTTGAAAACCTACACGAGTAGGTACATTCAGGTTGAATATAAATTCTTGCATAGCCTGTTTCACTTCGGGATAAGTCAATTTGTCAAAGCGTACAAATGGAGCCAAAATGGTATCAAAATTGCTAAATGCTTGTGCTCCTGCAGCTTCGCCCTGAAGTGTATAGAAAAAATTAACCACTTGCCCCAGAGCTGTTCTAAAATGTTTTGGAGGAGAGGACTCTATTTTTCCACGAACACCTCCAAATCCCAGTTGAATAAGATCTTCCAGATTCCATCCCACACAGTAGGGACCAAGAACTCCCAGGTCATGCATATGAAAAACGCCTGTATCATGAGCAATTCGTATTTCTTCGGGATAAATTTTGTTTAACCAGTAGCGAGAAACCAGAGAGGAAGAAACGTTAAAGTTCAGCCCCTGGAGAGAATAAGTCATGTTGGAGTTTTCGTTGATGCGCCAATCGCTTTTATCAAGATACTGCTCAATAAGAGATAGAGCTGATGGTAAATTTTCTGCTAAATCTCTGGCCTCTCGGCGTTTCGCGCGATAAAGAATATATACTTTTGCAATTTCTGGGTAATCCTGTTTGATGAGTACGCGTTCTACAATATCTTGAATCTCTTCAACAGAGGGGATACTGCCCCTTCGGAAAAATTCTTTTTCTAAAATAAATTCAACATTTTTGGATAAATCAAAACTTTCCTTGAAAGGAACTAAATTTACGGCTTTAGCGGCCTTTTGAAGTGCAAGCTCAATTTTCTCTCTTTGATACGGGACAATGCTCCCATCACGCTTTCTAGTTAAACGTTCCATATGTTTTCTCCTCCATCGATAGTGATGTTAGTTACTATAGTTTTACCACAATTTCACACGTAAAAAAATGCTTGCTCCAGATTAGTAAACCTATTCGCTTTTTTTTGGTTCAAAGAATAGTAAAAACACAAAAGCCCCCGCAGAATCTCTTCTGCGGGGGCTTTTTAAGCTGGAATCAGCTTATTTCATCAGGGAAGAATATCTCTGATAATTTTCACTGTTCGGGTGGTAGCATCATATTCTACCGTTGCGCCAAGGATTTCTGCTACAAAACGGACAGGTACAAAAGTACGTCCCTTCACTATAACGGGAGGAGCATCGATAGTATAGGATTTTCCATTAACCATGACAGTGGTATTACCAATCTGCATGGTGATGTTCATGTCACCAAGAGTAATGGTAATGCCTTTAGTGGTAGCGTCATAATTGACGGTAGCACCAAAAGCTTCAGCAATAAAACGAAGGGGTACCATAGTACGTCCACCAGAAATGAAAGGTGGAGCATCAAGGGGGGCAGCTGGCTCGCCATTGATTATGGGTATTGGATTATCAATCACCAAATGAATAATGGTGCGCTTGTAGACGAGTATTTCACGGCTGGCAGTATTGCGATTGCCGACTGCATCGGTTGCTTCGACATTGATCGTATTGCGACCAGGATTGACCTTGACCATGGCTTTCCAGATGTCGTGGGTGACTTGAGCGGGTTGACCATTGACGGTTACTTTGGCAGGATATTCATGGTCACCGTTATACATTACATCCACGCGTCCAGTAATTTCCACTTCGGTCACATCGACGAGATAGCCAGGATCATCAATAAAGAGGTTGGGAGGAGTGGTCTTGAGCAATACGGTAAGCATCTTGCGAACAGTCATGCCCTGGGCATTCTTGGCTTCTCCAACAATGGTGTTCAATCCTTCTTTCAGGGTAACGGTACCTTTGAAGGAACCATCCTGAGCGACTTGCGCAGGACCGCCATTCAAG